>Ga0075520_1001012_pt1 | contig 13187 bp, 9 predicted proteins | sample NGEPerB_FD_75100 | JGI IMG/M metagenome (GOLD analysis project Ga0075520, IMG submission 75100) | Arctic peat soil microbial communities from the Barrow Environmental Observatory site, Barrow, Alaska, USA - NGEE PermafrostAB12-B | ecosystem: Environmental > Terrestrial > Soil > Wetlands > Peat ... | reverse complement strand
GGTTCACCAGCCCAGCTGGACACCGGGCCTGCGGCAATCGTCCTACCGTCGCCAGCCTCACAACGGCTGGGACCTGAATGGTTACGTATTCTAGCCATGCTACCGCCCCCACCGTCGAAGGCTGGACAGCTTGCAGACCCTCAAGTACGACACCGCGGTCGATGTCGACCAGGAGAACACGAGTCACGCCCAGATGCTGCGGCTCGTCGGCGGCGGCAAGCGGGTCCTCGACGTCGGCTGTGCGACCGGCTATCTCGCCCGGGCGCTGGTCGAGCAAGGATGCACCGTTTGGGGCGTGGAGTACGACGCTCAGGCTGCGGAGCAGGCCCGGTCCGCGCTCGCCGACGTGCTGGTCGGGGACCTGGAGACGCTGGACTTGGTCGGGTACTTTGGAGCTGACCGTTTCGATGTGGTGATCTTCGGCGACGTTCTGGAACACCTGCGCCGCCCGCTCGACGTGCTGCGGGAGGCTCGGCCGCTGCTGGCACTCGGCGGGTGCGTCGTCGTCTCCATTCCCAACATCGCGCACGGTTCGGTCCGGCTCGCGCTGCTGCGCGGCGAGTGGCGGTACCGGCCGCTCGGGCTGCTCGACGACACTCACCTGCGCTTCTTCACCCGCGACACGGTCGAGGAGTTACTGCGGGCGGCCGGGTTGGTGCCCGTCGACGTGCGCCGCACCACGGCCGGCCTGTTCGACACCGAGCTTGGTATCCGCCCGGGGGACTTCCCTCCAGAGCTGGTGCAGCGGGTGCTCGACGACCCGGAGGCGACCACCTACCAGTTCGTCGTCCGGGCCGTCGTGGAGGGCGCGGACTCAGCAGTGCGCGAGTTGCACGAGCGGGAGGAGGCCGCGTGGCGCGAAGTCCACCAGCTGAGCGGGCAGATTGCTCAGTTGCGGGTCGAGGTCGAGCGGCTGCATCGCGAACTGACCGCTTTGCACGCTACGCGCACCGTGCGCATCACCCGCCGGGCATGGGCTCTCTACCCTCGACTCCGCCCTCCACTCCGCCACGCCGACGTTGGCGAGTGCTCGGCGCGGCCGGCGCCCTGCCCATAGCATGACTATTCTCATGCCGTCATCATTCTCCTCGCCCGTATTAGGGTCATGACCGTCGCGACGGAACTGCGGGAGTCTCGCGAGCTGCTGGTCAACCTGACTCTGCGAGAGGTTCGCGGCAAGTACAAGCGCACGGCGCTCGGGCAGGGCTGGTCGCTGCTAAATCCCATCGCGACCATGCTCATTTTCACGGCAGTCTTCGGGTTCTTGCTCCGCATCACCGTCCCTGCCGGGAACCCAAGCGGGGTACACGTCTTCGCCCTCTGGCTTGTCTGTGGCTTGTTGCCGTGGAACTTCGTCAGCAGCGCGCTGACCGGTGGCATGGGCGCCTTGGTCGGCAACGCCAACCTTGTCAAGAAGGTCTATTTCCCACGCGAGGTGCTCGTCGCCTCGACCGTGCTGTCCTGGGATGTCACCTTCTTGATCGAGCTCGGGGTGCTGTCGGTGGCACTGCTGCTGTTTGGCGCCTTTGTACTTCCGTGGCTGCCGCTCGCCGCGCTGTACGTCGTGTTGCTCACCGCCTTCGGCCTCGGCCTCGGGCTGGCGCTGTCTGTGGCCAACGTCTACTTCCGCGACACCTCGCACTTCGTCGGCATCTTGATGCAGATCTGGTTCTACGCGACGCCGGTCGTCTATCCGTCGTCCTACGTCCACCAGGCGGCCCAGAAGCTCGACGACAAGGGCTACCGCCTGTTCGGTCACAAAGTGCCACTGGAGTTTGTCTACCGGCTCAACCCGATGGAGCGGTTCGTCGCCTGCTTTCGGGCGGTGTTCTACGACAACCGTTGGCCCGGGTTCGGTGACACGGTCTTCGTCGTGCTTGCGGCGGCGGTGTCCCTCATCGCTGGCTATGCCATTTTTCGTCGCTACGAGGCCAGGTTGGCGGAAGAGCTGTGACGGCGCCGCCCGGCAACACTGCCGTCGTGGTGCAGGGCGTTTCCAAGCGGTTCCGGCTCTACCACGAGCGGAACCAGTCGCTGAAGGCGGCGTTAATGCGACGCCGCCGCGCCAGCTACGAAGAGTTCTGGGCGCTGCGCGATGTCTCGTTGTCGATCGAATCCGGTTGCACCTACGGCCTCGTCGGCGAGAACGGCTCGGGGAAGTCCACCTTGCTGAAGTGCATCGCCCGAATCCTGCGCCCGGACCATGGGCGGGTCGCCACTAAGGGCAAGATGGCCGCCCTGCTCGAGCTCGGCTCCGGTTTCCATCCGGAGCTCTCCGGCCGGGAGAATATCTTCCTCAACGGCAGCATCCTCGGGTTGTCCAAGCGCGAGCTCACCCGCAAGTTCGACGAGATCGTCGACTTCGCCGGCGTCGAGCAGTTCGTCGACCAGCCGGTGAAGAACTACTCCTCTGGCATGTACGTGCGGCTCGGTTTCTCGATCGCGATCAACGTCGATCCGGAGATCCTGCTCGTGGACGAGGTGCTGGCGGTTGGGGACGCTGCCTTTCAGCGCAAGTGCCAGGAGAAGTTCAGCGAGTTCCGGCGGGCCGGGAAGACTGTCGTAATCGTGAGCCACGCGATGGAGAGCGTGCGCACCCTGTGCGACGAGGTCGCGTGGCTCGAACATGGGCGCCTGCTCAAGACCGGCCGCCCCGACGAGGTAGTCGACGAGTACGTCGACGCCGGACACGTCGACCGGCAACAGCCCCCCACCGCGGCGACGGCGCGCTGGGGCTCCGGGGAGGCCCAGCTTACCTCTGTCGAGCTGCTGGGCACCGATGGTGCCCCGACCGCCCGCGTCCGTACCGGGGACGCCGTGACGATCCGACTGGGCTACCGGACGACGGAACCTATTTCCCGACCCGTCTTCGGGCTGGCGCTGGAGAGCCTCGAAGGCGTCTACGTTTGGGCTCACAACACCCGGGACGCGCGCTGGGTGCCAAACCTCATCGATGGCGACGGCAGTGTCGACTTGGTGATTGACCGGCTCATGCTGCAGCCCGGCACCTTCGACCTCAGCGCCTCCGTCGTCACCTCCGACTGCACCTCCGCCTTCGACTTCCTCCGCCGGTGCCTGCGCTTCGACGTGGAGGTGGGTACGCCGCGGGAGTCCGGTGGGTTCGTCGCCCTGGGCGGCCGCTGGGGCTTCTCGCCAGACGACTCCGTCCTGACATCCGCCGCAAGCCGGATGCGCGGGGGGACGCCGTGACGGCGCGACCGGAGCAGTCGGCGGCTGCAGCGGCCCCCGTCCCGGGCCTGGTCTCGGTCGTCGTCGTTACCGGCCCCGGCGTCGAGGACACCGCCGCCTGCCTGCGAGCCGTCGCGGAGCTCGACTGGCCGACCGAGCGCCTGGACCTGGTCGTCGTGACCGGCGCCAAGGAGCGGTTCGCCGCGATGGCGGCGGCCCGCGGGGAGTACGTCGCGCTGCTCGCTGAATATGCTCAGCCGGAGCGAGCGTGGTTGCGCGCCGCGGCCGACGTACTGGAGCGGGAGGCCGGCGTTGCTGCCGTCGCCAGCCGGCTGGTCGCCGGTGCCGGAGACTCGCCGGCCGCGGTCGCGCGGCCGGACGTGGCCTGGTTCGCCCTGGCGCCGGCGGCGGTCCCCACCCCGCCGGCGGTGATGGGCGGCGAGGTGCCGCAGGACGTGCTTTTCGCGGCCGGCACGGCCATGGTGGTCCGGACCGCGGTCTACCGCACCGTCGGTGGCCTGGACGAGAGGTTCGATGGTGTCCTCGACGACCTCGACCTCGGATGGCGGCTCAACCTGCTCGGCCACCGGGTTCGCTACGAGCCCCGGTCGGCGGTCCGCGTCGGGGCGACGGCACCGCTGGACCGCTCGCTTGCGGCCGGGGACCGCTACCTGCTGGAACGTAACGCGCTGCTGACCCTATACAAGAACTACGACCAGGCCGCCCTGGCGCAGGTGCTGCCGGCGGCGATGGCACTGGCCGTCCGGCGGGGGAGCGGCACACCGGAAACGGCCGACGCCACCGCGCGGGCCATCGACTCCTTCGTCGACCTCTTGCCTGCCATCGCCACGGACCGGCGCCGGATCCAGGCGGCCCGGCGGCGCGGCGACGCGCAGCTGCGCCCGCTGTTCGGAGAGGCTTTGCAGCCGCTGGCGACAGCGGGCCACTACCGGGACGGCTATGACATCGTCGTCGACGCCTTCGGGCTCGCCGAGCGGTTCACCAGCCGCCGGCGCGTCCTCGTGGTGACGAGCGACACGCTGACGGAACAGATGGCGGGACCGGCCATTCGCGCCTGGGAGATGGCCCTGGTGCTCAGCGCTGAGCACGAGGTCGAGCTCGCCACCCTGGGCGCCTGCTCGGTCTCCCATTCCGACTTCCGCTGCCGCGCCGTCACCGGGCGGGAGCTAAGACGCCTGGTCGCCCGGTGCGACATCCTGGTCTTCCAGGGCTTCCTGCTGGTAGACCACCCATGGGTGAAGGACAGCGACGCCATCATCGTCGTCGACGCCTACGACCCGTTCCACCTAGAGGCGCTCGAGCAGTCCAAGGACCTGGCCGAGCCGCTGCGGGCGAATGCGGTGGACAACAGCATCAGGGTCGTGAACGAGCAGTTTCTGCGCGGCGACTTCTTCCTGTGCGCTTCCGGCAAGCAGCGGGACTTCTGGTTAGGCCAGCTGTCCGCACTGGGGCGGGTCAACCCGTTGACCTACGACGACGACGAGACGCTCCACTCGCTTATCGCGGTGGCCCCGTTCGGGCTCAGCGCCAGCCCGCCTGTGCACCGGCGAAAGGCCGTCAAGGGCGTGGTCGAGGGGATCGGACCGACGGACAAGCTGGTCCTCTGGGGCGGCGGAATCTGGAACTGGTTCGACCCGCTGACGCTGCTGCGCGCGGTGGACCGGCTGCGGCATCGCCAGCCCGACGTACGGCTGTTCTTCCTGGGCACGAAGTCGCCGAACCCGCTCGTGCCCGAGATGCGCATGGCCGTCGCCGCCCGGCAGCTGTCCGACTCCCTGGGCCTGACCGGGCGCTACGCGTTCTTCAACGAGGGCTGGGTCTCCTACGACGACCGGCAGAACTACCTGCTGGAGGCCGACCTGGGCGTGAGCACTCACCTCGATCATGTGGAGACCGCCTTCTCCTTCCGGACCCGGATTCTGGACTATCTGTGGGCCGGGCTGCCGGTCGTGACCACGAGCGGCGATGTCTTCGGCGACCTTGTCGAAGCCGAGGGGCTAGGTGCGGCGGTTCCGCCGGGGGACGTTGCCGCGCTCGAGGAGGCGCTGTTCCGATTGCTGGCGGACGGGGAGCTGGCTGCTGCGTGCAGCGCCCGAGTCCCGACCGTCGCCTCGCGCTTCACCTGGCCCAACGCACTCTCCCCGCTGCTGGACTTCTGTCGGGAGCCGCACCGGGCAGCCGACCTGGCCCGATCGGGTTCGACCGCCGCGAGCCAGGGGCCCCTAATGCCCGGCGCCGCGGGCGCAGCTTCGGCGGCAAACAGCTGGCGCTCCGACGTGGAGCTGTTCCGGCAGTACCTGCGGCGCGGTGGCGTTGCGGAGGTCGGCCGCCGGGCGTACGGGCGGCTGCGCTGGCGGCCGCGGGAGCCCTCTAGCCACCAGGGGGCAGCGGCGGCCCCGAGGCCACACCCGTGACCGTCGGCGTGGCGCGCTTGCCGGCAATGGACACCCGACCCCGTGACGGCTGGCCCAGCTGGATCGGGCGCGAGTTGTTTCCGGCCCCGCCGGCACCGGAAGCGCGCTTCCGGTTGGCCGCCGTGCTGTTGTCGGTGTCCTTGGTCATCAGCGCTGCCGCGCTGTCGCTCGTCCGGCAGAGCGGGCACTCGGCGCTGGACTCGGTCTGGGGCGAGGACGGTCGGATCCTGTCCGACGCGGCCACCCGCCCGGTGCTGCGTACGCTGTTCCTGCCTGTGGCGGGCTACGTCAACCTCTTTCCCCGGGTGCTGGGCGCGGCTGCCGCGGTTGCGCCACTGCGGGTCCAAGCCGCGGTCCTGGCCAGCGGGTGCGCGCTGGCCATGGGCGTCACGGTCTGGCTCGTCTACCGGGCTACCGCCGGCCACCTGCGCTCCCGGCTAGCCAGGCTGGCCGTCGCGGTGCTGCCGGTGGTCCTGCCGCTTGCCAGCAACGAGACGCTGAACAACACGGTCAACGCGCAGTGGTACCTCGCCTGGGCCGCCTTTTGGATGGTGCTGTGGTGTCCTCTCGGCCGCATCGACCGCCTAGTCGCCGTGCTGGTCTGCCTGGTTGCGGCCTTGTCCCACCCGCTACTGTTCCTGCTGGTACCGCTAGCCGTGCTGCGCCTGGTCGTCGGAGGTCGTCGCTGGCGCGACCCGGTTCCCTGGGCGCTGATCCTCGGCGTCGCCGCGCAGGTGTGGCTGTCGTACGCGACGGGCGGGGCGGCGTCGAACGAAACGACCGCGGTGCCGGGGCCGACGAGCATCGCGGAGCTCTATGGCGTGCGGGTCGTCCTCAGCGCAGTCCTCGGGGTGCGGCACGCCGACGGTGCGTGGCTGGCGCTCCACCGGCGTGCCGTTGTGCTGGCCGTGCTCGCCGTGGCGGCCGTCCTGGTCGTGGGGGTCCTGCGCCGGCCGCCCTGTGGCCGGCTCGCCGGTCTGCCACTGGTCACGGTCGCGCTCGGTGGTTCGGCGGCCTGGTTCCTCGTCCCACTCTTCCTGCGTTCGTCAGCCGTCGACTGGCCAAGCGCCGATGACCCCCGCCTGCTTGGCGGCGGTCGATACAGCTATCTCCCCGTGATGTTGCTGCTCACAGCTGTCGCGGTGGCGCTCGGGTCGAGTCGGGTGCCCGGGGACGTCGTTCGAAACATCGGGTTGGTCCTGGTGATCGCCGCGCTGACCTGGGCGTGGCGGCCCGACTTCCGGCTGCCTAACCTGCGCTCGGACGGCCCATCCTGGCAGCGTGGGGTCGCGGCGGCGGAGACCCAGTGCCGCGACCCAGGGGCGACGACAGCGGTGGTCCCGCAGTCATCGCCGGAACCGCATTGGGTTGTGCGCCTTCCCTGCACCGTGGTTAGGGACCGATCTTGAGCGGCAATGCAGCCGGTTGCCGATTCAGTGGCGGCAGCACAACCGCGCAGCGGGTCAGTTGACCCAGAGGCCCCGGGTGAACGCAACCACCCCGGCCGCCATGAGTGGCGCGCTCACCGACAGCAGAGCGCCGTGGAGCCAACGTCGGCGCAGCGAGGCCCGCGCGAGCAGGACCCACAGCGGAAACCACAGCACCGACGCGCGCCCGGCGGTGTAGTAGAGCGTGGAAACGGCGAAGACGGCGACGCCCAACCCCACGAAGACGGCTTCGCCGTACCGGCGCAGCCAGAGCAGAACGACGGTTAGTGCGACCCCGACCAGCACCGCCGCGATCTCGGCCTTCCACGCCCACGACCAGTCGGACTGGTAATGCGGGGCGGTGGCCATGCGGTAGCTGTTGCGGAACGCGCTCAACGGGTCGGTGTACCCGCGGCCGAATCCTTCCTGGGAGCGCTGCCAGGCGAGGACGTCGGAGGTCCGTAGATAGAGGTAGAGGAAGTAACTGCCGCCGGTGATGAACGGCGCCAGCGTCCACAGCCCGACCGGTCGCAGCACCGGTAGGCCGCTGCGCCGGCGAGACACGACATACTCGACCACGAGGCCGGCTGCCAGGAAAAGACCGGTGACTCGAACAAAGGCGGCACCTGCGATCCCGAGCCCGGCCACGGCCCACCGACCCCGACGGGCGCCGAGCCAGCCCACGGTTGCGAACGCCAGGAACGGGGCTTCGGTGTAGCCGGCGAAGAGGAAGACGGCATATGGCGCCAGGACGAGGTAGAGCACCGCCCGCCGCCCGACCTCGCGCTGCTGCTCTGGCCGATCCGGCACCTCCAGCGCTGCCAACCGAGCCAATGCGGCGACCGCGACCAGTCCCGACACCGCCGAGACGAGCAGCGGCGAGAGGTACCAGCCGAATCCCAGCGCGTGTACGAGCCGGACGAGCAGGGGCTGGCCCGGGAAAAACCCAGTCTCGCAGCAGTGCGCGTAGTGATGCGTGGGGTTGAAGTAGCCGAACCGAGCCACCTCCAGCAGATGGTCGGCGTCCCAGCGCTGCCACAGGGTGGTGAAGGGCGGTACCTGGGCGCGCGGGGCGACGTTCTGGTAGCTGGCGGCCACCGCCAGCAGCATGACAGCGATCCGGCTACCCACCCAGAGGCCAACCGCATCCCAGCTGAGACGGTCGGAGCCGACGTTGGCTACCAGGCGGCGCCAGCGGACGGGCCGCTGCACCGGCAGGCTGCCGGTATCGACAGCCATCGCGGAAGCGCCATCGACCGGGACGTCCGTCGTGCTGTTGGTGAACCTTGTCGTTGACACCGGTTCATTCTGCCCCGGACCGGTTCGGCGGATGCTGGCGCTAACCCGACGGGGGCGGGCGCCGCGCCGACCACCGCGCGGGCACGAGCGGCGAGTGCCACCGACGGGACACCAGCCGGTGCGCCGTCCGTGCCGTTCCGCGGGCTACGGCCCCCACGCCTTCGGTCTGCCATACGTCGACCACCCGCCGGCCAAGTCGGGCCAACCGGGGCGCCACCGGCGCGCGGGGCGCTGGGGTGACCGATGGAATGACCGCCGGATCGGTCGGAGGTGGATAGGCCTCCAGGGACACGGATACGGGCGGCTCGTCGAGCGACTCCGTCCACGTCGGGTCCGGCAGCCGGTGCCCACGCTCGGCCACGTGGCGACGGGCCTCGTCCAGGATCTGTAGGTAGCGCCGCCCCTGCAGGTGGGGGGACCAGCGCAGCAGCGCCTCCCGGCGGGCAGCTTCGCCGAGTCGACGGCGCTGGGGCTCGTCGGTGAGCAGGGCATCAAGCGCGTCGACCCACGCTGCCGGTGATCCGGCGAGCAGTCCGGTCCTGCCGTCTTCGACGGCATCCCGGAACGGCTCCGTCGGCGAGGCGACTGTCGGCGTGGCTACCAATGCGGCCTCGAGCCACTTGATCGCGCTCTTAGCCTCGTTGAACCGACTGCCCGGCTCTAGCGGAGCCAGGTTCACATCAAGGTCACGCAACCGGTCGGGCAGCTCCAGCCACGGCAGGAACGGGAGCCGGTGCACCTGAGGCGTCACTGATTCGAGCGCAGCGGTGGGGCTGAGGTGACCACCGAGCCACAGCTCGACGTTGGGGTGGCGACACAGAACCTCCACCACGGCGGGCTCGACCCAGGCCCAGTCGTGATCGTGCGTGTTGGTCCCGCTGAAGTACCCGATGCGCAGCGGTCCGGGGCGGCGGTCCCGCCCGAGCGCGGCGTCGGAGGCCTGGGCGAGGACGGCTCCCACGCCGTTCTCCCAGCGCCGAGCCGGCATTCCGGTCACCTCGGCGGCGTGCCGGCACAGCGCGGCAGTGCTCCCGACATACGCGTCGCACTGCTCCATGGTCGTGCGGTAGCGCCGCACGCCCTGCCACCAAAGCTCGACCTCGGCGGCGGGCAGAGCGACGATCCCACGGACGTCGCTGCGGAGCTGATCGTCGAAGATCAGGTCGTCGACGTCGAACAGCAGCGGCACCGAAACCGGCCGGGCCCGGACGGCGGCGGTGAGCGCCAAGATGCGCGCGGTGGCCGGCACGCGGTAGCAGACGACGGCGTCTGCGGTCGAGACCAGCCCGGGCAGGTCCGGGTCCCGATAGTGCCGGACCTCGCTGTCCACCCCGACCAGGCGCAGCCCCTCTGCGGCCAGCCGCGCGCGGTACCGCAGCGGTGCGCCCTCGATGCCGACGATGAATAGGACCGTTCGAACCGCCGACGGGGGAGAGGTTACGCGCCGCCGGCTCAGCAGGTCGACGTACCGTCGTTCCAGCGCGTCCACTTGCTCGGGGAGCAAGCGCACCGGAGCCTGGGGCGGTTGTCCTTGCATCTTGGTCGCCAGGCCCGGGTCCCGCACCAGCCGGCGGAGCGCGTCGGCGAGGACCAGATCGTCGTCGGGTGGGACGACGTAGCCGTTGCGACCGTCGTCGACCGCCTCCGACGGCCCGGGCACGTCCGAGCAGACGACGGCCAGTCCAGCCCCTAACGCCTCGCGGGTGAGCAGCGAATGTGACTCGCGCGCCACCGATGGCAGCACCAGGACATCGGCGGAAGAGAGCACTCGGGTCAGCTCGCTCGGGGGGTACGGCGGCAAGGCCCGGATCGGGAACCCGGGAAGGTCTACATCTGCCGGCTCCAGCCCGTAGGCGTCGAGCCGCCAGCCCGCTGCGCCCAGCCGCTCGAGCGCGCGGCGCAGCACGGGCCAGCCTTTCATCGGGTTCGGACCGCCAGCGAACAGCAATCGGAGAATGCCGTCGACCGACTTCTCGCGGGGCTTCGAAGCCGCTGGGGGCTCCGGCAAGCCGTTCTCCTCGACTGCCAGCCGGTTGGGGTCGACACCGTTGGCGAGCAACACTCGGGCGGCGCTCGCCGATGGCGCGAGCACCAGGTCGGCCGCCGCCAGCTGGGTGCGCAGCCAGGCATCTCGTTCGAGCAGCCAGTCGCGGTCGACCTCGCACGGGCAAGTGCCGGCGTCGACGACCAGGCAGCACGGCCGGGCGTCCTTGGTTACCAGGAACTGCCGACCGCAGAACCACCAGAAATCGTGCATCGTGACGACGACCCGAGCGCCGGCGGAACGGGCGACCGGAAGTAGCCCGGCGCCGAGGGACTGCAGCGAGTGTAGATGCACAATCTCCGGTCGGCGTTCGGCCAGAAAAGTGGCGAACTCGATTGCCACCGCGGGATTGTCGAAGTTGGAGCGGGACGCCCAGTCGATCCACGGCGTCGAAACGATCCACCGGACCGGCATACCTGTCTCGTCCCGCTCCGTCCAAGTCTGCAGCGGCGGCCGGGACGAGTCCAGATAGCCGGCGTAGACCGCGACGTCGTGGCCGCGCGCCCGCAAAGCGCGGGCCAACCGCTGCGGGACAAGGGTGCCGCCGCTGATGAAATTTGGAGGATAGTGCGCGGAGACGGTCACGATCCGCATCGAGGGAGGCTAGCACCGGCCGCCTTGGGCACTCCGTTAGCGTCCTGTCATGCCTCCCGACCAGTCGATCAGGCCGCAACCGGACTCAGCGATCGAGTTGCAGCTCGTTTTGCTCGCGGAGCGAGACGCGCGCGTCTGCGCCGAGGTCCGGGCCAAGGAGGCGACTCGGCGGGCGGATCGGTTAGGGGCAGACTTGGCCGCGGTCGTCGCTGACCGGGCCGCGAGGACTGTGCGGCTGCAGGCTGAGCTTGACAGCCTGCGGCTGGAGTTGCTTGCGCTGCAGCAGGAGCTGGCCGACGTCCGGGTGTCCCGGTGGTGGCGGCTGGCCATCGCCTACCGCGAATTGCGTCAACTGGTGGGAAGCCACCGCGGATGACCGACCCGCTCGTCTCGGTTCTGTTGCCGTGCCGTCCGGACGAGGCGGATGCCCTCGCCCACACCTTGCCCTTCCTGCGACGCCAGTCGTACAGCGCGTGGCAGCTTCTCGTGGCGGGTTCCGAGCCGGTGATCGCAGTCGCTCGTAGCCTCGCAGTAGACCTGCCCTTGCCTCTGCGCGCCGTCGGGGTCGGCGAGGATGCAACCCGTGCCGAGGCGCTCGCCCGCGCGGTGTCCGCCTCGGACGGCTCGTGGCTCGTCGTCTTGGACCCGGGCGACGAGCTGGGTGAGGACGCGCTGTCACGCATCGGCGACGTCGTGCACCAAGATCCATCCGTGGACGTCATCTACAGCGATGAGGATGAGCAGGACGACGACGGCACCGGGCCGTTCCGCAAGCCGGAATGGTCGCCGGAGTATCTGGAAGGCCTGAACTACTTTGGTCGGCTGACGGCGTATCGGCGCGCCGTGGTCGACGCTGCCGGGGGCGTGCGACCGGCTCTTGAGGGCGCCCACGAGTGGGACCTCGCGCTGCGGGTCACCGAGCTCACCGATCGGATCGTCCATGTGCCGCGACCGCTGTGCCGGCGTCGTCGCACGCTGCGGCTGGACTGGCGGGACGAGCCGGTCCGGTCAGCAGGTCGCCGGGCGGTGCTCGACCGGTACGCTCGCCGAGGTGCTAGCGGCCAGGTGGACATGCTTGCCGTGCCCGGCTGCCTCCTCGCCCGGCCGGACCTGCTGCACCGGCCGTCGGTGACCGTGGTGATCCCCACCGCGGGCGTCCGGCGCCTGGTGGGCGGGCGTGACGTCGTAATCGTGCGCAACTGCCTCGACGCCCTGGCCGAGCGGACGGACTACCGGGACTTCGACGTCGTGCTGGTCGTGGGCGAGGCCGAGCCACCTGGGCTGCGTAGGCACGCGCAAGAGCGGCTGGGCTCAGACCGGGTGAGCGTCGTGGCCGTGCCGGGACGATTTGAGTTCTCCCGGGCGTGCAATACCGCAGCGGTGCTGGCCACCGGCGAGTATCTGCTCTTGCTGAACGACGACACCGAGCCGATGGAGCCGCAGTGGCTCGACATGCTCCTCGAGCGGGGCCAGGACCCGCAGGTCGGCGCGGTTGCCCCAAAGCTGCTCTTCGAGGACGGCAGGGTGCAACACTCCGGCGTCTTCCGCAACCCCGCCGGGGTGCCGAACCACATTCACTTTCACGAAGTCGATGGCGGCGGCTACCACGGCTCGCTGCAGGTCACGCTCAACCACACAGCGGTGACTGGAGCATGCCTGCTCATCCGGCGATCGACGTACCTGGACGTGGGCGGACTCACACCGCGCCTGCCAATGAGCTTCGGTGACGTCGACCTGTGCCTGAAGCTGCGCGCCCGCGGGTTGCGCAACGTGGTCGTCAATGCAGCGCGCCTGCTGCACTTCGAGAGCAGCTCTCGCGACCCAACGGTGACGGAATCTGAGTACGCCGTCCTGGCGCGCCGATGGCCCGGAGACAGCGCGCTCGAGCGCTACATGTCGCACCGGCGACTGCCGCTCGACCTGCAGACGCCGAAACCCACTGCGGCCGGTGATCCCGCCGGTGCGCTATCGCGGTCGACCGTCTGCGCGGAGCCTGGGTTTGACTCTTAGTCGAAGTGGCAGCGCTGACTCCAGCTGCCGGGCGACGTCGCGGCGGGACAGCACAGCGCTGCGTCTGATGCGCCACCGCTGCCGCAGGTGGGTCGGGAGTAGTCGCAGCACGGAACGCAGCACCGCCAGCCGCAGCACTGGTCGGAAGTGCTGCCCGGCGGGGATCGGCCGGCCGCGCCAGCGCCGCAG
>Ga0075520_1001011_pt1 | contig 13190 bp, 11 predicted proteins | sample NGEPerB_FD_75100 | JGI IMG/M metagenome (GOLD analysis project Ga0075520, IMG submission 75100) | Arctic peat soil microbial communities from the Barrow Environmental Observatory site, Barrow, Alaska, USA - NGEE PermafrostAB12-B | ecosystem: Environmental > Terrestrial > Soil > Wetlands > Peat ... | reverse complement strand
GTTTTAAATATGTTAGTACAATCATCACCCTGAATAATTAATATTTTTTCTAAGGAGACTATATGTCTGACAAAAATACGTTAGAAAAGAAATGTATTGATACTATCCGCTTTCTGGCCGCCGATGCGATTGAAAAGGCAAAATCCGGACATCCCGGCATGCCGCTGGGCGCCGCTGCCGCCGCTTTTACTCTGTGGACGAAACACCTGAAACATAACCCGAAAAATCCGCAATGGCCGGATCGCGACCGATTTGTTCTTTCTTCCGGTCATGCCTCGATGCTTTTATATGCTCTGCTGCATCTCACCGGATATAACCTAACGCTTGACGATATTAAAAATTTCCGGCAATGGGGAAGCATTACTCCCGGCCATCCTGAATATAAGCACACGCCCGGCGTGGAAGTAACCACCGGCCCTTTAGGACAAGGTCTGGCAAATGCCGTGGGCATGGCTATCGCCGAAGCACATCTGGCGGCACGTTTTAACAGCGATAGCGCAAAATTAGTTGACCATTTCACTTATGTGATGACGGGCGACGGCGACATGATGGAAGGTGTTGCTAGTGAAGCCTGCTCGCTGGCCGGACATTTACGACTGGGTAAGTTAATTGTCCTTTATGATGATAACAAGGTTACGCTTGCCGGTTCCGCGGCGCTTTCCTGTACGGAAAATATTGAGCTTCGTTTTAAGTCTTACGGTTGGCAGGTACAAACAGTTAAAGACGGTAATGATGTTGCCGCCATTGACCGGGCGATTAAAAAAGCAAAAAAAGATACTGACCGTCCATCGTTAATTTGCGTGCAATCGATAATCGGTTATGGCGCGCCCTGCAAGCAGGGAACCTGCGACGCGCATGGCGCGCCTCTGGGAGCGGATGAACTCAAGGGCGCCAAAGCGGCTCTGGGTTGGCCCGCGGAACCTTCATTTTTTGTGCCGGAGGAGGCGCGCAAACTTTTCCGCAAAGCTCTTTCCCGCGGAAGAAAATCAGAAAATAAGTGGCAGGAAGATTTGACTGCCTTCAAGCAAGCCCAACCGGCGATTGCCGCAGAATTTCTGCGCGCTCTGAGCGGTGAACTGCCTGCCGACTGGGAAACAGCTTTTACCGAATTTCCCGCGGGATCCAAAGATGTCGCCACGCGTAAAGCATCGGAGACTGTGATGCAGGCAATCGCCGCTAAAGTTCCGGAATTTGCCGGTGGCTCGGCTGATCTGAACCCTTCCACTTTTACCTGGCTCAAAGGCCTTGGCGATTTTCAAAGCCCCGCTATCTCCTCTACCGGTTTGCAAGGTTTGGTTGGCGGGCCGTGGAGCTTTGCCGGCCGCAACATTCATTTCGGTGTGCGGGAACATGCGATGGGAGCGATTGCCATAGGTATGGCGCTGCATGGCGGCATTATTCCTTATACGGCCACATTCCTGCCCTTTGCCGATTACATGCGCCCGCCCATGCGACTGGCCGCGCTGATGGGTGTGCGCACGATCTTTGTTTTCACGCATGACAGTATCGGCGTGGGAGAAGACGGCCCCACGCATCAACCGATTGAACAGATCATGAATCTGCGCCAAGTACCCAACATGACCGTGATCCGGCCTGCCGACGCCAATGAAACAATGGAAGCATGGCGTATCGCTGTCTCCAACACGAATGGCCCGACAACATTGGTTTTCAGCCGCCAGAATTTGCCGGTGTTGGATCGAAGCGTATGCAGTGCCGCTTCCGGCGTGAGACGCGGCGGTTATATCTTGTGGGAATCAGCGCCAAACCCTGAATTGCTTTTGATCGCCACAGGTTCGGAAGTATCGATTACGCTTGCCGCAGCCCGCAAGCTTGCGGAAAATGGCACAAAGGTAAGAGTTGTCTCGCTTCCCAGTTGGGAAATATTTGATCGCCAGCCCCAGGAATATCGTAACAGCATTTTGCCGCCAGCGATAACTGCCCGCATCTCCGTGGAAGCGGGAATCCGGCTCGGCTGGGAACATTACACCGGATTGCAAGGAAAGATTATCGGCATGGATAGTTTCGGCGCCAGCGCTCCGGGACCGGTTCTCTATAAGAAATTCGGCTTCACCGTTGACAAAATTATTGAGGCCGCCAAAGAATTGCTTAATAGGAATCTCAATGGATAATGCCAATATTTCCTTTTCTCTGGGAGAATATCAAAACTCAATCATCAGCGCGTTGGACAAAATGCGCCGGGACAATATTATCGCTCGCGTCTGGGCGAAAGATTATACCGTCTGGAAACCGGCGCCGGATGAGATTGCCAACCGGTTGGGCTGGCTTGACGCTCCCGCGGAAACATTAGAAAAGATAAATTATATTCGCGCCACCCTTGAATTATTTACCAATGGCAGCATTAACGATGTTGTTTTGCTGGGAATGGGTGGATCTTCTCTTGCCGCGGAAGTATTCAACAAAATATTCGGCAGTGCGGCAGGTTATCCTCAATTGCATATTATGGATACGACCGACCCTGTTTTAATTTCCCAACTTACTCAACGCCTGGATTTGGAAAAAGCTCTTTTTCTTGTTTCCTCGAAATCGGGAACAACGCTGGAGATCACTTCCCTTTTTCACTACTTCTACAACTTGACAATGGAAAAAATGGGCAGTTCCGCCAGTCGTCACTTTATCTTTATTACCGACAAAGGCAGTTCTCTGGAGGAATTGAGCAATAAGCTTTCTTTACAGCATGTATTCCTAAGCGATTCAAATATCGGAGGCCGCTATTCGGCGCTTTCTCTGCCGGGTATTATTCCCTCGGCGATTATCGGCGTTGATGTGGAAATACTTCTGCTAACCGCGATGACTGCGGCACAAAGGGAAAAAGTGGAGAATTTTTCCGGTGAGTTTGCCGCCACGGGCGCGGTTTTAGGCGCAACTCTGGGTACATTGGCACAGAAAGGACGAAACAAAATTACCTTTATCATGTCGCCGCAGTGGGTTCCTCTTGGCGACTGGTTAGAACAACTTATCGCGGAGAGCACCGGTAAAGAAGGAAAAGGAATCCTGCCTGTTTTAGATGAACCGTTGGCAGACCCGCGTGTTTATGATCAGGATCGCTTATTTGTCTTTTTTCAAAATGCAGAAGACGATAATTCACCAGAGATTGCCGGCCTTGTCGCAGCCGGACATCCGGTAATTACTATCATACCCAATGATCGTTACGATTTGGGCGGTCAAATGTTTATTTGGGAAATGGCCACAGCCGTGGCCGGGCATATTTTGGGCATTAACCCTTTTGATCAGCCGGACGTAGAAGCAACAAAAAAATATGCCCGCCTAATAATTGATTCTTACCGTGAACACAAGGGGCTTAATCAAGAAGCAGCGGCATCGACAACTATCGAGTGTTCTGTATTTGGCGAAATCAAAGGTTCTTCTGCAAATGAAGCTCTGAAAAATTTTCTTGGGCAGGCGCGGGCATTTGATTATGTCTGCTTGCAGGTATATTTAAGCCCGACGACGGAAGTGGATAAAGCTCTGCAATCACTTCGCGAGAAGATTTTCGCCAAACATGGGCTTGCGGTAACAATTGGTTACGGGCCGCGATATTTGCATTCCACCGGACAATTACACAAAGGCGATTCCGGAAATGGATTATTTATTCAATTAACCTCTGATGATTTGCTGGACATAAAGATACCCGACCGTATCGGTGTTGCGGGTTCAACACTTACCTTCGGCGCGCTGAAGGCCGCTCAGGCTCAGGGTGACTGGCAGGCTCTGATAGACGCAGGACGAAGAGTCATCCGTTTTCACTGGAAGGCAAACCCCGTCGCCGGTTTAAAAAAGCTCGCCGAACTTCTTTAATCTCTTGTTCTACTTAAAATATCGATGCTTAATTTGGGAGTATAATATTCGTGGTTGACATACAAGACCACCCATCGTATGATTTCAACAGTGTGGTGGAGAGGTTCGGGGAACATTTGGAATGAAGGCGAATCACGGGTATAAACCCCACAGCAAGCTTTGGAAATAGGTTCTGCGGCAAACTGCGGGGTATTAAACCCTCCGTTGCGCGGGATAATTCGACCTGCAAGCTTCAGCACGCTATGCTTCTGATGCTTGGGTCTCATTAAGGAGGAAGGAAATGATTAAGGATCGTCTTGATAAAATTGAAGAGAGGCTGAAGCAGAGCAACACGGTCAAAGAGAGTGAAAAGGCCGAGCTATTGAGTATCCTGACGACCCTGAGGACGGAGATTGCCGGACTTTCCCAGACTCACCATGAACAGGCGGAAAGCATCGCCGGATTTGCCGAATTATCAGCCCATGAAGCTACACGCAGCGAAAAGAGTCCGGAGCTCTTTAATTTGTCGATTAACGGTCTGACCTCATCGGTTCAGGGTTTCGAAGTATCTCATCCAGAACTAGTGGGGATTATCAATACCTTCTGCACAATGCTCGCTAAGCTGGGAATATAGAACCCTGGCTCCGGCAGCCTATCGCGTGGATTTGTTCATCCGCTCCTGAAATTTATTATCGCTCTTATCAAAAACTCCTTGTCTTTTTCATAACCTATTGAGATAATAATTCCCGAAACCTATTCAGGGTTTGGATCACTCGGAAATTCAGGGTGAAAAACGGACATTCTGGAATAAAAAAAAGGAGGAATGGATCGTAATGGCCGAAAAAGGGAAAGCGAAACGACCGAAGAAAAATGTAAAAAAGAGGAAAGGACAAAAAAAAGAGGACGAACTAAGGAAGGCGGAACGACTGAACGAAGAGCACAATATCACCATAACTATCCTCTCCGAAGACGAAAATCTTCCTAAAGACAAAATCCGTTATAAATTCAGTAAGGATATTTCTGACTCCGGCATTAAAATTCAGGGCAATGTTCCTTTGCCCGTCGATACCCTCCTCAACATAGATTTAACATTAGGGCGTCTGCACCAAAAGATAACTGCTCTCGGAAAAGTAAAATGGGTCGAATTCAACACCGAGGATGGGACTTTTGAGGCGGGAGTGGAATTCGTCGATACATCCAACGAAGCGATCCAGAAAATTGAGGATTACATTTTATCGAAACAGAAGTTTACAAGTCTTAATCCGCTCGGTGTGCCATTTTGGATTTTTGCAAAATTTAACAGAGCTAAATCGAAGTAGACGAAAGACATTTTTTACACATTAATTTAATGATATACCCTTGACAATTCACTTCAGCTTACTGTTCTTTTAAAAAGATATGAAGGGAGATATATGATAAAAAAAACCGAAGAATCTTTTGGAGGGAGAATCCGAAGACTGAGAGAGACAAAAGGACTCAGTCTGGAGGCTCTCTCGCATGATACAGGCTATACGGTGGACTTGCTGAAAGAGATCGAAGAGGGTAAAACCGCCCCGCCTGTTGCGGTAGTCCTCCAATTGGGCAGGGTCCTCAAGGTTGACATGGATCAACTCCAGGAAAATCGAGACAAAGAAGCATCCCGGAGACGGACAACCAGCCACAAAAAGAGAGTTGCCTCATATGCGTATGCCCCCCTTACCCCGCCCGGAGAGGAAAAACACTTAAGAGCATATCGTGTAACCATTGATCCCCAGACAGAACATAAAGGTGTTGAGTACCACCACGAGGGGGAAGAATTTATCTATGTCCTTCATGGCGGCCTCACAATTTCGGTGGGTCAGAACACTTCAACCTTGAAGAAAGGGGAGAGCATCAACTTTGATTCCTCCCTTTCACATAAGCTCAGCAATCCGACCCGTGAAAAGGCAGAGCTCCTGGTTGTCATATATCTACCATAAGGAGGGGATATGTCGTTTCAACTGACTGCAGAACAGAAAATGGTCAGACTCATGGCTAAAGATTTTGCCAGGAAGGAATTAGAGCCTCATGCTGCCAAAAGGGACAAGGAAGAGATATTCCCAATGGATGTGGTGAAGAAGATGGGGCAGCTCGGCCTGCTCGGAATGATGGTGCCTGTTGAGTATGGCGGAGTTGGCGCCGGTGCGATAAGCTATTGCCTGGCACTCCAAGAAATAGCCTATTCATGTGCCTCAACTGCCGTGACTATGTCTGTGGCCAATCTCTCTACCGAGCCGTTACTCAAATTCGGCGATGAAAACCAGAAGGCTAAATACCTTTTTAAACTTGCCCAGGGAGAGCTACTGGGATGTTTTGCTCTTACTGAACCCGGTGCCGGATCAGATCCCGGAAGCCTCTCGATAAAGGCAGAGGATAAAGGAGACTATTATCTGATTAACGGGACAAAGACCTTCATTACTCACGGACAATATGCTGATGTAGTGAATCTCATTACCAGAACCGGCCCGGAAAAAGGCAGCAAAGGTCTCTCGGCTTTTATTGTTGAGAAGGGCACACCCGGATTTTCCATAGGCACGCGGGAAGATAAGATGGGGTTGAGGGCTTCCAATACAGTAGAGCTTCTCTTCGAGGACTGCAAGGTTCCGAAGGAAAACCTGCTGGGAAAGTTAGGTGTCGGGTTCAAAATTGCCATGACAGCCCTGGATAGCGGCCGCATCGGTATCGCCTCGCAGGCTTTGGGCATTACCCGCGCATGCTTGGATGAAAGCATCAGATATGCCAAGGAACGAAAGCAATTCGGCAAGACCATCAGCTCGTTTGAGGCCATTCAGTGGATGATCGCCGACATGGCTACAGGGATCGAGGCAGCGAACTTACTTACCTTGTCCGCTGCATGGAGAAAAGATCAGGGCATGCCTTTCACAAAAGAGGCCTCCATGGCCAAGCTTTTTGCTTCGGAATTGGCGAACAAGAGTGCCTATCTTGCCTTGCAGATCCATGGCGGGTATGGCTATCTCAAAGACTTCAAGGTAGAAAGGCTCTATCGTGATGCCCGAGCCACTTCCATATATGAAGGCACCTCTGAAATACAGAGGCTTGTCATTGCGAGGGATCTTCTGAGAGATCAGAATTATGGATGACATGATACCAATTCTAAATCAAAGGGAACTCCGGCGAATGCCGGGCGCTATTTTTTACCTAGCCCCGCTGAAGCGGGACAGTTCAACTAACGAATTCCAGTTCACTGCGTAACTGTAATTCGAGTTTCACTGCCGCCGCAATATCATCTTTGATTTAGGATTGGTGTAATTATTATAAACATTGGAAGGAGATGACTATGGATTTTGAATTATCCACCGAAATGAAAATGCTCGCCGATATGGCCTACAAGTTTGCTGTCAAGGAAGTAGAACCCGTGGCTAAGATCGCAGACGAGGAAGAAAAGTATACCCCTGAGATCCGCAAGAAGGCTGGCGCTAATGGTTTGATCGGCTGCTGGATACCTGAGGAATTTGGAGGAAGCGGCGCAGGTTTTCTCGGTAACACTATCATAACAGAACAAATTGCCCGAGTATGCATGGGTATAGGCCTGAATATCACTGCGGCCACATTTGGATGTGAAAACATTCACTACTATGGAACAAAAGAGCAAAAAGAGAAATACCTTCCTCCTGTTTGTGCGGGAAACGCAGTATTTGCAGGCGCCTATACGGAACCGAACGCTGGTACGGATGTGGCCGGTTACAAGACAAGAGCTGTTCAAGATGGTGATGACTATTTAATCACCGGCAATAAAATGTTCATCACCAACGGCACAATCTGTGATTGGATGGTGGTACAGGCCATTACCGACCCGGACCAGAAAGTTCACAAAAGCTTCAGCCAGTTTATTGTGCCTGCCGATGCACTGGGGATCACGAAAACCAAGATCAGAGGTAAGTTGGGGATTAGGGCCAGCGACACGGCAGAAATAGCACTCGATGAGGTGAGGGTTCCAAAGGAGAACCTTATCGGCAAGAGAGGGGCTGGATTCCACCAGCTCATGCATTTTTTTGACACCACACGGGTGATGGTGGCGGGGCAGGGATTGGGACTCTCTCAGGCATGTCTAGACGAGTCAGTAAAATATTGTAAGGAGAGAACTGCTTTCGGGAAACCGCTGGGTTCATTTCAGATTACATCACAAAAGCTTGCCGAGATGTGGATCAAAATAGAGGCCCTGCGGAATATTACATACAAGGCCGCATGGTTGCTTGATTCCGATAAGCCGGATTATCATCTCTCGGCAATGGCAAAATACTTGGCGGGGCAAACAGCGGTTTTCTGTGCCAATCTTGCAGTGGAGCTTCACGGCGGATACGGATACATCGAAGAGTACAAGGTGCAGAAATATTATCGTGACGCCAAGATCCTCGAGCTCTATGAGGGAACTAAGGAAGCCGAGATCATGACGCTCGGTAAAGTACTTTTGTCGCGTTAACAGATTGTTATATTTACAGAATTGTACAATCCCGATACGCTTCGATCTCGGGATAATTTCCAATTGCCTTTGGCTATTGGATAATTCGGCTTACGGATTTCAGTGTACTACGTTTTCAATAAGGTGTCATTAATCCCACGTCGCTTCGCTCCCGGGATAGTTCCACTTACGCTTCGAACTTCGCTACGCTCGTTCTTAGCGAGTGTCACTAAAAAATAGTTGACAGAAAATTATCTTATTGCTATATGATCATCAAGTTAACAAAAAGGAAGATGCGTTATGCAAAAAACAGTTAAAATATTATCATTGAATAATTGGTGGTGGTGGAACCTCAAAGGGAGGATTTTCCGCCGCTGATCTTTTTATAATTAAAGTCAAAGCCGTGGAGAACCTCCGGGATCTTCACGGCTTTTTTTATTTTTAGCGTATTAAGGCCGTGATAAAAATATCACGGCCTTTTTTTGTGACGCTCGCGTAGGGATTGTTCCCCGAACAATCCGACCTATAGCAATCGGCGCATTCGGAGAATGCGCCCTACATTTGTAAACGGAGATTATTATTCAGCCAAAAAATGGAGATTAGGATAGCAAGGAGAAAATTATGTACGAACCAAGTTTTGCGGAATTTAAAAAGTTAGCCCAAAAAGGAAATCTAATTCCAGTCTATCGGGAAATATTGGCCGATGTGGAAACACCGGTTTCCGTTTTAATGAAACTCCAAAATAAAGATCACGTATATCTTCTGGAAAGTGTTGAAGGCGGCGAGAAGTGGGGCCGGTATTCTTTTTTAGGAACTGACGCCGGAGTTGTGTTTAAAGTTCATGGCGATAAAGTCATTATCGAAGAGAAAGGAAAAATTAAGACTCGCGAGCATAAAGGCAATCCCCTGAATTATCTGCGAGAATTGATCAACCGCTATAAGCCTGTTTCTATCCCCGGCCTGCCCCGGTTTTACGGCGGCGCTGTTGGCTTCCTTGGTTATGAGATGGTGCGATATTTTGAAAAACTCCCGCCAAGTCCGCCGGATGATCTGAATCTGGACGAGGCTGTTTTTGTCATCAGTGATTCCATGATGATTTTTGATAACGTGCGCCATACGATCAAAGTGGTCGCCTGCGCCTATACAGAAGATGCAGATTCCCTCGAAGATAGTTACGCCGCTTCATGCCAAAAGATTGAAGCGATGATCGAAACGATTGCGGCAGCGGCGTCTCATAAAACAGCAGACGCCACGGGAAGTGAAGTTAACTTTGAATCCAATATGACGCCGGAACAGTATAAAGCCGCCATTGAGAAAGCCAAAGAATACATTGTTGCGGGAGACATCATTCAGGTTGTGCTCTCTCAACGCTTTGAAACCGATTGCCGCTCCAATCCGATTGATCTCTACCGGGCGCTGCGTTTCGTCAATCCCTCTCCTTATTTGTTTTTTCTCAAGCTGGACGATCTTACCTTGATCGGATCTTCGCCGGAAGTAATGGTGCGCAAAGAGGAAGAAACGATGGAATTGCGTCCCATTGCCGGCACAAGAAGAAGAGGTAAAACCGAGCAGGAAGACCGCGCGTTATCCGATGAATTGCTCTCCGATGAAAAAGAACGGGCGGAACACGTTATGCTGGTTGATCTGGGGCGCAATGATCTGGGACGAGTGGCTCAAACCGGCAGCGTTCAAGTTAATCAATATATGGTGGTAGAAAAATATTCGCACGTTATGCATCTGGTTTCCAATGTGCGCGCGCAGTTGACCAAAGGAAAAGATGCCTTCGATGTTCTGGCGGCGACATTTCCGGCCGGCACTTTGACCGGCGCGCCCAAAGTTCGGGCCATGGAAATTATCAGTAAATTGGAAAAAGTTAAAAGGGGGCCTTATGGCGGCGCGGTAGGATATTTCAGCTTCAGCGGCAATATGGATTTGTGCATCACAATCCGGACGATGGTTTTAAAAAACGGAAAAATTTATGTTCAGGCCGGAGCGGGCATTGTGTATGACTCCGTTCCCGAATCGGAGCATCAGGAATCGCTAAACAAATCACGGGGTATGTTGCAGGCTGTGCGTCTAGCGACCAGCGGCTTTGAAATTAAAAACGGCAATTGATTTTTCAATCCCTCTCCCTAGACGGCCATGGTGCCCTACAGGGTAGAGAGGGTAAGGGAGAGGGATTGAAAATAGTGAAAAACCCCTCCCCTGAATCCCCTCTACCCTGAAGGGCACCGTGGCCGCAAGGGGAGGGGAAATTACTTTGGAGATAGTATATGATTTTAATGATTGATAACTATGATTCCTTTACATTCAATATCGTCCAGTATCTGGGGCAAATGGGAGAGAATGTCGAAGTTTATCGTAATGATAAAATAAAGATGGAAGAAATAAGACGTCTGAAACCTGCGGCCATTTTTCTTTCTCCGGGCCCCTGCACGCCTCTTGAGGCGGGAATCACCGTTGACGTTGTCCGTGAATTTTATAAAGATGTGCCAATTATGGGAATATGTCTGGGTCATCAATCCATTGGTTACGCTTTCGGAGCGGATGTCGTGCGCGCTTCTCGCATCATGCACGGAAAAACTTCACCGATCATCAATGACGGCAAAACTATTTTTGCCGGGCTTCCCAATCCTTTTCCCGCGGGCCGATATCATTCGCTCATTGTCGCCAGAGAAACATTACCCGCCTGTTTCGAGATCAGCGCGGAAACGGCAGAAGGCGAAATTATGGGATTGCGACACAGGGAATATCCGGTGGAAGGCATTCAATTTCATCCGGAATCGATACTGACGCCGCAGGGCAAACGCATCATCAGAAACTTTTTGAAATATACAGGATGAAAGGAGCATCAGTCATGATTAAGGAAGCAATTGAAAAAGCAGTTAGCAAAATCGATCTGCGGGAAGCGGAGATGATGGCGGCAATGGATGAGATTATGGAAGGAATTGCCACGCCCGCGCAAATTGCCGCTTTGATTACGGCGCTGCGCATGAAAGGTGAAACGGTGGAAGAAGTCACCGGCGCGGCGCGCATCATGCGCCAGAAAGCGACACGCGTCAATGCCTGCGCGACAACAATCGTGGATACCTGTGGAACAGGAGGCGATAAACTCAACACCTTTAATATATCAACAACTGCTGCATTTGTGGTTGCGGCAGCGGGTATTGTTATAGCCAAGCACGGCAACCGCGCGGTTTCAAGCGATTGTGGTAGCGCCGATGTTCTGGAAGCTTTGGGTGTCAATATCAGCGCCAATCAGGAAATTGTGGAAGAATGTATTCAGCAAATTGGTATCGGATTTCTCTTCGCGCCCAAACTCCACGGTGCTATGAAATACGCGATTGGCCCCAGGCGCGAAATCGGCATCCGCACAATATTCAATATGCTGGGGCCGCTTACCAATCCGGCGGGAGCGACCGCGCAGCTGCTCGGAGTTTATGAAACGAAGCTCACGGAAATGTTCGCTGATGTATTAAAAAATATGGGGACAAAAAGAGCCTTTGTTGTTCACGGCCTGGATGGCTTGGACGAAGTCACAATAACCGGGGAAACACGCGTAGCGGAACTCAAAGACGGAATTGTTCGAACCTACAATATCAATCCGATGGACTATTTCGGCAGGATCGATCCGCTGGAAACCATTCGCGGCGGCGATCCAACTGTGAATGCCCAGATTACCAAAGATGTTCTTTCCGGAAAAAACGGAGCCTGCCGTAACGTTGTTTTGATTAACGCGGCTTTGGCTATCGTTGCCGGAGAAAAGGCGGAAAATTTGAAAGACGGAATAAAGGTTGCGGCCGATTGCATTGACAGCGGCGCGGCGGTAAAGAAGTTGCAGGCTTTGATTGAAATGAGCAACAGCTGAAACTATTCTGTCATTCCCCGGTTGTAGATGACCTTCAGGTTACTTGATCGGGGAATCCAGAAAGCATGATATTAGTAACGATCTATATCAACAGAGGACAACATGATTCTCGACAAAATTATTGAAACCAAAAAAGAAGAAGTGGAGCAATTAAAAAAGCAGACATCTGTATCCGCTTTGGAAAAAAAAATTGCACTGCTTGAGCCGTGCCGAAATTTTCGGCAGGCGCTAATCTCTGAGGACTGCAATATTATTGCGGAAGTGAAATGCGCGTCGCCATCGCGCGGCAGATTTGTTGCGGATTTCGATCCTGTCATAATTGCCGGCGTTTATGAACAAAACGGCGCGGCCGCGATTTCCGTGCTTACTGATGAAAAATATTTCGCGGGGCATAAAAATTATCTGACGCAAATAAGACAAAATGTGAATCTGCCGCTTTTGCGCAAAGATTTTATTATTGATCCAATCCAGATTTATGAAACCCGAACAATCGGCGCGGATGCCATTTTGCTGATCGTTCACGTTTTAGAAAAGAAGCTTGCTGAATTTATTTTATTATCCCGAGAGGTGGGATTAAGTCCCCTGGTGGAAGTTCACACAGAAGAAGAATTAGAATTGGCTCTGGCCACTGACGCGGAGATTATTGGAATCAATAACCGAAACTTGGACACATTTGTTACCGATATCGAAACCAGCCGCAAGCTCAGAGCGCAAATCCCCACTGATAAAATTGTTGTGGCGGAAAGCGGCATTATGACAAGAATAGATATTGAATTATTGATGCAGGCAAATATCAACGCTTTTTTGATTGGCGAGGCACTGATTACCGCGCCGGATATAGGAGAAAAACTGCGCGCGTTCAAAGGGGATAAATAAAGTGACGCAAGTTAAAATCTGCGGAATAACGAATGAAGAAGATGCTCTGTGCGCGGTCCATTGCGGCGCCGCAGCGCTGGGCTTTATTTTTTATCCGCCCTCGCCGCGCTATATTAAACCGGTAGACGCCCGAAAAATCATTAACGGCCTGCCAAAAGAAATTGTTAAGGTGGGCGTGTTTGTAAACGAAAAAGTCGCAGAGATAAAAAGAGT
>Ga0075520_1001010_pt1 | contig 13193 bp, 11 predicted proteins | sample NGEPerB_FD_75100 | JGI IMG/M metagenome (GOLD analysis project Ga0075520, IMG submission 75100) | Arctic peat soil microbial communities from the Barrow Environmental Observatory site, Barrow, Alaska, USA - NGEE PermafrostAB12-B | ecosystem: Environmental > Terrestrial > Soil > Wetlands > Peat ... | reverse complement strand
GTCATCTGGAACGCGCGCGGGAGCTGATGGGCAGCGCGACGTTCCTGCTTCCCGGCGTGGGCGCCCAGGGTGGGCGGGTGGAGGACCTCGCGCCCGCGTTCGCGCCCGGGCGCGCCGGCGGGCTGGTGACGGCCTCGCGCAGCATCGCCGGAGCCCATCTCAGCGCCGGCGGCACGCCCGCGGCGGCGGCGAGAGCCGAGGCGGAGCGTCTGCGCGCGGCGGCATGGGCGCTCTCCGAGCGCGCCTGAGCGCGGGCTGGACCGGGCGCGAGGCGGATGGTCGTCTGTGCGCCACGGATCCACGCGAGGCGTCAGGGACCGCGGATCGTTCCGCTAGCCTGTGTGTCGTGCACGCCCGCGCATCGCTAGACGTTAAGGCGCGCCGGAAGGAGGGTGGAGGGCCAGGATGATCATCACGGTCACGCTCAACGCGGCCATCGACAAGTCGCTGGCGGTGCCGAACTTCAGGCTCGGCAGGCGTCATCGAACGGTCGATCAGCGCACCATGGCGGGCGGCAAGGGCGTGAACATCGCACGCACCCTGAAGGCGCTCGGCCAGCCCGTGATCGCAACGGGCTTCGCCGGCGGCGCGACGGGAACGCACATCGTGGAGCAGCTCACGGAGGAGTCGATCCTCAACGACTTCGTGCGCATCCGCGAGGAGTCGCGCACGAACACCTCCGTGCTCGACCCGACCACGGGCGATCAGACGGAGATCAACGAACGCGGCCCGGCGGTCTCGCCGCGCGAGGTGGAACTGTTTCGGGACAAGCTCCTGTACCTTGCGCGCGGCGCGGCGATCGTGGTGTTCGCTGGCTCTCTGCCGCGCGAGGTCGAGCCCGACCTGTACGCGGCGCTGATCAGGGACCTCGAGCGCATGGACGTGGTCACCGTGGTGGACACCGACGGCGAGCCCCTCCGCCATGCGGTTCGCGCCGAGCCGGATCTGGTCTCGCCCAACGTGCTGGAGGCCGAGGAGCTGGTCGGCCACGAGTTCTCCACCGAGGAGGAGCGCTCGCTGGCGGTTGGCGAGATCACCGCGCTCGGGCCCCGCGAAGCGATCATGACCCTCCCCGACGGCTGCTTCGCGCAGGTGCTGGTGGACGGCCAGCGGCTCCTCAAGCGCGCCCGCGTGGAGCCGCGTGAGCCGATCGCCAAGCGTGGCTCCGGCGACGCCTTCCTCGCCGGCTATCTGGCCGCCCGCTACGAAGGCCGCGCGCTCGACCAGTGCCTGCGTTTCGGCGTGGCCTGCGGGGCGGAGTCCACGGGGCGCCTCGGCGCCGGGTTGATCGAGCCGCGCGAGGCGCGGCGGCTGATGGGCGATGTGGAGCTGTCGATCGTGGAGCTGCCCGCCGAGGTCTCCTGAGGCGCGGGTCCCGGCGCCTCACCGTGGCGCCGGCACACTTGACGCGCCGCGCGAGAGCTAGCCCCCGGCGACGTCGCGGCGCAGGAACACCAGGTAGGCGGCGAGGAGCGACGGGACCGCGTACAGCGCACAGACCCACGCCGAGTGGATGATCGGGGCCCAGTCGGTCGGCGTGCGCAGGAGGCCGTGCCAGTTCTCGAACTGTTCGTCGAGCAGGTAGGGGCGGATGCCTTCCAGGCCCGGGATCTGGGCGAGGATCAGCAGCAGGATCACGACTCCGACGGTGCCCACGACGGCGGCTGCGCTGTTGCGCGTCGTCGTGGAGAGCAGCACGCCGATGCTCGCCACGGTGAACAGCGGGATCAGGTAGCAGGCGTTGGCGGCGAACACCAGCAGCAGGCCCTTGGGCGCCGAGACCACGGTCCCCGAATAGGTGGTGACGCTGTTGAAGCCCCACGAGGCCACGCCCGCGACGGTGGCCACGGCCGCGGAGAGGAACACGGCGATCGCGGCGTAGACCATCGCCGCCAGCGCCTTCGCGGCGAATATCTGTCCGCGGTCGACCGAGCGCGTGAGGATCGTCTTCAGCGTTCCGTTGCCGTCCTCGTTGGCCACGATGTCCCCGGCGACCAGCGCCGCGATCAGGGGCAGCATGAAGACGGACAGGAACAGCAGCATCAGCACCGGCGTGGCCAGCCCCGACTGGGTGATCTGCGAGGCGAAGATGTTCTCGGCGCCGCGACCGTGGCGCTGGTGGAGGTTCTGGACGAGGACGAAGATCAGCGGCAGGATCACCGCCAGCGCCAGGCCGAGGTAGGTGCGCTTCTGGGAGACGAGCTTGCGCAGCTCCCAGCGCAGGACCGTCAGCGTGGAAGGCCGCCGCGCGTGAGCGATGCCAGCAGCGGCGGGGGAGGCCGCGGCGACGCTGCTCATCCGATCCCCACCGCTCGCTGCGCAGGCGCGGGCGGCGCGGGCTCGCTCGCAGGGGTGCCACCGTCCGCGTCCGCGTGCTCCACGCCTCCTCCGCCCGCCCCGGCGCTTGGCGCTCCCGCTTCCTCAGGTGCGCCAGCTCCCTCTGTGAGCCGGAAGAACAGGTCCTCGAGCGTGGCAAGCTCGGGCGTCAGCGCGAGGATCGCGATCCCGGCCTGGCCCAGCGCCAGCGACAGACGGCCCACGTCCTGCTCCTCGGCTTGGAAGACGAGGCCGTGCTCGCCGCTCGCCGCGTGCTCGACGCCGGCCTGGTTGCGGGCCACCTCCAGCGCGCGGGCGTCATCGCCGGTGCGCAGGCGGTAGCCGGCTCCCCCCTGGCGCCGCAGGTCCGCGAGCGCCCCCTCGTAGACCACGCGGCCGGAGTCGACGATCGCCACCCGGTCGCACAGTTCCTGGACCTCGGGAAGCTGGTGGCTGGAGAGCAGGACCGTGATGCCTTCCCCGGCCAGGCGGCGGATCAGCAGCCGCATGTCGCGCATTCCCGCCGGATCCAGGCCCGTGGCGGGCTCGTCCAGCACGAGCAGCCGCGGGCGGCGCAGCAGCGCCGCGGCGATCCCCAGGCGCTGGCGCATTCCGTGCGAGTAGCCGCCCACGCGGTGCCCGGCGCGCGCGGTCAGCTCCACTGTCTCGAGCACCTCGTCGATGCGCGACGCCGCATCGTCCCCGTCCAGCGCGGCCAGCATCTGGAGGTTCTTGCGGGCGCTCAGATAGGTGTAGAAGCGGGGCGCCTCGACGAAGCCTGCGACGCCCTGCAGCGCGCGCGCCCCCTCGCGCAGCGGGTCGCGGCCGAACAGCTCGACGGTGCCCTCCGTGGGCGTGATCAGGCCCAGGGCCATGCGCAGCGTGGTCGTCTTGCCGGCGCCGTTGGGCCCGAGGAAGCCATAGACGTCACCCGCGCGCACGTTCAGGTCGATGTGATCGACCGCGAGCACCTCCTTGTAGCGCTTGACCAGCCCGCGCGCCTTGACCGGCGGGGCCTCGCCGGTCACGCTAGAGGCCTCGGGCGAGAGCCTCGATCGCGCCGGCTGAGACCGAGCCTGCCACCAGGTAGCGCACGCCGGAGCGCTCGAAGGTGAGCAGCGTGCCGAGCTCCGTGCGCAACTCGCTCGCGCTGGCGCCGTTGATCGTGACCTTGGGCAGCGCTTCCAGCGGACCGCTGGAGCCCGACTTGGAGCCTGCGCCGCTGGTCTTGCTTTCGAGTACCGCGATCGCCGACAGGCCGTGGCCGTGCGTGGTCAGCTTGGGCTTGCTCGTGTCGCTGCCCGAGGACTGTTTGTGAGCTTCTGCTCCGCCTGCGCCCCCGCCGACTTCTTCGATCTTGGCGCCCGCGGGCGGCGTGAATGCGAACACGGAGTCGGACACCGGGCCGAAGGAGACTTTCGTGGCCGCCAGTTCGATCACCGGGGAGCTGCTCGTGGAGGAGTAGATGGCCGCGCGCAGCGGCGCCCCGTTGGCCGCGTCGAAGGACAGCTCCGCGCCACCGATCAGGGAGCCGCTTTCCTTGGGTGAGACGCGCACCGTGTAGGCGGGCTGGCCGGCAACGTCCGACGGGGTTGCTTCCGAGAGCGTCGCGTGACGCTCCAGGTTGGAGATCGCTTCTTCGATCTTGGCCACCGTGGGGACTTCCCCGGAATGGTGCACCGGCGTTTCGCCCTGCTTGGATGCGGGCGGCGTGTAGCGGTAGAGGGTGTTGGAGGCGGCGTCGTACAGCGAGATGGTGTGGCCGTCGTAGATGACCTGGGTGTCGCCTTTTTCGGCCTGCAGCTCCAGCCGCGCACGACCGTCCTTGGCGATCCACAGCCGACCGGAGGCGCCCGACAGCAGCGGGCTGGAGGCCAGTTCGCCGCCCTGAGCCGAACCGCTGGCGAGGCTGGCGCCTTCGAGCAGGTGGTTGGTGAGCGTGATGCTGGCGCTGACCCCTTCCACCTGGGGGGCGGCGAGCGCGTCGTGGACAGCCTGCGCCAGCGGCTTGGCCGGCGGCTTTGGCCCCGAGCCGAGCGCCAAGGCCAACGCCGTGGCCGAGACGCCCACGACGACCACGAGCCCGCAGAGCAGCAGCAGGCGGTAAAGGGGGAGACGGCGGAGGATGTTCACGGCTGTGCGAGCACTTCCTTCAGGTTTGCAGACACCATTGAGGGTAGCGCCCCACCTTCACGTTCCCTAAAGCTGTGAGAGCTCTCACAGCCGCCGCACAGCCGCCGCGCGCCCGCTGCGATCCGCCGCGCGATCCGCCGCGCGCCCGCGCCGAGCGCCGACGATCAACCGTTCTGCGGCGCCACCCGATATCTTCCCGCCGGCATGGTGATCGCGTTCGTACTGTTCTGGGCACTGCTCGGTCTCGGGGTCTTCTTCGTGGCGATGCGCGGCGGTCCAGGCGGCGCACGCCGCCGATCGGAGACCGGCCAGCTGCGCACCGAGTCCAAGGCCGGCCAGCGCCTGGTCACGCTCGGGATCGTGCTCCTGTTCGCCTTCGGCCTCCTCATCCCCGCGCTGGTGCTCGCGTTCAACGGCGAGCACAAGGCGGGCGTGGCGGTCGGCGGGCTGAAACTGACGGGCGAACAGCAGAAGGGCCGCGAACTGTTCGCCCACTCCTGTGCCGTCTGCCACACGCTCGCCGCCACCAAGTCGGTCGGGCGCACCGGCCCGAACCTGGATGTGCGCGTGGGCGCGGACATCGCGACCGCCGCCGGACGCAAGGCGCTGGTGCTGGGCGCCATCACCGAAGGCCGCGCGCGCGGCCTCGGCCAGATGCCGGCGCAGCTCTATCAGGGCAAGGAAGCCGAAGAGGTCGCCAGTTTCGTCGCGGCTGTGGCCGGGCACTGACCGATCGAAGATCGGCCAGTGCCGGTTTGGCCATCCGTCGATAGCGGCGGGCAGGGGCCATCGGTAAGGTCCGCCGGGATGCCACACCAGCCGAAGACCGCGGAGGACGTCAAGGCCCTTGTGGAGGAGCGTGACATCCGCTTCATCCGCTTCTGGTTCACGGACATCCTGGGCCAGCTGAAGTCGTTCTCCATCAACGCTGCCGAGCTGGACGACGCGTTCGAGGCGGGCATGGGCTTCGACGGATCCTCGATCACCGGCTTCAACGCGATCGAGGAGTCGGACATGATCGCGATGCCCGATCCGAGCACGTTCGCGGTCCTGCCGTGGCGTCCGGAGGAGCAGGGCGTCGGGCGGATGTTCTGCGACGTGATCACCCCCGAGCGCACCCCCTACGAGGGCGATCCGCGCCACGTGCTGCGCCGCGCGCTCCAGCGCGCACAGTCGATGGGCTTCGACACGTTCAATGTGGGCCCCGAGCTGGAGTACTTCCTGTTCCGCGACTCGCGCTCCACGGAGGTGCTGGACGAGGGCGGCTACTTCGATCTGACGACGCTGGACGCGGGCTCGGACGTGCGCCGCGAGACGGTGCTGGCGCTGGAGCAGCTGGGCATCCACGTGGAGTACACCCACCACGAGGTGGGGCCCTCCCAGCACGAGATCGACATGCGCTACGCGGACGCGCTGAAGATGGCTGACGACTGCATGACCTACCGCATCACGGTCAAGGAGTACGCGATGAAGTACGGCTGGCACGCCACCTTCATGCCCAAGCCGCTGTTCGGCGAGAACGGCTCCGGGATGCACACGCATCAGTCCCTGTTCAGCAACGGGCAGAATGCCTTCTACGACCCCGACGACCAGTATTTCCTCTCCGACGTGGGCAAGGCGTTCATCGCCGGCCAGCTCAAGCACGCCAGGGAGATCTGCTCGATCTTCGCCCAGTGGGTGAACTCCTACAAGCGCCTGGTTCCCGGCTTCGAGGCGCCCGTGTACGTGGCCTGGTCGCGGCGCAACCGCTCGGCGCTGGTGAGGGTCCCGATGTATCACCCGGGCAGGGAGAAGGCCACGCGCATGGAGCTGCGCTGCCCGGACCCCGCGTGCAACCCCTACCTGACCTTCGCCGTGCTGCTGCAGGCGGGTCTGGAGGGGATCGAGAAGGGCTACGAGCTGCCGGAGCCGATGGAGAAGAACCTGTACCACCTCTCCGGCGAGGAGCGCAGGCGCCTTGGCGTGGAGCAGCTGCCGGAGAGCCTGGGCGAGGCGATCGAGATCACGGCCGAGTCAGAGCTGGTGTTGCGGACCCTGGGCGAGCACATGTTCAACCGCTACGTGGAGATCAAGCGCCAGGAGTGGGACGACTACCGCGTGCGGGTCACCCAGTGGGAGCTGGACCGCTACCTGTCGATTCTGTAGCCGCGTCGGTGCTCGCCCCCGGGATCGCGCAGGCGATCGGGCGGGCGGGGGCGAAGTGCCAGTGCAGCGCCTGAAGCAGGTGCCCAAACGCCGTCGGGTGGCGTGGCGCGATCTCGTGGAGCAGCGCCAGCACTGATACGGCGTGGCGCTCGTACTCCTTGCCGCCGCCGAGCTGCGACAGGCGCAGCAGGCCGAGCGCGGCGCTGGATGCGCCGGCTGGGATGGGTGCGTCCTCCAGGTCCTTGCGCCTGGCGATCAGCGCCTCGCCGTCTGAGGCGGTGGAGAAGAAACCGCCCCGCTCGGGGTCTGCGAAGCGAGCGATCAGCTCGTCGGCCATGGCCGATGCCTCCAGATACCAGCGCTCCTCGCAGCTGGCTTCGAACATCGCGATCAGAGCCTCCAGCAGGAAGGCGTGGTCCTCCAGGTAGGCGCCGATCTTGGCCTGCCCGTGGTTGTAGCTGCGCAGCAGCCCTCCGGAGTCATCGCGCATCTCGCGCAGCAGGAAGTCGGCGCAGGCGGCGGCCGCCTCCGTGTAGCGCGGCTCTCCCAGCGCGGCGCCGGCGTCGGCCAGCGCGCTGATCATCAGCGCGTTCCAGCTGGTAAGGCGCTTGTCGTCGAGCGCGGGGCGCGGACGGCGTTCGCGCGCGCCCATCAGGGCTGTGCGGATGCGCTCCCGGACGGCCGGCTCGGGGCGGGGTCCGCGGTCCTGCAGGACGTTCAGGCCGGGCTGGGGATGATGGGGGTCCTCGAAGTTGCCGTGCTCGGTGGCCCCGAGCCACGCGATCGCCGCCTCCGCGTCGCCGCCGAGGACATCCTTCAGCTCGGCCGTGCTCCACACGTAGAAGCGCCCCTCGACTCCCTCGGAGTCCGCGTCCAGGGCGCTGTGGAAGGCGCCCTCGGGGCCGCGCATCTCGCGCAGGGCCCACTCCAGCGTGTCCACGCAGACGGCCAGCAGGTCCGGGTCCCGGGACGCCTGCCAGCCGTGCAGATAGGCGCGGGCGAGCAGCGCGTTGTCGTAGAGCATCTTCTCGAAGTGGGGCACCGTCCACGTGGCATCGACGCTGTAGCGGGCGAAGCCGCCGCCGAGGACGTCGTGGATCCCGCCGCCGGCCATCGCGCGCAGGCTCTCGAGCGCCATCGTGTGCTCCCCGCGCAGCAGCAGGAGCTCGATGACCGACGCCTGCGGGAACTTCGGCGCGCCGCCGAAGCCCCCGTGGAGCGCGTCGAAGCTCTCGCGCAACCTGCCCACGGCCGCCTCCAGCGCCCCCTCGCTCAGGGGCTCGGCCGACGGGGACAGCTGCGCGCCGGCAGAGAGGCGCTCGCGCAGGCGCTCACCGCCGGCGCGTATCTCGGCGGCGTTGGCGCTCCAGGACTCGGCGATCGCGTGCAGCACCTGCGTCCACGCGGGCATGCCGTGGCGGGGGGCGGGGGGGAAATAGGTCCCGCCGTAGAACGGCAGCTGCTCGGGGGTGAGGAAGACGTTCAGCGGCCAGCCGCCGTGGCCGGTCATCCCCTGGACTGCCTCCATGTAGAGGGCATCGATGTCCGGGCGCTCCTCGCGGTCCACCTTCACGCACACGAAGCTCTCGTTCATCAGCTCGGCCGTGCGCGGGTCCTCGAAGGACTCGTGCTCCATCACGTGGCACCAGTGGCAGGAGGAGTAGCCGATGGACACGATCACGGGCCTCTGGAGGGTGCGCGCCCGCTCGAACGCCTCCGGTCCCCAGGGCAGCCAGTCGACTGGATTCTCGGCGTGCTGGCGAAGGTAGGGAGAGGTCTCTGTGGCCAGCGCGTTGGTCAACGGATGCGAGCGAGGGCGGGAAGCGGGAACGAGACGCTCGCGGCCGGCCATTCCGCCTCGACCCCGGTGCGCGCCGCCCGCGCGGTGCTGGCCGCCACCCGCACCGTGAAGCGCCGCCCGGCGAGCACTCCGCTGATGCGTCCGCCCGCGCTGACGCGCACGTGGCCGCGTGCTGCGGCAGACCCGTCGATCGTGAGGTTGGCGGCGGAGCCTTTGTTCTTGAGCAGCAGGCTCGTTGGGATCACGCCGCTGAGCTGCACCCCGGGTATGTAGCTGAAGCGATTCAGTACTGCCCCGGCCTTGGTGATCCGGACCGAGCCTCCGCGCAGGCCGCCGAAGCGCGCGCCGACGGGGATGCTGTCGAAGCCGATCGCCAGCACCACCACCGCCCGCCTGAGGTCGCGGATCGAGTCGATGCTCGCCGTGAGCGTGCGTCCGGGGACCCCCCCGACCCCGCCGCTGGGGGGCACGGCTGCCAGCGACAGCGGCGCCACGGGCGCGGGCGGGAAGTGGTTGACCGCTGCGCCGCATGGACTCACGGCGGTGGCGGCGAAGAACGCGCTCAGCGCAGCGGTGGCGCAGCCGCTGAGATCGCTGCCGAGCACCGAGTGGCCGGTGTAGGGGTCGATCAGAACCTGGGCGTCGGGGATCAGCTTGGCTACGTTGAGGGCGTTTTCCGTCGGCGTTCGCAGGTCCTGTCCTCCGGACAGGACCAGGGTGGGAACGTCGGGGAGCGAGGTGGTGGCGGCCGGCGCGGGCGAGGCGTCCGGCCAGGAGAGGCACAGCGGGATGGTCTGGCCGAGCAGCCCGGCTTCGGGGTCGAACGGGTAGAAGTCCGACCCGGGCAGGGCGTTCAAGGCGGCTTCCGCTTCGACGGCACGGGTCGCTTCGGGGGCGCCCCGCTGCCACGGGAAGGTGGTCTCCTCGCAAGAGGTGTCCACGAACAGCGCCAGGTCGACGCTGCTGCTTTCTTCGCCGCTGGGCTTCACGCCGCCGAGCGCCTCCAGGCGCAGCAGCGGCCCCGCGTCGTGGCCGAGGGCGGCGTGCACCGCGGCGGGCACCTCCGCGCGCAGCGCCGGGTCCAGGTCGCCTGCCAGCAGCAGCCCATACAGGTCGCTACGCGTGACCGACAGTCTGACCGCCCGGCCGCGTTCGTCGTAGGCGTGGCCGCTGAGGGGCCGTGTGCCGAGGTGCGAGACCAGGCGCGCGATGTCGCTCACCGGGTTGTTGGTCACGCCTTGGCAGGCCCGGTGCGAGCACAGTTCGTCGAGCACCGGCGTCATCGCCTTGAAGGTGCTCACATGGAACGCTTCCGGTCCTTCCGGCGTCTCGGTCGAGTCGAGCACCAGCGCCTCGACGTGCTGGGGGTAGCGTTCGGCGTACTCGAGCGCGACCTTTGTGCCGTAGGAGGTCCCGTAGAGCACCAGCTTCTCGTAGCCGCCTGCCTGGCGCAGGGCCTCGATGTCGGCCACGGATTCCCTGGTCGTGTAGTCGCCGCGGGCGGGTCCCAGTTCGCGCGCGCAGCGTTCCACCAGCTGGTTGGAGGTGCTCCTCTGTTCCGAGGTCGTTGCTTCGGTCAGGGCGCGGCAGCTCAGCGGGCCCGACGCGCCGGTGCCGCGCTGGTCGAACACGAGCAGATCGCGCGAGCCGAGCGCGGGCGCGATCGCCTGGGCGATGAACTCCGTGAGAGGGACGGCCGCCTGGCCCGGTCCGCCTGCCAGCGCGATCACCGCGTCAGGGCTGGGCGTGGCGCCGGCGAGCCTGCGCTCGACGCTCAGCGAGATCGAGCCGGCCAGCGCGCCGGTTCGATCGAGCGGCACGGCGAGGGTCGCGCACGAGAACGCCGCGCTGCTTGCGCACGGGGCGAATTCAAGGCTGGAAGCGGCCGAGGAGCTGGGCCAGCTGGCCAACAGCAGCGCGGGCAGCAGTGCCGCCAGGGCCTGAATGGGGGCGCGCCTGCGCATCGACTCCGACAATAGCTGCCGTTGCTCTGGAACTCGCCGGCAGCCGCACGCGCCGGCCACCCAGCGTGCCCACGAGTGCCCCGTGCGTTCCCGTCCGCAGTGTGCCCGCGAAGGTGGCGGAGCCTTCGACGCGCAGGTTGGCCGATTCGCGCTTCAGGGTCCCCGAGATGGCCAGGCCGGGAATGTATGAGTAGCGATGGAGGCTCAGGGTGCCGCCGGCGTACTGCGCCCAGCCGGCGCGCAAGCCGCCCGTGCGCAGCGTGAACGCTTGCGGCGCGTTTTCCGAGGAGAGGACGGCGATCAGCTGGAGCGCGAGCTGGCGGGCGAAGTCCGAGAGGGTCAGCGCCACCCCGTGCAGCGCGCGACCCGGTGCTCCGGGGTTGCCACGGATGGGGGAGACGGCTGCGAGACGCAGCGGAGGCAGGGGTGGCGGGCGCGGGATGGCCGATGGCGGCGCCGCGCGGCACGGCAGGATCTGGTGTTCTGAGAACAGCGCCTTCAGCGCTTCGCGGGCGCACGGAGTGGGCTCGTCGGTCAGCACGGAGTGCCCGGCGCCCGGCACCACCAGCAGGTGGGCGTCGGGGATCTGTGCGGCGACTTCACTGGCGTTGGCCGTCGGCGTTCGCAGATCGCCGGATCCGCTGAGAATCAGCGTCGGGACATTTGGCAGCGGCGCGTCGTCGGCCGCCGGAGCCGGGGTGGCGAACGGCCAGTGCGCGCACGCCTGCAGATCGCCGACTTCGAGCGCGTCGGCGGCGGTGAACGGCGCGAACACGCTTGCGGGCAGCGCTCTGGCGGCAGCTGCCGCCTGGGCCAGGCGCGCCCCGGGTGCGCTCGCCCGGTTCCACGGGAACGGCTCCTCTTCGCAGCTCGTGGCGAAGAACAGCGGCCCGTTGACGTCTTCGCGTTCGCCTTCGCCGCTTTCGGCCGCGGTGATCAGGCGCGCCAGCGGTGCGCTGTCGCCCCGCACGGCCGCGCTGTTGGCGGTCACCAGTTCGGCGCGCGCGATCGGGGAGAAGTCGCCCGCGAGCAGGATGTCCACCAGCTCGCCGGAGGACACCCCCACCTCGTGTCCGTGGCCGTGTCCGTCGATCACACGTCCGCGCAGCGGCGCGCGACGGATCCGCGCGAGGAGCTTTGCCATGTCGGCCACGGGGTCGGCGGTGATGTGCGCGCACCGGCCGGCGCTGCATATCTGGCGCAGGATGCGGGGGATCGCGGCGAAGGTGGCACGATCGAGCGGGTCGGGCCCGTTGGGCGGGACGACGGAGTCGAGCACCAGGGCTTCCACTCGGCCGGGGTACGTCTGGGCGTACTGCTCGGCGACCTTGGTCCCGTAGCTGGTGCCGTACAGGACGAGCTTCTCGTAGCCCCCCGCCTGCCTGATCGCCTCGATGTCGGCGACCGTGTCAGCGGTCGTGTAGAAGCTGCGCGTCGGGCCGATCTGCGAGGCGCACGCTTCGATAGACCGCCCAAGCGAGCGAAACAGGCCGGGACGTTCGAAGGCGTGGCAGGACAGCGCGTGCGACAGGCCGACGCCGCGTTGGTCGAAGACGATCTCATCGCGCGTGGCCGCCGCCGGTCCGAGCAGTTCGGTGAACGCTTCCGTGAACGGGAGCGCCGGCTGTCCGGGTCCGCCGGCGAGCGCGATGATCGCGCTGCGCGCTTCGCCGACCGGGGCACGGTGGCGGCGCAGCGCGAGCGTGATCGTGCCCGGCACCGTACCGCTGGGATCCAGGGGTACGGTGAGGTGCCCGCAGGCGAAGCTGTTGCTTGCCCCGCACGGCGCGAACGCGATCTGGCCCAGGGCCTGCGCGCCGCCCGCGGGCCCGCAGATCCAGGCGCAGGCCGCGACGAGCACGGCGGCGAGCTTGCTGGCGGTTCGTCGCACAGTCGGAATCTACGCTGTTGGTGCCCGAATGCCTTCGACGCCGCACCCGTGGCCTCGGCGGTAGGGTCCAGGGTGGTGAGCACGGATCGAGCAACAGTGGACGCCCCGGGTGCCCCGCCGGCGATCGGCCCCTACAGCCACGCGGTGCGGGCTGGTGGGATGCTGTTCTGCTCGGGGCAGATCCCGCTCGACCCGGCCACGGGCGAGCTGGTGGGAGGGACGGCGGCCGCGCAGGCGCAGCGCTGCCTGGAGAACCTCGCCGCCGTTTGCGCCGCGGCGGGGACCTCGCTGCAGCGCGCCCTGCGGCTGACCGTCTACATGACCGACCTCGGCGAGTTCGCCGCGGTCAACGAGGTCTACGCGTCGTTCTTCGCCGCGGAGCCCCCGGCCCGGGTCACGGTCGGGGTGGCCCAGCTGCCCAAGGCGGCCTACGTGGAGATCGACGCGATCGTGGCGCTGTAGGCCGCGCCGCGCTCGGGCTCGGCGCCGTGCAGGGCGCGGGTGAGAAGCCGCCACAACGTGGCGCGCTCCTCGGCGTCCAGGGCGCGAAGGACCTCGTCCTCGATGCTTTCCTGAGCGCGCTCGGCGTGCGTCAGCGCACGGCGGCCCTGGGTGGTCAGCTCGACCAGGTGGCGCCTGCGGTCCTCGGGATCGCGCCGCCGCGCGACGTGGCCGAGATCCTCCAGCTCGTTGAGCAGCAGCACGACGTTGTTGGCATCCATGCACAGCGCCTCGGCCAGCTCCTGCTGAGGAGCGCTGTCGTGGTCGCGCAGGTAGCTCAGTGCCATCAGCAGGCGCAGGTGCATGCCCAGAAGCTCCTCGCTGCTGCGCCGGTAGACCTGCTTGGCGAGGCGGGTGAGCAGCACCATCGAGCCGGGGGCGCAGGAACGATCTTCAGCACTCATAACGGCGCGGATTATACCATGATGAGACAATCATCACT
>Ga0075520_1001009_pt1 | contig 13195 bp, 14 predicted proteins | sample NGEPerB_FD_75100 | JGI IMG/M metagenome (GOLD analysis project Ga0075520, IMG submission 75100) | Arctic peat soil microbial communities from the Barrow Environmental Observatory site, Barrow, Alaska, USA - NGEE PermafrostAB12-B | ecosystem: Environmental > Terrestrial > Soil > Wetlands > Peat ... | reverse complement strand
GAGATCGGGCTCGATGTCCTCGTCCACGGGGAGCCCGAGCGCGACGACATGGTTCGCTACTTCGCCGACCAGCTCACCGGATTCGTGATCCCCGACGGGGGGTGGGTCCAGTCCTACGGGTCACGATGCGTACGGCCACCCGTGCTCTTCGGCGACGTGGCGCGCCGCGGCCCGATGACGGTGGACTGGGCTCGCTACGCCCAGTCGCGTACTTCGAAGCCGGTTAAGGGCATGCTCACCGGTCCGATCACCATGCTGCGGTGGTCGTTCGTGCGAGATGACCAGCCTGAGCGCGAGACCGCGGACCAACTGGCACTGGCGATACGCGACGAGCTCGTTGATCTCCAGACAACCGGGATTGCCATCATCCAGGTCGATGAACCGGCATTGCGGGAGGGTTTACCTCTACGCCTCGATGATCGTCCGGAGTACCTGAGATGGGCCACTCGCGCCTTCCGACTGGTCACCTCCGCGGCGGCCGTTGGAACGCAGGTGCACACCCACATGTGTTACGCGGAGCTGGGGGACATCGTCGACGTGCTGGACGATCTGGACGTTGATGTCCTGTCCTTCGAGGCGGCGCGTTCGGACATGGCAGCTGTCGACGTGTTGCAGTGTGCCTCGTACCAAGGAGGGGCAGGGCCCGGCATCTACGACGTGCATTCGCCGCGGGTCCCCGAGGTCACCGCCATCGAGGGTTTGCTCCGCCGGGCCCTCGATGGTCTCGGGCCCGACCGATTGTGGGTCAATCCTGACTGCGGGCTCAAGACCCGCCGCTATGGCCAGGTGCTTCCGGCGCTGGACCACATGGTCACGGCGGCTCGCAATCTGCGAGCGGAGGTGGCCTCCGGCAAGGTGTCACCGGACGCCGGTGCTGATCCGGCCAGCACCGAAGTGCCACCTGGCCCGTAGCCGATGAGATCGGACGAGCTCGCCCAACGCTGGCTCGCCCCCGACCTGGGCCGACTGTGGGAGGTGGCGACGGTGCTCAGGGTTCGCCGCGACGGCTCCGACGCCGCGACACTACGACTGGAGCTACCGGAGCCGGCGCACTTTGCCGCCGGGCAGTACTACCTGGTGCGCATGCGAGTCGACGCTGCCCCCGGGGCGTTCGCCAACCGCAAGGACGAGTTCACTTCCCGAAACACCCGGATCATCGGGGTGAGCGTCGATTCGGTCGAATCGCACAAGAACTGGTCGGTCGATATCGCGGAAACCCAGGGCCGGGGCTTGAACTATCCCCTCGTGGTTGACGAAGACCGGACCGTCGCCAACCTCTATGGGATGATTCATCCGAAGGCTCTCGAGACGGCCACGGTCCGCACGGTGTTCATCATCGGTCCTGACAAGAAGGTGAAGCTGACTCTCACCTACCCTGCCTCGGTGGGTCGCAACATCGATGAGATCCTGCGGGTACTTGATGCACTTCAGCTGACCACCGGCTACTCCGTCTCCACCCCGGTCGACTGGAAGCAGGGTGGTGAGGTGATCACTTCGCCGGTAATCTCCGACGAGGATGCCAAGACGAAGTTCCCCAAGGGCTTCCGGACGCTGAAGCCCTACCTGCGACTGACGCCGCAGCCGGACGCGTAGGACTCGGCGACTGTCCGAGCCTCGCCTGTCCAGCCGGGACCCATCGCCGCTCGAGAGCATCGATGGGTAACCCCGCGCAGAACGAGGATGTCGAAGTTGCCTCACCGTCCATCGCCGACACCATGGCCTCTCGGAGTCGCGCCGAGGCGAGGGCAAGCGAGCTGGGTGGGAGGTCTCGGGGGTCGAGATCGCTGCGCCTCGTGCCTGGCTATCGAAGTGATCCTGGCCATCAGTGGCCACCCGCCCTCAAAAGATCGAGGAACCCTCCGGCGATGGTGTCGGCTCCCAGGCGATCCGCGGGAGCTGGCGAGCCAGGGACGCAGCAATCCTTGCTGCGTGGGCCTTGGCGATGTCTGCGTACGGTCCGGACCATTGCTCGTCGACACTCAAGGCGAACATGCCGTACCAGCGATTGAAGTGTTCGGTGGTGAACGGCAGTTGATCGTGGACGTGCCGGTGGGCCGCCAGGATCGCCCCTCGGTACGACCGATCACCCAGGAGCACGCGGCACCAATAGTCGATCAGCTGAGGGATGTGCTCGCTCCAGTCAACTTCGGCGACCTCTTCGAAGATGGGCCCGAGGAGCTCGTCCATCACGAGTTCGCGATAGAACGCCACGACCATGTTGTGAATCTGAGCTCTCGTGTCGAGATCGGTGGGGGTGTTGACGGGGGAGCGCGGTACGCCCCTGGATGCCCCGAATGGCCTCTGTTCGTCGACCGTCAGCCCGTCTCCTTGATGAAGAAGCGGGACGGACTCGTTCCGAGCACCCATCTGCATGGCTCCGAGTGTACCCGTAGTTCCAGTCAGTGGTAGAAGAAGCATCGGAGAGGTGGTGCGTGCGCGGTCGTACCCCGATGGGTGAGTCCGTGTCCCTCGTCGCTATGGCTCAATGAAGATGCACTCACCCGGGCACTCCTCGGCAGCCTCGGTGACCGCTTCCTCGAGCTCCGAGGGCACCTGGGCAGGCCTTCGGCGCCACCGGGGTCGGACTTCACGTCGGTGCCCTCTTTGACATAGGCGAGTCCGTCGTCGAGCAACGTGAAGACTGCCGGGGCGATCTCCTCACAGAGCCCATCGCCCGTGCACAAATCCTGATCAATCCAGACCTTCATGGTGAAGTGTTCTCCTTTGGTGGCAATGCGCGACGCCGCTTCATGCGATCAATACAGTCCGAGTTCGAGGCGGGCGACCTCAGTCAACCGGCTTTGATCCCACGGCGGGTCCCACACCAGTTCGACATCGACTTCGCTGACGCCGGGAACCGTCTGCACCCGAACGCAGGCGTCATCCTTGAGAACGTCGCCCATGCCACAACCCGGGGCGGTCATCGACATCTTGATCTCCACCCGGTGACTTCCGTCTGCCAGCAGATGCGCGTCACACGCGTAGATCAACCCAAGATCGACCACGTTGATCGGGATCTCCGGGTCGAAGACCGTCTTCAACTGTTCGAATACCCGTTCGAGCTCGAAGGGGCCTAATGGCGCAGTATCCTCCTCGTCCGGTTCGCCGTCGAGCCCCAGTCTGTAGGCATCCTCGGAGGAGATCCGGGCCAGGTGACCACGTTCGGTCTGGACGGTGATGGTGCCACCGAGAGCCTGGGTGACCACCACCCGTTCGCCCGCTTGGAGCGTCACCTTCTGGCCGCTGGGAATCAGCGTGACATCGCAGTCCTGTCCGAGTTCGATCGGCGTGTGTCGCGGTGAGCTCATCGTTGTCTACTTCCTGGTGTTCCACGCGTCGCCGACTTCGAGGAGACTCCGAAGTCTGTGCCGAACGAACGTCGCGCATATGATCTGTATCGGCACTCCGGCACTCCCGCGAAGAGGGTGGAGCGGCCCAGGTGTGCCAAGCCGACGCCGCTGTAGGATCGCCCGGTCGCCACGATGTCGATGGCCCCGAACGGGGCGAGGGCTATGGGCAACTCCCGGAACGATTGGGACAGGTCACTCGTCATCGGGGTGTTCCTCCTGCCCCTTCCTCAGTCACGAGCCGGCCGGCGATCAGTGTGTTGACGTGGGCACGAAGCGACGCAAAGGGGATCAGATCCATCACCTCGCGGGCGAACGCATAGGTGAGCAGGGCCCGCGCCGCCTCGTGGGGCACTCCACGCGACCGTAGGTAGAACAGTGCCTCCTCATCGAGCGCCCCAACGGCTGCGCCGTGGGTGCACTTCACGTCATCGGTGAAGATCTCGAGTCGCGGTCGGGTGTCGATCTCGGCGTGGTCGGAGAGCAGCAGGTTCTTGTTGGTCTGGCTGGCGTCCGTACCCTCAGCGCCTGGCCACACGATGATGTGCCCGTTGAAGACCCCATGGCCGCACTCGTCGGCGATGCCCTTGTAGAGCTGGCGGCTGGTGCACCGGGGCGCGGCATGCTCGATCAGGACCGGATTGTCGTGGTGCTGGTCGCCTCGTGGCAGGTACAGCCCATCGATGCTGACGCCCGCCCCTTCGCCTTCGAGGCGCACCCGCACCTCGTTGCGGGCGATCTTCGACCCAAGTGCCACCGAGCCCGACGAGAATCGGGTGTCGGGTCCCTGGCGGACGTCGAGCAGTGCTAGGTGGAACGCGGCGTCGGGCTCGCCCTGGATCTTGAAGTGCTCGACCTGTGCTCCCTCCTCGAGCACCACTTGAGTCACCGCGTTGGTGCACGTGGTGTCGCCCGAGGTCCCGGCATACGTTTCGATGACTGCCACCCGACTGCCCGGGCCGGCCAGGATCAGGGAATGCGGGGTGGAGACGACGGGGGACCCCTGGGCCTCCGAGAGGTACACCAACTCGATGGGCACGGTGACATGGGCGTCGGCAGGGAGATGGATGAACGCCCCGTCCTCGAACAGGCACGTATTGAGCGCGGTGAAGGCGTGGTCGAACTCGGAGAAGGGGCGTGCGAAGAACGGTTCGAGATCCGCGCCTCCTTCAGCCAGAACCGAGGCCAGGTTCGTCACTGTGACACCGTCCGGCACCGCCGTGATCGACGACAGCTCGGGGGCGAAGAAGCCGTTGATGAAGACCAGCCGAGTGCTCTCCGCATCGATGGTCAATGCGTCGATGGTGGACGACGAGATCCGGTGGTCGGCTCCGGCCTCCGCACGCTCGAACGGCACATCCAACAGCGGCCCGAGTCGCGTGTACCTCCAGTCCTCGTCCTTCAGCGTCGGGAATCCGCGCATCGTCGCCCACTCGGCAGACTGGTGTCGGGCCTGGGTCAGCCAGGCAGGACCACGGCCACCGGATGGGAGTCCCAGGCGGGAGAGCAGCTCGGCGACGGTGGAGACAGCCCCGGCTCTCCCCGCGGGGGTCGACATGGCTGTGGAGGTGACCGTGGTCACGGCGTTGCTCCCACCGGTGCCGGCCGGTCCGCCACCGTCTCTTGCACGAGATCGGCGTAGCCGTGCACTTCGAGTTCGAGTGCCAGGCGCTTGTCACCCGAGCGGACAATCCGACCTCCGGCCATGACATGGACCTGGTCGGGGACGATGTAGTCGAGGAGCCGCTGATGATGGGTGATGACGACCATGGCCCGATCCGGACCTCGCATGGCGTTCACCCCGCCGGCGACGATCCGGAGGGCATCGATGTCGAGGCCGGAGTCGGTCTCGTCCAGGATGGCGAGCTTCGGCTCGAGAATTGTCATCTGCAGGATCTCGTTGCGCTTCTTCTCGCCCCCGGAGAAACCCTCGTTGACCGACCGACTCATGAAGCTCTCGTCCATCTCGACGAGCTTCATCCGCTCCCGAGCTAAGGCAAGGAATCCCATGACATCGAGTTCATCGAGTCCACGTTGTCGACGGACCGAGTTCAGCGCCGTGCGCAAGAAGTACAGGTTGCCCACCCCGGGGATCTCCACCGGGTGTTGAAAGGCGAGGAAGACACCGGCCGCGGCTCGGTCCTCGGGTGACAGGGCGAGCAGATCCCCGCCCTCGAAGAGGACCCTTCCAGTGATGTCGTAGGCCTCGTGGCCGGCAAGCACGTTGGCGAGGGTGCTCTTTCCCGAGCCGTTCGGGCCCATGATGGCGTGCACTTCGCCCGCCGCAACTTCGAGGTTCACTCCCCGGAGGATCTCGTTGTCGCCGATCTGGGCGTGGAGGTTCTCGATCTGCAGCATCATCCGACGCTTCCTTCCAGACTGACACTCAGGAGCCGTTGGGCCTCGACCGCGAACTCCATGGGTAGTTCCTTGAAGACTTCGCGGCAGAAGCCGTTCACGATCATGGATACGGCGTCCTCTTCGGAGATCCCCCGCTGGCGGCAGTAGAAGAGCTGGTCCTCGCTGATCTTGGAGGTGGAGGCTTCGTGTTCGACCTGCGCGCTCGGATGCTTGACTTCGATGTACGGGAAGGTGTGGGCGCCGCTGTCACTTCCGAGGAGCAACGAATCGCACCGCGTGTGGTTCCTGGCCCCTTCCGCCGAACGCAGCGTCTTCACCAGACCCCGGTAGGTGTTCTGCCCGTGTCCGGCCGAGATCGCCTTCGAGACGATGGTGCTGTGTGTGTTCTTGCCGATGTGGATCATCTTGGTGCCGGTGTCGGCCTGTTGGTGGTTGGCGGTGAGGGCGACCGAGTAGAACTCCCCGACCGAGTTGTCACCTTGGAGGATGACCCCGGGGTACTTCCACGTGATGGCCGAGCCGGTCTCGACCTGTGTCCACGAGATCTTGGAGTTCGCACCGGCGCACTTGCCCCGCTTGGTGACGAAGTTGTAAATGCCGCCGCGCCCATCGGAGTCGCCCGGGTACCAGTTCTGGACAGTGGAGTACTTGATTCGTGCCCCTTCGAGGGCCACGAGCTCGACGACTGCTGCATGGAGCTGGTTCTTGTCCCGCATCGGAGCGGTGCAACCCTCGAGGTAGCTCACCTCCGCACCCTCTTCGGCGACGATGAGGGTGCGTTCGAACTGGCCGGTGTTGACGGCGTTGATGCGGAAGTAGGTGGAGAGCTCCATGGGGCAGTGCACGCCCTTGGGGATGAAGCAGAACGAGCCGTCGGTGAAGACGGCCGAATTGAGGGTGGCAAAGTAGTTGTCCCGGTAGGGGACGACCGAGCCGAGGTAGGGACGCACCAGCTCCGGGTGGTCCTGCACCGCTTCGGAGAACGAGCAGAAGATGACGCCCACATCGGCCAGCTTCTGCTTGAACGTGGTCGCCACCGATACCGAGTCGACGATGGCGTCCACCGCCACGCCGCTGAGGCGCTCCTGTTCGGCGAGCGAGATCCCGAGTTTGTCGAACATGGTCCGCAGTTCGGGGTCCACCTCGTCGAGGCTCGCCAGTTCCGGCTTCGGCTTGGGGGCGGCGTAGTAGATGATGTCCTGGTAATCGATAGGTCCGTAGTGGACGTTCTGCCAGTGAGGCTCCTCCAGCGTGATCCAGTGCCGGTACGCCTGCAGGCGCCACTCGAGCAGCCAGTCCGGCTCGTGCTTCTTGGCCGAGATCAGCCGGATGACGTCCTCGCTCAGACCCTTGGGCACGACGTCGGTGTCAATGTCGGTGGAGAACCCGTACTGGTACTCCTGGCCAACCAGCTCCCGGACGTCGTCCGACACGCCGGTCACGGCGTTGCCTTCCAACCGGGGCACTCCTCGGTGCCGGGGGATGGCGGATGCATCGGTGAGCTTGTTCTGCCGTTAGAAACGACGCGTGGCGGACACCGGGGAGGCCGCGGGACTCGGACCGAACTCCCCTGTCCCTTCTCGGCCTCATCCATCGAGCTGTGCCTGGTGGCCGTGAGGAAGCTCATCACTGTCTCCTTGCCGACCGGCGGGCGTTCCTGCTGGCGGGTCGTTGCCGGTAACCGGAAGTCGCAATCTGATGCTACTTATGCAAGTATAGCCTTGTAAAACTAACGACAGAGCGCCTCGGAGGAGTAGGCTTTTCGCATGGACAGCGTTCCTGTGGAGTCAGTCGAACTGTCGCCGGCCCAGCAGCACGTCCTCGTCGCCGTGAAGCGTCGTGGCGAGGCGTCAGCCGACGCTGTGGCGGAGGCCGTGGGGACTACCCCGAGCGCTGTCCGCCAGCATTTGGCCGCGCTCAAGTCCGGCGGGTTCGTCGCCTCGCGTCAAGAACGAGGACGGTCGGGACGGCCGGTCGATCTCTACCACGGCACCGAGTTGGGCGAATCCCTGTTTGCCGGGCGGTCGGCTGTTGACCTCTCAGTCGAGCTTCTCGGCCACCTCCAGGCCGAGGACCCCGAGTTGGTCTCGCGCGTCTTCGAGCGACGCCGGCAACGGCGGGTCGAGCAGTGCCAGGATCAGTTGATAGGCAAGACGCTCGACGAGAAGGTGGCCGGCCTGGACGAGATCCTCGACAGCGAGGGATACATGGCCGGCGTCGACAAGTTGCCCGACGACAGCTATCGACTCACGCTCCACAGCTGTGCCATCTGGGCGGTGGCCTCCCGCTTCGGTCCGGCGTGCGCCACCGAGCTCGAATTCATTCAGGAGCTTCTCCCGGAGGCGGAAGTGACTCGGGTCGCTCACAAAGTAGCGGGCGCCTATGTCTGCGCGTTCGAGATCCGGCCACGTGGGACCAAGCCTCGATCCTCTCATCCAAAGGCTCTGCGCGACCTGACATCGGCGTGAAGCCCGCCGTGACCACCCGCGGGTCGAGGACGTAGTGGACGAAGCGGTAGGGGAGCCGACCGAGACACCCGGACCTTCGCTGCCGTGACGGGGTGGACGGCGAACAAGTTGACCGCCTCCCATCACAGCGCTCCGACCGTCGGGAGCGGCGGCCCAGGTTCAGTCGTACTTCTCGACCTGGACATGGTCCGGATCGACGCCAAGTTCGGTCAGCCACCCCTGCGCGCCCTCGACCATCGCCGGCGGGCCACAGATGTAGGTATGCCTCGGGAACTGTCCCGCCACTGCCTCGGCCACCATGGCCCTGTCGATGCGGCGATGGTGGCTCGCCCGGGGATCGTTCGGATCCCGGGTGAAGGTGTGGACGACCTCCAGCCACGAGTGCCGGGCGACCAGATCAGTCAGGTCACGGTGGTAGAACGCGTAGTCGAAGTTGCTCGACGAGCACACTAGACGCATGGGAATGGCAAGATCCGCCACTGCTCCGTAGCGGATCATGCTCATGAGTGGGACGACTCCGCTGCCCGCTCCGATCAACAGGACCGGTCCGCCGTCATCTGCCGTCCAGGTGAAACGCCCGACTGGACCCCGCACTTCGATTTGATCGCCTGGGGATAGATCACGAACCAGGCGTGGCGAGATCAGCCCGTCGGAGATTTCACGCACCCCGAGGTCGATGACCGAGGGATCTGGTAGAGGTGGAGAGGCAATCGAGTAGGCACGCTGAACGGGGCCAGGTCGTCCGGGTACCGCCAGACGCACGTTGTAGTACTGGCCGGGGAGAAAGCCGGTGGACTCCTCGAGTTGAAGCCGCAAGGTCACGGCATCCGGCGCCTCTTCGATGATCTCGGCGACCTGGGCGCTCTCCCATCGTGCAGGTTTGCGCTTCAGGACGTTGCGGGCCTTGCGTCCGGCCGTCGCCGGAGTGACGAGCGACGTGGCGTCGATGTCGAGCGAGCGATCCATGACCCAAGTATTTCACTAGCAACGACTAGAAGAAAGGGATATCTGGATTTATGGGGATCGGTCGGTTCTGCCAGTGGGCACCTGCTCGACGAGGGTGCAGGAGCGCCGTGTGTGTCTGGTGTGACGGGCGATCAGATGGGACGTTTGGCTCCGAAGGTCCGGGTGTCCCGCCCGGCATGTCGGGCGGGACCCGCAGGTTCGCTGTCCTCTGGTCCTCGTCGTGCATGACGCGAGCTGTAGAACGATCGACTCGAGGCTGTCGATAACGTGGCGCGGTGCGGCGACGACCAAGGGGTTAGTCAATCAATGTCAGCATTCGCCTTTCGGCTGCGACAACCGTCTGCTCTAGGAGAAGGGCAATTGTCATTGGTCCAACGCCCCCGGGCACCGGAGTGATGAAGCCGGCGATGGGAAGGGCTTCTCTGAAGTTCACGTCACCGGTGGCACCCTGGTAGTAACCAGCGTCGATGACTACGGCACCGGGTTTCAGCCAGCCTCCCGCCACGAAGTTCGGTTGACCAACGGCCGCTACAACGAGGTCGGCCGACCGGACGATCGCTGGCAGGTCGCGAGTGTGGGACTGGCAAAAGGTCACGGTCGCACCGCGCTCGAGGAGGAGCATCCCCATGGGCTTACCAAGAATCGCACTGTGGCCGATGACCACGGCATGCAACCCTGTGGGGTCGATATCGTATTCATCCAAGAGACGGACAATCCCCGCGGGCGTACACGATGCAAAACCCGGGAGCCCCAGTGCCATGGCCGCGAACGAATGTGCGGTCACTCCGTCAACATCCTTCTCCGGCACAATCGCCTCGAATGCTGCTCGTTCGTCGATGTGTGGAGGGACCGGATGTTGCAGGAGGATCCCGTCGACTGTGGAGTCCGTCGACAAGTCCGTGACGGTCCCGACAACTTGCGCGGTGGTTGAAGTTGTCGGCAGTCGGATCAGCCTTGAGTCAAGTCCGACATCCTCGCATCGCGACCTCTTCATCTTCACGTACCTGATCGACGCGGGATCCTCACCAACCAGCACGGCAGCGAGGCAGGGTGGACGCCCGATCTCCACGGCGAACCGAAGAGAACGCTCGGACGTCTCATCGAGGAGTCTGCGTGCAAGCGTCGTCCCGTCCATGATCTGAGCTTCGGCTGAATTGGGCATGACCTCTCCTAAAGCCGATGAAATCGACGGTCCGCATGGTAATTCCCTACCGGCTTCAGCAGTCACAGCATCCTTGGGTCGCAGTCCCCTTCAGCGCCGGCACTGACTAGATGGCAGCGTATTCGCATCGGGGTGTCACGGATGGAATTTGCCGAAGGACTACAGGCGGGAAACCCTCGGAACCGAACTCGCGAGCTACCGACTTTCAGCAGCGTGATTGCCGGTGACGATGATGGTTGCAGGTGTGACCGGACTCAGGCCAGCACACAGGCGACCTGTTCCTGGAGTCGGGGAACCAGGTCCCGCTCGAACCAGGGATTGCGGCGTAGCCACATGTTGTTCCGTGGACTTGGGTGTGGGAGTGGGACCAATTCTGGCCAATAGTGCCGCCAGGCCGTGACCCGTGCGGTGACCGAAGGTCCGGCATCGGGCATGTGGTACGCCTGGGCATACTCACCAATGACGAGCGTCAGTCGTACGTTGTACAGCTGCCTGAGAGCCTTCTCCCGCCACGTGACTGCACATTCCGGTCGTGGTGGAAGGTCTCCCGACTTGCCGGCTCCAGGAAAGCAGAATCCCATTGGCAGTATCGCAACGCGGCGAGCGTCATAGAAGTCGTCGCCAGAGATCCCCATCCACTCGCGAAGACGGTCGCCACTGGCGTCGGCGAAAGGAACGCCCGACTCGTGCACTTTGCGGCCGGGCGCCTGACTGACCAAGAGAATCCGTGCTTCCTGATGCAGTTGGAGAACCGGGCGTGGAGGGAACGCCAGCTGCTCCGAACAGATGGTGCAATTGCGTATTTGGGCGAGTAGCGGGGTCATCGGTTGGGCGATCGATCCATCTTGACTCATGTTTGGCCGGATTGACCGCGAGTCCGAGTAGTGACAGAGATGCCGCCAACAGCACGCTCTCCATTCCGGGACTCAACAGGACTCAACTGCTGCCCTTGGGGTCCCATCGGTGCCCCTCTATGCACTTCGCACATCCCCTGTGACCTGCTCTTGTGTCCGAAACTCCTGGTGATGGTGGGTGCCCAGGGTACGTTCGCAATGTAGAGGCCGACGGTTCGAGTCCGTTCACCTCCACCGACCGGGACGGTGCGCGAACCGCATCGTCCTGCTGGTGGTCCCCGCCGATGGGAACACGGAAGACCGGGTGGATGGCCTGCCGGCTGTCCACCCGGATTTCCTGGATCAGGGCCTGGAGCAGTGACTTGACAAGAGCACTCGATCCGCTGGCCACAGCCTCCTCTACGCGCAGACGCAGCTCGTTCAGCTCGACGGACGTAGGGGCCACAAGATCGGCCGCGGTCATCTCCGCGTCGAGTTCGAAACAACGGGCCTGTAGCGCCGTCGCTCTCGTCCCCAGATCCTTCACCCGCTCCCCGCAGATCTCCTCGGGCATGGTCCCGGTCTCGAAGACTCGCAGGTAGCGGTCGATGCCACGTTCCACCTTGTCCAGCTCAGCTTGGAGGGCTGCTCGTTCCGCGTCGTCGGGTGACTCATCGAGGTTGGCCCGCTCCTGTGCTTCGGATATTGCCTTGGAGATCAGATCAGTATCCTCATAGGCCGAGAGAAGGGAGTGGACGACGGCGTCGTCAAGTGCCTGGGCCGGGAGTCGGTCAGCCGTGCAGCACGTTGTCCCGTAGCGCTGTCGGCCTCCGCAGGTGTAGTAGCGATAGATGGCGTTGCGTCCGGTGGCCCTGGTGCCGGTGTAGCGGTTCCCGCACGTTCCGCACACGACCAAGCCGGTCAGCAGGTAGTCCGAACTGTTGGAGGCCCGCTTCGACGCGTCCTCACCTCGTTCGACCAGGATGGTCTGGGCGGCATCGAACAGCTCCTGTTCCACCAAGGGCACATGGTCGCCTTTGCTCCAGGTGCCCCGGAAATTGACCTGGCCGAGGTAGCTCCGATTGGCCAGCACGGTGAGAGTGGACGTGAACTGCCACGGTCGCCCCGAACGCGTGGACAGACCTGCGGCGCTCAACTGATTTGCGATGGCGTGGCTGCGGAGCCCCTTGTCGGCATCGAGGTCGAAGATGACCGGGATCTACGGTGCCTCGTCCTCGTCAGCGACAAGTTCCAGAGTGTGGCGGGTTGTGACGGTCTCTGGACCCGGTAGGTGCCAGACATCATCGATGGCCCGTTCGTCTGTGCCCAGGGTCGCCAGGCCCCGGGCAATGTCAGGAACGTAGCTGTAGGTGTGGGGCAGTTCCGGATTGCCGATGAAATCGGCCCGCCGTCTGTCCCGACAGAGCATTGCCGAAGACGCGCTCCCCGAGTGTGGATCCGTCGGTGACGCCGGCTCCGAAGAAGTCCGAGGCTCGTCAGATTTCGATGTGGAGCCGACCTGCGTCCCGTTGCGGCCAGGTCACTGCGGAAACTCGACCCGGCAGTTCGTCCCCGTTTCCAAGGCGCAATTCGGCTACTTGCCGACGACCCGAGGCCGCCAGTATCGCGACCTCTGCGAGGTCGTCCTGGTTATCGGGTGTGCGTGGGCGACTACCGCATCATCTACACCATTGCCGATGACGTGCTCTTGATCGTGGTTATGGCTCTTGGACATCGCCGCGAGGTCAATAACCGGTAGCGGCTTGCCGCCGCCGTGACCGGTGGGATCGACAAGATTCGTCCTCATCAGATCCTGAAGTGTGGGCCGCGCACAGAGGGCGACCGGTACTTACTGTGTCCCCCAAGGTCCACCCAAGCCGCCGACCTGGGGCGACGCGTAACGCGCAGGAACAGAATACGAACCAATCCGACGAATGCCCATCGAGCTCCCGGGCGACGTGCCAACATTCAGGAGCTTCGTCGTTCGAGGCGGCTCGGTGGAGTCTGCCCGGTCGGAGCGACTCGGCCTGTCGACAGGGTCGTCTGGGTGGTCATGTC
>Ga0075520_1001008_pt1 | contig 13199 bp, 11 predicted proteins | sample NGEPerB_FD_75100 | JGI IMG/M metagenome (GOLD analysis project Ga0075520, IMG submission 75100) | Arctic peat soil microbial communities from the Barrow Environmental Observatory site, Barrow, Alaska, USA - NGEE PermafrostAB12-B | ecosystem: Environmental > Terrestrial > Soil > Wetlands > Peat ... | reverse complement strand
GCTACCAATCAAGCGGTGTTTCCTTGGAGCCGCCCGAGCCGGCACGGCGACTTGCGCTGCAGGCATCGCCGCGTGGTGAAACATCCGGGCCGGGAGTTGCGAGATCCTGACTCCTGGCAATAATCGTCTTCACCATGGCTGCCGCAACTGCCGCTCCTGTGCTCCCCTGGCCCGTCTCCAGCCGCCCGGAGCGGACTGCGCCGGTCACCATTGACTGGGGACGCACGCGCTATTCCGCGGCCTGGCGCCAACAGGAGGCGTTGGTGGCGCAGCGGCTCGCCGGCGAGGTCGGCGACACCCTCGTTTTCACCGAGCACGAGCCGGTGTACACCCTCGGCGTCCGGCCCGGCGCCGCGCGCAATCTCGTGTGGGATACCGCCGAACTCGCCCGCCGCGGCATCGAGTTGGTGGAGACGAACCGCGGCGGCGACATCACCTATCACGGTCCCGGGCAAATCGTCGGCTATCCGATCGTCAGTCTGAACCTGCACCAGGATCTTCACGCCTACCTGCGTTTTCTCGAACAGGTGCTCATCCACTCGCTGGGCAGCCTCGGTCTCGCCGCGGCCCGGCGGCCGGGCAAGACCGGCATCTGGCTTGGTTCCCGGAAGATCGCCGCGATCGGCGTGGCGGTGAAACGCTGGGTGACCTTCCACGGCTTCGCGCTCAACGTGAACAACGACCTGGGGCCGTTCGCCGGCATCGTGCCGTGCGGCATCACCGACGGCACCGTCACCTCGATCCGGCAGGAACTGGGCCGCGCGTTCGACCTCGCGGAGGTGAAACAGGTGCTTGCCGCCGAGTTCTGGGCGCAATTCAAGATTTTTCTGGCCGAGGGCAAAAAAGAAAACGCCGGCACTGCGGCTGCCTCCCCTTCGTAGCCGAAAGTCCGATCCTTGGTTCTCCGGACTGGAATCATGCTCGCCAAACCTCGTTTCCTCCGTTTCCTTCCGTAAAAATGCAGGTGTCGCACAAACCATCCTGGCTCCGGGCCAGGCTTCCGAACGGCCCGGGCTACGCCGCCGTCCGCCAACTCATCGACCGCGAGGGCCTGCATACCGTCTGCCAGAGCGCCCAATGTCCGAACCTCGGCGAATGCTGGTCGCGCGGCACCGCCACGGTGATGATCCTCGGCAACATCTGCACCCGGTCGTGCAACTTCTGCGCCATCCAGACCGGCCGCCCGACGGAACTGGACTTCGGCGAGCCGGCGCGCGTGGCCGAGGCCGTGGCCCGCATGAATCTCCGCCACGTCGTGATCACCAGCGTCGCCCGCGATGAACTCGCGGACGGCGGAGCGGGCGTCTGGGCCGCCACGATTCGCGCCGTGCGCCACCGCAATCCGCAGACCGCCATCGAAGTCCTGGTGCCCGACTTCAAGGGCCACCTGCCGGACGTCGACACGGTGCTCGAGGCGCGACCGGACATTTTCAACCACAATGTCGAGACCGTGGAACGGCTCCAGAAGCCGGTGCGGGTTCAGGCTCGCTACGACCGCAGCCGCACGGTGCTGCGCCACGCCAAGGCGCGCGGTTTCACCATCAAGACCGGAATCATGCTGGGCTTGGGGGAACGGCGCGAGGAGATCGAGCAAACGCTGCGCGACCTGGTCAGCGACCGGGTGGAGATCCTCACCATCGGGCAGTACCTGCAACCCACGGCGCAACATCTGCCGGTGGATCGCTGGGTGACGCCGGAGGAGTTCCAGCAATGGAAGCAATTCGGCCTGTCGGTCGGCTTCGGCGTCGTGGAGAGCGGTCCGCTCGTGCGGTCGAGCTATCACGCCGACGAACAGTCGCAGAAGTACACCGGCTTCGAGCACCTGAATACGCAGAACGCGCTGGCCTCGGCCTGAGCGGGACTCATGCAGCCGGACTACGGTTTTCTTGATGAAGCCGCGGCGCCAGACGGTGGAGCCCGCCGTCCCTGGCGGGCTTTGAATTTCGTCATCGAAAAACCCGCCGGGACGGCGAGTTCCACCTTGGTCAACTGAATCGTTCCGCCTGAGGCGGCCGGCGGGAATTGACCGTCCCCGTTCAGAGCACCCCGAAAATCTGCTGCAGGACGGTCTCGAGGTCGCGGACGGGGATATGCTCCGAACCGCGCCGTTGCACGAGGGCCTTGGCGCGGTGCTGCGCCACCGAGACCTGGTCCACGCGCAGGATCGTCACCTGGTTGATCGGTTGACCCAGGACTTCCATCGGAGTGAGGGGACGCCAGGAGAACGGCAGACCAGTCCAATCGCATTGGATCTCCCACCCGCCGATGGGACCCGCCGGCAGCGGCGCACGAAGCAGGCTGGGATAGCGGAGAATGAAATCCGGCACCTTGCGCGTCACGATGCGCAACGTCACCTGGGCCTTCATCTGCTCGAAATAGTCCTGAAAATTGTCCACCTCGTGCCCGCGCCATTTATTGAAGAAATCGAGGGGATCGAATCCCATCAGATTGAAGCCGTTCCACAAGCCGTGCTCATTGGGGCTCCCGAATCTCCGCCCGTTGTACCAGCTCTGAAAATCGCGGGTGACCATCACGCCGATTTCGAAATGCAGATGGGCGCGATCGCGCGGGATCGGGGTGCCGTTCGTGGTGTGCCCCATGATCGCGATCGCCTGGCCGCGTTCCACGCGGGCGCCCTCCCTGACGCCCGGCAGCACCCTGGCGAGATGGGCGTAGAGCGTGTAAACCGCGGGCGTGGCCTCGGGGTGATCGAGGACGATGTAACGGCCGTAATTGCTATTCCCAGGATGGTTGCTCACGTACCGCACGACGCCGGGTAGCACCGCGAACACCTGGTCCGTCGGTTCTCCGTGTCGATCGCGCCCCATCGCTTTGATGTCAATCCCCTCGTGGAACTGGGTGCCGTTGCTCCGCACACCACCGAAACAACCCGAAAGCGGCTCTCCCGACCCGGTGGGTTGGATGAATGCGCTGATTGGCTGTCCCTCCTCCCAGGCCTTGTTCGGCGTGGGCCAGAGGATTTCGAGACGGTCGTGGGCCGCCGCGGCGATGGCGGCCACCAAGGCAAGCATGAAGATGAGAATGCAGCGCACGGGTTTGACCTACGTCAGTGACAGAAAGCCGCCGTGATGTTCAAACCGATTCGCGTGACCGGGGGTTGAGGCTCCGGGCCTTTTGTTTCCTTGAACTGGGAAGCCTGTCGCGATCAGGCCAAGCTGTCGACCGGGACGATATAGTCGGACCATGTTCAAGCCAGAGAAGCCGTGGCGCCAAACGGTGGAGCCCGCCGTCCCTGGCGGGCTTTGAACTTCGCTATCGAAAAACCCGCCGGGACGGCGGGTTCCACCTTGGTCAACTGAATCGTTCCGGCTCAAGCGTGAAGATGTAGTTCAAACCGCAGAAGGCGTTCTGCGATCGACCGCAAGAAGTCTTGGGGAGTAGCCGCGAGCGCCAGCGAGTGAACAGCCAATCCCAAATCCGCTCGCTGGCGCTCGCGGCTACGAGCACCCGAGGCGCCTTCGCCGCTAATCGAACGCGTCCATGATCTGGCCGCCCACCGCGTCCGCCACGAGGCGTCCCCGCAACGTGAGCCGCAGCCCGCCGCCCTCGGTTACCGCAAATCCTTCTTGCACCAACCGTTCCGCCAGGGCGTCGACTTTCTCCCAGGGCGCCTCGGGAAACCGCGTCCGCAGCGCCGGCAGCGCCACGCCTTCGTTCATGCGCAGGCCGAAGATCAGGCTGTCCTCGGCCAGGATTCGCGGCGTCAATGCCACCGGTTCTGTCAGCGCCCGCCGGCCCGCCGCGAGGTCCGTCCGCCACTGCGCCAGGTCGGCCACGTTGGAACTCCGCCAGCCGGCGTATTGCGAAGCCGCCGACGGCCCGAGCCCGACCCATTCCGCCATGCGCCAGGTGTTCAGATTGTGGCGGCATTGGTGGCCGGCGCGCGCGAAATTCGAGATTTCATACTGCGCATAACCCGCCGCTTCGAGCCGCTCCCAGGCCTCGGTGTAGAACGCCGCCTCCTTTTCCACGTCGAGGCGCACGCGACCCTGCGAGAGCTTCACGAAGAGCGCGGTGTCCTCCTCGAAGGTCAGGCAATAGGTCGAGATGTGGTCGGGCTGGAATTCCATCGCCGCATCCAGGTCCGCGCGCCAGGCCTCAAGGGTCTGGCCCGGAATCGCGAAGATCAGGTCGAAGTTGACGCTGGCAAAACCCGCGGCGCGCACCCACGCATAGGCCCGCAACGCCTGCTGCCGGGTGTGCTGGCGGCCCAGGGCCTCCAGCAACGCCGGTTGGAAGCTCTGCACGCCCATCGAAATACGGGTCACCCCCAGGTCCTTCAACGCCGCCAATCGTTGCGGCGTGACCGAGGCAGGCGCCATCTCGACACTCCACTCCCCCGGACGGCCGCCACCCTGGCGCAAGACGACTTCACCCAGCTCCGTCAGGGCGCGCGGCGCCAACATTCCGGGAGTGCCGCCGCCCCAGAAGACGGTGTCCGCCGGGCGGTTCCACACCACCAGATCGGCCTCGCGCGCAACCCCGGCAAGGAACCCACGCACGGTTTCCGCTGTCGGCTGGGTCTGGTAAAACGCGCAATAATCACAGGTGGTTGCACAGAAAGGCACATGGACATAGAGGCCCAGTGGCGGTGGGCCCTGAGCTTTTGCTTGCGCTGGAGCGAGTTCGAGCATTACAAGAGCCGCTGTTGGGCTGCCGTAGCAACTGCCGACTTCCCTTTCGAAATCCAACTCACATGACACGTCTCTCTCAAGCGAGAAGAATATTCCCCGGCTTCGCCGCCGCCACCGCCCTGCTCCTGCTCGCAGGCTGCAATCTCACGATCACCAATCTCACGCCCGACGTGTTGCGCGAGAATCCTTCGCAACTGTACACGATCACGGCGCGGGTGAGGCCGACCTCGCGCAGTCTGGACCGCTCGAGCCTGCAGGTCAGGGCCATCATCGACGGGCAGGACCAGCCGATGAAGAAGAGCGCGCTAACGAACGACGTGTACGAATACGACTATCCGCTTCCTCCGGGGCGCGACGACGCGGCGTATTATTTCCTGGTTCGCTATCGTTTCAATTCGGATACCCCGGCGAAATCAGACGAGATGTACACGGAGGTCCATCATTTCAAGGTCGAGCGACGCTATGCCCTGCCGCTCGAGGCCAACCGCGGCCCGGTCGGCGCGCGGGTGAGCGTGGTCGGCCGCGGCTTCACTCCGCAGGATGTCGTCTATCTCGACACGGCCCCGGCGCGGACGGTTTACGAATCTCCCAGCTCGCTCAGCTTTTTCGTTCCCGCCGTCGAGCCCGATCGCATCTACAATGTGGCCCTCAGCGGCGGCGGCAGCACCCTGTCGGTCGGAACGTTCCGCGCCGACGCGACCGGCGCGAGCGTTTCGCCCACCTCGCTGATGCTCCGCAGCGGCGAAAGCCAGACCGTGGCGTTCACCATTCCCACGGCCGCGCCGCAAGGTGGACTCCTGCTGGACGTCACCACGGATATTCCCGAGAGCGTGATCATGCCGGAAGTCGTCGTCCCCGAAGGCGCGACCAACGTCGTGGTGAACGTCCAGGGCGGCAAGCCGGGCGCAGGCGCCCTGTACTTGAAGGGTTTTGGCCAGGGCGAAATCACCGTTCCGGTGACGGTCTCGGCCCGCTAGGCAATTCCAGCCTGACGACCACGGGCCGGTGGTCGCTGGCTTCGCGCACCCCCGGTCCGTCGTAGACCCGGGCCCCCCCCGCGGCCACCGCGGACGCGAGCCCCGGCGACACGAGGACATAGTCGACCCGCGAGTAGGTGTCGTCCCGGTGATAGTAGTAGGTCCAGGTCTCACCGTTCGGGTCGGCCGCCTTCGCCAATGTCGCGATCATCGTGCCCCCCCGCCGGGTGAGCAGCCGCAGCGGTTTGCTGTTCCGGGTGTCGTTGCAGTCGCCCAAGACCAAGAAACGCGCGGCCGCCGGATCCGGGAAACGACGCAGCACGAGGTCACGGACCGCCGCTGCCTCGCCGGCGCGAAAGAGGGCCGCGCCGGGGTCGTCGGGGCGTTCGGTGAAACGGCTGCGCAGATGGACCACGAATAACGTCAGCTCCGTCCCGTCGACGGTCACGGCGACTTCGAGCAGGCCGCGCTTGACCTTCGCCCGGCCGCCGAAATAGCGGAAATCCAGATCGGCATGCGTTTGCACGCGACCAAAGGGGATCCGCGACAGCACCGCCACATGCCGGTCGGCGTCGACGGCCTCCGCCATGGCCAGGTGGGGGTAGTCCAGACCCTCCGCCCGCAGATCGCGCCGCAATTCCTCAAGGTAACCGTCGGGCCCCATCTCCTGCAGGGCCAGCACGTCCGCATCGAGCGCCCGGATGACGGCGCGCAAGGCGGTCTTGGCTGCCTCCGGCTTGGGGTACGCCGGCCGGTAGACCTCGTCGACCCGGCGATCGGCGGCGACGTAGTTTTCCACATTGTACGTGGCCACCGTGACGGACCCGGCGCTGGCGCCCCCCGCGACCATCGCCTCCACCAGCAGGGCACCCAGCAGCCGGTGGACTGATGCCTGCCCGCGCCCACTCATCGCCGCGCCTTCCGCCCGCCGGCTCAGTCCACCCCGGCCAGCGCCTGTTCCCGCTCCGCCACCGTCGGATGGGAATAGTAGAAACCGCTGTAGAGCGGATGCGGCGTGAGATTGCTGAGGTTCTTCTGCGCCAGTTTGCGGAGGGCGTTGACGACCGGCGCGGCCTCCCCCACCGCCTGCCGGGCGAAGGCATCCGCTTCGTATTCATGTCTTCGCGACACGAGGTTCAGCAGCGGCGAGAACCAGAACATCACCAGGCCGCCGAGCAGCCCGAACAGCAGGAACGTCGGCGCCAGGTCGCCCGCCGGAAAGCCGAAGGCGGCGTTGAACCAGGCGCTGCGCGCGAGCCAGGCCACCAGCGCAAAGCCGCCGAATTGGAGCCCGGCTGCCAGGGCGAGCATCTGCGGGACATGGCCGCGCTTGTAATGCCCGATCTCATGGGCCAGCACCGCCGCCAGCTCCCCGGGCGTGAGCTGGGCCACGAGCGTATCGTAGAGCACGATGCGGCGGAACCGCCCGAATCCGGTGAAGAAGGCATTGGAGTGGGCCGAGCGTTTGCTGCCGTCCATGATTTGAATGGTCCGCGCGCGGAAACCGGTGCGGTCGGCCAGCGCGAGCAACTGCGTGCGCAGGTCTCCATCGGCCAGCGGCGTGAGTTTGTTGAACCACGGCAGGATAAGCTTCGGGTAGAGCACCATCATCACTAGCTGGAATCCGAAGAGGAGCGCGAAGCCCCAGAGCCACCACGTCCCGCCGGTCCGGCGCACCAGCCCGAGCAGGCCCCACAAGACGGGAAATCCGATCCCCAGCATGAGCACCAGTCCCTTGGCCTTGTCCATCAGCCAGAGCCGGAACCCGCCCTGGTTGAAGCCGAATCTGGCCTCCAGGTGGAACTGGCTCCACCAATCAAACGGAAGGCTGGGCACGCTGAGCAGCGCACCGGTCGCGAGCAAATAGCAGGCGCCGCTCCACGCCGCCTGCGGCATCCACTCGTGGAAGAGCGCATACAGTCCCGGCAGGGCGCCGCTGAAGATCACGGCGGCGAGCACCGCCGCCTCCCCGACCTCCTCGATCGAACCGAGCCGGAGCTTCGCCCGGGTGTAGGCCACGGCCCTGGCGTAGGTCGGACCATCCATGACGGCGGCGACCGCGGGGGGCGGTTCGCGTGAGCCGCGGCGCACGGCGGAGGCATTCAGCGCGTTGAGCCCGAGCTGGGCGGCCAGCCGCGCGCCGATCAGAAGGGCCACGATCGTAAGCACCATGGCTTTACTTCAGCGGCTTTCCCGCCTCGGGCGAAGCCAAAATTTCACCCCGCCGGCAGCGGCGAGGCCGTCCTGCATGGCCGCAATCTCGGTAGTTGTAGGATGCGGTCGCCGAACCGCGCCGTCGTCCCGCGCATTTCGAATTCCCCGGCGGGGTACGGCGACCCCGCCCTACAACCGACTGCATCAAGTGCGTCGAAGGGAAAGAATTGAAATCCCGGCGTTGGAACGCATGATGTCGCAGCGTGGAAGCCGACGACAAGACCGCCAAGCTCACTTTCGAAGCGGCGCTCGCCAAACTCGAATCCATCGTTGAGTCGATGGAATCCGGGGATGTGCCGTTGGCCGAGTTGCTCGCCAAGTTTGAAGAAGGCAACAAGTTGCTCAAGTTATGCGAATCCCGGTTGAAGGACGCCGAGATCAAGATTGAGCAACTCAAAAAGCAGAAAGATGGCGTGGCCGTCGTCCCGTTTGAAGCGGAACGCGGTGGCTGACCGGAATGCCCCGCGACATGTTTTCCGAATCTGGGATGAATTCCTCCTCTTCTTCGCCATCCGCCGCCTTGCCGCCGGTCTCGCGGCTGCTGGATCAAATTCGCGGGCCGACCGACGTGAAGGTCCTCCCGGCGGATCAGTTGCCGCGTCTGGCCGCGGAGCTGCGCGATGAGATCGTCGCTGTGACCTCCCTCAACGGCGGCCATGTCGCGCCCAACCTGGGCGTCGTGGAGCTCACGATCGCGCTGCATCGGGTTTTCACCACCCCCGAGGACCAGTTCGTGTTCGATGTCTCGCATCAAGGCTACGCGCACAAGCTTCTGACCGGCCGCAAGGGCGAGACCTTCCGCCAGTTGCGGCGCTCCGGCGGCGCGAGCGGTTTCCTTAGCCGCGCGGAGAGTCCGCACGACAGCTATGGCGCCGGCCATGCCGGGACCGCCCTGTCCGCCGCGTTGGGGATGGCCACGGCGCGGGACCTCCGCGGCTCGCACGAGCACGTGATCGCCATTTGCGGCGACGCCGCGTTCACCTGCGGCATCACGCTGGAGGCGCTGAACAACGTCGTCGCCTGCACCCGGCGCCTGATCGTCATCCTTAACGACAACGAGTGGTCGATCGCCCGGAACGTCGGGGCGATGGCGAAGTATCTCAACCGCCTCAGCACCAGTCCCACCTACAACAAGATCCACCACGACCTGGAGAAGTTCTTTACCGGACTGCCGCATGGGCCGGAAATGCACCACCTGTGGGTGAAATGGAAACGCGAAACGAAGGACTTTTTTGTCGAGTCCAGCCTGTTCGAGAAATTCGGTCTGCGCTACCTCGGGCCCATTGACGGCCACAACATCGACGAGCTGATCAAGAACCTCGAGTTCGCAAAAAACAGCGATGAACCGATCCTGCTGCACGTCCTGACCAAAAAAGGACTCGGACTCGAGGCGGCGCTAAAGGCCCCCGAAAGATTCCACGGCCTGGGATCGTTCGATCCGGTGACGGGCGAAAGCCGGAAGCCCGCCGCCGGCACGCCGCCCAATTATCAGGATATCTTCGGCCAGGCGCTCGTGCGCTTCGCCAAGGCCGACCTGCGGATCGTCGGCATCACCGCCGCCATGCCGAGTGGCACCGGCCTCTCCGCTCTCGCCGCTGAATGTCCGCGGCAGTTTTTCGACGTCGGGATCGCGGAAGAACACGCCGTGCTTTTCGCCGCGGGCATGGCCGTCAAGGGTCTCAAGCCGGTGTGCGCCATCTATTCGACCTTTCTCCAGCGCGCGTACGATCCCATCATCCACGACGTCTGCCTGCAAAACCTGCCGGTGGTCTTCTGCCTCGATCGCGCCGGGCTTTCCCCGAACGACGGGCCCACGCATCACGGCCTGTTCGATTTCGCCTACCTCCGCTGCGTGCCCAACGCGGTCGTCATGCAACCGAAGGACGAGGACGAACTCGTCGATTTGTTGCACACCAGCCTGCAGCACCACGGACCCGCGTTCATCCGCTACCCGCGCGGGGCGGCCTGCGGCGTTCCGGTGAAGACGGAGCCATCCGCCGTGCCCATCGGTCAGGCGGAAATCCTGCGGCCCGGCTCGAATCTGATGATCTGGGCGCTCGGCCCCATGGTGCGGGAAGCGCTCAAGATCGCCGAGAAGCTTGCCCGGGAAGAGGGGTTGTCGTGCGGCGTCGTCAATGCGCGTTTCGTCAAACCGCTCGACCGCACGCTCCTCCTCAGCCAGGCAGCCTGCATTCCCCTGCTGGTCACGATGGAAGACCATGTGCTCGCCGGCGGCTTTGGCAGCGCCGTGCTCGAGGCGCTTCAGGAAGCGGACTGCCCGGTGGCAGTCGAGCGCATCGGCTGGCCTGATCGATTCGTCGAACATGGCAGCAGCGTGGATGATCTCCGCGCCTCCTGTGGTCTGTCCTTCGAGGACATTTACGGTCGGGTGAAGGCGCGGTGCCGCCACTCCAGCGCCGCGCCCGTCGCGCTGGACGCGTAGCGATTGGGCAGGGTGGCAGGGCCGCCTCTGGCCCATGCCCGGGGTTCTCCAAGACCACGCGCGAGATCCAGCCTTCGCCAAGCCTACGGCGGACAGGCTGCCCGTGCCACTTTCGAACCGCCCCGCAATCCACTGCCAGTCAGGAGATGGCGCTGTTAAACCGCCGCTTCCGCCGCCTGCGCGGCCGCACCGAACAACTCCCGGCGCAATGCCGCGTCACGCTTGCGTTCCGTCCGCACTTCCAGCACGCGGAGGCCGGCCTTCGGCAACACCGAGATCAGCGCGGTCAAATGCGCCCGGTCGCGGACAAGCACGTGCTCGGCTCCGTACGCCGGGCAGAGCCGCCCGAAATCCACCTCCTGCGGCGTGGCGAAGAATTCCTCGAAGGGCGGATCAAATTTTGCCACGGACAGCATCTCGAAAATCCCGCCGCCATGGTTGTTGATCAGCACAATCGTCAGGCTCCCCCGCAACTTCGGTCGCAGCAGGAATCCGTTCGTGTCGTGCAGCAGCGCCAGATCGCCGGTCAACAACACCGCCGGCTGGTTGCCATGCGCCACGCCGAGCGCGGTCGACAGCGTGCCGTCGATGCCGTTGGCGCCGCGGTTGAAATAGGGCCGGCAGCCACGATCGTTGAGCCTCCAAAAAAACTCCACATCCCGCACCGGCATGCTGCTGGCCACGAAGATCGGCGTGTCCGGCGGCAGATGTCGGGAGAGCAGCCAGCTCACACACCCTTCGAAAAACGGGCCGGAGTTCGCACCGGGCGGACCCGCCGCTTCGTCGAGCCGACGGTCGAGTAACTCGCGCGCCGCCTGGTCCGCGCGCCGCCATTCGGCCGCGTAGACAGTTGCTGCGCGCCCCTCCCGGGGAAAGTCCGCCGCCAGCGCCTCGACCCCGCATCGCAGGTGCCGCGTCCGGCCGTGGAGCGGATCATGGTTCCGGTTGTCGGCCGCGATCATCCATGTTTCAGCATCCGCGCCGTGCAGCCACTGGCGCAGTTGCTTGCTCGTGGGCCAGTCGCCCAGCCCCAGGACTGCATCGGGCTTCAATCGCGCCGCCAGGGCGGCCGAGCGCAACACGGCGTTGTAGTCGATTACCAGCAGCGGATTCTCCGCCGCGTGATTGCGCAACGGATTGAGGCCGTCCGCCAGAACCGGCCAGCCCAATGCCCCGGCGATCCGGGCCACCGCTGCGCAGTACGCCCCCGGGTCGGCCGGTTGCGCCGGACCGGCAACGATCACGCCGCGCGAGTACCGCCCAAGGCGTTGTAGGGCGGGGTCGCCGTACCCCGCCTCCTCCGGCAAAACGGCGGGATCCGGCGATCCCGCCCCACATAGGAATTCATCGTTGCGTCCCAGACCAGCGCTACCCGTACCCGGCTCCACATGGGCAAAAAACGTTTCCGGATCGAGCCTTGGCCGCAGCTTCTCCGTCAGTCCATCTTCCACCGGCGGCAGCGGATCCCGGAATGGCGCGTTCAGGTGGACCGGGCCGGCGAACGGATACTGGGTGCGTTCGAAGGCGTGCGCGGTGTTCTGGCGCGCGTACTCCAGCAGCTCGATCTTCGCCTCGGGCACAGCCAGTTCGTGGTAGTAATTCACGTAGCCGCCATAGAGTTTCTGTTGGTCGATCGTCTGCCCCGATCCGCATTCGCGCATCTCGGGCGGCCGGTCGGCCGTGAACACCAGCAATGGCACGCCGCTCTCGTGCGCCTCGATGATCGCGGGCAGAAAACCGGCCGCCGCCGTCCCGGACGTGCAGACCAGAGCGGTCGGCCGGCGATACCGACGGGCCAGCCCCAGGCCGAAAAACGCCGCCGAGCGCTCGTCGAGCACCGAAATCGCCTCGATCTGCGGATGCCGCGCGAGCGCAAAGGTCAGCGGTGCCGAACGCGAGCCGGGGCAGACGACCGCATGGCGCAGTCCCAGCCGCGCCAGCGTTTCCACGACGACGCTGCACCAGAGACTGTTCGTGTTGCGGAAATCGAGTGCCGGAGCAGACATCTGCCGTCCATTGAAAACGATTCTGCCCCGCTGGCCAGTTTTCTTGTGCCACTATTTCTCTCGATTCGGACGCCACCGGCCGCTAGGTGCCTTGACGGCATTCCGGTCAATCGAGGAATTGCCGGTCGGTGAGTGCCGATACAGATCCGTGCCATCTTCCTCTCCGATGCTTTCCCGTCCCCCTGCCTGCCCTCCACCCGTGGTCGGTTTTCCGCCCGGCTGCCCGGTCTTGCGCTCCTGGCAATCCTGGTCGTCGGTTGCGCCCATGCTTCCGCAACGTGCCGCTCGCCCGGAGTGACCCTGCGGCGGGGTACCGGTTTCAGACCGCACTCGGCAACACGTCGATCGACCGCACGACCAGGGAAACGGTCGCGCTCGTCGAATCCAGTCTGCCCCTTTGGCAGACGCAGCGGACGGCGCGGCGGATCGGCACCCGGGACCAGCCGAAGATCCACTTCATTCGCGTGGATTTCCAGGCGAGTCAGGATCCCGCCGAACGCGCCTTCTTCGATGCCGTGCCGACGAATCTCCACCGGCCCGGGGAAACGGACCGGACCGGTTGATCCGGGGCGGAGAACGGCTCCTGCGCGAATCGCCCGCTTACCAGAGCCTGCTGCAGGATCTGGCGATCGATCAGGCCGCGCGCGGTGCCTGCCCCCGGTCGACGCGTTAGCCTGACCTGCGCTACTGGGAGCCAAAAGCGGATTTTTTCTGGTGGTCGGACGGCGCGAGTCGTTGCTGGTTAGGAGATGGATTTTCGGGAGGCGCCTGGGGGAAGATCCGCCCTCTTTCGCAGCCGAGTTCTTTGGGCAGAATGGGTGCCGGAGCTCGGCGCTCTTCTGGTGCTCGATGTACACTTCCCGACTACCGGCGGCCGCGAGTGGATCTTCACCCGCTATTCCCG
>Ga0075520_1001007_pt1 | contig 13208 bp, 7 predicted proteins | sample NGEPerB_FD_75100 | JGI IMG/M metagenome (GOLD analysis project Ga0075520, IMG submission 75100) | Arctic peat soil microbial communities from the Barrow Environmental Observatory site, Barrow, Alaska, USA - NGEE PermafrostAB12-B | ecosystem: Environmental > Terrestrial > Soil > Wetlands > Peat ... | reverse complement strand
GAAGTTGCCGGTCGCGAAGCCGGTGCGGCCGTAGATGAACTCCTGCATGCCTTTGCGGTCGCACAGGAGCGCCATCGCCTGGCGCACGGCCGGATCGCTGAACGCGAAATGGTGGCTCTTGACGCTGGCGCGCTCGCCGTCGACCTCGTTGACCGGGTCGGTCGGGTTGAGCTGGATGAACTCGATGTCGCCGCCCGGCACGACGTGGACCTTGCCCTTGCCGCCCGCCTCCATGCGCTTCAACACTTCGTCTTCGACCTGCAGATTCCAGGCGTAGTCGTACTCGCCCGTCTGCAGCACGGCGCGCGCCGCCGACGTGGCGTCGCCGCCGCCTTTCATCTCGATCGTGTCGAAGTGCGGCCGGTTCGGCATGTGGTAGTTCATGTTGATCTCGCCGAGCACGAGGTCGCCCGGTTTGAAATCGACGAACTTGTAGGGGCCCGTGCCGACGGGCTTCAGGTTGTTCGGCGCCTCGCGCGACTTCGCGCCGACATAGGGCGCGAACAGGTGCTTCGGGATGATCATGCCCTCGAGGGCACAGAAGGTCGTGGCCCAGAACGGCGTCGGCTGGGCGAAGGTGACGCGCACCGTGTACATGTCGATCTTGTCGACGACCACGTCCTTGAAGACGGCGACCGTCACCGCCGCGGTGGCCGGGTCTTTCACGTATTCCCAGGTGAAGACGCAGTCGTCGGCGGTAAAGGGCTGGCCATCGTGCCAGGTGACCCCCTTCTTCAGCTTCCACGTCACCGATTTGCCATCGGCACCGAGGCCGCCGTTCTCGCGGCTCGGGATCTCGGCCGCAAGGATCGGCACCAGGTTGCCGTCGTTGTCCCACACGGCGAGCGGCTCGTAGAAGACGCGCGAAGCTTCCTGGTCCTTGGTGCCGCTCGCGAAGTGCGGCTGCAGCAGCGTCGGCCCTTGCCACCACAAGGTCTTCAAGGGGCCGCCGCCGCCGCGCTTGGTCGGCTTGTAGGCGGGCGTCGACTGGGCTTGGGCGATGCCCGCGTGCATGAGCATCATCGACGCCATCGGTGCAGTGAGGCCGAGGCCGACCATCTGCTGGACGAAGGCGCGGCGCGGCAACTGCCCCGACCGCACATCGTCGATCAACGCACGCAATTGATGCTCTTTCATCGCAGGCTCCTGGATTTCGCGACCATGAATGCGGTTCTTGCCGCCGGCCCATCCTATGGGCAGCGAACGGAAGCGACAACCGGGTCGGTACCAAGCAAGGGCAATGCCGGATCGGCGCCCGGCTCGACCGGAGCCGGCTACTTGGCCGGACGGACGAGCGCTTCGGCCCTGGCGACGGCGACGCCGTCGGCCAGCGCCTTCAGGGCCGGGAAGTCGGCCTGCTCGCTCTTGACCGAGACGACGATGCCGTTGACCAGGATCAGCGCGAGCTCGCGCTGGTGCGTCTGCCGATCGAGCGTCTCGCGCACGGTGTGCGTGCCTTCGCGGTAGACCTTCTCGCTGCCGCTGGCCGTCTCGCGCTGGCTCGGCTCTCCCGACCATTGCGCTCCGGCCGCCATGCCGCTGAGCGAGCCCATGTCGGCGATCGTCAGCACCGCATGCTGCCTGCCCTGCTGGAATTGCGAGACCAGCGTGGGGCCGTCGATCGGAACGATGTGGCCTTGCTGGAGCGGCACCGAAAAGCTCTTGCGCTGCCACGCGCCGATGCGATCGGGAACTAGCCCCTTGAGCTGGGCGACATCGACGCGGGTCGGCAGCGGGTTGTTCTGAGCCACGATTTCACTCCTCGGGAGGCTGCCCTGGGCAACGGCGCTGGCGCTGGTCGCCAGCAATGCGACGAGAACGCATCCGAGGGCCGCGAACAGGCGGCCGGGCGCGCTGGAAATTTCGAACGACGCGTTCATCGGACGGTTGCAAACATGCGCGGCGATCCTACCCGATGCGGTTTTGCAGGACGCCCGGGACAACAGGGGTTGGACAGCGGCCGACCACTGGCTAGACTGGCCGCTTGTTGCCTGGGAGAAGGTACGAATGGGACTGCTCGATGCGCTGGGTCTGGTGTCTTCGGCCGCTCCGGGAGCCGCTCCGCCGGCGCCCGCGCCGCCGCCCCCGCCTGCGCCGGAGCAAGCCGCCTTCACCGCCGCCCGCGCACTCGCCCAGGGCCTCGTCGATGCATTGAAAGCGCATTCGGAGAAAGCGCTCATCCAGCCGCACATCGCCCAGGCCGAGCTCAAGCTCGCCAGTGCCGACGTGCACGCCGGCAAGAGCGAGTGGCCGCAGGCCATGAAGGACGTCGCCGACGCGAAGACGATCTGCGTCGCCGCCAAGAAGCTGGCCGACGACCGCGCGCTCTACATGGCCAAGCGCAACATCGCGAGGGCGCAGATCATGTCGATGGAGGGCATCATCGACGACGCCCCCTTCGGCGTCATGATCACGACGCTGAACAACGCCGACGCTCAGGCGACCGCGTCGCCGCCCAACGTCCCCGCGGCGATGGCGACCCTGGGCGGGCTCGACGCGAAGATCAAGAGCATCGTCCAGAGCTTCGTCACGTCGGTGCAGGGCATGGCCGACAACCTCGCCGCGACCGATCCGAAGGTACAGGCGTTCGCGGCCGCCGAGATCACGCAGGGCAAATCGCTCCTGGCCAATCTGAAGGCGGCGTTCGCGGCCGGCAAGTGGAGCGAGGCCGTCATGTCGTGGCGCTCGGCCACCGATGTGTTCGCGCCCGCCGAGCGGATGGCGAAGCGGCGCGGCGCCTATGAAACGGCGCGTGCGGTCACGCTCGCGAAGCTGACGGCCGTCAAGGCGCTGCCGGCTCTGAAGGATCAGGTCGCCGGCTTGCAGGCACGCCTCGCATTGGCCGACGCCGCGGCCAGCCACGACGCGATGAAGTTCGAGGCCGGCGCAGCCATCCTCACCGATCTCGACACCCGTTGCGCCGCCTGGACCGCGCTCGCCGGCGATGTCGACATCCATGCCAAGCAGCGCCCGCTTGCCGACGCCGAGCTTGCCGCGCTCGACAAGCACGCCGCCGCGGCCAGCATCGCCACGGCGCGCGAGGCGGCGCGCAAGCTGCTGAAGGATGCGTCGGCGACCATCGCGACCGCGTCGGCGGCGAGCGATCCCGCGCCCGGCTGGAAGGCGGCGCTGACGTCGGTGGTCCGCGTGCGCGCCGATCTGGCCGCCGCCAAGGTGCTGGCCGACGGCCTCGGCCCGGCGCATGCCGCCCAGGCCGCCGCCGCGAAGCCGGGCGATGCGGCGGCGATGAAGACGGCGCTCAAGGCCTTGCAGGCCGACGCGGCGACGGCGCTCGCCGCTCCGTTCGCGAGCGAAGCGACGGCCCAGTTCAAGGCCTTCAAGGAGCAGGCCGACAAGGCCGAGAAGGCGCTCGCCAAGGACGATGGCAAGTCGGCCGCCAAGCCGATGGCGCAGGCGGCGCAGTCGCTGACCGAGGCCAAGGCGATCCAGACCGCGCACGCGCAGTACGCGGCGACCGTCACGTCGGTCGAGGCCCAGCTGAAAAAGCTCCAAACGCTGCCGCGCGCTGCAGTGCTCAAGGGCAGGATCGACGCCGTCGCCAAGGCCTTGGCCGAGGCCAAGGCGAAGGACAAGACGCACGCCGGCGCCGAGGCGATGGCCGGGTTGCGGCGCGCCTCCGATGCCGTGGTCGCCGCCGAGAAGGCCGACCTCGATCGCGGCAAGTTCGACGCCGCGGTCGGCCCGACGGCGACCCGGATCGCCGCCGTCACCGATCCGAAGGCGAAGAAGGCGTTCGAGGCAGCCCTCGCCGACGCGAAGAAGCTGGCCGACGCCTTCCGCTTCGACGACGCCGACGCGGCGCGCAAGCGCATCGAGGTGAACATCGACCAGGCCGCGCTGAGTGCGGCGGCGAGCGCGAACCCGAACGACCCGCAGATCGCGACGCTGGCGGCGAAGATGGTCGCCAACGGCGGCGCCAAGGATGTCGACGACCTCATCCAGAACAAGAAGACGGCCGACCCGCGCATGATCGCCTCGCTGGCCAAGGGCCGCTACGGCGTCGATTTCGTTGCCGACGGCGCGGCACCTGGTCCGCGCGAAGCCAGGAACATGAAGGCGCTCTGCGACACCTTCTCGAAGGTGCCGGTCGACGTCTCGGCGCATGGCAGCATCACCAGCATCACGCACACCGATTCGAGCCTGAAGGGCGACGTGAGCGGCGCCTATGCATCGGACGCGACGGTGACGCTGACCGGGCGTCCGAAGACCGACACGCAAGGCTTCGGCAACAACCTCACCAGGAAGATCGCGGGCGGCAAGAGCGTCAAGCAGCTGCCGGCCAAGATCGACCCCGATTGCCAGGCGGTCGGCGGCGCGGCGGAGCTGCTGAGCTTCACCGCGCTGCACGAGGTCGGCCACGGCGTCGACGACGCCAACTCCTACATGGCGCGCAACGGCCACCTGCCGGACCACGGCGGCTGGACGGACTACGGCTCGGGCGTGCAGCCGATCGCCGATGCGGTCGCCGCCAGCATCGCCGCGAAGGTCGGTGCCGGAACGACCTTCTACAAGAAGCCGGAGGACCGCAAGTACGTGCTCGCGAAGATCCTCAACCAGCCGGCGGTCCGACCGACGGTGGCGCCAGGCTCCGACGACGAGAAGGCGCTGGTCGCGTTCGACCGCTGGTACACGCTGGCGACCTCGGCGGGCGTCTACGAACGCGAGCCCGACTGTGCCGAGATCACGATCGGCACGCTGATCTACCACGAGGCCTATGCCCGCAACTGGGTCAGCTATCTCGCGTCGGCGCGGAGCAAGGGCCTGACCGGCTACCAGTTCCGGGCGCCCGGGGAATGGTTCGCCGAGCTGTACGCGGGCTTTCGCTCGAACAAGCTCGGGCCCAAGCACCCGGCCCGCGAGTGGTTGAAGAAGTTGTAGACGTCGAAACGAGGTCCATCCATGTCGGTATTCAGAACTGAAACGGTGCACTGCCCGGCCTGCGAGACGCCGGTCGAGTTCGAGCTCGTCGTCAGCGTGAACGCCGACCGACGGCCCGATCTGCGCCAGGCCATCCTCGACGGCACGTTCCAGCGCCAGACCTGCCCGAGCTGCGGCACGGGCTTTCGCGTCGAGCCCTCATTCACCTACATGAACCTCGGCCGCGATCAGTACATCGGCGTCTGGCCGATCGACATGCGCGCCGAGTGGCAGGCCAACGCAGAGCGCACCCGAGCGACGTTCGAGGCGGCGCTCGGAAGCGGCGCGACCCCCGAGGCGAGAAAGCTTGGCGCCAAGGTCGAGCCCCGCGTCGTCTTCGGCTGGCCGGCGCTGGTCGAGAAGATCCTGGCCCGGCAGGCCGGCATCGACGACCGCACGCTCGAGCTTGCCAAGGTGTCCGTGCTGCGCCATGGCGCCGAGACCTACGTGCCCGGCAAGCGCGAGCTGCGCCTGGTCGGCGTCGGCGAGACCAACCTCATGCTCGCCTGGGTCAACACCGCCGACACGACCATCGCCGGCACCGTCAGCGTGCCGCGCAAGCTGATCGGCGAGATCGAGGCCGAGCCGGACGCCTGGAAGGCCCTACGCGACGATGTCGCCGACGGTCTGGTCGTCGACTTCCAGCGCGAGATGCTCTCCGCCTGAGGGCGCGATGGCGCGAGCCGGCGGGACCGTCACGCGCGCGTGACCCGGTGCCGCCGCTCCCGCGGCGGTACCGAACACCTTACCAGCTGTAGGTGCCGTAGACCGGATTGCCCACGACCCGGACCTGCTGCTGCGCAGCCGTGATGTAGGCCTGCACGTCGGCCGGCAACAGCAAGCGTTGCGCGGCGAGCGTGTTCGCCGAGGTGGTGACGGCCTGGACATAACCGGCATGGGTTCCATAGCGCTCGTCCAGCGACAGGCGCGGATCGCCGGCGACCTTCAGCGCCACCGTCGGCGCGAACGGCACCAGCGTTCCTGTCGACTCGCAGCCGTCGGGGCCGCCGAAGGCGGCACTGCGCAGGTTCCAGCCAGCCGTCGTCGCGACCGGCACGGCAACACCGGGCAGGCGAATGCCGGCGATCTCGTTGCCGTCGGAATCGACCTTCGAGACGAACGACGGATAGACCTTTCCGGTGGCCGTCGGCGGAACGATCGACATGATGCCGCTGTCGAACTGCGGCCCGAAGTTGAACAGGTTGTGCACGGTGATCAGCCCCGAGAACAGCACGCCTGGAATGCTCGGCCAGCCGAGCGAGGCTTGCGACACCAGGCCGATACCGAGCGGCGAGTTGGCGGTGGTCGCAGAGAACACGGCCGTTCCCGTCGCGCGTTGCGGCACGGCGCTGGCCGGCGGCGGCGTGCCGTCGAGCCATTCGTCGAGGTCGACCCAGAGCGCGCGCAGCGCCGGGTTCTGGTCGATCGAATTGCCGAACTGCTGGCAGCTCCCGAGCGAGTTCGCGGCGGCCGGGCTGGCGTGCTGCGTGCCCGAGAGCAGGTAGTTGCGCACGTTGACAGGATCGGGAACGTCGTTGCCGAAGAGGTCGGTGTGGACCAGCGAGCCAGCCTTGACCCAGTACTCGTTCGCCGAGATGATGTTCATCACCTTCGGACACGTGCTGCTGGCCATGCAGCGTACGTTGCGTCCGTCGGTCTTGCCCGAGAGCGGGTCGGTCAGCGTCGTGTACGAGAACGGGAAGGGCGCCTCGGGGTAGAGGTGGTTCTGACGATTGCGCTCGGTGCGGCCCGATTGCTCGAAGCGATAGTTGAGGCCGAGGCCGTCGCCGGCGCCGACCCAGTTGAAGACGCCGTCGAAGACCTGCTTGCCCTTCACGTCCTGGTTGAAACCCAGCCAGATGAAGTCGTTCATGAAGCGGGCTGGCTGCGACAGCGTCCACACCACGTAGCGCGTGATGGCGGCGGTGGCCAGCGGGTTGGCGGTGCCGGCTGTATCGACCGCCGCGTTGCGCAGGAAGGACGCGAAGTCGCGGAACGCGGCGAAGCCGATGCCGCCGACGACCGGATCCTTCGCCGTGAACGTCAACTCGTAGATCGAGCTTTGCTTGAACGCGGTTCCGGCCGGCAACAGCGCGATGGTGTTGGCGCTGGTCCAGGCCCAGCCCGTCGCGGCGATCGGCACGGCAGCGTCCGTCAGATGGTCCTTGACCGTCAACGTCGCCAGGGTCGTGTCGGTGCTGTTGGTGTTGTAGGAGGTCGTGTACGACGTCGTGGTGGCGTTGTCGAACTCGATGTATTCGTAGTCAAGCCCGGTGATCGAGCTGCCGTCGGCGTTCTTCGCGATCGGTGCCGTGATGCCCATCGAGGCATTGGCACGTGAGACGGTCGCCTCCCATGCCGCCCAGACCAGTGTGTAGCCCTGGTTCATCAGGAAGGCCGTGCCGGCGTCGCCGGCTGTGGTCGGGTTGTTGCCGCCGCCCGAACCGTTGAATCTGCCGAACTGCTTGCTGCCGCGGTTCGGCGGCTCGAAGAACACCTTGTGGTTGCCCTTGCTCGGGTCGACCGGCGCCAGGATGAAGAAATCCATCGAGTAGCTGACCAGGCCCTGCGCATCGCGCGGCGCGAGTTGCAGGTCGACGATCATGGTGTTGTGCGGGTCGGCCGGATCGAGCTTGCCGGTGGCCGTGCCGACGATCTTCTGGTACGCGCCGACCGGACCGAAGGTCGTGCCGCCGAAGGTCGGGTTCTGGCTCGGCTCGACCAGATCGGTCGCGGTGTTGAGCGTGATGGCGGTGATGCCGACGACCGGCGTTGGCGGCGGCGTGACGACGACCGGTGGCGGGGTCGTCGAGTTGTTGCTGTCGCCGCCGCCGCAGCCGGCGATCGAGATGAATGCGGCAAGCGCCGCCAGCGACAGGCGTGCTGTCGCCATCGAGATATCCATGTCTTGTCTCCTGTGGGTTTGCTAGGCGCCGTGGCGCGCCAAGCGGCGCATGCACGGACTCGAAAACACTTCGAGCGGTCCGCCGGCCTCTGTCGTGCCGTGCGATCTCGCTGCCATGTTCCGACCACAAGAGATTCGCTCTCTTGACCTGCGTCAAGTTTTCCAAATCCAGAGACCGGGTCCCGCGTTTTCCCGAAGTGCCATGTCGGCACCAAGCATCACGCGCCCAGTTCGCCGCCTCGCGATTCGGACCAGTCGAAAGTGCACGCCCCCGGGCCGAGAGTCCGGATCGATTCCAGGCAACTCGCCTTCTTCTCCTCGATGGCCGCTGCCAGGAACTCCGCGTCGTAGGCGCGGAGCAGATGCGACTGGTGTTGCAGCAGGTAGTGATGGATGCGCTCGGCCGGGGCGCTCCGATCCTTCAGCAACGCAGCGTAGGTCGCGCGATCCCAATGCCAGCGCAGGCCGAGTGCGTAGAACGCGGCGTTGTAGGCGTGAAGCTCGAGCTCCTCAGGATCCGGTGGGCTCGCGGCGCGTTCGAGGTTGGCCATCGCTGTCTCCTGAGGTCGTGTCGCTCGTGAAGCCCGGACGGCTACAGCAGGCCGGCGCCGCGTGCCCACTGGTACTTGGCGCCGAGGACCGCGACGGGGATCTCGGTCGAATAGGCATACGCCGGAATGCCGTGCTCGTACAGGTATTGCGCTGCTTCTTCGACCTGGACGTCACCGGCGAGCGACGCGACGATCGGCTTGTCGATGCCTTTGGCGCGCATCTCGTCGCGCGCTTCGACCATGAGCCTGGCGAAGACCATCGGCGGCGTGATGATGGTGTGCCAGTAGCCGAGGATGAGCGCGTGGATGCGATCGTCCGAGAGGCCGAGCAGCACCGTGTTCTTGTAGGTCTGCGGCGGCTCGCCGCCGGTGATGTCGACCGGATTACCGGCGGCGCCGAACGGCGGGATGAACTTGCGGAAGGCCTTGTCGAGGTCGTCGGGCATCGGCATCAGCGTCAGCTTGTTGTCGACGCAGGCATCCGACAGCAGCACGCCCGAGCCGCCGGCGCCGGTGATGATGACGACGTTCTCGCCCTTGGGCGTCGGCAGGATCGGCACGCCGCGCGCGAAGTCGAGCAGGTCGCGCAGGCTCCGGGCGCGGATCACGCCGCACTGCTTGAAGACGTCTTCGTAGATCTTGTCGTTGCCGGCCAGCGCGCCGGTGTGCGAGCTCGCCGCCTTGGCGCCGGCCGCGGTGCGGCCCGCCTTCAGCACGATCACCGGCTTTTTCTTCGAGACGCGCTTGGCCACTTCGGCGAAGGCACGTCCGTCCTTCAGATCCTCGCAATGCATGGCGATGACCTTGGTGTTCGGGTCGCTCTCGAAGAAGATGAGCAGGTCGTCCTCGTCGATGTCGGACTTGTTGCCGAGGCCGACGATTGCCGAGACGCCCATCTTGGCCGAGCGCGAGAAGCCGATGATGGCCATGCCGATGCCGCCCGACTGCGACGACAGCGCGGTGCTGCCCTTCACGTCGTAGGCCGTGCAGAAGGTGGCGCAGAGGTTGGCCGGCGTGTAGTAGAAGCCGTAGATGTTCGGCCCCATCAGGCGGATGTCGTACTTGCGGCCGATCCGCACCAGCTCGTCCTGCATCTCGTGCTCGCCCGTCTCGGCGAAGCCCGACGGAATGAGCACGGCGCCGGCGATCTTCTTTTCGCCGCATTCGATCAGCGCGCCGGCCACGAGCTTGCCGGGAATGGCGAAGACGGCGGTGTCGATCTCGCCCGGCACGTCCTTCACGCTCTTGAAGGCCTTGTAGCCGAGGATCTCGGTGGCCTTGGGATGGATCGGATAGATGTCGCCCTTGTAGCCGCCGTTGATGAGGTTTTTCATCACCGAGTTGCCGATCTTGCCGTCTTCCGCCGAGGCGCCGATCACAGCCACCGAGCGCGGCTGCATGATCCGGTTCATCGACTTCAGAACGTCTTTTTCTGCGGGGCGATAGCGCGGCGTCTTCGGCGCGAAGTCGACGACGATGCGCACGTCGGCGGCGATCGCGCCGCTCTTCGATGCGAAGACCGGGTTCAGGTCCAGCTCGGAGATCTCGGGAAAGTCGGTGACGAGCTCGCTGACGCCGACGATCAGCGTGGCGAGCGCTTCGCGATCGACCGGATCGCTGCCGCGCACGCCTTTCAGCATCTCGGCGGCCTGGATGCCGTCGAGCATCGACAGCGCGTCGTCCCGGGTGGCTGGCGCCAGGCGGAAGGTGATGTCCTTGAGGACCTCGACCAGCACGCCGCCGAGGCCGAAGGCGACCAGCTTGCCGAAGCTGTCGTCGGTGACCGCGCCGATGATCACTTCCTGGCCGCCCTTGAGCATCTGCTGGACCTGCACGCCCAGGATCTGCGCGTCGGCCTTGTATTTCTTCGCGTTGGCGATGATCGTGTCGTAGGCCTTGCCGGCTTCGTCGGCGCTCTTCACGCCGACGATCACGCCGCCGGCTTCCGTCTTGTGCAGGATCTGCGGCGAGACGATCTTCATCACCACCGGAAAGCCCATCGAGGCGCTCAGCTTTTGCGCATCGGCCGCGCTCGTGGCGACGCCTTCCTGCGGCACCGAGATACCGTAGGCGTCGCAGACGAGCTTGCCTTCCGGCGCGGTCAGCGAATCGCGGCCGGCGGCCTTGACCGCATCGAGGATCTGTCTGACCTTGGCCTTGTCTTTGTTCATGGTGTTCTTTCGGAAAGTCAGATGACGCGTTCGGCGCGCATGGCGGCGATGGCGTCGTCGAGGTAGCCGAGCTGGCGCAGCACTTCTTCGGTGTGCTCGCCGAGCAGCGGCGAGCGGGTGACCTCGGTCTTGCTGTCCGAGAGCTTGATCGGGTTGCCAACGGTCAGGTACTTGCCGCGCTTCGGATGGTCGACCTCGACAACGGTGCCGGTGGCGCGCAGGGACGGCTCCTCGGCGATCTCCTTCATCGACAGGATCGGCCCGCACGGAATGTCGAATTCGTTGAGGATGTCCATCGCCTCGAATTTCGTCTTCGTCATCGTCCACTGCTCGATGCGGGCGAAGATTGCTTTCAGGTGCGGCAGGCGCGCCGGCGGCGTGGCGTACGCCGGATCGGTGATCCAGCCCTCTTCGCCGATCACCTTGCAGATCGCGGCCCACACCGGCGCCTGGGTGATGAAGTAGATGTAGGCGTTCGGGTCGGTCTCCCAGCCCTTGCACTTCAGGATCCAGCCCGGCTGGCCGCCGCCCGAGGCATTGCCGGCGCGCGGCACGGCCTCGCCGAACTTCGTGTCGGGGAATTGCGGGTACTCCTGCATCACGCCGGTACGGTCGAGCCGCTGCTGGTCGCGCAGCTTGACGCGGCAGAGGTTGAGCACGGCGTCCTGCATGGCCGCCATCACGCGCTGGCCGCGGCCGGTGGTGTTGCGCTGGTACAAGGCCGCGACGATGCCGAGCGCCAGGTGCAGACCGGTGCCGCTGTCGCCGATCTGCGCGCCGGTGACGAGCGGCGGGCCGTCGTCGAAGCCGGTGGTCGAGGCCGACCCGCCGGCGCACTGCGCGACGTTCTCGTAGACCTTGCAGTCCTCGTACGGTCCTGGGCCGAAGCCCTTCACCGACGCGACGATCATCCGCGGGTTGAGCTCCTGGATGTGCTCCCAGGTGAAGCCCATTCGGTCGAGGGCGCCGGGCGCGAAGTTCTCGACCAGGACGTCGCAGGTCTTGATCAACCGGTCGACGACCTCCTTGCCCTTCGCGTCCTTGGTGTTGACGGTGATCGAGCGCTTGTTGTGGTTCAGCATCGTGAAATAGAGGCTGTCCACGTCGGGAATGTCGCGCAGCTGCCCGCGCGTGGCGTCGCCTTCGCCGGCGCGCTCAACCTTGATGACGTCGGCGCCGAACCAGGCCAGCAGCTGCGTGCAGGTCGGGCCCGATTGGACGTGGGTGAAGTCGAGGATGCGAACGCCATCCAGTGCCTTGCTCATGATGCTGCCTTCTTCAGAGATCCGGGGGATCGATTACTTCTTTGCTGCCGCGCTTTGCGGATTCAGGCTGGTGATGCGACCGCTTTCCGTGCCCGCGGTCTCGTCGATGACGGCGTTGATCAGCGTCGGCCGGCCCGAAGCCACGGCCTCGGCCAGTGCTTTCTGCAGCTCGTCGCAGGTCGTCGCGTTGACGCCGACGCCGCCGAACGCTTCCATCAGCTTGTCGTAGCGCGCGTTCTTGACGAAGACTGTCGGCGCGACGTCGGGCGTGCCGGATGTGTTCACGTCGGTGCCCTTGTACACGCCGTTGTTGTTGAAGACGATGACACAGACCGGCAGGTTGTAGCGGCAGATCGTCTCGACTTCCATGCCGCCGAAGCCAAAGGCGCTGTCGCCCTCGATGGCGATCACCGGCTTGCCCGTCACCACGGCGGCGGCGACGGCGAAGCCCATGCCGATGCCCATGATTCCCCACGTGCCCACGTCGAGGCGCTTGCGCGGCTCGTACATGTCGACGATCGAGCGGGCGAAATCGAGCGTGTTGGCGCCTTCGTTGACGACGATCGCGTCGGGCCGCGCCTTCACCTGGTCGCGGATCACGCTGAGCGCGCTGTGGAAGTTCATCGGCGACGGCCGCGCCGCCAGCTGGGCGGCCATCTTCGACTGGTTCTTGTCCTTGCGCTCGGCGATGCCGCTCGTCCATTCGGCCGGCGGCTTGGTCCAGCCCGGGCCCATGCCGGCCAGCAACGCGGCGACGCACGAGCCGATGTCGCCGATCAGCGGCGCGGCGATGGCGACGTTGCTGTCGATCTCGGTCGGCGAGATGTCGATCTGGATGAACTGCTTGGCACCCTTGTCTGCCCCCCAGGTCTTGCCCTTGCCGTGCGAGAGCAGCCAGTTGAGCCGGGCGCCGATCAGCATCACCACGTCGGCCTCGGCGAGCACGTGCGAGCGGGTGGCCGAGGCCGACTGCGCGTGCGTGTCGGGCAGGAGGCCCTTGGCCATCGACATCGGCAGGTAGGGAATGCCGGTCTTCTCGATCAGGGCGCGGATGTCGGCATCGGCTTGCGCGTAGGCCGCGCCCTTGCCGAGCAGGATCAGCGGCTTTTTCGCTCCCTTGAGCAGGTCGAGCGCGCGCTTGACGGCGTCGGGCGCCGGGATTTGCCGGGGCGCCGGATCGACCACCTTGATGAGCGACTTCTTGCCGGCCGCCGCATCCATCGTCTGCGCGAACAGCTTGGCGGGCAGGTCGAGGTACACGCCGCCCGGGCGGCCCGACAACGCCGCGCGGATCGCCCGGGCGATGCCGACGCCGATGTCTTCGGCATGCAGCACGCGGTAAGCCGCCTTGCAGAGCGGCTTGGCGATCGCCAGCTGG
>Ga0075520_1001006_pt1 | contig 13208 bp, 9 predicted proteins | sample NGEPerB_FD_75100 | JGI IMG/M metagenome (GOLD analysis project Ga0075520, IMG submission 75100) | Arctic peat soil microbial communities from the Barrow Environmental Observatory site, Barrow, Alaska, USA - NGEE PermafrostAB12-B | ecosystem: Environmental > Terrestrial > Soil > Wetlands > Peat ... | reverse complement strand
GAGGCCACGGCGTCCTTGACGGAGTCGGCGAGCTTCTTGGAGGTCGGGCCGAGATTCGTGCCGCCCGTCGCCGTCGGGTCGTAGCCGGTACCTGCCGCGGAGGGCCGGCCGTGGAAATGTCCGGGCATCACGAACGACTGCCCGATGAGACTCGATCCGACGGTCACGCTGTTCTTCGGGACGAGGCTCCCATCGGCCTTGTCACGGAAGGTCACGCGTCCGATGGCCCAGACGAGCGCGGGATAGCCGAGTCCGAGAAGCACCGTCAGCGCCAGGAAGAGCCGGAGGGAGCCGAAAACGTTTTCTTTCATTTGAGACCTCAAACCAGATGGAGAGCGACGAGGAGAACATCGATCGCCTTGATCCCCGCGAACGGCACGAGGACGCCGCCGACGCCGTAAAGCATCAGGTTTCGTCTGAGAATCCGCCCCGCGCCGAGGGGCCTGTACGAAACGCCCCGGAGCGCCAGCGGGATCAGGGCGACGATGATGAGCGCGTTGAAGATCACGGCCGAGAGGATGGCACTCTGGGGCGTGGCGAGACGCATCACGTTCAGCGCCTGCAGCTCGGGGTACGTCGCGAGGAAGAGCGCCGGGATGATCGCGAAGTACTTCGCCACGTCGTTCGCGATCGAGAACGTCGTGAGTGCGCCGCGCGTCATGAGGAGCTGCTTGCCGATCTCGACGACTTCGATGAGCTTCGTCGGGTTCGAGTCGAGGTCGACCATGTTGCCGGCTTCCTTCGCGGCCTGCGTCCCCGTGTTCATCGCCATGCCGACGTCCGCTTGCGCGAGCGCAGGCGCGTCGTTCGTGCCGTCGCCCGTCATCGCGACGAGGTTGCCCTTCGCCTGCTCGGAACGGATGAGGGCGAGCTTGTCTTCGGGCGTGGCTTCCGCGAGGAAGTCGTCGACGCCCGCCTCGCGCGCGATCGTCGCGGCCGTGAGCGGGTTGTCGCCCGTGATCATGACGGTGCGGATTCCCATCGCGCGCAGGCGGTCGAAGCGCTCCTTCATCCCGCCTTTGACGACGTCCTTGAGGTAGATCGTCCCCATGACGCGCGCGCCGTCCGTGACGACGAGCGGCGTGCCGCCCTCCGCGGCGATGGAAGACACGTCGTGCCTGACCTGTTCTGGAAATGCTCCACCGAGGCCCCGGACGAACGCGTCGACCATGTCCGTCGCGCCCTTCCGCACCTGTCGCCCGCTCTCGAAGTCGAGGCCGGACATCCGGGTCCGGGCGGTGAACGGCACGAACTTCGCGTTGAGCTCGCGAAGCTCCCGGGCTCGGAGGTTGTACTTCTGCTTCGCCAGCACGACGATGGAGCGACCCTCGGGAGTCTCGTCAGCGAGCGAGGAGAGCTGTGCCAGCTCGGCCAGCTCCGTCTCCGGTACGCCCGGCGCCGGCATGAACTTCACCGCCTCGCGGTTTCCGAGCGTGATCGTGCCGGTCTTGTCGAGAAGAAGAACGTTCACGTCGCCGGCCGCTTCGACGGCACGGCCCGACATCGCGAGAATGTTGTGCTTGAGGACGCGGTCCATGCCGGCGATGCCGATGGCCGAGAGGAGGCCTCCGATCGTCGTCGGAATGAGGCAGACGAGGAGGGCGATGAGGACCGTGACGGAGACATTTCCACCCGAGTAGACCGCGAACGGGCGCAGCGTGACCGTCGCGAAGAGGAAGACGATGGTCAGACCCGCGAGGAGGATGTCGAGCGCGATCTCGTTCGGGGTCTTCTGACGCTCGGCGCCTTCGACGAGACGGATCATCCGGTCGAGAAAAGTCTGTCCCTGCTCGGACGTGATCTGGACGACGATACGGTCCGAGAGGACGGTCGTGCCGCCGGTGACGGCCGAGCGGTCGCCGCCCGCTTCCCGGATGACCGGCGCTGACTCGCCCGTGATCGCCGACTCATTCACGGAGGCGATGCCTTCGACGACGGTTCCGTCGCCCGGGATCATCTCGTTCGCCTCGACGACGACGCGGTCTTCCTTCCTGAGCTGGGTTGACGGGACCCGCTCCTCTCGCTGCGCCTTTCCTTCCCCGACGAGCCGCCGAGCGACGGTCTCGGTGCGGGCGCGGCGGAGAGCGTCGGCCTGCGCCTTGCCGCGGCCTTCCGCGACCGCCTCGGCGAAGTTCGCGAAGAAGACCGTGGCCCAAAGCCAGAACACGATCTGGAGCTGGAATCCGAACAGACCTTTCGGGGAGAGGCCGGGCAGCAGGAAGAGCGTCGTCGCGAGAGCGCCGACCTCCACGATGAACATGACGGGGTTCTTCATCATCCGCGCCGGGTTCAGTTTGGTGAAGGCGTCCACGGCGGCCCGGGAGAGGATCGCCCGGTCGAGAAGGGAAGTCGGTTTCGTTCGCGTCACTGTCGCGTCTCCTTCAGAAGAGCTTTCCGGCGCCCATCAGGAAATGCTCCACGATGGGGCCCAGCGCAAGGGCGGGGAAGAACGTGAGGGCGCCGACGATCAGGATCACGCCGATGAGGAGCACGACGAAGATCGGCCCGTCCACGGGGAAGGTTCCGATGGACTCCGCCACCTTCTTCTTCGCCGCAAGCGAGCCCGCGATGCCCAGCAGGGGGATGATCATCAGGAAGCGGCCGAAGAACATCGCGATTCCCAGGGCGACGCAGTAGAAATCCGTGCTGGCGTTCAGTCCGGCGAAGGCGCTGCCGTTGTTTCCCGTGGCGCTGGAGAACGCGTAGAGGATCTCGGAAAGCCCGTGCGGGCCCGCATTGTTCAGGCCGGCAAGGCCCGCTTTCGAAGCTACGCCGAGGGCGGTTCCGACCAGGATCGAGAACGTCAGAATGAGCACCGAGAGCATCGCGAGCTTCACCTCTTTAGCCTCGATCTTCTTGCCGAGGTACTCGGGCGTGCGCCCGACCATGAGGCCCGCGATGAAGACCGCGAGGACGACGAAGAGGAGCATTCCGTAGAGCCCGGCGCCGACGCCGCCGAAGATGATCTCGCCGAGCTCCATGTTGACGAGCGGCACGAGGCCGCCGAGCGGCGTGAAGGAGTCGTGCATCGAGTTGACGGCGCCGCACGAAGCGTCGGTCGTGACCGTGGCGAAGAGAGCGGAGTCCACGGCCCCGAACCGGACCTCCTTGCCTTCCATGTTCCCCATCGCGTGCGAGACGCCGAGACCGTGATGGATAGGGTTCCCGCGTACCTCGAAGAAACCGGCGGTCAGGGCCCCGATGAGGAAGAGAACAGCCATCGACCAGAAGACGGCCCAGCCGTGGCGAGTCTTGCCGGTCATCGAACCGAGCGTGTACGTCAGCCCCGCGCCGACCGAAAAGATCAGGAACATCTCGACGAGGTTGCTGAAAGGCGTGGGGTTCTCGTAGGGATGGGCTGAATTCGCGTTGACGAAACCGCCGCCGTTCGTGCCGAGCTCCTTGATGGCTTCCTGCGAGGCGATGGGCCCCTGCGGGATCTTCTGCGTCGCGCCCTCGAGAGTCGTCACGGTCTCGGAGGCCTTGAAGTTCTGGATGACGCCCTGCGACATCAGGACCACGGCGCCGATGAGACTGATCGGCAGGAGTACCCAGAGGGTGGCGCGCACGAGGTCGGACCAGAAGTTGCCGATGCCCTTCGCCTCGACCCGGGCGACGCCTCGCACGAAGGCGATCGCGATGGCGATGCCCGTGGCCGCCGACGCGAAGTTGTGGACGGCGAGGCCCGCCATCTGGGTGAAGAGCGACATCGTCGACTCGCCCGAGTAGGCCTGCCAGTTCGTGTTCGTCGTGAACGAGACCGCCGTGTTCCAGGCGAGCGCGGCCGGGACGGCCGGCATCTTGTCGGGGTTCAGCGGCAGGATGTGCTGCAATCGTTCCATCGCGTAGAGCACGACGAGGCTGACGACGTTGAACACCATCATCGAGCCCGCGTACGCGACGAACCCCTGTTCTTTCGAGGCGTCCACGCCGCCGGCCCGGTAAAGAAGGCGCTCGAGCGGAACGAGCACCGGATCGAGGAACGTCTTCTCCTTCGAGAAAACCTTCTTCATATAGGCCCCGATCGGCTTGACGACGACGAGGACGAGGAGGAAGAAGACGCCAGTTTTCAGGACAACATCGAGCATGGCGTTCTCACAGCTTCTCGGGCTTCAGGAGCGCGTAGAGGAGATAGGCGAGAGCGGCGACGGAGAGGACGAGGCCGAGGGTGGCTTCGAAAGACATGGCGACTCCTTCAGATCTCGTCGCAGCGCTTCACGTACCAGAGCGACAGCGCGAGGAGGCCGAGCGTCAGGAGGAGGAAGAGAGCATCGAGCATGCGGGTTCTCCTTGGAATCCAGAACGAGTTCGCGTTCCTAGAAATAGTACAGGGCGTTCAGGAGGAGGGTCGGCTGCTGCTTCTTCGTGAGGGACCCGTCCCGGCCCTCGAAGACTTCCTTGTCGGAGAAGTCGACGCGGAGGTCGCCGCGGAATGCGACGTGGGAACCCACTTTCAGCTCCGGTGTGAGCGTCACGCCTTTCAGCTTTTGCGCCACGCCGGTCCGGGCGCCGTCCCGGTCGTTGAAAAGCTCGCCCCGGAGGATCAGGGCGAAGGTGTCGCTGAGGCCGAGGCGCGCATAGCCGACGACCCCATTCCACATCGCGGTCTGGCCCTGCGTCACGGCATTGGGTTCGGTCCCGTAGACGAGGTCGACCGCGAGGACGATCCGGTCGGTGGCCTTCCACTGGGCGTTCACGTTGAACACGTTGCGGGCATCGCCGTTCGTGTCGCTCCGCTCCGCTCCCACCATGTAGTTGGCGGTGGCCGTGACGGTCTTCGAGGGGGTCCAGATGAGCTGGGCGCCGAAGGACTTGCTGCTGTTGTTGTCCTTCGCGTTGTCCCAGCCATTGACGAGCATCACCATGCCCGCGATCTGATCGCTGAAGGTGTAGCCGGCCTTGATGCCGGTATGCGTGAAGGGGATCGCATAGCCGAACAGGAACGAACGCGTCGCGTTGTCGTTGTACCCGTCGTATCCGTCGATGACTTCGTAGCCGAGAGGCGAGACGAACTTTCCGATGTCCAACCGGAGGCCGTTGCCGACAGGGGCCACGTAGCTGACGAAGGCCTGCTGCAGGTCGAAGTCCTGGGCTTTCCCGCTGGCGTCGCGAAAGAGCCCGGCCGCCGCCGAGACACGCGGGATCGAGCTGCCGGCCACGGCATCGACTCGGAAGCCCGCCTCGCTCGGCTTTGCGACCGCCTTCTGGAGGACGACCTCGGCCGCGTCCACCTTGATGCTGTTGTCGTCGAAATCGAAGACCCGGAACTGGTTCGTTCCCGAGGGAGGCCTGTTGAAGTTGTACGAGTAGCTGGTGGAGAGGAACCCGTTCACGGCGATCTCCTCGTACCAGGCCTTCGGTGGCGGAGTCGGGGCCGGGACCGGCGTGGGGGTCGGCGAGGGCGCCGTCGTCGTCTCAGGAGCCGGTTCTTGTGCGAGCGACGAGCTTTCCACAAGCGTGAAGACGGTGGCCAACACCGCGGCCGCGAGGACGTGATTCCGGCTGGCCTCGCCCGTCTTTCGAGGAAATGACCCTTTCTGGACCTCGCCGTCGGGCTGCGGCCCTCCCTCGATCAGCACTTTCGGAAGGACGAGCTCGCGCAGCGCATGCGCGAAAAAGAACACGTAGCCCGCGAACCCCGCGACGCCGAACACGAGCCGGAGCGCGCCCTCGGATGAAACCGCGAGGAGCGCGCCCCCGCAGAGAAAGAGAAGAGACGTCGTGACGAGCCCGAGGAATGCGGCGAGGGAGCGCGGCTGGGTCCGGAGTTTTCTCACGTGCGAAGGTTGGGGCCCGGCCGCCAAGGAAGTCCGGAGAAAGACCTAAGGAAGTTCTAAAGAACAGGGCGTGCAGACTATCGTCCCGCCCGTCAGGGCGGCCGTTTAGATCGGCTCGGCGACGAAGCGGTAGCCTACCCACGGCTCCGTGACGATGTAGCGCGGGCGGGCGGGGTCGGGCTCGATCTTCTTGCGGAGCGAGCCGACGTGGACGCGGACGGCGTCAGGCGTCGTGCCCGGGGCACCATGCCAGACGCGGCCGATGATCTGCCGGATCGTAATGGGCTTGCCCGCGTGTCCCGCGAGGAGCTCGAGGATCGCAAGCTCGGTCGGCGTGAGACGGATTTCCTTGCCTTCGACGACGACGCGGCGCCTCTCGCGATCCAGCGTGAGGCCGGGAAACGCGAGGACGCCGGCCGCGCTCTCGTCCGCATGGCGCCGCAGCTGCGCCCGCACGCGCGCGAGGAGCTCGGGCACCGAGAACGGCTTCACGACGAAGTCGTCGGCGCCGAGGTCGAGCGCGCGGATTTTGTCCGCATCGCCGCCGCGCACGGAGAGGACGAGGATCGGCGTCCGTCCGGCCCTCCGGAGCCGCGCGATGAGCTCGAAGCCGTCCGCGACGGGCATCGCGAGGTCCGTGAGGACGAGATCGGGCTCGCGCTCGGCGGCGAGCCGGGCGCCCTCCTCGCCGTCGACCGCCTCGAGCGTCTCGTAGCCGGCCGCCGCAAGCTCCGCCGCGAGGCCGCGCCGGATGGACGGGTCGTCGTCGACCACGAGGATCGTGCTGAGGGCGCGCGTCACGCCGGGCCCTCTGGGGCGGCGGGGAGGTCGAGGCGGGCGATCGTCCCGCCCCCCGGCCGGTCGAGGAGGGCGACCGTTCCGCCCATCGCTCGCGCGAGCGAGCTGCAGATCACGAGGCCGAGGCCCGCGCGCCCCGCCTCGGCGGGCGAGAGGCCGGACGCGGCCGCGCGCTTGACGTCGGAAGGGACGCCGGCACCGCGGTCGCGCACGTCGAGACGTAGGCGCCGGTGGTCCGACGGGTTCGGTTCGGCGGCCAGCTCCAGCGCCGCATCGCCCGGGCCGGCTCGCGCGGCGTTCTCGAGGAGGTTCGCGAGGATTTCCACGGCGAGCGCGGGGTCGGCGAGCGCGTCGGGCGTGTCGGGTGCGACGGTGACCTGGATCGTCCGGCCCGAGAGGACGAGCGGCAAAGCCTCGAGTGTGGCGCGGAAAAGATCGGCGGGCGGCGCGGGCTCCGGGCGCGGGACGTACGTGCCGGCGTCGAGGCGCGCCATCGCGAGGAGGTTGTCGATGCGGCGCGAGAGACGCTCCGTCTCGGCCGAGACCTCGTGCACGTCGGCCGCGGCCGCGGCTCCGCTCGTGCGGCGGAGGCGTTCGAGGCCGAGCTGGATCGCCGTGATCGGCGTCCGGAGGTCGTGGGAGACGGCGCGAAGGAGGGACGTCTTCAGAGCGTCGCTTTCGCGCAAGGCCTCGAGGTGCGCGCGCTCCGAGAGGAACCTTTCCCGTTCGACCGCGAGTGCGACGAGGCGTCCGACGGAGGCGAGGGCGTTGCGTTCCGCGCGCGTGCCGCGCACGACGAGCACTCCGTTCGTGCGGCCGCCCACGGCGAGCGGCAGATAGACGTCCCGAGTGCCATCGGCGGCGGGCACCTCGGCGGGCTCCCCGGCGCGGCCGACGCTTTCGAGAAGAGAGTCGGCGGTGTCGAGTCCCTGCCCGACAGAGAGGACGACCTCGGGGGGGCCGTTGCCGAAGAGCACCAGTCCGCCACCCGAGGCCCCGATCGTCCTCAGGGCACGTCCCGCCGCTTCGCCCAGCGCGCCGATGCGGTTCGTGGCAGCGAAAAGGTCGATCGAGAGGTCGTAGAGCGCCTCCATCTCCGTCCGGCGCGCCTCGGCGTCCGCCGCCCGGCGCTGGGCGCGGGCGACGAGACGGCTCACGACGACAGAGGCGAGGAGGAACGTCGCGAGGGCCACCCAATTCGCGGGGTCCGTGATCGTCCACTTCCCGACCGGCGGCAGGAAGAAGTAGTTGTAGCAGGCCGTCGCGGCGAGCGACGCGGCCGCGGAGGCCGCGAATCCGAACCGCGCCGCTGCGAAAAGGACGACGACGAGGTAGACGAAGCCGACGGTCGTCGCGTTCGCGCCGACCGCCCGGCCGAGGGCCGTTGCGCCCGCGACTCCGAGGAGCGCGAGCGCGACCTCGGCGGCGCGTTTAGCCGTGGATGTTGTGTCCGTGGACGGCCTCCGCTGCCTCGTGCAGGGCCTCGGACAGCGTGGGGTGCGCGTGGATCGTGCGGATCATCTCTTCGGTCGTCGCCTCGAGCCGCAGAAGCGCGCCGGCCTCGGCGATGAGCTCGGTCGCGTGCGGGCCGACGATGTGGACGCCGAGGATCTCGTCGTACTTCGCGTCGGAGACGATCTTCACGAAGCCGTCCTGTGTGTGCTCCATCATCGTCTTGGCGAGGACGCCGAAACCGAACTTCCCGGTCTTCACGACGTAACCGCGCTCTTTCGCCTTCGCTTCGGTGAGGCCGATCGACGCGACTTCCGGGTCGCAGTACGTGCAGCCCGGGACCTGATCGCGGTTGATCGGGAAGGTGGGGGCGCCGGCCATCGTCTCGGCGGCCACGATACCTTCGGCGGACGCGACGTGGGCGAGCCAGATCGTGGGTGTGACGTCGCCGATCGCCCAGACGCCCGGGACGTTCGTGCGCTGGTGCGCATCCACTCTCACGTAACCGTGGTCGGTCGCGACGCCGACAGTTTCAAGCCCGAGCCCCTCGGTCACCGGCTTGCGCCCGACGGCGAGCAGGACCTTTTCGACGGACCACGAGAGCGGGCCGCCGTCCGGTCCCTTCGCCTTGACGGTGACCGTGCCGTCGCCGTTCGGCGTGGCCGACTCGACGCCCGTTTTCGTGCGCACCTCGATCCCGCGTTTCTTGAAGAGGCGCTCGACCTCTTTCGAAATCTCCTCGTCTTCCACCGGCAGGACGCGGGGGAGCACCTCGACGAGGACGGTCTTCGTACCGTAACGCGAGAAGCAGGAGGCGAATTCCGAGCCCACGGCACCCGAGCCGATGACGAGCAGGGTCTTCGGGATCGACTGCGACTTCAGGATGTGATCCGAGTTCAGGACGGCCTGGCCGTCCGCCTTCAGGAACGGAAGATCGCGGGGGACCGAACCCGTCGCGATGAGAATGTTCTTCGTGTTCAGGATCGTCTCGCCCGCATCGCCCTTCACGGCAACCTGCGTCGGCGAGACGAGACGCCCGAAGCCCGCGTGGACGTCGACCTTGTTCTTCTTCATGAGGTACTCGACGCCCTTGGCCCCCTTGAAGACGACCTTGTCGCGGAACTTCACGACGGCCGGATAGTCGAGCTCGACGCCGGCGACGCGGACGCCGAAGTCCGCGGCGTTCTTCGCTTCGTCGAAGAGCGAGGCGGACTTGAGCATCGCCTTCGTGGGAATGCAGCCGCGGTGGAGGCACGTGCCGCCGAGTCCGACGCTGGGAACCTTCGCGTCCTTCTCGACGAGGGCCGTCTTGAGGCCGAGTTGCGAAGCCCGGATGGCGGCGACGTAGCCTCCGGGGCCGGAGCCGATCACGACGAGGTCATACGAAGGGGAAGGATTGGCGCTCAACGAGTCTCCTTGCTTGGTAGACGAGGCGCCGCGCCGGAGGGCGCGCGCCGGACGACCGATGATTATAGCTGCGGGACTTCAGCCGAAGGCGACTCCGAGGAGGCCGCCCGCGAGGACGAGCCAGGCTGCGTTGATCCGGATCGTCGCGAGAATCGCGACACCGACGAGGAACAGGGTAACGGTCGGCCCGTTCGTGAGCGCCGGCCGGGCGAACTGCACCGTGACGGACCCCATCAGCGCCACGAACGCAAAGGCCGGGAGAAAGATTCCAAGCGTCGCGACCGCCGCGCCCGGCAGGCCGCCCAGCACGTAGCCGATGAACGTCGCCGTGGACGAAAGGGGCCCTGGCGTGAACTGGCCGACGGCCACGGCATCGAGGAGCTGCGCGCTCGTGAGCCAGTGCCAGTGCTCGACGAGATCCGCCTTCAGGTAGGCGAGCAGCACGTAGCCGCTGCCGAAAAGGACGGCGCCGGTCTTCAGGAAGAAGAGAAAGAGGCTGCCGAGAGAGAAAGAAGAAGCGGCTGTTAGGAGAAGAAGAGGAAAGGGAAAAGAGAAGATTCTCTTAGAAGGGGGATTGGGGTGGGGCAAATCTTTCAACACCATGACCCCCGCCGAGACACAACCGGCCACGAGCAGCAGGACGATCTCATGGACAAAGAACGTCGCGACGAGCGCGGCGAGGCCGAGAACGAGGAGGAAGCCCGGCCACCCCCCGCGCCCGTAGCCGATGAAGAGAGCCATCTTCGTGGAGTTCGGCCCCGGCGCGAGATTCGTCGCGCCGAGTAGGTCGAGGAACTCCTCGCGCGTCATCCAGCCACGGCGCGTCACGACCTCGTGCTCCATCATCGAGATGTGGGCGGCCGCACCCTTCTTCTTGCGGCCGCGATAGTCTCGGTCCATGCGCCGAGCCGTCCGTCTGTTCCCCGTCGTCACCCTCGCTTTCGCCGTCTCCACCCCGGCCGCCGAACGTCTCGTCCCTGGGAAGCTTCCGACGGGCGAGATGCTGCTTCCGAACGGCCGGCTCCTGACGCCGGCCGGGACGCAGACCGAGGTTGCGCCGTACCCGTTCGCCCTCGCCCTGACACCCGACGGCCGGCGCGTCGTCGTCGCCTGCATGGGCGCGGACGACCAGTCACTCCACCTCCTCGACGCGGCGACCGGGAAGACGCTCGCGAAGGAGCCCGTGAAGAAGTCGTGGCTCGGCCTTGCGGTCGCGCCGGACGGAAAGCGCGTCTACGTCGCCGGCGCCGGCGGGAAGAACGTCCTCATCTACCGGCTCGAGAGCGACCGGTTCGTCGTTGAGGAGCCGATCGCTCTCAGGGCCGTCGGCGAGCCGGCCGGGCTCGACGCGACGCCGTCCGGCCTCGCGGTCTCCACGGACGGCAAGAGCCTCTGGGCCGCGCGGATGCTGCTGAACGACGTCGTGAAGATCGATCTCGCTTCGCGCGCGGTCGCCGCGCCGGTTCCCGTCGGCGTCCATCCGTACCGGCCCGTCCTTTCGCCCGACGGCAGGCTCCTCGCCGTCTCGAACTGGGGTGCGGCCTCCGTGTCGCTCGTGGATTCCTCCTCGGGCTCTGTCCTCGCGACCGTGAAGACCGCCGACCATCCGTCGGACCTCGTCTTTTCCCCGGACGGGAGGACGCTCTTCGTCGCCCAGTCGAACCGGAATCTCGTCGCGGCCGTGGACGTCGCCTCACGGACCGTCGTGCGCCAGATCTCGGTCGCGCTCGGTCCGGACGGCCCGGGCACGCTCTCGGCGGACGCGCTCCCGGACGGCTCCACACCGAACGCGCTCGCCCTCGCGCCCGATGGGAAGACGCTCTTCGTCGCGAACGCGGACGACGACGCGGTCGCCGTCGTAGACGTCGCCGGCGACGTCCGCTCCCTTCGGACGAAAGGATTCGTCCCCAGCGGCTGGTATCCGGCCGCGCTCGCGCTCTCCGCGGACGGAAAGACGCTGTGGGTCGCGAACGCGAAGGGCGGGTGGTCCTGGTCGAACGCCGTCGGCGGGCCCGACCCGACGAAGAAGGCGGATGGGAATGCCTGGAAGAAGACGCGCACGATCCCCGGGTCGGTCTCGCGTGTGGACATCCCGTCCCCCGAGGCGCTCCGGGCGTATACGACGCGCGCGTACGCGAACCGTCGCCCGGGGGCGCGCGGCGCGGCTCCGGTGAAGGCCTCGGCCGTCGTCCCGGCGGTACCCGGCGGGGTTTCGCCGATCAAGCACGTCGTCTATGTCGTCCGCGAGAACCGCACGTACGACCAGATTCTCGGCGATCTCCCGCACGGGAACGGCGACCCTGCGCTCGCGATCTTCGGGCGCGACGTGACGCCGAACGCCCACGCGCTCGCCGAGGAGTTCGTCCTTCTCGACAACCTCTACGCCGACGCCGAGGTCTCCGCGGACGGTCACAACTGGTCGATGGGCGCGTACGCGACGGACTTCGTCGAGAAAATCTGGCCGCCCGACTACGGCCGCAAGGGCTTCGACTACCTGTTCGAGGGCAACGACGCGAACGCGTTCCCGACGAACGGTTACCTCTGGGACGCCGCCGCGCGCGCGGGGCTCACCCTCCGGAACTACGGCGAGTTCGTCGGCGTCGCGGCCGAGACGGAGCCGACGAAACTCTCCCTGTCGACGGGCATGGAAGGCGCGCTCAAAGGCAACACCTGCCCCTTCTACCCCGGCTTCGACCTCGACATTCTCGACAATGCGCGCGTCGACGTCTTTCTCAAGGAGTTCCGTGGCTTTGTGAAGACGAGGCAGATGCCGCGTCTCACCATCGTGCGACTCGGCAACGACCACACGGCGGGGACGAAGAAGGGGGAACGCACCCCGCGCGCGATGGTCGCCGAGAACGACGTCGCGCTCGGCCGTCTCATCGAGGCGATCACCCACTCGCCCTTCTGGAAGGAAACCGCGATCTTCGTGATCGAGGACGACGCCCAGAACGGCTCGGACCACGTGGACGCGCATCGGACGGTGGGCCTCGTGATTTCGCCGTTCACCCGCCGCGGAGGTTTCGTGGATTCGACGATGTACTCCACGGTGTCGATGCTCAGGACCATGGAGCTGATCCTCGGTCTGCCACCGATGTCGCAGCACGATGCGTCCGCGACGCCGATGACGAACGCCTTCGTCGACGCTCCGGACCTCACGGCGTTCGTGCATCGCGAGACGAGAATTCCGTTCTACGAGATGAACCCCGACGGCGCGCCCCTCCAGGCTCTCGCCGGCACGTGGGACTTCACGAAGGAAGACGCCGCGCCGGACCTAGCGCTCAACGAGGCGATCTGGAAGAGCGTGAGGGGCGCGGACGCGGAGATGCCCGCGCCGGTGAACGCAGCTTTCGTTCGCGTGCCGCCCTAGTTCAACTCGTGCTCAGGCGAGGAGCTTCTTCACGAGCGCTCCGGTATCGACGGAGCCGAGGCCCGTCGTCGGGTCCCAGCCTTTCGTCGCCTGATAGCCCGTGACGCCGCCGTACGAATTGTCACCTTGGGTGATGTCCCGGAAAGGCGAGGCCCCCCGGGCCGCCTCGTAAAGGGCCGCGTTCGCGGCGCCGAGGCGAGGCCGCCCGGCCGCCGCGCGCGCGGCGTTGACGTGCGCGAGGATGCCGGACCAGATCGGCGCCGCCACGCTGGTTCCTCCGACGGCGGTCCACTTGCGGCTCACGAAGATCGAGAGGCCGGGATCGGGCGACGCGACGGCCGCGACGTCGGGAATGCCGCGGCCGGTCACGCCGCGGCGCGCGCCGAGCGCCGCCTTCTGCCACG
>Ga0075520_1001005_pt1 | contig 13220 bp, 14 predicted proteins | sample NGEPerB_FD_75100 | JGI IMG/M metagenome (GOLD analysis project Ga0075520, IMG submission 75100) | Arctic peat soil microbial communities from the Barrow Environmental Observatory site, Barrow, Alaska, USA - NGEE PermafrostAB12-B | ecosystem: Environmental > Terrestrial > Soil > Wetlands > Peat ... | reverse complement strand
TCGAACGGGTACTTCGCCAGTACGTCTGCCATTACAACCGACAGCGCCCGCACCGTGGAATCGATCTTGAAGTGCCCGCCGGTGAGGTCGGCTGCACTCCCCCGACGCTCCATCGCGTCGACCGTCACGACGTGCTTGGTGGCCTCATCCACGAGTATTGCCCGGTGGCGGCATAACCGGATCAGCCTCAGAGGAACCGCGGCCTCGTCTCCTCGACAGAATCCAGTCGGGCGCATGGATCGGCATCACCGCTCGGGAGCTTCCCTTCGACATCCCGAGAGGGGAGCAATCGCTCGCCTCCGGCAAGGGTAGGTTCTGTACTCGGGTTCGGCCGCAATCACAACGTGGCAGCGGCGAGAAGGGGTTTCTGGCCGGGACCGAGCGGCGCGATCGAGGTTTTGGTGCCCTTCACCTCGGAGCGGGGGTGGACCAAGGTACAAAAGTCCTGGTCAGGGTGGGCGCTGAGGTGGACCTTGGGGGACACAATAAGAACCCAGTGATCCTCGTCGACCACCTGAGCCTCAGTCTCTGCATGGTCCGGTGATCTGCGACTGCGGTCGTACACTTTCAATATGGCAACAACTCGAACGGACCAACTCGGACCCGCAGCTCGGCCGGTGGCAGTTCCTGACGAACTCGATGCCATCGGTGGGCTGAAGGCGACCGGCGTGGTCGAACTACCATTTCACATCCGATGGAGCGAGCCGTCTCTCGCCTACGACCTGAACCGACGTCCCGACCGGATTCGGGTCTATGAGCAGGTGCTGAGGGAAGGCACGCAAGAGGACGTCCGGCACTACATCGATGGCTCCGAACTCGTCGAACTTTTCGACGACCTGGTGCTTCCACCTGCCGTTCGGAAGCCTTGGAAGGAGTGGATCGACCGCCACCGAGGGATCGATTCTGATTGTTGAGCCCTCTGCAGCAGCGAGTAGCCGGGCTCATCGCCGGACTTCCCGAAGCCAAAGACTTCGCTCTTGCCGGTGGCGCCGCTCTCATCGTGCATGGCGCCATCGACCGGAGTACGCGGGACCTCGACTTTTTCGGCCTCGAACCCGAGGCAGTGGACCGCCTCGCTCCTGCGGCAGAACGAGCCCTCATAGAGGACGGCCTCTCCGTCGAACGGGTATTGGATAGCCCCGGATTCGTCCGATTCCTCGTGGTGGGCCAAGACGGCCGAACGGAAGTCGACCTAGGCAGCGACGCACGCCTCTTCCCCGTCGACCAGGGTCCTGGTTTCCAGGTTCTCGCTCCCGAGGAACTGGCGGTAGACAAAGTTTTGGCGGTCTTCGGCCGAGCCGAGGCTCGGGACTTCATGGACCTGATGGCTATCGAAGATCAGTTCGGTCTCGATCGGCTCTTCCGATCCGCCGCTGACAAGGACCATGGATTTGACCTGAAGGTGTTCGCCGAAATGACCGACCGGTTCGATCGCCTTCGAAGAGACGAGTTCCCACTCGACGACCAGGAGTACGGACGGCTCGCCCGGCTCGTCACACTTTGGCGTACTCATGCTCGCGAACTCGGCAGGGAGCAGGGTCGACTTCACGAACCAGGTCATGATCGTGGCGACGACCTCGGGATCGGATACTGAATTCCGGGAACCGGTTCGCGCAGTCCGAATTTGTGGGCGCTGAGGGACTCGAACCCACGACCTGCTGCTTGTAAGGCAGCTGCTCTAACCAACTGAGCTAAACGCCCGAAGGCACAACGCTACCCGCCGAGGCGTTGCCCAATTCCGCCAGCAGTTCGGGTGTCGCTGCGGCCAGCGGAGTGCGCCGATCGACATGGGACAGCGTGACCAACTCCCGGTCCTGCGATTCTCGAACGACGGCACCCGCCTCGACACACACCAACATGCCGCCCAGGTAGTCCCAACTTCCAAGCGAAGAACCCCCGACCACCGCGTAACCGTCGAGGACCCCCTCGGCCACCGCACAGAGATCAAGCGCGGCCGCCCCCAATCCCCGATACTGGTACCAGCCGAAATAGGAGGGCGGGTAGCCAGAAAACCCGATGATCGCCTCCCCCAGCGACCTGCACCCCGAGGGTTGAATGGGGTCTCCGTCACGCCGGGCTCCGCCGCCCCGGGAAGCTTCGAAGCGCACACCCGACGCCTGGTTCACCACCACCGCCGCCCTCATCCCATCGCCATCCACTGCGGACAGACTCGTCGCGTACCAGGGGATCCCACGCGACGCATTGGTGGAGCCATCCACCGGATCCAGCACGACCACGACATCGCGATCACCCCCGTGCAGGCCCGACTCTTCGGACATCACACCCAGGCCGGCCTTTTCGAGGACGGCCACCGCGGCGGCATCGGCGGCCAGATCCGACCGGTACTGGCCGTCTCTGGTTCCGGCCAGACCCCAGTCTCCCAACTCGGCCAAGGCCTCAGCTACTGCAGTGCCGGCGTCATGGAGTACGGACAGGAGCATTTCATCGTTCACAAGCCGACGCTACTGGAGGCGAACCAGGACCGGTAGGCTGGCGGTCCTGTGGCAGTTATCGATGTGGCCGGATACGTGGCCGACCTCAAGGATCACTCCGTTGACCATGGTTTCCATGTTCACGACGAGCGCCATTTCGTTGAGACCTACTCCCTTCGTCAAGTCTGGGAAGTCGAGCTCCACCCTGAGGATGGCTGCGGAGGCCCTCTCGACCTTCACCTCGCCCTTGAGGTCGATCCCCGCACCCTGCTCTCGTTCGAGGATGCCGTATTCGGACTCGCTGAGGACGAGGATCCTCCCGATGAGTTCCATTTTCCGCTGACCTTCACCTGGGCCCTTCCACCCCTTCCCCATGGTCCTGACCTTCTGCGCCTGGCCATCGACCTGGCTGGGATAGGCGGGATCGAACTTCCACTAGAAGTGTCCGCCATTGATTCCTACGCCTCGGCCACCGATGCCGCTGAGCGCCGGCTCACCATCGTGGCCCGCTCCCCTGTCTCGTTGACCCGGGTCTTGGCCGGTGAAGAGATGATGTGCGATGTCTTCGACAGGTGCCTGGCCGTCAGCCGCTACCTCCTCGACTCAGCCGGCGGCTGGTTGGAGTGAGCGTCCGTCGAATCGGTCGGGCGCTACCCCGCTGGGCCACCGGGCTCATCATCATCGTTGGGTGCGGGATCGGACTAGCGGCATGCAGTGGCGGCGGCGTATCACTGGCGCGATCCGCGTGTGTCCATATCGATCGATCGATCAGCCTCTACAAACAGGCGTCGTCGGAATCGGGCACCGCCCGCTCGGCAGAGCTCATGCAACAGGCGTATATCCAGCTCCAGGATGCCCTTCCACTCGCCGCCCGGGCCGCCGGGAAGGACGCACAATGGCAAGCCCTGATGACCACGGTGTCAGAGAGCAGCCGGGTCCCCGAGTCCGCCTTGATCTCCGCGCTGACCGACCAGTGTGTGGTGGCCAAACAATCCAGTCCATTCCAGCCACTCCCGCCTTCGTCCATTCCCCCGCCAGCCACCGTCCCAGCCCCGGCCACCGTTCCTGGCAACTCGTCAACCGGATGAGCGGAAGCTCAACCCGGCCCCATCATCCGAAGTATTCAGCAGAAGACTGACCCGACCGGCCCGTCCACCCGATCCGGTCACCCCGCCCGGATGGAGGACGACGCCGAGGAACGCTGTCCCTCTCGCTCCATCTGCAGCCGACCCAGGCGGACTACTTCGGGCAACAAACGCGCGTCGAGCCACTGTCCCGCTGCCGCGGTCGGCACGATGTGAATGCCGTCGGCGTCGCGGATCTGAACCCCGTCGAGAGATAGGACGAAGCGCCCACCGGGACACAGTTGGGCTCCAAAATCGTCGACCTCCACGGTGGCGGGATGTTCGGCCGCAACCTGACGAAGGATGGTGTTGTATTCGGTCAATCGGGTGGCCGAGTCTTCGGGCCATGATCGGCCATTGGCCTGTTCGCCCGAGTCGAAGCACGGAGCCGTCATCAGCATCATCGACGCGCCTGTCGACGTACCGACAGCGACAGCCCGTTCCAACGACTGCTTGAGGACGGCGTCGAAGGTCGGCTCGCCGATATGCATCCAGCGCCCGTCGATGAGCCGGTCACTGATCTCCCAACGACCCACCAAGACAGCCACCACATTGGGTTGGAACCGGCGGAGGTCCCCGGCCCACTCAGCGGGCCACTGCTGGGACACCGGAGAAGTTGAATTGCACGGTGCATCCATCGGATCCGCGACCCCGTGGCTGATGTATTGGGTACTGCGAACGACGCCACAGCCGATCAGGGCCCCATTGTCGAGATTGACGGCGTAACTCTGCTGGAGATTGTTCAGCGACATCGCCGATGCCAGTCGGGAAGCCACCGAATCGCCGAAGATGGCCAGTCTCACCGGAGGGCCGCTGTACTGTGCCCCCTGCGGCCGTGTGATCGAAGTGGGGGCGGCGTCAGCCGCTGATGGCAGCGTGGCCACCACTGTGGCCGCCACCACCCCAAGGACGGCACCCGACGTCATCAACCATGCCCGCCATTCGGTGAGCGAGCGCATCCTGCCCCGACGGATGGGCTCCTCCACCAGATTGAACGAGATGGTGGCGACCAATAGGGTGACACCGATCCGGATGACCAGGAGTGGGTAGCCGATCAGATGCAGGTTCGAAGCCGATAGCATCGCGAACAGTGGAAAGTGCCACAGGTAGGTGCCATAGGAGATCTTTCCCACGTACTGGAGAACCGAGTTCCCGAGCGCTCGTGACACCGATCCGAGCTGGTTGGTCACCGCGGTGAAGATGACGATGGCCACCCCCACCGCCACCACGAAGAAGCCCCCCCGGTAGAGAAATGCGGTGGGTTCCGAAAGATGGGACCAAAGGTAGGCGAAGGCGGCGATGGTGACCCACCCCGCAACTCCCAGAGCCGTTCGCCAACGGCTATCCGTGATCTCCCAGGCCGCGATCGGTGTGACCCCGGCAATCCGCCGGCGACGGAGTTCACGGCGGTGGATCGGGGCCGGCGATCCTTCCAACCCACCACGTGGGTCCTCACCCTCGGGGAGGGTTCGGCGGTGCTGGGCCCACATGGCCATGCCAACGGCCAGTGCCGCGCCGACCAGGAGATCCTGGGAACGGGTGTCGGTACCTTCATAGACACGCATGACCGACGCCGGTCCGTGATAGAGGAGGCCCATGTCGACCGCTGACCCGATGGCCCCCACCACCGCGGTGACGAACAACGGCCACAACCGCCGTGAGGCCCGCAGCTTGTTGCCCACATACAGCATGGCAAGCACCACCGGAGGCCAAGCAATATAGAACTGCTCCTCGATCGAGAGCGACCACATGTGTTGGAGCGGTGACTGGTGAGCGGTGAGGTTGAAATAGTTGGTTCCGGCGAATATGAAGTGCCAGTTCGCCACGTAGAACAAGGCGGACAGGGAGTCGAGGCGGAGATTGGCGAACTCTCCTGAAGGAGCGAAGACCTTGGCGTAGATGGCCACCCCGATCAACATCACGAACAGGGCCGGAAGCAGACGCCGGGCCCGGCGGGCCCAGAACTTCCCGAGCTGGATCGTCAGCTTCTTCCGCCACTCCCCGATCAACAGAGAAGTGATCAGGAATCCCGAAAGGACGAAGAATACGTCGATGGTGAGGAACGCACCCCCGAGAACAGGGACTCCCCCGTGATACATCATCACCCCGAGGACAGCCAGGGCCCGCAGCCCGTCGAGGGCGGGAATGAATCCGAAGGTGATGGTTCGACCACGGGCCACGGTGGAAAACACCGCATCCTTGGGTGGCTTGTTGCCAGCCGCGTAGGCAGCATGACTCATCTGGGCAGACGCCTCCGGACTCGATCGAGAACCGGTCTGGTCAGGCCGGCGGGTTGACCGCCACAGTTTCGCAGACCTACCAGTGAAGCGGGTAGCGGCTCATCCCGGCGACGGTCAGGACTCGACCTGCTGGCCGGTCGCCGGCTCCACCACTAACTCGAACAGGCGAAGGCGATGACCACATCGGCCACGGCGATATGGGACCCGGGACCGTGGTGCGAGCCGGTTCGTTCATGTGAGGATCACGATGGCGGCACATACGAGCACGCCTTCACGATGCGTCCCCGGCTCGGTTCCCCCCACCACCGGTACCGCCGATTCCGTCCCGATCAGACTGTCGGGTAATAGCCCGCCGGGAGGGTGATGGTCTTCTTCTCGAGGAACAACTCGAGGCCGTCCTCACCGAACTCACGACCCACCCCTGATGTCTTGTAACCACCGAAGGGGGACGAGAAGTCGATGGGGATGTTGGAGTTCACCATGTAGGTGCCGGTGCGAACCTGTCGGGCCACACCGAGACCACGGTCATTGTCGCGGCTATAGACCGCGCCGCACAGGCCGTAGTCGGAGTCGTTGGCGATCCGCACGGCGTCAGCCTCGTCGTCATAGGGGATGACCGACAGGACCGGACCGAAGATCTCCTCCTGGGCGATGCGCATGGAGTTGTCGACATCGACAAAGACGGTTGGCTCAACGAACCATCCCTTGTCGAATCCCTCGGGGCGACCGCCTCCGATGGCGATCTTCGCTCCCTCTTCCTGTCCGATGCGGATGTAGCTCTCCACCCGCTCGCGCTGGCGTTCGGCGACCAGCGGTCCGACCTCGGTGGTGGGATCGAGGGCGTCCCCCACCTTCATGGCTCGGACCTGCTCGACCAGCGCTTCACTCACCTCTGCATATCGGTCGCGAGGTGCGAGGATACGGGTGAGGGAGATGCAGGCTTCGCCATTGTTCATAATGGCATTGGGCATCATGAGGGGCAGCGTGACATCGAGGTCCACGTCGTCCAGCAGGATGGCGGCCGATTTCCCACCGAGTTCGAGGCTGACCCGCTTGAGGTTGGCCCCGCAGGCGGCGCCGATCTTGCGTCCGGCAACCGAGGAGCCGGTGAAGGACACCTTGTCCACCCCGGGATGATTCACCAGGTACTCGCCGACTTCCCGGCCGGCCGGCACCACACTCAGGACCCCCTTGGGCAGCCCGGCCTCAGCCAGAATCTCGGCCAACACGTTGGCGTCGAGTGGGGTCTCGGGTGCCGGTTTGAATACCACCGCGCAACCAGCCAGCAACGCCGGGGACAGTTTGGCCGCGGCCAGAAACAGCGGCACGTTCCACGGGGTGATGGCCGCCACCACACCGACCGGCTCTTTGGTCACCATCACCGGACCGAGAAGTCCGTCCTTCACCGTGTCGAAGGCGAAGGTGGAACCGAGCCCGGCGTAGTAATCCATGATCATGGTCGGGGCAAACACCTGGGCCAAGGTGCCCCATGCCACCGGCGAGCCCATCTCGTTGGAGATCAGCTCGGCGATACCTTGCATGTCGTTGCGGATGGCATCCGCCGCCTTGGTCAGGACCACTGCACGCTCAGCGGGGGTCATGTGCGGCCAGGGGCCGTGGTCGAAGGCTTCACGTGCAGCCGATACCGCCCGGTCGATATCGGCATTCTGCGCCTCGGGAACCCGGCCCACCAGCTCCTCGTTGGAGGGCGACACCACGTCGAACGTGGATGATGAGGACGGTTCGACCCATTCCCCCCCGATGAACAGACGATCGTACGACTTCATGGGCCCTCCCTCGATGGAACCGGTTCTACTCCGGTGCCCCGATCGTAGCCAGGAAGGGACCGGCAGGGACAACCGGGGGTGCCGGCCGATCCGACTCGGCCTCGCCGAGGCCAGTACGCTCCCGATTGTGCTCTCTCCCCTTGACGACTACCCGGTGCACCAGATTTCCGAGCCGATGCGCTTCGTGCAGACATCGGACCGGAACTTCTACGATCGCTATTACTTCAATATCCACGGCACCGGCGACGTCCACGGCACCGACCAGGAGATGTTTGCGGTCATCGGCGTCGGCCACTACCCGAACCTCAGTGTCGCCGACGCCTTCGTTTCGGTGCTGTGGGGGGACAACCACCGGGTGATCCGCTCGTCGAGGACCCTGGGAATCGACCGGATGGACGCCTCGGTGGGGCCGATCCGGGTGGAGGTCCAAGAGGGTCTGAAGCGGGTCCGGGTGGTGGTGGAGCCCAATGAGCATGGCATCGAACTCGATGCCGTCTACGACGGTTTCTCCGAAGCGCTCCTCGAGTCACGCCACTTCGATCGTCAGTTCAGCCGGGTGACGTTCGACTCCACCCGATTCGCGCAAACCGGCTCGTGGACCGGGGTGTTGAAGGTCGGCGACCGCCAGATCACCCTCACCCCCGACCGCTGGTGGGGATCGCGTGACCGCTCGTGGGGAATACGGCCGGTAGGAGAGTCGGAGCACCCCGGAATTCGGGTGACCGACACCGCCGGTGGGTTCTTTTGGATCTATGCCCCGGTCCGATTCGAGGATCACGCGCTGGTCACCATCATCCAGGAACGACCGGACGGAGAACGCGTCATGAGCGACGCCCATCGAGCCTTCCCGGTGGGCTCAGGTCGGGAGCCCGAGTGGCTGGGGCGCCCCGAGCACGATCTCCGCTTTGAGCCCGGCACCCGCAAGGTCATCGGCGCCACCCTTTCCTACTTCGGCGCCCGAGGGAAGAAGACGGCAGAAGTCGAGGTCGAGACGTTGCTGGCGTTCCCCCTGCTACTGGGGACGGGATATGGGCTCGAGCCCGATTGGAAACACGGGATGTACCAGGGCGACCTGGTGGTCCAGGGACAGGAGATCCCCGCCACCGACGCGTCGTACATGGACTGGGGCCTGACCGAGTACGCGGCCAAGTTCACCTACCAGGGGCAGGTCGGCTACGGGATGTTCGAATGCGCGGTGATGGGACCCCACCATCAGTACGGGTTCACCAGCTAGCCCGGAGACCGGCATCGAGACTAAGGCGCTAGGTGATGGAGCGGACGGCGTCGGCCTCCCAATAGGCCCGCAGCGCGCCGATCTTCCCATCGAGCGAGCAGCGGTAGGTGTAGACGCCGTCCACCTCCACCGCGGAGCCACCGGCGAAGGTGATCCGGATCACCCCGACATTGGCGACTTCGTCGCCACAGAGAAACGACTGGCGAATGGTGAACTTGATCGATTCGTTGGCGGCAATCACATTGTCATAGAAGGCGGCGATGGCCTCGGGGCCACGGTGGCCCTTTCCCTCGGGGTCGAACACCGACGGGCCGATGGGATCCTCGACGACAGCGTCGTCGGCGAAGAGGGCGAGCCATCCCGCCCGGTCGTGTGCCTCCACCGCCGCCATGGATGCCTTCCCCAGGTCCCGGGCTGTCGTCATGCATCCACTTTGCTGATCACTTGGTCGGCGAAGCGACGAAGATTGTCCAGCTTCGTCTGCAGGGTCTCGGTATCCGGCCCGACCGAGTACGGCCACCGGAAGCCGACAATCACATCGGTGACCCCTTGCTCTTCGAGACGGCGAACACCGTCGATGGAGTATGCATCCATCGAGATCACGTGCACCTCGAACGGCCGATCAGCGGTGCCTTCCTCTTGGCGGATCCGACCCAGCTTTTCGAGCAGCACAGGCAGATCGGCCGGGTCACCCCCACCGTGCAGCCATCCGTCGGCTCGAGCGGCACGGCGCAGCGCAGCGGGAGCATGCCCACCTATGAGAATCGGGATGGGCTCGCTCGGAGTGGGCGAGATCTTCACCGAGGGGAGGTCGTAGGCCTCGCCGTGGTGGCTGAAATAACCACCGGCTGACAGGCCGCGCACGATAGCTATGGCCTCATCCATACGACGCCCACGCCCATCCCAGGGCACACCACACAACTCATAGTCCTCCGGCCATGGGCTGGAGCCCACCCCCAGCGACAATCGGTTCTGGGTCATCACTGCCACCGAGGTGGCCTGCTTGGCCACCAACAAGGGGTGGCGCATGGGGAGCTTCAGTACAAAGGTGATGAACCGGATCCGCTCGGTCACCGCCCCCATGGCCGGGATCAGCGAGAACGGTTCGATGAACGGTTTGTCCTCCAAGAACTCGCGGGTGTGATCGGGCGAGAACGGATAGGTCGAATCGGACACCTTCGGGTAGCAGATGCTGTCCGGCACCACCATGGCGTCGTAGCCGGCGTCTTCGACGGCTCGGGCCAGCGGCAGATACATGGTGGGGTCGATCATCGACTCCGCGTAAGAGAATCGCATCAGGCATCACTCCATTCGATATGCGCAGCCATGGCGCCGTCGCCGGCGATCCAACCCTTGGAGGCGGCGAACTCGAGCATCGACGCGAAGTTGGTCTCCCATTCGGCCGGGAGTTGGCCGCCTACGTTCGACGCAGCTTGAGCCGCCAAGGCCCTCACCGCGTCAGGAGGGATGAAGACGGTCCCATCGGGATCCACCCGGCCGATGTCGTGCTCTCGCAGTGCGGTGGCGAGGGAGTCGAGGGCTGTCGTGGCCTGTCCCTCGACGGCTCCATCATCGGTTCGGTGGGATACCGCCCGCACCGCGAACCGCTGCAGGTCGTCGGGTTGATGGAGGGCAACTCCTGCCGTACCCAGGTCGACAACCACCTCCATTGCTGCTCCCCGATCCGAATCCGCTGTCCGACCCATGGGACCCTACAACGCCCGGCCCGCTGCGGCGCTCGCCCTTTCGGACAGATCATCTGCATCTGTTGCGCAATCGTAGGTCCATGGCCCGAAGAATCGGCCCTCGTCGACTGACGAAACTGGCAGCCCTCTATGACTCCCCGGTAGACGTCGGCATGGCTACCGCCTGCGGACGGATGCCGCCGCCATGCCCGCCGGGTTGATCATTTCGAAGGCCTCGAGGACATGGTGGAGGTAGTTGGAGTTTGAATCCGACCGAAGTTCCCGCTGACGCCCGTTGGCGTGTGCCACCATCGGTGGTGCAGGGGCTACTAGAGCGGACGCTTCCCTTTCGGACAGGCCATACTTTCCGCATGCCTGAGACCACCCACCGTGACCCAGCCGAGACCTGCGTCACCTTGGCGGCATGGGTGAAAACCCACATCGCCGGGATCGCCAATGTTCAGGTCAGCAATCTCGAGTCGCCACCGACCAATGGATTCTCGAGCGAGACCATCCTGTTCGATGCCACCTGGGATGACCCAGGGACGGCATCTACCGACCATCGCCTGGTGGCCCGGGTGGCCCCGACCGGCTATACGGTCTTTCTCGACCCTGACTTCGTTGGACAGTGTCGGGTGATGCGCACCGTCGCTGAGCAGACCGATGTTCCCATGCCGTCGGTAGTGGGCATCGAAGAGGACACCTCATTCCTCGGAGCACCATTCGCGGTCATGGAGTGCATCGACGGGGAGGTGCCAACGGACAATCCTCCCTATGCGTCGGGTGGATGGCTGGTGGATGCTTCGCCAGAAGAGCAGGAACGACTTTGGTGGAGCGGGTTGGACGCCATGGCCAAGGTGCACGCCACCGATTGGAGGGGTCTCGGGCTCGGATTCCTCGACAACCCCCGCCGGGGCTCGACCGGCCTCGACCAACAGTTGTCGTACTACCGGGATTTCTACTCGTGGGCCGCCGAAGGGCGACCCATCCCTGTGGCATCAGCCACCCTCGAGTGGTTGGAGACCAACCGCCCCACCGAAGATGCACCGATGGCACTGCTGTGGGGAGACAGCCGCATCGGCAACATGATCTTCGACAATTTCAGATGTGTGGCCGTGCTCGATTGGGAGATGACCTGCTTGGGTCAACCGGAGATGGATCTCGGGTGGTGGCTCTACTTCGACCGTCAGTTCACCGACACCATCAACCTGGATCGACCCGCGGGGTTCCCCAGCCGCGAAGCCACCATTACCCGTTACGGCGAGCTGCTGGGACGCGACATGGAGAACATCGAGTACTACGAAGTCTTCGCCGGCTTCCGGTTCGCCCTCATCTTGGCTCGGCTGGGGGGCCTGTTGAAGGACTCGGACATTCTGCCGATCGATTCGGACTTCGAAACCAACAACTTGGCCACACAGCTACTGGCCACCATGCTCGACCTGCCCGCTCCTGGGAGCTGAACGGTCCGGTAGTCGCCGACATGCGGCAGCATGGCGGTGCGGCGGTACGCCAACCGAGTTAGCCCGCCGGGGTCGGTGCCGTGCCGGGCACACCGTGCTGACGGAGGCGATCTGCGACCCAGGTGATCCCGTCCGGTTTGGCCATTTCGGCATCCCACCCGGCCAGCACTTTCTCCACCTCGTCGCGAGTGGCGATGTAACCGATGATCGTGACGATCACCTCGTCAACCGAGAGGTTCTCCACCTCGACATCCCCGAACGGCGTATATGAGCCGGCCTCGGGAACCATCTCGAGCATGGCGTACAACTCCCCGGTGTCCTCCACCCAGCTCAGCTCGTACCGGTTTCCGCTGGCGTCATACCAGTTCGTCCCCAGCTCGATCTCGGCTGACTGTCGGCGCCGCTCATCGGCACTGTAGAACTCCTCGATATTCATCAGACTCCTGTCAGATTGTGGCAACGGCGTGGCTGGATGGTACGTCGGTTGGTCGATAGGTGATGGAGCAGGTCAAGATCGAACCATGTCTACCGACCAGAGCTGGGGGGAAGTGGGAAGCCAGTGGCCTGGGCCCACGTCGGATCGATGACGTAATTGCCGGCGGGGTCGATTCCGAGCACCACCACCGGGGCGTCGACCCGGTTCCCGGTGCCCGGATCGATGGTGATCTTCCCAGTGATACCAGTCATATCGACGGTATGGGAGAGAGCGGCGCGAGTGGCAGTTTGCTTCCAGCCGCCGGCCGCCATCACCGCTTTCGCCAACAGCTCCACCGAGTCATAGGTGAAAGTGCCCCAGGTACCTGGGGTGGCATGGAAATCGGCCTGGTACTGGGATACGTAGGCCGTCGCCCCCGTAAATTGCTGAGCGGAGGGTACTCCGCTGTTCAGGCATGTTTGAGCCACAGGGCCGGTGGCGGCGGCGACAAAGTCGGGACCCTGCGCAGCCAGGTCCACGAAACACCTGCCTCCCACGCCGAGTTGGGCTGCCTGTTCGGCTATCTGGCCCGCCACTGTGCCGTAGGCGGCGATATACAGCACGTCGGGATGTGCCTCCTTGACCGTGGCCAGGACAGTGTTGAAGTTCGTCTGGCTCTCATGTACCGGCACGACCGTGATCGGGGCGTGCCCGGCCACCGTCAACAGTCCCTCGAGCTGGGTGGCGATGCTGGCCGTATAGGCAGATGTGTCGTAGATGATGGCTACCCGGGTGGCGTGGAGTTGGTCAATGAGCTCTCTTGCTTCCACCGGTGCCACCTGG
>Ga0075520_1001004_pt1 | contig 13230 bp, 8 predicted proteins | sample NGEPerB_FD_75100 | JGI IMG/M metagenome (GOLD analysis project Ga0075520, IMG submission 75100) | Arctic peat soil microbial communities from the Barrow Environmental Observatory site, Barrow, Alaska, USA - NGEE PermafrostAB12-B | ecosystem: Environmental > Terrestrial > Soil > Wetlands > Peat ... | reverse complement strand
GGTCTCGCTTTCGTTCGTTCCAGTTATCCACGAGGCCGGCAGGATTGCCATACTCGTGCCTGGCGTCTGCGAGCGCACCCCGCCCGAAGTGCTCGGGACTGCGGTGGTGCACACCCGTCATACGACGGTGAGAAGACGCGCGAATTCCACCGATTTGCCTAAAGACGAACCTGTGGTGTGCTCATGGTACGGCTAGCCTGCCGGACATGGGAAATCCACTTGTTGCCCGGATGCTGGGCTTTGGTACCACCATCTTCGCCGAGATGAGCGAGCTGGCGCAAAGCACCGGCGCGATCAACCTCGGGCAGGGCTTCCCGGACACCGACGGACCGCGCGAGATGCTCGACGCCGCCATCGACGCGATCAACTCAGGCCGCAACCAGTACCCCCCGGGGGCCGGTGTCCCCGAGCTGCGGCTGGCCATCGCCGAGCATCAGAGGCGGTTCTACGGGCTGTCGATTGACCCCGGCCATGACGTCCTGGTCACCGCTGGGGCGACCGAGGCGATCGCAGCAGTGATCCTGGCCCTGTGCGAGCCCGGTGACGAAGTCGTGACCTTCGAGCCGTACTACGACTGCTATGCCGCCACGATCGCGTTGGCCGGCGGCGTCCGGCGTACATCGGTCCTGAGATTCCCGGACTTCGCCGTTGACGAGACCTCGCTGCGTGCGGCGTTCTCGCCGCGAACCCGCCTGATCCTGTTGAACACTCCGCACAACCCCACAGGCAAGGTGTTCAGCCGGGCCGAGCTGGACCTGATCTCCTCGTTGGCGCGCGAGTATGACGCGTGGGTGGTCTCCGACGAGGTCTACGAGCATCTGGTCTTCGACGGCTCGGCGCACACTCCGATAGCGACCCTGCCGGCCATGGCGGACCGGACCATCACGATCTCATCGGCAGGCAAGACGTTCTCTGCCACCGGGTGGAAGGTTGGCTGGCTGCACGGCCCGGCTGACGCCGTCGCGGCGGCTCGCACCGTCAAGCAGTTCCTGACCTATGTCGCGAGCGGACCGTTTCAGCCGGCTGTGGCTGTGGCGCTGGGCCTCGAGGACGACGTATACCGTGGTGTCGCGTCGTCGTTGCAGGCCAAACGCGACCTTCTGTGTAACGGGCTTGCCGCCGCCGGGCTGAGTGTTGCTCGGCCGGCTGCCACGTACTTCGTGATCGCCGATGCCGCACCCCTGGGAGTCAGCGATGCGCTCGACTTCTGCCGGCAGATGCCGGCGCTGTGCGGGGTGGTCGGCGTTCCGGTGTCTGTCTTCTGTGATGACAAGGACGCGACGCGGACCCTCGTACGCTTCGCGTTCTGTAAGCGCGACGAGGTGCTGAAGGAGGCCGTTGTCCGCCTCGCCGCGCTCGCCGCTCGCTGACGGACGGCGCCCACCGGGCGCGGATCGGGGTGGTCTGCGCCCTGTGGGCCAGCGCGGCTCACCTGTCTTCATCTCAGGTGCCATCTCCGCAGTGGCCTACCAAGATGCGTTGTCGCTTCGGGGCCTCGGCTGGCCGATCCTGCTTCCGCTCGGCTGAGCTGGGGCGCCCCCACCAGATGTGTGAGCTGGGCGTGGGTGCCATGTCGGTGGGGCGCGGCAGGGTAGCGCCTGCGAGCAGCCGAGCGTCGGCTTCGGGCACCGCAAGTGTGCGGCTGCCCCTGAAGCCGACGTACGCACTGGCCGCCGTGTTCCTTCGGGCGGCGGGCGGGCGGCGGTTCGCGTTCAGCTGGGCACTGGCCCAGGTCAAGGCGAACCAGGGTCAGCAGGCCGCGGACCGGCGGCCACCTACGACATCCCCCAAGCGGCGCGAGCCCTCTTGACGCCTGTAGCGGGGGCTGGCGCACCCCAGCTCAGGCACGAGGGTGTGCTTGCTGGTAAGAACGCCTCAGCCGCTCGACCGAGACATGTGTGTAGATCTGCGTCGTAGCCAGGCTGGCGTGGCCGAGCATCTCCTGGACCGCCCGGAGGTCAGCGCCGCCCTCGAGCAGATGAGTGGCCGCGCTATGCCTCAGACCATGCGGCCCCACGTCCGGGGCACCAGGCACGTGTTGCAGGAGACGGTGGACCACGGCGCGGACCTGACGCGGGTCGACCCGGCCACCTCGTCGGCCCACAAACAGCGCTGGGCCGCTACCCGCGGTCACCACCTGAGCGCGACCGAGCTGCAGCCATCCCTGCAAGGCGGTGGCGGCGGGCCTGCCGAACGGGACCGTCCTCTCTTTGGCTCCCTTGCCCATGACACGGATCAGGTTGGAGCCGAAGTCGATGTCGTCGATGTCCATGCTCACCAGCTCGCCGACCCGGATCCCCGTGGCATACAACAGCTCCAACATCGCCCGGTCCCGCAGATGCATCGCGTCCTGGTCGTCGGCGGCAACCGCGGCCACGTCCAGCACAGCGCTGACCTCGTCCTGTTTGAGCACTCCTGGCAGGGACCTCACGCGCTTGGGGGCCACCAGGCGCAGTGAGGGATCAGCGTCGATCACCCCGGTCCGAGTCGCCCAGCGCAAGAATGCCCGGGTCGAGGCCGCCCTGCGCGCGAGAGTCGACCGGGCCGCCCCGTTTTCCGACTGTGTGGCCAGCCACGACCGTAGGTCCGAAAGCTTCACTTCGGACAGGTCGGTGATCCCGCGATCACGCTCATACGACATCAGGTTGCGCAGGTCGCCCAGGTAAGCCCGTTGGGTGTGTTCGGAAAGACCCCGCTCGGCACCAAGATGTCGAGCAAAAGCATTGACAGGGTCGAGGCGGTCAGCGTGCACGATCTCACGCTGACAAAGCCGGAGCCGATGGGCAAGGACATCGACGCCACGTCTCCGCGTGTCTGCCTCTGGACGCACCGTCAACCATCGCGGCCATCGCGGCCATCGCGGCCATCGCGGCCATCGCGGCCATCGCGAACAGAATCGCCTCGTGACATCCCGCCCACATCATGGATGTCGCCGGCCCCTGCTGTGCGTCCACCACCCGACCGCGCGCAGCGGCGGTCGAAGCCATGTTTAGCGACCCGACTGCGGCCCCGTCTTGACCACAACGGTCCGCAACCCCTCATGGTGATAAGTGGACTGCGTTGCCACAACGTTTCGCTCAGGGCGGTGCGGTTGCCGTCACCTACGATCCACCCGGGCAGCCCATCATGCAGGCTGAAGGCACGTGCCACGACCGCCCCCGGCCAGGTTCTCACGGCCCGTGACAGGCAAGCACAACAAAGGATTGATGTGCGGGCTGAACGTGCCGATAATAAGGCTGGCCAGCCCGTGCTTATTGGTTCTATCGGCCCGTATTGGTTCTCGCCATGGTTGGAGTCAGCATCGAGCTAGCCAAACGTCTCCAGACCCGGAGCATGTAAGGGGAATGAAAGTGACCACAGGAGCAGTTGTGTTCTTTACCCCTCATCAGGACGATGAGACGCTCACGATGGCAGCGGACATCCGTGCGAACTTTGTCGCGGGTAGGCAGGTGGTGATCGTACTCGTGACTGATGGTTCTGCTTCTCAGGCCAGAAACGCTATGTGCACCAACAAAGGTGTTTGTCTGACTGTCCCTGAGTTCGTCATCGGTCGCAATGCTGAGCAATTTGCCGCCATTCAGCACCTGGCTCCTGGCGCCCAGATCTTCTACGAGAACTATAAGGACGGTGCGTTGACCCAGGCTCAAGCCACAACAGTCATCAGCAAGTATGTGTCCTTGTTTCCGAACGGTTCCTACAGGACGATGAGCTGGTTGGATGAACATCCCGATCACATTGCGCTTGGTCAGGCACTGAGAACCATGACCAATGCCGGACTGGTTCCGAACGGTGATAGTCAATTCGAGCAGTTCCGTGACTACTGGGATATCATGCCGATAACCGGCGTCTTCGTTGCTCCTGATGCGACGATGGCAGAGGCATATGATGAGTACTACTACTGGAATCCACCAATCGCTCGTTACGCAATCGGTTCACAGTCTGTTCCGGCATTCTTTGATGCAGCGAGGGCGGACTCTCGCTCGAAACTCCACCAGACGGCACCATAGGGGGGCGTTTGTCACCCTGGTATCTTGTGATCCGCAACTCCGGCGAGGAAGACCCATCCAAATCGCGTTTCAGGGATATCTGTGTGAGGCGGTGAGGCCGCCGATCGTCTCCGGCCGTGGGAACCGCCGGTTGCCCGTCGAGCCAGAACTGCCCGGCGCGCTGAGACCGGCGATCCACTCGGAGCGCGCGCTGACCTGGTTGCCTGCAGGAAACCGGGCTTGGAAGTTGCCGGCGCCAGCGCCACCTCGCTGCTAGCCGCGCCCACCTCGGCTATCCGGGCAGTCAGCGCAGCACAGAAAGGACACGGACGGACCACAGCGCCAGCCAGCACGGCAGTCGTGGGCGCCGGCGGTGGCCATCGCGCCCCGTTGGGCTGCCGCGTCGATACCGAAGGCGCGGCCCCCCACGGCGTCGTCTAGGTAGTCGGCGAATCCATCGGATCAAGGCCAGTTCGGTGCAGGCCCCGCTCGACGGCGCCGATCAGGTAGGGCCGGAGCTCTCGGGCCGGAATGATCGTATGAACGGAACCGACTGCCAGAGCCCGCTCGATGTTGTGGACCTGCTCGAACTCGTCCGCGACCTCACCGAGCTTCTCAGAACGCACCTCGGCGCGCAGGCCGGCTAGCTCGACCCGAAGTCGGGGGCGTTCGACCTCATCTGCCTCGACCAAAGCGGCTTCCAACGCTTTGACCCGGGGGTCCGCTGACGTGCGGGCTCCGACGTCACGGGAGAACACGACGGCGGCGGCCGGCGCCCCTCCGATCACCGACGCGAACGAACCTTCAACAGCGATGATCTCCATGTTGCTGTTCAGAACGCTGGAGAAGACCACAAAGGATCCCCCGTGAAAACGCGAGATCACGCAGAAGACAATCGGGCCCTCGAAGTTGACGATGGCGCGGCCGATCTCAGCCCCGTACTCAAGCTGCATCCCGCGCAACGACTCAGGCGAACCATCAAAGCCCGACAGATTCGCCAGCACCACCAGGGGGCGGTTGCCGCTGGCTGTGTTGATGGCCCGGGCGGTCTTCTTCGATGATCTGGGGAACAGCGTTCCGGCAGTCCACTGGTCCGGACCGTCGGCGGGGAACCAACCCCGCCGAGGGATCGGACGCGACTCGATACCAAGCATCGCGATCGGATAACCACCGAGGTGGGCGTCCATCACGACCGTCGTGTCGGCGTCGGCCATGCCTGCCCAGCGCTCCAGCACGGAGAAGTCCTGATCGACCACGGCACGCATGACAGTCCGGATGTCAAAGGGCTTCTTGCGCTCCTTGTTGACCTCGTCGGAGAAGATGTCTCCCACAGTCGTGAAGTCGCTACAGGGATGGACATGGGGGTAGCTGCGCACATCGCGCTCATGTGGGTCGTTGCTGTCCGCTCGACGCCCAATGTGTTCCCCGGGCGCGATATAGGTGTGCTCGTAGTGGGCGAACAGCGTCCTGCACGCGGCCCTCAGGTTGGGGGCCCAGTACTGCGCCTGTCCGTTCGGTCCCATGACCCGGTCATACCCACCGATACCGAAGTTGTCCTCGGCCGACACACCGCCCGAGTAGTCCAGCGAGTGCTTGCCAGTCAGGACCATCGCGCTGTCGGGTGTCATGACCAGGATGCCCTTGGTATGCAGGAGCATGGTCGCTTCGGCGTTCCAGTACGGCTGCGCCCCCACATTGATCCCGGCCACGATCACGTTCACCTCGCCGCCGCCCTGGGTGAAGGTGATCAACCGGCGCAACGCCCGCGCGACCCAGTCCATGTTCTCGGTCCCGCTGTCCATGGAGATCATTGCGCCAGAGGACAGGGCAAACCACTCGAGCGGCACGCCCATCTCGTCGGCGAGGTCCAGGGCCGCAATGATCCGCGCACACTCCGGCTCGGCAACCGAACCCAGCGACTTGGTCGGATCACCGAAGAGAGCCACACGCACCATGCCCTCGGGGTAGCGAGCTGTAGGCGTGGACACCACACCGGCGACGATCCCCGCCCGGTTCTGCCCCCGGGGTCGGTCGACCGGCACAAGCCGGCCAGCTTCATCCAGGTCGTGTTCGGTGAAGCTGCCGCCTCCTCCGGCAAGCATCGGCACGATCTCGTAGGGGTAGACGGTGCCGCGAGCACGCGAGCGCCGCACCTTCTGGGTGTACTCGTCCAGCGGTGCCAGCGGCTCCGTCGGCGGCTTGGTCACGACCACGCCGACCCCCGCACCGGGCCGGTAGGAGAAGATCACCGCGACTTCTCTGGGCTCTTGGTCCGGCTGGCTCCTGTGTCGGACCAGCAACATGATCTCCTCCAGTCCTGCCGCCACCGTCAAGGGTGCCGACGCACGGGCGAAGTCGCTCAGCTCGTTCAGGGGGACGTCGATCGGAGGCCATACGTACAAAACGATGCGGTTGGCGTCGAGCCGCCGGGCGGACCCCCGCTCGGCCTGGTTCTCGCGGATGCTCTCAAGACACGCAGCGAGCTTGCGCTCGGCGGCGGGGAATGCGACCACCCGCCCTGACGCGTCGCGCAGTGGCGTGACGTCGTAAATCTCCGCAAATGCCACGAGACGCTCATCGGCGGGGTTGTCGAGAGCAGCGAGGTGGAACAGATACGTGTCCTCGGTCGCAGGAACCTGAGTGCCTTTGAAGTTCTTCAACCGCCACAGGTCGAATCGCTGACCGATCAAGGGATGCATGCCGCGGATGACTCGCTCCTCCTGCATGCGCCCCTGCGATGGCCGGAACGTGAACTGCATATGCGCGCCGGTGCGGTCGCACACCGTGACCGTCACGCGCCGGCCGATGACCAGGACCGGCACGTCGGTGAGCATGTTCCCAAGGGTCGAGGCGACCGAGTCCGGGTCGGCAGACGCGTCGTCCGACGAGAGGTAGAGGTCCACGACGAGATTCGTTGGATCGGCGACCTCGGCGGCCACAGTGGCAACACTGACCAGAAAGGCAGACAGGTCGGAGAGGGCCCCCATGCTCGCGATGAGGTGCAGGCGCTTTCCGCCCAGCTCATAGGCACCGGTCACGAACTGCCGACCCTGCCGCTGGAAGGCGCTGACCTCCTCCAAGGTTCGGATCTTGTAGTACCGACGGGTGAGCACCTCCAGCATCGGCTCCAGCCCGGTGCTGTTGATTCCGATGCGTTGGGCAAGGAGCCGGATCAGGGGCTCGGGACAAGCCGTCATGGTCTCGATCCGTTGCGCGTAATCGGCTGCGCTCTGATGCTCATCGAGGTACTCAAGCTGCTCGCGGATGCCCGCATAGACCAGCTCTCGGGCCGCCAGGATGACCGGGTTGTCGAAGAACCGGAACCGGATGCTCCGGGCGAGGTCACCGATCGTGGGATAGCGCAGCTGGGTGGCGACGATCAGCCGGTCGAGAACCTCTTTCATCTCGTCGCGGACTGGACCCGTGGACGCCTCTCCCTCGACCAGCCACCGCTGGAGCAGGGCGGCAACCACCGGAGTCTGGTCGGCCGCCCCCTGCTGGGCCAGGAACGCGCGATAGACCGCCTCCTCCAGCTCGGGGCTGCGCGTCAGGTCTGCGACCCCGTAGTGGCGAAGCACTCGGGACAACCGTGTCCGGAACGCCTCCGGCAGGCGCTCCTGCTCGACATCAAGGGAGTGTAGATACCCATGAAAATGTTCCCGTGGGCTGTGAACGCGCTCGTCCGAATCTTCCTCGGCGCTGGTGGGCCGGTTGCGTGAGAGCTCGCACAGGTCAGCGTATGTCGTGAGCAGCGCAAGCTCCTCGCGCCTTAGCTCGCCATCTTGGGCGAGCTCATTGCGCAGCTCGGCGTACTCCGCGACCAGGGTGTGGGCCCGCTTGGCGCTCACGTCGTAGCCGGTGATCATGGCCCGCAGCGCCTGGAGGTGCTCAAGGGCCCGCGTCCGCGCGTCCGACGGGGATGTCGGCGCTGTGAAGCTGACAGCAGGGGCGTCCGAGACTGCGACCTGCCCGACGGGGGGATCCAGGCGCAGCAGCGGCGCCCCGGCGTCTACCTGGGAGTTGACGCGGGCAAGGACCTCTCGAACCCGACCTGAGCGGGGAGCCCGCACGGAGGTCTGCAACTTCATGCTTTCGAGCACAGCGATGGTCGCCCCGGCCTCCACGTCCTCGCCGGCCGTGACGTGAACCGCCACCACCACTGCGGGGGCCGGCGCGCGAACCAGCCCGGACTGGTCCCCGGTGATCCGGTGGCTGACGCCGTCGACCTCAACCAGGTGACCGGCGGGTCCGGCCACCGACACGATGTGGAACGGTGACCCACCGAGCCCGAGCCGGCTCTCGAAGGAGCTGAGCCGGTCGATGTCGACGTCCATGAGTCCCCCGTCCACCTCCAGCCGGTACCGGCGGGGACCGACCTGGGCCACGACGACCCGATGGGTCTGCCCCTGGTAGCGCAGCTCGATCTTGCGGCCGACTGCATGCCTGGCCTGTGGTCGACCACCGCGGGCGGAGCCGAGGAAGGCGCGTCGTTCGAGAGCCTCCTCGGCGTCGTACTCGTCGATGGCAACGCTGAGCAGGGCCACGGCGGCGTGGCGAGAGGGTGACTCGGTCGTGGAGTCGCGGACGTGGTCGATCCAGCCCGTGTACGCCTCACCGGTTACGACCTCCGGACGGGCCAGCAGGTCCAGCAGGAACGACTTGTTGGTCGTGCCGCCCCGCAGCACGACCGTGGTCTCGCGAACAGCACAACGCAACCGGGACAGGGCCTCCGGACGATCCTGGCCCCAGGCGATGATCTTGGCGACCATGGAGTCGTAACCGGGGGGAATGACGTCACCGGAGGCAATCCCGGTGTCAACACGGATGCCTGGTCCGGACGGCAGGTTCAGCAGCACGACGGTCCCGGGCGCAGGCGCAAAGCCTTGATCGGCGTCTTCGACATTCAGGCGAGCCTCGATGGCGTGCCCGACGTGCGGCGGCGTCTGCCCGACCAGAGGCTCGCCGTTGGCAACGAGCAACTGCAGCTTGACCAGGTCAAGCCCGGTGGTGGCCTCGGTGACCGGATGGTCACTCTGCAACCGGGCGTTGACCCCTACGAAGGCGAAGGTCTGCTCGCTCGGCTGGTAGACGAACTCGACCGTCCCGGCCCCCCGGTACCCCGCAGCCTTCACAAGCTTGACGGCCGCGGCCCGCAGCCCAGCCTCCTGCTCGGCGCTCAGCGCGGTCGAACTAGACTCCTCGACCAGCTTCCAGTTGTTGCGCCGCTGGATGGAGCAGTCACGGACCCCCGGCGCCCAGACCGTGCCGTGCTCGTCGGCGATGATCTGCACCTCGACGTTACGGCCATCGCTGACCAGCTTCTCCATGAAGACGACTCGATCCCCGAACGCGTTCTGGGCCTCGCCCTGGGCACGTTCGAAGGCGACCTTCAGCTCATCGGCCGACGCGACGACCCGGATGCCCCGGCCGCCCCGCCCGGCCGTGGCCTTGATCAGGAGCGGATATCCGATCACGTCGCCATGGCGAGCTGCCTCCTGCGGGCTCGACACTGGCCCACCGCTCCAGGGGGCTACGGGAACACCCGTCTGCTCTGCCAGGAGCCTGGCCTCGATCCTGTCGCACAGCTGTCGCATGGCAGCCGCCGGTGGTCCGATGAACACCAGCCCCAGGCGCTCGCAAAGGTCCGCGAAGGCCGGGTCCTCCGCCACGAAGCCCCAGCCCACCCACACCGCGTCTGCCCGGGAGACCCGCAGTGCCCGCTCGAGCTCCTGGTGGTCGAGGTAAGGTCCCGCCGGCGAACCGACGTCGCGCAGGCAGACAGCCTCGTCGGCTGAGCGGACAAAGAGTGTTCGCTGCTCGGCCTCGGTGTGCAGGGCAATGACCTTGATTCCGTATCCGTGTTCCTCGTTCAGCTCCCGCACAGCGCGGATCAGCCGGACAGCCGGCTCCCCCCGGTTGACCACAGCGATACGAGTGAACATCTCTTATGCCTCCGTTGCTGAGCTCGTGAGGTCATGCGCGACCGGGCAACCAGGTCGCGCACTCCCGGCTCTGCCCGGAGTCTAACGATCGGCCTTCGTCAGCTCTGTCCGGGCTCGGTCGCCCCATGCAGGAGCACCACGTCCTAGAACCCACCATCTTTGGGCAGCTCGAGCTCGTTCTTGGCCAGCTCTTCAACGTTGACGTCCTTGAAGGTCACGACCCGCACGGTCTTGACGAACCGTGCTGGCCGGTAGACGTCCCAGACCCAGGCATCGGACATGGTGACGTCGAAATAGACCTCACCGCCTTCGCCGCGGACCTTCACGTCAACGGAGTTGGCCAGATAGAAACGACGCTCGGTCTCAACCACGTGAGAGAACAGCCCCACCACGTCGCGATACTCGCGATAGAGCTGAAGCTCCATCTCGGTCTCGTACTTCTCCAGGTCCTCAGAGCTCATTGCTCGCCTCCCCGTTCGGTCCGCACGCCACCATCATGCATCACTGCGTCTTGCAGGTCAGTAATCACTGCGCAATCCGACTCAGCGGCCCTCACGGCAGCCACCAGGACGTGAGGGCCGCTGCCGGTCGCACTCGACCCCGGCCAGGGTTTGCGCGGTGGTGTCTGCCTCATCGCGGCGGCGCCGTCGGGACCGCGGCGAACGTCCTAGAGGGGTTGGACAGCCAGGCCCAGTGCTGTATAGGCCACACGACAGTGACGGCGCGACCCACAATCAGGCTCTCGGGGACCGAGCCCTTGGCGCCGCCGGAGCTCTCATCGTGGGGACGGGAGTCCCCTGAGTTGGAGCGGTGGTCGCCCATCACCCAGACTCGCCCTGCCGGGACGGTGATATTGAAAGCCTCCTGGCTCGGTATGTCGCCGGGGAACAGATACGGCTCGCTGAGCGCCACACCGTTCACGGTGAGCTTCTTGTTGTTGTCGCAACAGACGACGTGGTCCCCCGGCAGACCAATGACCCGTTTGATGAGGTGATTGCCCTCGTCGCTGGGCAGCAGGCCGACAAAGAGCAAGGTCGAGTTCAGGACGCCTGCGAAGCTGGAGCGCTGGACCGCAACCGGAGCCGGCAACCAGTGATCGGGATCCTCGAAGACGATGACGTCGCCGCGCTGCAGCGAGATGGGCGAAGGGACCAGCTTGTTGACGATCACCCGATCACCGGTCATCAAGGTGTCTTCCATCGACCCCGACGGGATGTAGAACGCCTGCATCAGCCAGGTCTTCACGATCAGCGACAAGAACAGCGCCAAGACGACGACGATCGCGGACTCGCGCAGCATCGGGGTCACGATGGCTGCCCGATGCTGTATGCCTCGAGCAGAGTCCCCGTCTCCGCGGTGCTGAGCCTCTCGAGGAGGCGGGGCCCCCCGCCCGTTCTGTACGTCTCGCCGGCGCTCGCTGCGACCCATCTCAGGCACCCTCACTTGTCCCCCTCCCCCATCGTGCTAGCCGGTAACCCCCTAGCAGGGTGGGTACTCCCAGGATGCCGACTCGGCTGAGCGGCCCGCAAATCATCCAGCCAGGCCGGTCACGTCGTCCAGTCGTGCCATCCGTGCTCCATGCTCCCCTGGATGGACAACAGCCTCTGTTCGCCTTCGCGTTCGGTCAACACCGCACCATCATGCATCACGGCGTCGCTTTGGGCAGTCCTGACTGCGTGATCCTGCCCGGCGGCCCCGCCCAGTCCGGGCAACCGCCACGACCGGCGGTGATGAACGCTCGGGCCGTGGCACTCCAGCGCCGCGACGTGCTCAGGTGCGCAGTAGCCCTTGTTCAGCTCCCAGGCATAGCCCGGCACCTGCGCCGCTAATGCGACCATGATCGAGTCGCGCTCGACCTTGGCCAACACACTCGCAGCCGCAACCGATGAGCAGAACATGTCGGCCTTGACCATTGTCCTGACCGGGACAGCAGGAGCAAGGTCGAGCCCATCCTCCAGAACGCCCAACAGACCGACCCGGTCCGGTTCGGTCAGCCAGTCATAGTTGCCGTCGAGAATGATCAGATCCGGCGTAACGCTCAGCGCGGCGAGCGCGCGGTGACCGGCGAAACGCAGGGCCACCATGATTCCGTAGCGATCGATCTCGCCCGGCCAGGCGTGTCCGACCGCATAAGCCGTCGCCCACCGCTGGATCCTGGGCACCAGTCGCTCACGCACCTGGTGGGAGAGCAGCTTGGAGTCCTTCACGCCGACCGGCGCCGACCGGCACACGTCGTCGATCACCACGACCCCGACCGACACCGGGCCCGCCAGGGCCCCGCGACCGACCTCGTCCATGCCGGCCACCAGCCGGTGACCGCCGCGTTGCAGCTCCCGCTCAAGCCTCAGCGAGGGCTTGCCCGACGTGGCGCTAGCGGTCATTTCACGGTTGCCGTCGGGACCTGGGTGAACGTCTCGGAGGGGTTGGACAGCCAGGCCCAGTGCTGGATAGGCCACACGACAGTGATGGCGCGACCCACAATCAGGCTCTCGGGGACCGAGCCCTTGGCTCCGCCGGAGTTCTCATCGTGGGGGCGGGAGTCGGCCGAGAAGGAGCGGTGGTCGCCCATCACCCAGACTCGCCCCGCCGGAACGGTGATATTGAAGGACTCCTGGCTCGGCGCATCGCCGGGGAACAGATACGGCTCGCTCAGCGCCACGCCATTGACAGTGATTCGCTTGAGGTTGTCGCAACAGACCACGTGGTCCCCCGGCAGGCCAATGACCCGCTTGATGAGGTGATTGCCCTCGTCGCTGGGCAACAACCCGATAAACACGAAGGTCGAGTGCAGGGCGCTTGCCAAAGGTGAGCGCTGCACCGGAACCGAAGCCGGCAACCAGTGATCGGGATCCTGGAAGACGATGACGTCGCCGCGTTTGACGGAGATGGGCGAGGGGACCAGCTTGTTGACGATCACTCGATCACCGATGAGCAGGGTGTTCTCCATCGACTCCGAGGGGATGTAGAACGCCTGCATCAGCCAGGTCTTCACGATCAGCGACAACAACAGCGCCAAGACCACGACGATCGCGGACTCGCGCAGCATCGGCGCCACGCCGGGCCGATGCTGGACGTCTCGAGCAGAGTCGCCGTCCGCCCGGTTCAGAACCTCTCGCCGAGGCTCGTCCTGACCCGTTTCAGGCACGCTCACCGGTGGCTCAACCCCACCCTGCCGGCAGGTTCGCCGCAGCATGAGGTCGCCGCAGGCAGGATGCCGAATCGCCTGGGTGACCCGTAGGTCATCCCCGCCCTGCCGATCACGTCGTTGAGTCGCAGCATTGCTCCTCCAGCATCCCCCAGAT
>Ga0075520_1001003_pt1 | contig 13236 bp, 11 predicted proteins | sample NGEPerB_FD_75100 | JGI IMG/M metagenome (GOLD analysis project Ga0075520, IMG submission 75100) | Arctic peat soil microbial communities from the Barrow Environmental Observatory site, Barrow, Alaska, USA - NGEE PermafrostAB12-B | ecosystem: Environmental > Terrestrial > Soil > Wetlands > Peat ... | reverse complement strand
GATGTCGTGCAGCAGCGCGCCCGTCACCGCGACGTCGCGGTCGATGCCCGGGAACGTCGCGCTGATCGCCGAGACGGCCTGCGCGACGCCGAGACAGTGCTCCAGCAGGCCGTGGCGGTAGGCTTGGTGGTAGTACTTCGCCGCCGGCGCCTGGCGATAGGCCTGCCAAAGCTCGGAGTCCTCGCCGAACACCCGCTCCAGCAGCAGCCCTAGGTGAGGCTCTTGGATCGTCGCGATCAGCTCACGAATCTCCCGCTCCATCTGCTCGACGCCGCGCACCGGGCCATCGAGCAAATCATCAATAGAAAAAGTTCCCGGCTCGGCCGGCTCCAGGCCTCGCAGATTGATCTGCGGGCCAAAGCGCGGGTGGACGGTGTAGCGGCCGCGCACCCGCACCGGCGATCCGGCGCACGCCAGCTCCTCGACCTCGCCGAGCTCCTCCCAGACCATGCACGCCAGCGCTCCGGTGCGGTCGCCCAGCTGCAGGCGCAGGTAGTCGCCCCCGTCTCGGCGCTGGCGGCGCTCGGCCTCGCGCACCAGCAGAACCTGGTCGATCTCCACGCCGTCGATGAGCTCGTTGACGAGCATGTCCTGAAGGTAGATGGGAGTGCGGACGGGACGCGCAGCCGGCCGCACGGCCGCGTCTGCTAGAAGGGCGGCGCGGCCCATGTCCCCACCCTTTCAGCTATCCGTGCTCGACCAGTCGCCCGTCGCCGAGGGCTCGACCGGCTCACAGGCGCTGCGCAACACGATCGACCTCGCGCGCCTGTGCGACGAGCTCGGCTACCACCGCTACTGGGTCGCCGAGCACCACGGCGGCCCGATGCTCGCCGGGCCCAGCCCCGAGGCGCTGATCGGACCGATCGCGGCCGCAACCTCGCGCATCCGCGTCGGCAGCGGCGGCGTGATGCTCCCCCACTACAGCCCCTTCAAGGTCGCCGAGACCTTCAGCCTGCTCTCCGGCCTGTTTCCCGGGCGCATCGACCTCGCGCTCGGGCGCGCCGCCGGCACCGACCCGATGACCACCTTCGCCCTGCAGCGCGACCGCCGCCAGGCCGCGCCCGACGACTTCCCCCAGCAACTCGCCGAGCTGCTCGCCTACCTCGACGACCGCATGCCCGACGACCACCCGTTCGCCCGCCTGGCGAAGACCTTGCCCGGACGACCCGAGCTGCCCGAGCGCTGGCTGCTCGGCTCCTCGCAGCAGAGCGCCATCTGGGCCGCCGAGCTTGCCATGCCCTACGCCTTCGCCGACTTCATCAACGCCGCCGGCGCCGAGATCGCATCGCTGTATCGCGAACGCTTCGCCGAACACGAACACCCTGCCGAGGCGAAGCCGCGCACCGCCGTCGCCGTGTGGGTGATCTGCGCCGACAGCGACGAGCAGGCGCAGCGGCTCGCCGCCAGCGGGCGCATGACCTTCACGCTGCTGCGCCGCGGAGAGCTGATCGCCGTGCCGCCGCCCGAGAAGGCGCTCGAGTTCCTCGCCAACGACAAGCCGACGCCCGGGCCCGGTCAGTCACGAGGTCAGCGACGCGCCGTCGTCGGCACGCCCGACGCCGTTCGCTCAGAGCTCGAGGACGTCGCCGTGAAATACGGGGCCGACGAGGTAATCGCCGTCAACATCCTCTACGACCACCAGGCGCGGCGGCAGTCTTACGAGCTGTTGGCCTCAGCCTTCGCCGGCTGAGCCGACGTCGCGATGTCCCAACCGGGACCTCTCGTCGCAATAGCAGTCAGAGGACGGCTCAAGTCAAAGTCGTGTCTTGCCGACCTATGGTGCGTGTCCTCCCGCATGTTGAAACTTCGCTACCCAGCGAACTGCATCGTTTGTGCTAGCGCGTTGCCCGCGGGAATCCGTGCCGAGTGGGATCCTGCGACTCACGCCGTCACGTGCGTTGCATGCTCACGTGTGGCTTGCAGATCCCGCGCAGCGCGGGCGACGCGGAGCGCGTTCGATCGCGGTCAGCCGGGGGCGAGCGCGCAACGCGAGTATCTGCGCCGGAGGCACAGCCGCGAAGCGCGCGTTCGCGGCAGACATCCGCACATCGGCGGGTTGCTGCTGGGCGTGCGAGGCGCGCCCCAGCACGAGAAGGCCTACCTCCAGGGCAGCTTGGGCGAGGAGTCTGTTGCGAGATCGCTCGAGCGCCGAACCGCAAAGGGCGACGCGATCGTCCTCCACGATCGTCGCATGCCGGCCAGCCGCGCAAACATCGATCATCTGGCGATCGCGCCGACGGGCGTGTACGTCATCGACGCCAAGGACATCACCGGCAAGGTCCGCGTCTCGCGGCCGCTGCTCGGCGCCGCGAAGCTACTTGTCAAGGGACGCAATCGCAGCCGTCTCATCGACGGGCTCGACCGTCAGGTGGCGGCTGTCCGCCAGGCGCTCAGCGAACTGGGACGCTCCGATGTTCCGGTGCAGGGAGTGTTCTGCTTCACGAAAGCCGATCTGCCGCTGTTGGGCAGCTCGGCGGTTCGCGGGCACCGGCTGCACCACAGGCGAGCGGTCGCCAGGAAACTGAACAGGAGCGGACCGTTGGGCGCCGATGCGGTCAAAGCCTTGGCGGAAGCGCTCGCTGCTGCGTTTCCATCCGCCTAGCGCCGAGGCACCGAGCGCTCACCCGAGATACGCGTCCACCAACCGCTTCGGCGCCCGCGCCAGCCAAGCCTCGGTGACCACCTCGTGGAGATCCTCGACCGAGATGCGATCGAGCCGCACGAGGATCGCCGCGTAGCCCTTGAAGTGCGAGGTGGTGAAGTACACGCTTGGATCGTCGGCCAGCAGGGCCTCCTTCGCCACGAGATGCTCGACGCGCGCGCCCAGGACCGGCCCGTCGGGCGCCTGGCTTGCCAGCTCCTCGACTTCCTTTGCGCGCAGCGGACGCTCCCACACGAACAGCTTGTCCTTGACGCGCCTCTGACGTTTCTCGCGCGAGGCCCGCTCGCTCGTCTCAGGCAGCGCCAGTGCGATGCGCGCGACGTCCTCCCAGCTGGCCATACGCCAGGCTAGCCCGACCTACCTACGGCTCCAAACGATGCGGTCCGCGATAGAGGAACGTCACCTCGCGCACGTTCTCCTGTCCGAGCATCTGCATCAGCAGTCGCGTCAGCCCGAAGCCGAAGCCGCCGTGCGGCGGCGCGCCGAAGCGGAAGAAGTCGAGGTAGTACTGGATCGGACCGACGTCGACCTTCTTCTCCTCGGCCTGTGCGAGCAGCTTGTCGTAGCGGTGCTCGCGCTGGGCGCCGGTCGTCAGCTCGATGCCGCGCCACAGCAGGTCAAAGCTCTTGGTGACCGTCGGCCGGTCCTCGTAGCGCATGTGGTAGAAGGGCCGCACCGACGTCGGGTAGTCGGTGACGAAGGCGAACTCGTTGCCGTGGCGCTCGGAGACGATCGCCGACAGCGCCCGCTCGCTCGGCGGGTCCAGGTCGTGTCCGGCGGGCGGCGCGTCGTGGCCGGCCTCGCGCAGCAGCTCCTTGGCGTCCTCCAGCGTGATCCGCGGGAAGGGAAGCTCCGGCACGACGAGCGCCGTGTCGAAGCTCTGCGCGATCTGCTCGCCGTGCGCCTCCTTGACCCTCGCCAGCACGTGCGCCAGCCAGCGCTCCTCGAAGGACATCACGTCCTCGTGTGAGTCGACCCATGAGATCTCCACGTCCACGCTGGTGAACTCGGTGTCGTGACGCGACGTGAACGACGGGTTGGCGCGGAACACCGGGCCGACCTCGAAGACCTTGCCAAAGCCCGCCGCCATCGCCATCTGCTTGTAGAACTGCGGCGACTGCGCCAGATAAGCCGTGCGATCGAAGTACTCGGCCTTGAACAGCTCGGCACCGGACTCGCTCGCCGAGCCCATCAGCTTCGGCGTGTGGATCTCGATGAACTGTTCTTTGCGCCAGAACTCGCGCATCGCCTGCTCGGCCGTCGTCTGCACCTCGAAGATCAGCTTGCGGTCGGGACGGCGCAGGTCGAGGTAGCGCCAGTCGATTCGCTTGTCCAGCGCCGAGTCCGCCGCGATCGGCACCTCGGGCTCGGCCAGCGAGTCGACCTCCAGCTCCTCCAGCTTCAGCTCCAGCCCGCCGAGGTTTACCCGCTCGTCGGCCGCGACCGTGCCGACGATCGTCACCGCCGACTCCACCGTCAGCGCCGACAGGCGCTCGTTGAGCTCGCTCGGCGGGTCGCCCTTTGCCAGCACGACCTGCGCGAGGCCCGTTTCGTCGCGCAGCACGATGAACTGCACGCGCTTCTGGTCGCGCAGGACGTTGACCCAGCCGCGCAGCCTCACGCGCTCGGAGATGAGCCCCGGAAGCTCGGCTATCAGCGTGCGTTTCACCGGCAGGACCCTATCCAAGCGCGCACGACTTCACGGCCCGCGCCCGACAAGCGCGCGACGGGAGTCCGCGTCCGCCCGGCGCGGGGCGGACGAGCGACCTCAGATCGGGCAGCCGAGCTTCCAGTTCCTCGGTATCGACGATCCGGGCTTGCGGGCGGTGAACGTCAGCGCGACCTTTTCATAGACCTTGACGCCGCCTTTGCATTTCTTCGACGCGCTCGCCTTCACGCTCACCGGGTAGCTGACGTCCTTGCCTTGCGCGCAGTTCGGTTTGCACGTGTTCGTCACGAATGTGCCTTTCGCCTGCGCCGTCGCACCGCCGAAGCTCGACCAGCTGAGCCCTTTGAGCACCGTGTTGCCGTCGCCGCACGTCAGCGTCAGCAGTCTCGGACGGCTCGCCGTCTTGTTGCAGTTGGTGATCTTCAGCGGCGCGGCCGCCGAGGCCGAGATGGCAAGTGCCGCGAGCGTGCTCGCCGCGGCCAGCAGGCAGCTCACGATGAGGTGGCGCTTGTGAAGGTTCATCTGCCGATCATCCCATGCCCACGGGCGGAGCCGGCGCGCTGCTAAGCCCATGTACGAGCGTCTCGGCGGCGATCTTGTGCGCGTCGCAGATCCAGCCGAGATGCAGCAGCGAGTCCGTCTCCGCGGCGACCTCGCCGTCGCCCAGGCGCAGGACGAGCGGCGTGCCCGGCGCGAGGTCGCTCGCCGCCAGCCCCACCGCGACGTTGACCAGATCGGTGGAGGTCACGGCCGCAACGGCCGCGCAGCGGCGGATGCCGAGACGCTCGAGCGTCTCGCGGTCGTCGCCGCGTCCGATCGCCACCGGGATACCGGCGGCCCGCGCCAGGCGCACGCACGGCGCGTCGGGGTATCGCTCCACGCCCAGCACGGCGATGCCGCGCCGGCGCAGCTCCTGCGCGAGGCGGAAGCCGACCTGCCCGAAGCCGATCAGCAGCACGTGGCCGCGGGCCGGCGCAGCGCGGCGCCCGAGCAGCGTCGTCAGCCGCGGCCGGCTCAGCCGGCGTACCAGCGCCGCCGTGAACACGGCCACGAGCAGCAGCGCGGCCAGCGTGTCCAGCGCAGAGAGCGCCTTGAACCAGGCCGAGGCCGAGGCAGCGCCGGGCGTCCCCGCGACGGTGGCCACCGAGCGCGTGCTGAAGTACAGCGCGTCGACCACGCCCTCGTGCAGCGCGATCATCGTGATCGCTCCCTCGAACACCAGCGCCAGCAGCAAGCCGATGCCGGCACGCACGAGCAGGCGCAAGGCATCGTCGACCAGGCGTATCCCGTTGCGCGCGCGCCCGCCCCCCCGATCTTTGCCGGTGGCCGCGACGCACTGCTCGGCCAGGTCGCTGGCGACGAGCTCTGAGGGCGAGAGCACGTGCACGGCCGGAACCACGTGGCGCAGCTCGCGCGTGATCGTCCTGTCGAACATCGTCACCCACAGCGGCAGGTCGGGTCTCAGATGGGCGCTCAGCAGCGTCAGCCGCAGCGCGAGCACGTCGTCGCGCGTGACCACGCACACCGCGCTCCACCGGCCTTGCGCGAGGATCGCCGACGTCTCGCTGTCGCTCAGCGCGCTCGCCACCTCCACGCGCACGCCCCGCTGCTGAAGCCGCAGCACCAGCGCCGCCGCGAGCCCCTCCGCGTCACCCAGGACGAGTACCGACCGTCCGTCGCGCGGGCTCGCCCCCTCGCTCACGCCGCGCGCCTAATCCGCGGTCTCCTGCGCCAGCTCGACCTCCACCGCGAACTCCTCTGCGACCACCGTCTCGATCGTCTCGATCGAGCCTGCCTGGCGCAGGTCCCCGGCTCCCAGCTCGAGCGCCGCCAGTCGCTGCGCGTTGTCCTGCACGACCGCCCGCGTGACCGGCGCGCGCATCGGTCGCCGCGCTTGCGACTTGGCCTTGCGCACTTCCTTGAGCACGTCCGCGGCCACGCCCAGGGCCGCGTCCTCGAGCTCCCCGTCGGCCGCACGCGCCTCGCCGAGCGCGGCGTTCAGCTCGCCCGCCTGCGGCCAGCTCGCGCGATGGACCGAGCCCTCCTGCCACCACGACCAGACCTCCTCTGCGACGAACGGCAGAAACGGCGCGAGCAGACGCTGGAAGATCGACAGCGAGCGCCGCAGCGCGCGGCTGACCGACGCCGTCTCCTCCCCGCCGCCGTCGCCGGCCGCCGAACCGGCGCCGTCCTGCGAGCCGCCCGTGTCATAGCGCCGGCCCTTGACGAGCTCCAGGTAGTAGTCGCAGTACCACCAGAAGAAGCTCTCCACGCGCTCGAGCGCGCGCGCGTAGTCGAACTGCTCGAAGCTGCTCGTCGCATCCGCGACGACCGCGGCCAGGCGCGCCATCATCGCGCGGTCCAGCGGGTTGGTCAGCGACTCGCCCTCGGGCGGCAGGTCGGCGAGCGCGAACTTCGACGCGTTGAGCAGCTTCACCGCCAGGCGGCGGCCGACCTTCATCTGCTGCGCGTCGAACGCCGTGTCTGTGCCCGGCCGCCCGTTCGCCGCCCAGTAGCGCACGGCGTCCGCGCCGTACTCCTCCAGCAGGTGCATCGGCGTGACGACGTTGCCCTTGGACTTGGACATCTTCTTGCGGTCGGGGTCGAGCACCCAGCCGGAGATCGCCGCATTGCGCCACGGCAGCGCCTCGTAGTCCAGGTGCGAGCGCAGGATCGTTGAGAACAGCCAGGTCCTGATGATGTCGTGCGCCTGCGGGCGCACGTCCATCGGAAAGACCTTCGCGAACAGCTCGTCGTCCTCGCCGGCCTGCCCGGCGATCTGCGGCGTCAGCGACGAGGTCGCCCACGTGTCCATCACGTCGGGGTCGCCGGCGAAGCCGTTGGGCTGCCCGCGCTGCTCGGGCGTGTAGCCGCCGGGGACGTCGGTCGACGGGTCGACCGGCAGCTGCTCCTCGCCCGCCGGTATCGGCTCGTCGTGGCGCACCGCGCCGCTGGCGTCCAGCGGATACCACAGCGGAAACGGCACGCCGAAGAATCGCTGTCGGCTCACGCACCAGTCGCCCGTCAGCCCGTTGACCCAGTCCTCGTAGCGCGCGCGCATGTACGGCGGGTGCCAGGCAAGCTCGCGCCCGCGCTCGATCAGCACCTCTGAGTGGGGCATCGTGCGAAAGAACCACTGGCGGCTGGTGACGATCTCCACAGGTCGCTCGCCCTTCTCGAAGAACTTCACCGCGCGCGTCAGGAGCGTCGGCTCGCCGACTATCTCGCCGGCCTGCTCCAGCAGCTCGAGGATCCGCTTGCGTGCCTGGTTGACCGTCCTGCCGCTCAGCTCGCCGTAGTCGCGTCGCGCGCGCTCTGAGTCCTCGGACTCCCAGCCGGCGGCACCCCAGGGCACGTCGGCGAGGCGTCCGTCCGGTCCGAGCACCGAGCGCACCGGCAGACCGAGCTCACGCCACCACACGACGTCCGTGAGATCGCCGAACGTGCACACCATCACCAGCCCGGTGCCCTTCTGCGGATCGACGAGCGGGTGCGTGAGCACCGGCACGCGCGTGCCGAACAGCGGCGTCAAGACCTCCTTGCCGACGAGCTCGCGCTGGCGCTCGTCGTCGGGGTGCGCCAGCAGCGCCACGCACGCCGGGATCAACTCCGGGCGCGTCGTCTCGATCAGCGCCTCGCGCGCGTCGCCGTCGGCCACGTGAAAGCGCACGCGGTTCATCGCGCCCGGGCGCTCGCGATCCTCCAGCTCGGCCTGCGCGACGGCGGTCTGGAAGTCGACGTCCCACAGCGTCGGCGCCTCCAGCTGGTAGGCCTCGCCGCGCTCCAGCAGCGCCAGGAAGGAACGCTGGGAGATGCGCTGCGCGGGCGCGCCGATCGTCGTGTAGGTCATCGACCAGTCGACCGACAGGCCGAGCCCGCGCCACAGCTGCTCGAAGGCCCGCTCGTCGGTCTCGGTCAAGCGCAGGCACAGCTCGACGAAGTTCGGCCGCGAGATCGACACCGGCGCCTTTTCCGAGGGCTCCGCGGGCGGGCTGAAGTCGGGGTCGTAGGCGACCGAGGGATCGCAGCGCACGCCGAAGTGGTTCTGCACGCGCCGCTCGGTCGGCAGCCCGTTGTCGTCCCAGCCCATCGGGTAGAAGACCGCCTTGCCGCGCATCCGCTCATAGCGCGCGATGGTGTCGGTGTGCGTGTAGGAGAACACGTGCCCGACGTGCAGCGAGCCGCTGACGGTCGGCGGCGGGGTGTCGATCGAGAACACGCGCTCGCGCGGCGCCGAGCGGTCGAAGCGGTAGCAGCCGTCGCGCTCCCACACCTCGCCCCACTTCTCCTCCAGGCCATCGAGCGTCGGCCGCTCGGGGACCTCGGCGGCGGCTGGCGGCTGCGTCTTTGCGCGATCGGGCGTCAAGCGGTTGATCGTATCCGCCGGCCGCAGCTCGCTCGCTCAGCGGGCCGGCCGCGGCGGGGCCATCGCGCAAAGATGATCGCTGCGCACGTCCTGCGCTGGTGATCGCGGGGGCGGGTTAGCGGACCCGCCCGCCGCCGCCTCTCAGGCCACGAGCGCGATCTCGTGAACGACGTCGCCCGTGTCGCAGGACGCCGCGCGCGAGCGTGCCGCGCGCTGGCTGTTGTGCGAAGGGCAGTAGACGCCGCGAACCTCGCCGTTGTCCAGGCCGTAGGCCTGCCACACACCGCCATCGTGGATCAGGTGAAAGAAGCGACCTTCGCGGTCACCGCTCGCCGCGAGCTCGCGCTGCCACGCCTGCTCGACGACCGCCTTGGGGATCCGCGACTGACACGAGCAGTCGTCGCGCGCGTCGCTCCAGACGCAGTGCAGTGGCAGCTCGACGAGCCCGTCAAACGTCGGCTCGCACGTCCCGGCCGGCGCGAACGTCCTGACCGGCCCGAACGTCCCGACCCCCCGATCCATCACCAGCACTTCTGACCGCACAGCATCCATGGCAACAGCCTCCGCTTCTGGTTCTGCCCCTAGCGGACGACATCCTGTCGTCCTTTGCGTTCCTATCGGGCAATTCATGTCGTACCTTTCGGACGACACGCCCGATCGCATTCGGGTGTCCGGCATTTCTGGACAGGTGTCCTAAAGCGTGCCTCGGCGCGAAGCGTGGCTCGGGGCTCGAGTTTCGGCCGGGCTCGGTTCGGCTCGGCCGGGCGCGCGCCGCAGAACATCGCGGCGATCGATCACTGAGAGCCCGTATCCAATAGGATTCTCGCAAAGAGCCCCATAGATTCCCGCACGGCGGCCGCACGCCGATGTAGAGTCGCCAGCAGGAACCGGGGAGCGCGAAGGTGAGCGGAGGATCGGACGTGAGCCTGTTGGTAAAGAAGGTCTTGGGGATCGGTACCGCGGTGATCGTGGTGGGGGTGCTGATCGGCCTCTACGTGGCCAGTTGGGCCACGAGCTTTCCCGAGACTGTCGCCGCGTCGGGCAGCGCCACGACGACCGGGGTCAGCACCCGGCTGACCCTGCAGACGGTCGCGGCGGTCGGGGCGAAATACAGCCCCGCGCACCCCGACTGGGTCTCCTATCTCGTGCAGAGCCACGGCAAGTGGATCCACAGCACCGACTACAAAGTGCCGGCCAACTCCGACGTGCAGATCACCGTGCTGCAGTACGACGGCGACAGCGGTCTGCGCAACCCGTTCCTCTCGCAGGTTCAGGGCACGGTCGGCGCGACCGAGACGATCGACGGCAAGACGGTCAACGCAATCAACCCCGAAGAAGCCTCGCACACCTTCGCGGTGCCGGAAATGGGGATCCTCGTGCCGCTGCCGGGCGTCGCCGAAGAAGCCAAGAACCAGTGCGAATTCGCCCCGTGCACGATGGCAGAGGCCCACCGCACGATCACCTTCACGATCCACACTCACAATAAGGGCCGCTACCACTGGCAGTGCTTCGTGCCCTGCGCCGCGGGCTTCCTCACCGGGGGAGGAGGGCCGATGCAGACGCTCGGCTACATGGACGGGTACCTGGAAGTCGTGTAGCGGATGGCCGAGCCGAACCACGCGCGGCGCTTCACGGTCCTGTGGGTCGTCGCGTCGCTGATCGCCACGCCGCTGGTGATCGTGCTGCTCGGTCCGATCCTGCCCCCCGGCAACGGCTCGCAACAAGCCTCCGGCCACGTCACGGACAACACGGTCCTGCTGGCGATGGCCACGCCCGTGCTGCTGCTCGTCGTGATCTATCTGATCTACGCGATCATCGTCTTTCGCCAGCCCAAGGGCGGCGTGCTGGAAGGCCCGGCGGTGCGCGGCAACCAGCGGCTGCAGACGTGGTGGATCGTCGTCACCTCGATCCTCGTGCTGTCGCTGGCCGTGTACGGGACCGTGCGCCTGGAGGAAGACGGCGCGGGCTCGGGCGGCGGCCCCTCGCCGGTCGTCGTGCCGAGCGGCAAGAAGCTGAAGGTGCAGGTGATCGCCCAGCAGTGGGAGTTCACCTACCGCTTCCCCGAATACGGCGGCGTCGAGGTCCCCCACCTCGAGCTGCCGGTCAACCAGATGGTCGAACTGCACGTCACCTCGCTCGACGTCATCCACTCCTTCTGGGCCTACCAGCTGGGCGTCAAGGCGGACGCCAACCCGAACGTCGACAACGTCGTGTATGTCAAGCCGACGCACGAACAGACCTTCGAAGTGCGCTGCGCCGAGCTGTGCGGAATCTGGCACGGCGCGATGTTCGACCACGGCCACGTGGTCAGCCAGGAAGCGTTCAACACGTGGATCGCCGAACAGCAGACGAAGTACGCGGCGGCCACCAAGGCCCTGCCGCCGTACAGCAAGACCTACCTACCCGAACCGACGAGGCGAGCCGAATGAGCACGACGATCGAGTCCCACTCTCAGCCCGCACCGGTCAGGCGCCCGCTCTTGCGGCGGCTGGTCGGCTTCAACCTGCTCACCGCCGTGCTGCTCGGCGTCGCCGGCTACTACCTCGGCTGGTTCATCGGCCATCAGGTCTCCTCGGGCAAGAGCTTCAAATTCATCTCGGCGACCGACGAGAACGACGTCGCGCTGCTGCTCGCCTACCTGTTCGGCGTGGTCGGCTTCCTGATCGGGCTGGGCTTCGCCAACTATCCCGTCAGCCGCCTGCTCGGCAAGCCCGCCTCGCTGCGCGAGAAGGAGGACGAGGGGATCGGTCGCTACTTCGGCCTGTGCACCGACCACAAGGTCGTCGGCATGCAGTACCTGGTGGGCATCGGCCTGTTCTTCTTCATCGCCGGGCTGAACGCGATGCTGATCCGCACCGAGCTGCTGCACTCCACGCCGACGACAATCGCCCCCAACCAGTACCTCTCGCTGGTGGGCATGCACGGGGCGATGATGATGGGGGTGATGACCTCGGGCGTGCTCGGCCCGTTTGCCAACTACTTCGTGCCGATCATGATCGGCGCCCGGCGGATGGCCTTCCCGCGCATCGAGGCGCTGACCTTCTGGCTGCTGATGGCGGCCGGCTTCATCCTCACCTCGACGATCTTCTTCGGCGGCTTCCCAACCGGCTGGACGGGCTATGAGCCACTCAACGACCAGGCGGTCATGGGGATGGACTCCTACATCGTCTTCTTCGCGCTCGTCGGCATTTCGATGTGCCTGCTCGGGCTGAACATGATCGCCACGATCATCACGATGCGCGCGCCCGGACTGACGTGGTCGCGGCTGCCGATCTTCGTGTGGTCGGTGCTCGCCACCTCGGTGCTGATGGTGCTCGCGGCGCCGATGCTGATCGCCACGCTGGCGATGGCCGCGCTGGACCGCACGATCAGCACCTCCTTCTTCATGCCCGGCGGCGGCGGCAGCCCGTATCTGTTCGAGAACCTGTTCTGGTTCTTCGGCCACCCCGAGGTCTACATCCTCGCGCTGCCGGGCTTCGGCATCGTGCTCGAGCTGCTGCCCGTGTTCACGCGAAAGCCGCTGTGGGGCTACCGGCTGGCGGTCTCGGGCATGCTCGGCGTCGCCCTGCTGAGCTTCTTCGTCTGGCAGCACCACCTGTTCGTCAGCGGCATCAACGCCGACCTGCGCCCGTTCTACATGCTCTCCACCGAGATCATCTCCATCCCCACCGGCTTCATCTTCCTGTGCGTGATGGGGACGCTGTGGAAGGCGCGAAGTTCGTTCACCGTGCCGATGCTGTTCTGCCTGGGCTGGACCTTCAACTTCCTCATCGGCGGCCTCTCCGGCGTGTTCCTCTCAGACACGCCCAGCGACACCGACACGCACGGCAGCTTCTTCGTGATGGCCCACTTCCACTACACGATCATGGGCGGGCTGATCTTCACGTTCTTCGCCGCGATCTACTACTGGGTGCCGAAGATGACCGGCCTGCGCTTCAACGAGCGCCTGGCCAAGGCACACTTCTGGCTGATGTTCGTCGCCTTCAACTCGACGTTCATGCCGCTGTTCGTGCTCGGCATGAAAGGCATGCCCAGGCGCGTCTCGAGCTACGCACCGAACCTGCACGGCCTCAACGTGTGGGTCTCGATCTCCGCCTTCGTGCTCGGCTTCTCGATGCTGATCTTCCTGTTCAACGCCGTCTACTCGCTGATCGTCGTGCGGCTGCCTGCGGCTGCCAACCCGTGGCGCTCGAAGTCGCTTGAGTGGCAGGTGCCGACGCCGGTGCCGGTCAACAACTTCGAGCAGATCCCGGTGATCGACTCCGATCCCTACGACTACGGCACGCCGCTGGGCATCGGCGGCACCGAGCCCGCGACGGCGGGGGCCTGACCATGGCGGCGTCCGGCGAAGAGCGCCCCCTGGGGATGATGGTCCCGCCGGTCGCGCATGGCGTGGAGATCCCGCCGGAGTCGCCGGACGTGGGCGCACGCGCGCTGTACATCGCTGGGCGGCTGCTGGCCGGCGCCACGACGTTCTTCTTCCTCGCCTTCCTGTTCGCCTACTTCTATCTGCGCTCGCTCAACCAGAACCACCAGTGG
>Ga0075520_1001002_pt1 | contig 13238 bp, 11 predicted proteins | sample NGEPerB_FD_75100 | JGI IMG/M metagenome (GOLD analysis project Ga0075520, IMG submission 75100) | Arctic peat soil microbial communities from the Barrow Environmental Observatory site, Barrow, Alaska, USA - NGEE PermafrostAB12-B | ecosystem: Environmental > Terrestrial > Soil > Wetlands > Peat ... | reverse complement strand
CATTTTGGCGAGCGCGTTTTTCCGCTCACGATTCCCATCAACCCCGGACCGGGCTTCAACCAGGTGCTGGACGTTCTCCGCAACGAGATCATCACCTTCGTCGATGACAAGAGCGGAAAGTTTACCGAGGCCCCCGCGACAGGCGAATGGGCCGCTCGCGTCGAGCAGTTGCACAAACAACTGATCGAATATATTGCGGAATCCGACGACTCGCTGCTCGAGAAATTCTTTGCTCAGGGCAGCCTCTCCGAAGAGGAAATGCGTGCCGGCTTGCACGCCGCCATCCAGAAGCAGGTCTTTGTTCCCCTGTTCGCCGTCTCGTCGGAAACAAATGTCGGCGTGGCCCGCCTGATGGATTTCATCGCCAAGTACGGGTCCTCCCCGGTGGACCGGGCTGATGTGAAGGCTGCCGATGCCAATGGCAAGGAACTCTCCGTCTCGCTGACCGATCCTGACCCGGTCTGTTATATTTTCAAGACCATGAGCGAGGCGCAGTTCGGCGAACTCTCCTTCTTCCGCATCTATTCCGGATCCATCAAGTTCGGCTCGGAATTGTACAACACCGACCGGCGCAGCACCGAAAAAATCGGCCAGATTTATCTCCTGAACGGAAAGACCCGGACCAGCGTGCCCACCCTGGGCGCCGGCGACATTGCCGCCGTCGTCAAACTGAAGGACACACACACCGGCAACACTCTGGCCAGCCCCAAAAAACCGGTGTCCCTCTCCAAAGTCCAGTATCCCAAACCCAACATCAACGCCGCCCTCAAGAGCAGCGGCAAAGGCGAGGAAGACAAAATCGCCTCCGGCTTGGCCGCATTGCACCACGAAGATCCCACGTTCCTCTACGCTGTCGATTCGGAGCTGCGGCAAACCATCCTGTCCGCCCAGGGCGAACTGCACCTGGAAGTCATCGCCGACCGCCTGCGCCGCCGCTACAACGTCCACGTGGAGTTGACCGAACCGCGCGTGCGGTACCGCGAAACGATCAAAGCCAAGGGCGAATCCAAGCACCGGCACAAAAAACAAACCGGCGGCGCCGGCCAGTTCGCCGAAGTCTGGATGCGCATCGAACCCAAGCCGCGCGATACCGGCGTTGAGTTCACCCAGTCCCTCGTCGGACAAAACGTGGACCGTGTCTTCGTGCCATCGGTGGAAAAGGGGGTCATGAAGGCATGCGAAGAGGGCATCCTGGCCGGATACCGTGTCGTGGATGTGAAGATTGATTTTTACGACGGCAAAATGCATCCGGTGGATTCGAAGGATATCGCGTTCCAGATTGCCGGATATTTTGCGTTCAAAGAATGTTTCATGGCCGCCCGGGCATGTCTGCTGGAGCCGATTCACACCGTGGAAATCCGGATTCCCGAGGACTGCATGGGGAAGGTGATGGGTGATTTATCCAGCAGGCGGGGCAAGATCCAGGGGATGGACAGTGAGGGCAGCTTCCAGTTGATCAAGGCGCATGTGCCCGCGAAGGAGCTCTACCGGTATTCGAGCACGCTGCGCTCGCTCACTGGCGGCCGCGGAGTCCACGCGGAAACGTTCAGTCATTACGAAGAAATGCCGCGGGAGATGGAACAGAAAGTCATCGAGGAAAGCAAGAAGCACAAGCTGCAGCCGGCGGCGGAGTAGGCCTCCCAGGGCCGATTCATGAAGCGCACGAGCCGGGGCGGGGACGGCCTCGTCCCCGATATCCCTTCGGGGGTTTCCACAACTACATCATGGGGACGAGGCCGTCCCCACCCCTTCAGGAAACCGGCGGCAATCGCAACGTCGCATCCAGCGGCTGAATATCGGCAAATTCCCTGCCTCCGGCCTCCGCCCGCAGCTTTTGAATCTTATCGCCCGCCGGGCGCACCATGCGCTCGTAACTGCCCACCGCGTCATTAAACGCGCCGTTCGCCCGCTCGAGCCCGGCGCGGATCTTTTCAAAATGCTCGGTGAACTTGCAAACACGGGTGAAGAGTTCCTGCGCCGACTCCGCAATCGCCGCGGCGTTCTCGGTCTGGGCATAGAGCTGCCAACTCACAGCCACCGACCGCAATAGCGCGATCAGCGATGCGGGCGTCGCCAGCAGTATGCGCCTCTCCGCCGCCCACACAATCAAATCACGATCTCCTTCCAGGGCCGCGCTGAAGAGCGATTCCGCCGGCATGAACAGCACCACGTAATCCAGCGCGTTCGGAAACAGGCTCGCGTAATCCCGATCCGCCAGTCCCTTGATCATCACCTTCAGCTTGGCGGCATGCGAGGCCAGCGACGTCGCCCGTTTGGCCTCATCCACCGATTCCAGCGCGTTCAGAAAATCAAAATCCGGCACCTTCGCGTCCACGATAATCACCCGTTCCCCCGGCAGCCGGACAATCATGTCCGGCTTTGAGTCGCCTTCCATTGTCTGTTCTGTGAAATCGCAATGCGCGCTCATGCCCGCCGCCTCGACGACTCGTCGCAAGGTTTCTTCCCCCCAGCGACCGCGCGCCTGGTTGGATTTGAGGACCATCCGGAACTGCTGGGTTTCGCTGGCCAGCATTTGGCTTTGCTGCGAGAGCAATTCGAGCTGTTTTTTGACTTCACCCAGGGTGGAGGACTGCACGGCTTCGCTTTGCTGCAGCCGTTTCTGGTACGTTTCCAATTGGACCTTCAGTGGTTCGACGAGGCCTTTAATCGCCTCCTGCCGCTGTGCGAGGTCGCCCTTGGCCGTTTCCTGGAACTTTGCAAAGGTGGCGCCGGCGAGCTGCAAAAACTCCGGCTGGCTTTGCTTGAGCGCGTCCGAACTCAGGGCCTTGAAGGCATCCCTCAGGTCCGCCAGCCCTTTGGCCTGCAGTTCCCTGGATTCCTGCATGGATTTTTCATGCGCCGCCTTCTGGTCGGCGAGCAGCTTTTCCGCCGCCTCACGCCTGGCTTCGGCGGCCGCCCGCAATTGGCCGGCCTGCGCAAGCGCCTCGCGGGTTTCTTTGAGTTCGGCCTCGCGCTGCACGGCAGTCTGGCGCAGCTCGCTTTCCAGGCGGCTGTCCGCCGCGCCCCCCGGCTTGCGAGAACCCAGCAGCCAGCCCATCAGGAAGAATAAAACTCCTCCCGCCACGAAGCCAATCAACAGGTTCGTCATGGGGCAGCCCTAAAAATGAGCCACCACCTCAATTTCCACGCTCGCACCCTTGGGAAGAGCCGCCACCTGGATCGTGGAGCGCGCGGGAAAATCGGCGGTGAAATATTTGGAGTAAATCTCGTTCATCCCCGCAAAGTCGCCGAGGTTTGTCATGAACACCGTGCTCTTGACGACGTTGGCGAAGGTCAGGTTCTGGTCATCCAGGATGGCCTTGACGTTTTGCAGCACGCGCTCGGTCTGGGACTTGATATCGTCCGGGACCAGGGCGCCTGTGGCGGGATCGATCGGTATTTGCCCGGCGCAGAACAGGAGGTCTCCCGTGCGAACGGCGTGGTTGTACGGGCCGACTGCGGGGGCGGATTTTGCGGGTTTGATTATCTTTTTGGTTGTCATGACGGCAATATTCGATGAGGTGAATCCATGAGACAGGCTTAGCTCAAACGGGGCCGCAGCGACAGCATTATTCTGCGGGTTCAGGGCGGACTTGCCGGGCCGGGTGAGGGCGCGGCGTCCTTGGCGGCGCGTTTGTGCGCCGGGGCGGGGCAACAACTCAGTGCGCGATTCCGGTGCCCTCGCAGGCGGGACATGCCGGTGGCGCGTGGCGGATCAGGTGGTAAATGTAATCCTTCAGCTTGGCTCGCCGCAGCTTGAGCTCTTCAATCTCCTGATCGGTGGCGAAGTCAATCTCCTCCTCAATCCGGTAGACCGAGTCGTCGAGGCGATGGTATTCGTCAAACATTTTCCGGAAATGATCGTCGCTGCCTTTGAGCCGTCGGATAACTTCGCGATGTTCCGGAAACTCTCTCAGGATTGGGTGATGCAGATCCATGGGCGTGTAGTCCCTTTCTAAATGGATGGGTTCAGGTTGATGGCGCGCCGGTGAGGGAAGCACATCCTTTCGGTTCCTTGAAAACAAGCCGTTTTCCCGATCGGGCCGGCCTGCGGAAACCGTGCTAAGCGTCGCGTCTCTTCTATTCGCATTCGTCGCTTTGCGATACAGGCTCACTGTAATGCAGATCCGGCACTAGTAAAGAAATTGTTTTACGGATCCGCCGCCGTGCTGGAGAGTTCCATCCCCACAAGGCATACGTCGTCTGAAAAACTTCCGTCGGCCGAAAAGCGCTTGACCACCTCGATCAGGTCGTCGAACAACTGCGGCGCCGGCAGGTTCAGGCGCTCCTGTACTCCCGACAGCAGCATCGCCTGGCTGTAGAGCGCATGCTCTGAGTCCTGCACCTCGTACAACCCATCCGTAAAGATCATGACCAGGTCGCCAGGCGACAGCCGCACCTCGCTGGTTTGGTAAATGGTCTGCTCGAACAACCCCAAGGCTGGCTGGCTCTTCCCGCCCACATTGGCCAGGGTTTCCACTTTGCCGGCCGTGCGCCGCGCGTGCAAGGGCCGCGGATGGCCCGCATTGGTGTAGCGCATCACTCGCGTCCGGTAATCGGCGACCAGGTAGAACGCCGTGGTCAGAAGTGGCGCCCCCGTGTGCTTGAGAATCGCATGAAGATCGCGGTTCAGTTTGGTGGTGAAAATTCCCGGCTCATCGGCCAGAGGCTTGAGCTCCTCCAGCAGCGCCCGGACCATCGCCGTCACCAGCGCCGAGCGCACGCCATGGCCCGCAACATCGCAGATGAACACGCTGGCCTTTTCGTCCGATAAAGCCGAGACCGTGAAAAAATCCCCGCCGACCGCCCCGGTGGGCAGGTATCGGTGGCTGAAAAAAAACGCGCTGTCCGCCGGGGCTGCGTTGTGCGGAAAGCAGGGATACTGCTGGGGCAGCATGGTGAACTGGATTTCACGCGCCATCTTCAGATCATCCTCCATCTGCTGGTTTTTGACCCGAAGCTCCTTGCGGCTTTGCGCCAGCAGAGAGTTGGCGCGCCGAATGCGCTCCTCCGAAAGGTGCTGCTGCGTGATGTCCCAAAACAGGCCCTGCAGCCCGATCGGTTTTCCGTTGGCATCGTACAGCGGCGTCTTGACCACCTCCACGAAAATAGGGGTCTGTCCCGGCGGCTTGTGTTCTTCCACCGCATGAAATGCGCGGCCGGTCTCCATCACCTGGCAATCGTCGTGCCGGTACTTGGCCGCCAGGTCCGCCGGGAAGAAATCGAAATCGGTTTTTCCAACGATCTCCTCCAGGGTCTTTCCGAGCACTTTGCAGAATTGCTGGTTGGCAAAGGTAAAACGGCCGTCCAAATCCTTTCGAAAAATATTCTGCGAAATGGTTTCCACCAGCGAGTGATACAGGGCTTCGGAATTGTGAAGGTTCTCCTGCGCCTGCCGGCGCCGGGTGATGTCTTCGACCATCCCCTCGTAGTAAAGAAGCTCGCCCTGTTCGTTCCGAATCCCGCGGCAATTCTCCGAAATCCAAATCACGCTGCCGTCCCTGCGGTAAATCTCCGACTCAAAACTCGTGATGGTATCGTGCTGCTGCATCAGCCGGATGAACTCGTCCCTGCGTCCTTCCTGCACATACAGCTTGCGGCTGATGTCCGTGAGTTCCCGCACCACTTCCTCGGGCGTCGAGTACCCGTAAATGCGCGCTAACGCCGCGTTGACCAGCAAATACTTGCCTTCCGGTGTCGTTTGAAAAATCCCTTCCACCAGGTGATCAAAAATCCCGTGGTACTTTTCCTCCGCCGCCATGAGCGCCATGTCCATCCGGTGGCGCTCCAGCGCGTACCGTATCGATCGCTCGAGCCAGCCCGCCGTGATCTGGCTTTTGACCAGGTAATCCTGGGCCCCGGCCTGCACCGCCTCCACTGCCACCGTCTCGTGATCGGCATCGCCCGCCGCGATGATCGGCAATCGCGGCGCCTCCGCCTTCAACAGGGAAATCGTGGCGAGCCCCGCCCCGTCCGGAACCGAAACATCCAGGACCACCATGTCAAAACTTTCGCCTCGCAACGCGCTGACCCCTTCCCTCAAGCCGGAAGCGGAGGAGAGTTCAGCCGACAGCTCCCGTGCCTGGCCCAGCATTTCACCGAGCGAGCGGGTGAACCCCAGGTCGTGCTCGATCAATAAAATCTTTAATCGGTCTTGCGGCATAACAGCCACCGTCCGCAACTCGCCGGGCCACCAGGTGCAGAAGGGTGCGAATACAAGTTGGCAGGATTGCCGCTCCGCCGCAAGCGCGCCTTCGTTCTTTTCAACTCCCGTGTTCTGGCGTAGTTTTTCAGACTGATTTCACTCAGATGCCCAGCGTCTTCATTAAAACGTACGGCTGCCAGATGAATGAGCGCGACAGCGAAGCCGTCGCCGCGCAGCTCGTGGCCAAGGGGTACACACTGGCGCAGTCCGAGGCCGCCGCGGATGTCATCCTCCTCAACACCTGCAGCGTCCGCGATTTTGCCGAGCAGAAGGCGCTGGGTAAAATGTCGGCATTGGCGGCCGACGTTCGGAGCCATCGGCCAAACGTGGTCCTGGGTTTCATGGGCTGCATGGCCCAGAGCCGGGCAGGGGCCTTGATCGACCGTTTGCCCGATGTTGACCTGGTCATTGGAACACAAAAATTCCACCGAACTGCTGATTACCTCGATGAGATTCTCTCGGGTCGGCGGGATAAAATTGTAGATGTGGCCGAAGAGGACGGCAGCGCCGCGACGATCCGCGAGCATCTCGGCAATGGCGTGAAGCCGGTCTCCGCGTTCGTGAGCATCATGCAGGGCTGCAACCAGTATTGCACGTTTTGCATCGTGCCCTACACGCGCGGGGCCGAGCGTAGCCGGACCATCCCTGATATTTGCGCCGAATGCCGCGAGCTGGCGGCCGGCGGCGTGAAGGAGATCACGTTGCTCGGGCAAATTGTCACAAGCTATGGCCGGCGCGGGCCGGCCACCGCGGGCGCTGGAGAGGATTTGCCGCCTGCAAACGGCAAATTGCCTTTCGTCCGGTTGCTGGAAGCGGTCCAGGAGATTGACGGGATTGAGCGGATTCGATTCACATCGCCGCATCCAAAGGGCTATGGCGATGACCTTGTCGAGGCCTACGGGCGGCTGCCCAAATTGTGTGAGAGCGCGCATTTGCCGGTGCAAAGCGGCAGCGATCGTGTGCTCAAACGCATGCATCGCGGCTATACCCGGGAGCGGTATCTGGGCATCATTGAAAAATTGCGCCAGGTCCGGCCCGGCATCGGCATCAGCACCGATATCATCGTCGGCTTTCCTGGCGAGACGGAAGCTGACTTTGAGGAAACGCTCTCGCTCGTCCGCGCTGTGGAATTTGACCAGGCCTACCTGTTCAAGTATTCCCAACGGCGCGATACGCCGGCGGCGGCGATGGAAGACCAGGTGCCGGTGGAAATTCGCGAGGAGCGGCATCGGCGGCTGTTTGAGCTGATCAACGAATTTGGCAAACGCAGGCACTCGAGTTTCGTCGGGCGGCAGGTGCAGATTCTGGCGGAAGGACCCAGCAAAAAAAATCCGAAGCGAATGATGGGCCGCACGCGCTGCAACAAGATCGTGGTTTTTGAAGGCGCCGACCGTCACCGGGGCCAGCTCATGGACGTGAGGATCACGCGCGCAGGTTCCTTCACGCTCTATGGAGAGCCGGACGTATTGAGGTGAGAGGGGAGAAGTGCGAGGTAAGAAGTGCGAAGGACGAGCATCGGGGTGGGGACGGCTCGTCCCCATGAGTAAGCGGTGGAGGCTGAACATCCAACAACCAACATCCAACTCCCAACGTTTAAGTTTGAACCGTTGAGCTTAGAATTGGGGTTCAACGTCAGGATCTACTTTCTTCGGCGTTGGGCGTTGGATGTTGGATTGTTGGATGTTCACTCTTCTAAACGTAATCATGGGGACGAGCCGTCCCCACTCCTGACTCGTCCCTCGCACTTCGCCTTGCTTTGGCCTTCCTGGTTCTGCATCTTAACTTGGCAATCGAATGACATTGAAGATCCTCAGCATCGCGCTCGGCCTCGGCATGGGGCTGCCCCAGGTTTATGGCATCGTCAACCCCTCGGGTTTCGGCGCTGCCGCCAGGAAATTTCCGCGCTCGGTGCCCTGGGGCGTGGCGCTGATGTTGTTGGGCACGGCCTGGTTTGTTTGGAATCTGACCCTCGAAACGAATTCGGAAATCAACAGCTACAAATCCTACCTGATTCCCGGGTTTGCCGCGGTCGGCATTGGGTCGTGCATTTTCGTCCAGGATTTTCTGGCCGTGCGCGGTTTGGCGGTGGTGTTTCTGCTGCTGGCCAAGTTAATGGTGGACACGGGCCGGCCCATGCTCCCATCGACGCATTGGACATGGGTGATTCAAGCCTGGGCCTATATGCTCGTGATCGCCGGCATGTGGCTGACCGTCGCGCCGTGGCGGCTGCGGGATCTTCTGAATTGGGCCACGGCCAGTGAAAAGCGCATTCGAATCGGCTCGGCCGCCCGGCTCGCCTTTGGGCTGTTCGTTGCCGGGCTGGGCGCGATTAAGTTTTAGGAGTGACTCGCGGAAAGATCTTGATCATTCGGGGCGGAGCGATCGGGGATTTCATCCTCACACTGCCTGCCATTGCCGCGATACGCAACCGGTTCCCCGACGCGCACCTCGAGGTTCTGGGGTATCCGCACATTGTGCAACTGGCCCTGGCGGGCGGGCTTGTGGACCGGGTGCAATCGATCGAAGCGCGCGCGCTTGCCGGATTTTTCGCAAAAGGCGGCATGCTGGATCAGGACCTGGCCGATTACTTTTCCGAGTTCGACATCATTCTCTCGTATCTTTACGATCCCGATGAAATCTTCCAGGCCAACGTTTGCCGCTGCGCGCATGGACAATTCCTTGCCGGACCGCATCGGCCTGGGGACGGGGAACGGGTTCACGCGAGCAAGGTTTTTCTGAAACCGCTCGAGAGGCTTTCGATTTTTGACGCCGACCCGGTGCCCCGGCTTTCAATGCCTTCCTCCGGCCCAACGCGCAACTTCGTGGCAATTCATCCGGGCAGCGGCAGTGAAAGAAAGAATTGGCCGGAAGAAAACTGGGCGGAACTGTCCGGGCAACTGGTCGGCGGCAGCTTGGTGAACCTGCTCCTGGTTGGAGGGGAGGCCGAGGGTGGAAAGCTGGACCGCCTGGCGTCGGTGCTTCCCCGTGGCCGTGTGCAGCAGGCCCAAAGCCTGCCCCTGCCCGAGCTTGCCCGAAAATTGCAGAATGAATGCGCCGCGTTCGTCGGACACGACTCCGGAATTTCCCATCTCGCCGCGGCTATCGGCGTGCCATGTCTGGTTTTGTGGGGCGACGCTCCCGAACCGGTTTGGCGACCCCCGCAGGAACACGTGGTGATCGTCAGGGCTGCGGAAGGATTGGCCGGCCTGAGTGTCAACCGCGTGTTGCAGGAATTGACCTCCTTTTTGACGGCAACAACGACCCCTGCCGGGCGGAATTGCCCCTGATGGGAGAAGCCCATGTGCCTTGCAGCAGGACCGACAGTTCTTGTTGACTGGCATTTACTTTGGAATAAGGGGAAGGCACGGGCATTGCTTGTAAACCGAAGTTGACCGTGTCCCTTACATTTGACCCATTTCTTGTCACTGGAAAGACAGACTGCCTCGGTAAGACTGAATTGCGCTGAATGAACAAAATTCTGGTCATTGACGACGAAGAGTGGCTGCGGGAGATGATGCTTTTGGCGCTGAGTCAAAAGGGATTTACTGTCATCGAAGCTCCCAACGGCGCTTCCGGCATCGATGTGGCCAGGAAGGAGTTGCCGGACCTGATTCTCTGCGACGTCAACATGGAAAAAGTCGACGGTTACCTCACCCTTTCTTCCCTCCGCAGCGAGCCTGCGACAGCCTCCATCCCTTTCATCCTCATGACCGGCCTGGCCGACCAGGCGGGCATGCGTCACGGCATGGAGCTGGGCGCGGACGATTACCTGCCCAAACCGTTTACGATCGAGGCCCTCTACGCGGCTGTGGACGCGCGGCTGAAGAAGGTGAATGTCGTGCGTCAGGAAGCCGAAAAAAAGCTGGCGGACCTGCGCGAAAATTTGAGCATGATGCTGCCGCACGAACTGCGCACGCCGCTCAATGGCATCCTGGCGTATGGCGAAATGCTCGCTGCCGATGCCGGGACTCTTCCGCCTGCCGAAATCGCCGAAATGGGCCAGGTGATCTACGACTCGGGCAAACGGCTGGAGCGGCTCATAGAAAATTTCCTGATCTACGCGCAATTGCAGTTGCTCAGTTCCGACCCCCAGAAACTCAACTCCCTTCTTCGCAGCCACACCCGGGCCGCCTCCGGCGTCATCGATCAGCACGCTCGACGGCAGGCCGAATCGGCCAAGCGCCCTTCGGACCTTTGCCTCGCACTGGAGGATATCGCCGTGCCGCTGTCCGACGAATACCTGTCCAAGATCGTCGATGAACTCGTCCAGAACGCCTTTAAGTTTTCTGCGCCCAACTCACCGGTCCGTGTCACCCTGGAAAATCATTCGCTCGAGGATGTCACCTTGACGGTGGCCGATCGCGGGCGCGGCCTTTCCGCCGAGTACATCGCGCGCATCGGCGCTTACATGCAATTTGACCGCAAGATGCACGAGCAACAGGGACTGGGACTGGGGCTCACGATCTGCAAACGCCTGACCGAATTGCACGGCGGCACGCTTACCATTGAAAGCGAGCAGGGCGCGGGGACGGTTGTGACCGTGAAATTGCCGAAGGTGGCGGAGTGAGAAAAAATCAGTGAGTCAATGAGTCAGTGAGTCAGTGAATCACTTCGGCGCGGGTGCGGGAGTGGTTTTTGGCAGTATTGAGCGACGTCGAAAAAATGCGGAGGAGTTCGTCGGTTTCCGTTTTCAATGAATTAATCATTGGGTTTGCGCACACCGTGGCTTCCTCGAGTAATTCCAGCCAAAGTAGTGTCTCGTCTGTTTCTTCTACTACGGTCCCCATTTTCGAGATGAAGTCGGCCCGTGATTTTGCCCGGCAAACGGCTCGATAGTTTGCGGCTACTGAAGTGCCTGATCGGAGCAACTGTCGGCCAACAACTCGGGCCTCTTCCGTTTTGGGCAGCTTGACGAAAAACTTGATTACTTGAACAGCAAAGGCCTTGGTCCGGCGCTGCATCCCCATAGCAAACCCCAATTGATTCATGCTCGATATGATTCTCGTAGCCAGCACTTTGTCGAACCCAAAATCTCCCTTTCTGACTCACTGACTCACTGACTCATTGACTCATTGACTTCCTATTGCGGCCACAGCGTGAGATTTCTCCGGTTCAATTGATTCAGAACCGCATTGGGCAGCGTATGCAGCAGAATCAAGATCAGGATGATCCCTGCCAAGGGCGTCAAATCAACCCTTCCAAAGCGCAGCGGCAAGCGCTGCAGCGGCCGTAATACGTTGCGGGAAGTGACGCTGACATACTCCCAGCCCGGGCTTGAGCCCAGATAAACGTAGCTGGCGACCAGGTGCGCAAAGAGAAACGCCGGCAGCAGGAATTTCAACGTCGAATAGATCCAAACCCCCAGCAAGGCTCCCTGTCCCACCAGGTGGCCGGGAGATTGCATCGGGCTCACAACCCCCACATGCGCCAGCAAGGGGTGAATGGAAATCCAAATGATTGCGGCGGCCAGGATCGGCGCGAGGATCTGAAGCACTCGCGGCCAGCGCCCGACCGATCCGAGTTGCAGCAGAATTAATTTATGGAACGGGTTCCAGTCCGAGAATCGTCCGTTGATGATCACCAGTGCGAGCAGCCAAAAATGAAAAACCATCCACGTCCGAAGAAAGCTCCCAAATGAAAAGAGAATGGAAGTCATCAAGGCATTACATGGGAAGGCCAGGGCCACGATCCCCATGTTGATTCGCGGTGTCCACATCACTGCCGGTCCGAACTGCCAATAGAACAAGGCGCGAACGAAGAGCAAGCCAGCCAGGACCGCGAGGAAATGCCAGCGTTTGAGCCGGGTGGCTTCGGCGCGCCTGATGGTGCCGGCGAGCGTTGCGGGTGTGGCCTTGCGAACGGGGTCAAACGGAACCGACCGCCAGCTCAACCACAGGAGCAGTGCCGCGAGATCCAGTATGAAGTTAATGAGCGTCACGTGCCAAACAGGTGCTGCTGTCCATCTATTCGCGGGTCTTGAATTTTCCCAAGCATTAGACGTTTTCCCCCTCTCCCTATCGCATGGGAGAGGGTCGGGGGTGGACGCGCCCCATCTCAACCGGGATGTCAGGTCCTCACGCAGCCGCGTATCGCCGAGCCCGACAGCCCTTACATCATTTTGAGAAGCGTATCGGCCATATCCGACGGCGTCGAGGCCAAGCCAATACCGGCTTCTCGAAACGCCGCCATCTTCGCCGCCGCGGTGCCTTTGCCCCCGCTGACAATCGCCCCGGCATGTCCCATTCGCCGGCCAGGCGGAGCCGTTGCCCCGGCGATGAATCCCGCCACGGGCTTGCGGCAATTCGACTTGATCCACTCCGCCGCTTCTTCCTCCGCCGCTCCCCCGATCTCTCCGATGATGATGATCCCATGCGTGTCGGGATCGTCGTTGAACATTTTGAGCACATCCAGGTGTGAAGTGCCCGAGACGGGGTCGCCGCCGATTCCGACGCAGGTGGATTGGCCCGCGCCGCGGCATGTGAGCTGCCAAACCGCTTCATAGGTCAGCGTGCCGCTTCGCGAAATAACGCCCACGTGGCCTTTGCGGTGAATATAACCCGGAGCGATTCCGATCCGGCAGCCTCCCTGCGAATCCTTGCCTTCCCCAGGCGTGACAACGCCGGGGCAGTTGGGGCCGATCAGCCGCGTTTTGCTTTCCGCCATCGCCCGTTTCACTTTGAGCATGTCGTTAACGGGAATACCTTCGGTGATGCACACCACCAGCTCAAGCCCGGCATCCGCGCCTTCCAGGATCGCATCAGCCGCAAAACCCGGCGGAACAAAAACGGCCGACGCCGTGGCGCCGGTCTGTCTGACGGCTTCGCTGACGGTGTCGAAGATGGGGACTTTGCCATCAAAAAATTGTCCGCCTTTTCCGGGCGTAACCCCGGCAACGATCCGGGTGCCGTAAGCCAGCGAGAGCTGGGCGTGGCGCGCGCCAAAGCTGCCCGTGATGCCCTGGACGAGCACCTTCGTGTTGGGAGTGACTAAAATGGACATAAGATCGGGCGCTTACCGGACCGAAGTGCGCGAT
>Ga0075520_1001001_pt1 | contig 13240 bp, 9 predicted proteins | sample NGEPerB_FD_75100 | JGI IMG/M metagenome (GOLD analysis project Ga0075520, IMG submission 75100) | Arctic peat soil microbial communities from the Barrow Environmental Observatory site, Barrow, Alaska, USA - NGEE PermafrostAB12-B | ecosystem: Environmental > Terrestrial > Soil > Wetlands > Peat ... | reverse complement strand
GACCCCGTCCTCACCGCAGCCGCGCCCCGTACTGCTCTTCGTAGTAGCGGCGGAACTCGCCGTCGTGGTCCTTGATCGGCCGCCACCACGCCTCGTTCTCCGCGTACCAGCGCACGGTCTCGGCAAGCCCACGCTCGAACGGCACCAGCGGCGACCACCCCAGGTCGCTCAGCTTCGCCGCCGCGAGCGAGTAGCGGCGGTCGTGGCCGACGCGGTCGGCGACCGGGCGGATCAACGACTCGGGCTTGCCGAGCAGGCGCAGCACCTCGCGCGTGATCGCGATGTTCTCCCGTTCGTTGCCGCCGGCGATGTTGTAGACCTCGCCGGCGGCGCCGCGCTCGAGGACGAACAGGACGGCCCGGCAGTGGTCGGACACGTGCAGCCAGTCGCGGACGTTGCGGCCGTCGCCGTACAGCGGCAGGCTTTCGTCGCGCAAAGCGTTGGTGACGAAAAGCGGGATCAACTTCTCCGGGTATTGGTACGGACCGTAATTGTTCGACGCGCGGGTGATCACCAGCGGCACGCCGTACGTCGCCCAGTACGCGAAGGCCAGCCGGTCGCCGCCCGCCTTCGAGGCCGCGTACGGGTTGCGCGGGTTGAGGACGCAGCTCTCGTCGAACGAGCCCTCGGCGATCGAGCCGTACACCTCGTCGGTCGAGATCTGCACGAAACGCCCCAGGCCGATCCGGCGAGCCTCCTCGAGGAGCACGAGCACGCCCTTCATGTCGGTGTCGATGAAATGCGCCGCGCCGAGCAGCGAACGGTCCACGTGCGTCTCGGCGGCGAAGTTCACCGCCATGGTGCAGCCGGCCATCGCCTCGGCAACCGCCTCGCGGTCGCAGATGTCGCCCTTGACGAAGCGGTAGCGCCGGTCGCCCGCGACGTCAGCCAGGTTCTCCAGGCGCCCCGCGTATGTGAGCTTGTCGAGGTTCACGACTTCCCAGCCGGGGCGCTCGACGAGCACCGCGCGCACGAAGTTCGACCCGATGAAGCCGCACCCGCCAGTGACCAGTACTCTCGTCATTCGACTATCCTCGGATTCATGCAGCCAAAGAAGTTCACGCGGTCATCGCCCTCGGCCCGCGAAGCGCCGGTCACCGCCCGGCGAGCAGCCCGAGCAGGTACTCGCCGTAGCCGGACTTCGCGAGCGGTTCGGCGCTGCGGCGAAGCCGCTCGTCGTCGATGAACCCCATGCGCCAGGCGACCTCCTCGGGGCAGGCGATCTTCAAACCCTGGCGCTGCTCCACCACCTGCACGAAGTTGGAAGCCGCCAGGAGCGACTCGTGCGTCCCGGTGTCGAGCCACGCGGTGCCGCGCCCGAGCAGCTCGACGGTGAGCTCGCCCCACTCCAGGTAACGGCGGTTGAGGTCGGTGATCTCGAGCTCGCCGCGCGCCGAGCGGCCGAGGGACTTGGCGACGCCGACCGCCCTGCTGTCGTAGAAGTACAGCCCCGTCACGGCCCAGTGCGAGCGCGGGCGCGCCGGCTTCTCCTCGAGCGACAGCGGGCGGCCGTCGGGGTCGAGCTCGACGACGCCGTAACGCTCGGGGTCGCGCACCCAGTAGCCGAACACGGTCGCGCCGGCCGTGCGCGCCGCGGCGGCCTGCAACTGCTTGGCGAGGCCCTGGGCGTAGAAGATGTTGTCGCCGAGGATCAGGCACACGCCCCCGCCGCCGATGAACTGCTCGCCGATCAAGAGCGCCTCGGCGAGCCCGCCGGGGACGGGTTGCTCGGCGAACGAGAGGCGGATCCCCCACTGGCTGCCGTCGCCGAGCAAGGCGCGGAACAACGGTGCCTCGTGGGGTGTCGTGATTACGAGGATTTCCCGCAAGCCGGCGAGCATCAGCGTCGACAGCGGGTAGTAGACCATCGGCTTGTCGTAGACCGGCACCAGCTGCTTCGACACCGCGAGCGTGATCGGGTGCAGCCGCGTGCCCGCCCCCCCGGCAAGAATGATCCCCTTCATCATTGCAGGAACCGCCCTCCGCATCGTCAGGTTTGCATTCTACACGCCGCCCGCGACGGGCAGCCCATCGAGTTGCGTTCTGGAATACACTGGCGCCAGCCGGCCTTGTCAGTGGGGCAGGGAGGAAGCATGACCAAGACCCTGGTTCTGGGTTCCCAGCGCGACTCCTCGATCTCCAACCGCGACTCCAACCTCATTCCCAACGGGGAGGAGAAGGAGCGCATCGGGCAGATCGCGGAGCACGTCGGGGCGATCCTCGACCTGCTGCACCTCGACCGCACCGACCCGAACCTCACGGGGACACCGGAACGGGTGGCGAAGATGTACCTCGAGATGTTCCACGGCCTCGTGGAGGGGGCGGAGCCGGAGGTCACGACCTTCCCAAATGAGGAGAACTACCGCTCGATGGTCATGGAGCGGGACATCCCGTTCTACTCGATGTGCGCCCACCACCTCGTGCCGTTCTACGGCCACGCCCATATCGCCTACATTCCGAACCGGCGCATCGTGGGCCTCTCCAAGCTCCCCCGCATCCTCGAGTTTTACGCGAAGCGGCCGCAGATCCAAGAGCGCCTCACGGAGCAGGCCGCCGACTATCTCTGGAACAACCTGCAGCCGCTCGGCGCCATGGTCGTGGTCGAGGCGCGCCACCTCTGCGTCGAGATGCGTGGGGTCAAGAAGCCGGGCGCCCTGACCGTCACCTCGGCGATCCGCGGTTGCTTCGAGGACCGCAAGGTGCGCGGCGAATTCCTCAGCTTCCTCGGCCGGACCAGGGAGTGGTAGACCGCGCCCGCGGCTAGAACGAGGCCTGGACGAAGACGTACACCCGTCTTGCCCCGGTCAGCGTCGCCGCCTCGATCGAAAGCCTCTGTCGCTCGCGGAACTCCTTGCCAGACTTGACCTTGAACGGGTCAAGCGAAACCCGCTCCAAGCCCTTGCCATCGCCGTCCTCGAGAAGCAGCACAGTTGTCAACTCGGCCTTCTTCGCGGCCGTATTGGCGCCCGCGATCGTCACGTCGCACTTGACCTTCTCGCCGCTCCTGACCTCGCCAATCGGCGTCACCGTGACGTCCTTGAGGCGGACTCCCAGGACGTCGACGCGCAAGACGACAGGCTGGCCGATCGTGATCGCGTAGTCGCCCTGGAAAGGGTTCTCGCCAGGCGCGTACGCAGGCGCCTCCTGCGCGCACACGGACCCCGCGACCAACGCCGCCACGAGCGCGAAGATCACCCGTTTCATGCCGCCCCTCCCGAACGGGCGAGCGGAGGCTCGCCCAAGCAAATCTAGGGCCAGTGTACACCGCCGGGTGGCGCGCTGCCGGCGCGGGCCGACCCTCAGTGCGCCTGCCGCACCACCTCGCCGATCGCGGACGCCAGCGCTTTTTCGGCGGCGCGCTCGACGCTGAGCGACGTGTACTCGACCGTCGCGCCCGATGAGGCCCCCTTCTGCCGGCCGGTGGCCAGGTCGAAACAGGTGAAGGTTACGCGGGAGGAATACGCAACATCACGCCGGCCCATGTACGAGAGGGCGCGCTCGCCGGCGGGCTCGATCCGGACCACCACGAGCGAGGCCGCGTCGCTCGCGCTGACGGCGCGGACGAACTCGCCCGAGCCGACACCCCCCTGCCCACGCAGGAGTTCCTCCGCCCCCGGCAGCGACGCGGCGTCCACCGGTTGCAGTCCGGCCGACGAGAGGTCCGACTGAACGAGGCTGGCGACGACGCCGGCCAGCGGCTGGTCGCCGACGACCGCGACCGCCACCCGGCCGGCCACGACGACCCGCTCGTGCACCTCGCGCGCAGAACGGGCCCGGGGCGCATGCGGCGCCGCGCCAACAGCCCCGGCCAGCGCGTCCCGACCAGACGGCGCGCGCGGCCGGTCGGCGGCGATCCGGGCGCTCGCCGGACCGCTCCCCACCGCCGGCTCCCCAGCCGGCGCCGGGGCGCTGCTCCCCGTCCCGCCTGCCGCGGCCCCGGCGACTGCGGCGGAAACGGGCGCGGCGCCAGTCGCGGCGACATTGCCGCTCGCTCCTGTCGCGTCTGGGTTGGTCGCGGCCGCGGCGGGCGCGACGGATTCCGCCGGTGGCGGCGCCGGTGCGGCAGCGTCGGCAAGCCGGCTCAACCTGGCGGCGCTCAACCACGGGAGGTACCGGCGGACGAGCGGCAAGCGCAGGGCGAAGAACGCGGAAACGCCCATCGCGACCAGCAGGAACGCCGCAACCCCGAGCACCACCAGCGGGAGGCGGGACGGCCGCGAAGCGGGCGGCGCGGACGCGGCCGGCACCGGCGCCGCGGCGGCCGCGGCCGCCGGCACCGTGACCGGCGGCTGCACGGTGGCGGTCGCAACCGCGGGCGCGGCGCCCGTCGCGCCACCCGGGCCCGGAAGCCGCGTGGTCCGCTCGTCGCCCCCGCCCGTGGCGGCCATCGCCCCGGCGGCGGCGCCGCGCATCCCCGGGATGCCGCCAGATGCGGGCCGGGCCCCCGCGGCATCGAGCAGCCGCTCCAGATCGGCGGCCAACTCGTGGCAGTTCTGGTAGCGTTGGGCGGGGTCCTTGGCGATCATGCGGTGCACGATCCTGCGGGTCTCCGGATCGACCGCTTCGCTCAACGACGCGATGTCCGGCGGCTCCTCCTCGAGGATCTTGCGCAGCAGCGCGAGCGGGCTGTCGGCGTGGAACGGCGTGTGCCCCGAGAGGAGCTCGAAGAAGGTGACACCCAGCGAATAGATGTCGGTGCGCCGGTCGACCGCCTCGCCCCGGCACTGCTCCGGGGAGAGGTAGCCCGGGGTCCCCATCAGCATCCCGGTCGCGGTCAGCCGGGTCGCGGCGTCCTGCGGGAGGGCGAGGCCGAAGTCGGCGATCTTGAGCAGGCCGCGCTCGTCCACCATGAGGTTGGCCGGCTTGATGTCGCGGTGCAGGAAACCCTTGTCGTGAGCGACCGCGAGGCCGTTCGCGGCCTGCAGCATGAACTGAGCCGCCCGCGGGTTGTCGATGCGGCCCTCCTCGCGCACCATGGCGAGCAACGACTTGCCGGAGACGTACTCCATGACGAAGTAGTGGCGGCCCTCGTCCTCGCCGATGAAGAAGATCTGGATGATGTTTGGGTGCGAGAGCGCCGCGGCCGCTTGCGCCTCGCGCACGAAGCGCGCTACGAACGTCGGGTCGGTGCAGAGGTGCTCGCCCAGCACCTTGATCGCCACGAAGCGGTTGAGCGATTCCTCGTGCGCCTTGTAGACGACGCCCATCCCGCCGCGCCCCAACTCGGAGACGATCGTGTAGTGGCCGATCTTCAACGGGGTCATCGCACCCACCTTCGCCTTTCACCGCTCGCGCTCACCAACCGGCCCACCCAAACGGGCCAGCGCTCGCGGGGAAGAAAACCGCAAGCTGGCGCCCGGAACCCGGGCGCCAGCCGTCACGAGTGCAGCGATCTTTTCAACTCTCGACCGGCGGCGGCCGCCGTCACGGCAGCTTCACCATCATCCCCCGCTTGATCGCCGCCGCGTTGCCGCTCTTGACCGTGCAGATCGAAAGCTTCTCCTTCACCTGGCTGACCTCGAGCCGTGCCACCTCGTTGACGCTCTGATCGAGGATCTCGCCGGTGTCCGGGTCGCGCACGACGTTGGCTTCGCCGACCACGAACTCCTGGCCGACGTTGATGCCCTCGCGCGAGCCGCGGTTGACGTACACCTTGCCGCCGCCGACCTGGGCGACCGTGCCGGTCCACGGGATCTTCGGCAGCTGCTCGACGAGGAAGTCAACCGCCTCCTTGCACGCGGCCGTGACGGCCTTGCCCACGTTGTCCTTCTGATACCCGCCGGCGTCGGCGCCCCAGCCGCCGCCGCTGTACCCGAGGTCAAGGCCCTTCTTCGTCGACACACCAACGACGCTCTTGGACGCCAGCACCTGGCCGGTCGTGGAATCGACGATGTAGATCGTGGCGTTGACCTCGCCCTTGCCGCCGGCGCCGCCGATCCGGAAGCCGCCGACGTTCACGCCCCCATGCCCCCCCGCCGTGCTGTCCTGGACGTGGGTGATCGCGCCCTTGACCAGCAGCTGCGCCGGGGTCATCTGGCCGGTGGCCGGCGCCTTGGCACCCCCAGCGGCGCGCCCCGAGGCGGCGAAGTCCTGCTCCGCCATCGCCTCCTGGCGCATGTCCTTCTCGCCCAGGACGATGAACTTGCCGGTCTGGTTGAGGAGGTCGGTCATGATGGTGCCCCAGGCGTCGCCGATATCCCAATGCCCCGACCACCCGGCCTTATTTTCGAACTTGCTGACGGTGATCGAGTAGCGCAGCCCTCCAGCCTGGGCCAAGGCCAGGACAGGGAGCGACAGAGTCAACATCACAAGCCCCAGAACCCGGATACTCCGTTTCATCGTCTCGCCTCCCTTTTGTAATCGGTGCCTGCCGTCATGTTACGCAAACGCGGTCCAGGCTGTCAAACCCTTGCGCGGCCGCAGCGGCTGCCCAGTGCGACATCCGGGGCGGCCCCGCCCGGACACGACAGGGACCCCGCGCCCGTGCGCGGGGTCCCTGATTCGATCGGCCTCGAGACTACTTCTTCTTGCTGCTCTTGGCGGGATTTGCGGCCGGTTTCTCCCTCTTCCCCTCGGCGATGTTCTGGGCCTTCAGCACGCACATGGCGGCCATGTTGACGATGTCGGGGACCTCGACGCCGCGCTGGAGCACGTGGACCGCCGCGTTGACGCCGCACAGGATCGGACCAATCGCCTCGACCTTGGCAAGGCGCCAGAGCAGCTTGTAGGCGATGTTGGCGGATTCGAGGTCGGGACAGATGAGAACGTTGGCGTCACCCTGAATCGCCGACAGCGGGTAGGTCTCCTGGGCCACCGCGGGCTCCACCGCGGTGTCGGCCTGCATCTCGCCGTCGGCCACGAGGTCCGGCCAGCGCTCGTGAACGATTTCGACCGCGCGCCGCACCTTCGTGGTCTTCGCGTCGGAGTTGGAGCCGAAGTTCGAGTACGACAGCATGGCGATCCTGGGCTCGACGTCGAAGTAGTCCCGCGCAACCTCGGCGGCGCAGTACGCGATCTCCGCCAGCTCCTCGGCGGTGGGGTCGAGGTTCACCGTGGTGTCGGCAATGAAGATCATCCGGTCCTCGAACAGGAGGAGGTACACGCCGGCCGCCCGGCTCACCTCGCCGATCGTGTGGTGGATCTGGAGCGTCGGCCGGATGGTGTCCGGATAGTGCATCGTGAGGCCGGAGATTAACCCGTCGGCGTCGCCCTCGGCCACCATCATGTTGCCGAAGTAGCTGGGGTCGCGCAGCGCCTTGGCCGCGTCCTCCGTCGCCAACCCGCGCCGCCAGCGCATCTCGTGGAGCTTCTTGACGTACGAGTCGAACTTCGGGTGCAGCGAGGGTTCCACCACCTCGACCTTGTCCTTGGCGACCTCGAACTCCGCGAGCAGCGGCTCGATCGCCGCCCTGGCGCCCACCAGGACCGGCGTGCAGATGCCCTCGTCCACCAGGATCTTGGCCGCGCGCACGATCTTCGGGTGCTCGCCCTCGGCGAACACGATCCGCTTCGGATCGGCCTTGGCCCTGTCCATGACCACGTGCATCACCCGACGGATCCGCGAGAGACGCCCCTCCAGCTCGCGGACGTACCCCTCCCGCGACGCCCACGGCTTGCGCGCGACGCCGGAGGCGATCGCCGCCTCGGCGACCGCCGGGGCCTCCCAGAGCAGGACGCGGTAGTCGAACGGCTTGGGGATCAGGTACTCCCGCCCGAACTTGAACGGCTTGCCGCCGTACGCGCGGACGACGGAGTCGGGCACGTCCTCCTTGGCGAGCGACGCGAGCGCCTTGACCGCCGCCATCTTCATCTCCTCGTTGATCTGGCTCGCCATCACGTCGAGCGCGCCGCGGAAGATGAACGGGAAACCGAGGACGTTGTTGACCTGGTTCGGGTAGTCGGAGCGCCCAGTCGCCATGATGACGTCCTTGCGCGCCGCCACCGCGAGCTCGTAGGTGATCTCCGGATCCGGGTTCGCCATCGCGAAGACGATCGGGTCGTGGTTCATCGACCGGAGCATCTCGGGGGTCACGACGTTGGGGGCCGACACGCCGACGAACGCGTCGGCGCCGCGCATCACGTCGGCCAGGGTGCGGGCGTCGGTGTCCTGCGCGAACTGCTCCTTGTACGGGTTCATCCCCTCCTTGCGCCCCTTGTAGATGACGCCCTTCGTGTCGACGAAGAACAGGTTCTCCAGCTTGACACCGAGATTCAGGTAGAGCTTGGCGCAGGCGATGCCGGCGGCGCCGGCGCCGGAGAACACCACCTTGACGTCGCCGATCCGCTTGCCGGTCACCTCGATGGCGTTCAGGAACGCCGCGGCGGAGATGATCGCCGTGCCGTGCTGGTCGTCGTGGAACACCGGGATCTTCATCGTCTTCTTCAGCGTCTCCTCGATGTAGAAGCACTCGGGCGCCTTGATGTCCTCGAGGTTGATCCCCCCGAGCGTCGGCTCGATGAGCTGGCAGAACTTGATCACCTCGTCGGGGTCGTGCGTGTCGATCTCGATGTCGAAGATGTCGATGTCGGCGAAGCGCTTGAAGAGGACGCCCTTGCCTTCCATCACCGGCTTGCCGGCGAGGGCGCCGATGTCGCCAAGCCCCAGCACCGCGGTGCCGTTCGAGATCACTCCCACCAGGTTCCCTTTGCTGGTGTACTCGTAGGCGAGCGCCGGGTCGCGCTCGATCTCGCGGCACGGTTCGGCCACACCTGGCGTGTACGCCATCGAGAGATCGCGCTGCGTCATGCACGGCTTGGTGGGGACCACCGAAACCTTGCCGTGGCGTTTGCCGGTGTGGTAGGCGAGGGACTCCTCGCGCGTGACCTTCCCTGTGCTCATGGCAACCTCCTCGCCCCATTGGGGCTGCAAATGAACAAATTCACAAGTATATGGTACGGCCTCGCCGGCCCGCAATCAAGGCCGATGCGCGTACCTCGAGCGGCCGCAGCGCCGCGGCCGCCAGCCGCCCCCTGCGGGCGTGGCGCGCGAGCGCCAGCTCGATGAGGCGATCCAGGATCTTTCCGAAGCCGACCCCGGAGAGTTCCAACAGGCGCGGGAACATCGAGATCGAGGTGAACCCCGGGATCGAGTTGAGTTCGTTGAGGAGGAAGCGGCCATCGCGCGCGTCGAGGAGAAAGTCCACTCGCGCCATGCCCTCGCACCCGAGGGCGTCGAATCCGGCGACGGCCAGCCTCTGCACCTCGGCGACTTGCACCGGGTCGAGAGGCGCGGGCGCCAGCAGCCGGCAGTCGTCGTCGAGGTACTTGTCCGCATAGTCGTAGAACTCGTGCCCCGGCACGACCTCGCCCGGGAGCGAGGCGAGCGGGGCCTCGCCGTCGAGCACGGCGACCTCGATCTCCCGCCCCGGGATCCCCTCCTCGACGATCACCAGGTCGTCGTAGCCGAGCGCCAGCTCGACCGCCCCGGCGAACTCCTCGGCGCCCTTCACCTTGCTGATCCCGACCGAAGATCCCAGGCGCGCCGGCTTGACGAACAGGGGGAGCGGCAGCGCCAGGCAACGCGCCTCGCAGCGGATGCGCTCGCGCCTCCACTCGGCCGCGGTCAGCGTCTCGAACCGCGGCGTGGGCAGGCCCGCCTAGCGGAACAACCTCTTGGAGAGGACCTTGTCCATGGTGACGGCGCTCGCTGCAACCCCGCAGCCGGCGTAGGGGAGGTCCAGCACCTCGCAGAGGCCCTGGATCGTGCCGTCCTCGCCGAACGGCCCGTGGAGAATGGGGAGCACCACGTCCAGCGAGCCGTCCTGCATGCGCGGGTCGAGCGGCGTCGCGCCGGTGAACTCCGGCACCCCACCAGGCGTCGCGCCGGTCGCCGCGAGCACCTCAGCCGCGGTGGCGGGGGCGGCCCACCGGCCGGCGCGGTCGATGGCTATGGGGACGACCTCGTAGCGGGCGCGGTCCAAGGCGGCCGCGACGGACGCGGCCGAGACCACCGATACCTCGTGCTCCCCCGAACGGCCGCCGAAGACGAGACCCACGCGTAGCTTCGCGCTCATTCCTCTTCCTTTCGCCCGCCGCTCATCCGCAGTTCCCGGGCACAGGCCCATCGTAGCGCCACCCCCGGCCGTGCCGCACCAGCCATGCCGGCAGTTCGCCCACGCTCCCGAGTACCGCCGTCGCGCCGGCCGCGCGCAGCGCCTCGGCCGCGGCCGGTTCCGCGCTGACGCCGACCACAGGCGTCCCGACGCCGGCGCCGGCGGCGACGTCCACCACCATGTCGCCCACCACGAGCGCCGCGGCCGGCGCCACCCCGAACCCCCGCAGCACCGGCAGCAGCGCGCCCGGGTCGGGCTTGCGCACGCCGTACGTGTCGGGGCCGACGACAACCCGCACGTGCCGCTCGAAGCCGGTGTGCCGCAGCCACAGGCGCGAGAGCTCCTCGTCCTTGTTGGACACCACCGCGACCCGGCCCGCGGTCCCCGCCGCCGCGAACTCGAGCGCCTCGGCGGCGCCGGGGAAGGGCGGCGTCTGCTCGAGGTAGGTCGCACGGTAGAGCTCGAGGTAGCGGGCCGTCATCGCGGCCAGGAACCCGTCCTCCGCCCGCTCGCCGACGGCGTCGCGCACCAGCTCCAAGGCGCCCCGACCGACGTGGATCCGCACCCAGCCGAGGTTGCGCTCGGGGATCCCCTCCTCGGCCAGCGCCGAGTTGAGCGCCAAACGAATGCCTGCGAACGAATCGGCAAGCGTGCCGTCGAGGTCGAACAGCACCGCTGCCGGGATCCGGGTCGGCGTCGCCGCCCCGCTCATCGCTCCGTCCCGATGCGCGGCCACGAGGGGTGCCAGCCCGACCCGGCGGTGCGGGAGGGCTGCGGTTCCGGCAGCAGGTGCATCGGCAACCCGGTGCCGCGATCGACCATCGAGACGTAGGGGACGACCCGCACCCCGGCGCCGGGCGCCGCGATTTCGAATTCAACCTTTCCGTCGCCAACCTCCGCCGTCAGCGGCACGTGCAGGTGTCCGAACGGCGCCAGGTCGAGTTCGCGGGCTTCGACCACGGCGCCGCCCGAGTCGAGCACGCGTACCCTCACGCGCATCCCGACCTCCGACCACGACGCCGCACCGACGCTTGCCACCACGGTTGCGGACCTCGTGACCCGGCGCACGACCGCCGTCTCGCCGGGCGCCAGCGCGGCGTCCGGGGCGACGCCACCCGTCCACTCGTTCGCCCGCCAGACCCCGGGGACGGTGCGCGCGTTGTAGGTCCGCGCCAGCACCAGGAAGTTGCAGGCCGGCGACGCGCACACCTCGCCGCCGGCGGTCGCGTGGAGCAGCAACGCACCGAACGTGCCGGCGTTGCGGAACTCCGGAAGCGAGAGGACGTCCGGCACGTCCAGCACTTGACCGGGGGCGAGCGCGCTGGAAACCGCCGGCGCGGCCGCGTTGTCCCGCCCGGTCGGCAGGAACTGCGCCGTCACCGCGAGCGGGTGCGGCTGCGGGTTGAAGAGCACGAGGTCGGTGCGCCAGACCGCGCCGCCAAACCCGTCGAGGTGCGCTGCCTGCGGGACCATGTACGCCGAAGCCAGTCCGCTGCTCGCTTCGAGCGCCGAGACCTGCAGGATCTGGATCGGCGGGACCAGCGTCGCCGAGTCAGGGGGGCCGGTTACGGCCAGCGCCGCCGCGGCACCGGGTAGCAGCGGTGACATGACGCACTGCCCGGGAGCGACCGTTTCGGCCGCCGATCCCGGCCGCTTCAGCGTGATTGTCTCCCGCCCAGCGCACAACCGCACCACCGCCGGCTTCGACCCCTCCGGCAGCACGATGCGGCCGGTGCCCGAGAGCTCCCACCCGCCCTTGCGCAGCTGCCACTCGGGCGAGAAGCCGGCGGTGCCCACGCGCTCCCGGCTCACGGCGCACGACCCGTAGCGCTCCCAGGCGAGCTGCAGCACGCGCCGGGTCCGCTGGCGCGCCGTGAAGAGGAGGTCGGCCCCCGGCACCGGCAACGGCGTCACGAACAGCGTTTGCTCCCCCCGCCGGCCCGGGCGGTCGAGGGCGAGGTTCGCCTTTTCCATGTCCACGATCCGGAACCCGGCCCGACCGAGCACGTACTCGACATGCGGCGCCGCAACGAAGTCGACCACCACACGCGTCGTGGCCGGGTCGTAGTGCTCCCGAATCCAGGTGAGCGCCGCCCACACCGGCCCGGGCTTCTGCCGCTCGATGAGAGCGGGCGTGGTCCATGCCACCGCAGTCGCGCACCAGAGCGCCACCAATGTCGCCGCCGTCCGGCGGCCCAGACGGCCCCGCACGGCGAGCGCGCCCCCCGCGAGCAACGCCACGAACGGCACCGCCGGCATGAAATAGCGCAGCGAGACTGTTTCGTTCGTGGTGAAGACCGCGAAGGCCAGGTACACCGCGACCGACACGGCGGCAAGGGCGGCAAGGCGCCCGCGACCGGTGCGGACCAACGCGACCGTCCCAACGGTCACGAACGCCCATAGCGGGAGCGCGAACTGCCAGCCGACGAACGAGCCCGCGAGCCACCACCGCGCGATGTCCGCGAGCCCCGCCCCGGGCAGCCGCAGGGCTCGTTCGACGGTGGCCATGTAATGAACGAGGCCGGTCGTCGCCGCCCACCAGCGCTGGGGTCCGGTGACAAAGATCGCAGGTATCCACGAAGCGGCCGCCACGGCCACGCCAGTCATCGCTCCGAGGGCAAGGCTCCGCCAGCGCCGCGCCCGCACCGCCGCCACCAACGCCCACGCCAGCGCGGGTACCAGAACGACTCCGCTCTGGGGCCGGATCCCGGCCACAACGCCGCACGCCGCTCCCGCCAGCGGCAGCAGCGCCGGCCGCTCGACCGCCGCCACCACCGCGAGCGCCGCGACCACGCAGGCGGACGCCCCGGAGACATCGGAGATCCCCACCGCCGCGCTGTAAAGGAACTCGGGACTGGCCGCCAGCACCGCCGCGGCCGCTAGGGCCGCCGCCGGCGGCGCCCCCAGCCGCCGGGCGAGCGCCCAGGTCGCCGCGAGCCCGGCCAGGGCCCAGAAGATCCCGACGACCTGGAGGGCGACCAACGGGTCCCCGGTGACCACGTTCACGGCTTTCGCGGCACCGATGTACGCCGGGAACCCAGGCGGCTGCGGCGAGTGGGCCGCGACGTCGTACCTCAGCACCGCCCGCTGCGCCAGCACCTCGTCCCACTCGAACGGCGCCGCGGGCCGGGAGATCCACAACAGGACCGCGTACGCCGCGAGCGCCGCGAGCGCGAGGCGCGCGGACG
>Ga0075520_1001000_pt1 | contig 13242 bp, 10 predicted proteins | sample NGEPerB_FD_75100 | JGI IMG/M metagenome (GOLD analysis project Ga0075520, IMG submission 75100) | Arctic peat soil microbial communities from the Barrow Environmental Observatory site, Barrow, Alaska, USA - NGEE PermafrostAB12-B | ecosystem: Environmental > Terrestrial > Soil > Wetlands > Peat ... | reverse complement strand
GTGTTCGGACAGGCGGCGCGGCTCCTCAAAGCAAGGCGCGCGCGGATGCAACGGGCGTGACTGGCTAACGCATTATCAGATTTACAGCCGACGGCGAGAAATCGAAAGGCCGATGGCAGGCAGGCCGGCCAGGGCCATCGAGCCGGGCTCGGGAACCGTTTGCAGGCTGAAGCTGGCAGGATCTACTTCGAAGGTAAGATTGCCAACCAGCGTCAGAGTCGTGTTGCCGACGAGCGCCGGGGTAGTGCCGCTCACCGGAACGCCAGTGATGAGCTGGTTGCTGAAAGTTCCGGGCGTATTGTAAAACCAGTTGTAATTACCTGTTTCCAGCACGCTGATCGTGCCAGCGGCGTTCACGCCGAGATAGTTAATGCTTCTTAGGACCGAGGCGTAGCTCGTTGAAGCAGATTGCACCGTGCCGTTCGCCAAAAGGTTCGGGAATAACGTCGCCAGAGAGGGCAACCCGCCCGGCCCCAAGCTGATATTCAACCGTAAATCGCATTTAAGTTCTGAAGCCAAGTGCCGATAGGAACATGCGGAAAAATCCGGGACCGTCGTTTTGCCGGTAATCTTTGGATTCCTTGGAACATTGGCCTGTGAACATTGATCTCATCAGCGAGAGTGCGTGGATTTCCGTAATCGAAGGCACACGGGAGGTCCAATTTGAGTTCCTGGCTCTCCAGCTTTTCCTGGTGAATTTGCGGAAACGGCTGCAGTCCAAAGAACTTTCCCAGGCTGATTGTGTCCGCGAGTTGAAGGCGTTTTGCGCCAAGTTCAGCCGTCTACCCATTGCAGAAAAAGATTTCAGCAGGATTGCCAACCAGAATCCGGCGACGACGAATCGCCTGCTGGACCCAAAGGAAGTGGCTCAGAGAATTCTGGCGGGCCAATGTCTCATCCTGGCTGGAGAGGAATCCTTGCTGGCCGGCCTGCCCAATGGCAATTGGATCGGCGGAACCATCCCTTACTTCATGGACCAGGAGGGAGGCTGCCTGTGCAAAGACAGGATTTTCGTCACGGAAATCAGTGCGGAATGCCAGACTTCCAAAGACCGGTATGCCGTGTCACGACTGCCGGAGGTATATCAGGATGCGGAGGAAGGCACTCTCAGTTTCATCATTCTGCCTGCGGACAGTCCGATCCACACCGAGTTTGCGTTGCATGCGCCGCGTTATCGCGGTTTCGCATTGCAGCCGATGGTGGGCTGGGTTGCGGGCATTGATTTAGCCATGGCCGGCAAAGCGGCGCCGAAGGTGTTCTGCGGCGGTCCGGAGCCGCTGGCGGACACAGCCGTCGTCATGCGCGTCAAACTGCCGCCCGACCGGGTGGCTCAAGTCAGGATTGTCAACCTGTTCCAGCCCGGTGACGGAGACACGATCCGATTTCGATCCAGTGGTTTTTCGGCAGCGACCGCCTTGATTAACGGCCAAGAATGCAATTTTGCCGAATACCTGCGAAGCATCGAAGCCGACACTCACGTGCCGCTGGTGGCCGACTACTGCGGCGCGCGGGTCAACGTGAGTTTTAAGAGCGTGAATCCGCAAAGCGGCCGCGTTGAATTCTACGCGCCCGTCGTTCCCGGCATCGCTTACAAGCTGGCGCTGCCCGTGAAGGACTACGTTTCAGAATTCCAGTCCGGGCTGAAACAATTATCCCCGGACAACTTGCTGTTCTCCTGCAATTGCATTCTCAATTACCTGTATTCCCGGCTCGAAGGCCGGCGCACCAGCGCCTTTGTCGGGCCGGTGACCTTCGGTGAAATTGCCTATCAATTGCTGAATCAAACCCTGGTTTACGTCGAACTCGTCGACGTCGCGTCGGCACAACCGTCCGTGAACCTGCCGACGCCGGAGCTCTCGGCCGCGTATGAAGAGCTCCAGGCCAGCGAACGCCGGTTTCGCGCCTTGAGCGACTCTGCGCCGATGGGAATCTTTCTGACCGACGCGGACGGACGAATCCTTTATCACAATCAGTATTGCCGGCAGTTCACCGGGATTTCCACCAATGATGCCATCCCCGAGGGGTGGATTCGGACGATGCATCCAAACGACATTGCGGGGGTGTCGGCCGCGCTGGAGAACAGCGTGCGCGAGCATGTCGAGTTCGACCGGGAATTCCGGCTGGTGGATTCCGACGGCAACGCGCGCTGGATCCACTCGCGGACGAATGTTCTGCGGTCGGAAGCCGGGGAGATCAAAGGGCGCATCGGGGTGATCGAGGACATTACCGAGAGGAAGCAATCGGAGATCGAGCTGGAGCGGGTGAACCAGGATTTGATGAAGGCATCGCGGGAAGCGGGGATGGCGGAACTCGCCAGCGGCGTGCTGCACAACGTCAAGAACGTCATCAACAGCGTTAACATCTCGGCCTCTGTCCTTGGGGAGCAATTGCGCCGGTCAAAAGCTTCGGAAATCACAAAAGTGGCCGCGTTGGTGCGCGAGCATGCGGGCGACCTCGCCCGGTTCATTACGGAAGATCCGAAAGGAAAACTTCTGCCCAGATATTTGGAATCGCTCGCGGCGCAGATTGTGATCGAGCGCGAATCGGTGCTGAAGGAATTGAAAGAGATCGAGGATAGTATTCAGCACATCAAGAATATTGTTACGGTGCAGCAGGAATCCGCCAAGCTGAGCGGCACGACGGAGAAGATGAAGCCCGTAGACTTGTTGGAGGATTCACTGCGAATCGTTTCCGCCAGCATGGCGCGTCACGGCATTGAGCTGGTTCGCGAATACGAGGCGAACCTGCCCGAGATCACGGTGGAGAAGCACAAGGTTCTTCAGGTCCTGGTGAACTTCATTCGAAATGCCAAGCAAGCCTGTCAGGGCTCGAACCGGACGGATCGGAATGTGGTTTTGCGGGCGGCGATGGAAGGGGAGTTTGTTTGTCTGTCCGTGACGGACAATGGCGTCGGGATTGCGCCGGAGAATTTCAGCCGTCTTTTCGGACACGGGTTCACGACGAAAAAAGAAGGGCACGGCTTCGGACTGCACAGCAGTGCCCAGGTTGTGCGGGAACTCGGAGGGGACATTCAGGCGCACAGCGAAGGAGTGGGCAAGGGCGCCACCTTCATGCTGAAGCTGCCGCTTCGCTGCCCCAGTGAAAACAGTCAACCCGCCAGCCGCGGTTTGGAACCCCGCCACTCCCGCCAGGTTACCACGCCTCTTTGACCGCCGACGCATTGAGGTCACCGCGGCCTCCCGGTCACCCACATGCCTGCGGCTCCTTGATCACGGCTTGCTGTAAGCAAGCACCATCCCCTCGTTCTCCATCCTGAACGTGCTGCCCTGGACAGTTCCGATGGTTGTGCCGGCCCCTTCCCATTTCATGGTGAGGTTTGTCCCCTGGCAAGTATACGTGGCCTTGACCTCACGGCTGGCGTCGCCGCCTGAGGGCACGGAGAAGTTCATCGTGCTGCTGCAAGTGCCATCGGAATTGATGACGAATGTGCCGGACTTGATCGTCCCCGTATGGCCTTCGTGCTCCATAATGTAGGGCACCTTGTTCCCGTTAATGCTCACCAACGCGTAAGTGCCAACCGGATTGATCTCAGCCGCCACCTTCGCATCCTGCTTGCAGCCGGCCCAGGCCATCATGAGCAGGGGCAACAAGCACAATTGAAGGGATTGCCGCATCGATCGCCGTGTTTCGCCGTTGAATTCCGACTGATTTGTTTTCATGCCGGCGATCATACGTCATGACGCAAAAACAGGTAATTGATAAAACTTCCGGTTGCATCGTGAGAACCATTATTGGGGACAAATCGCGCAACCGTTTCAACACCTCAAATGATCCGCGTCCGAGCCGCGTCATGGCCCCGATCCGCTGAGGCTTGTGTAAGCAACGCTACGGTACGCGCACGCCGTCAATCGGATGTTCCGAGGGCGTCAATAAATTTTACTTGTGCTTTCGGCCAATTTAGTAAAGGTTAGCCCAACTATGAAAAGGAAACTATCATTTGTTATGTTATTGGGCCTGGTAATGGGCGCGATTCTGTGTGGCTGCAACAAAGAAGCCGGCACTGACACCACTGTTCCGGCCAACACCAATGCCCCGGCGGCGCCGTCCACAAACGCACCGTAATTAGGGCTTCATCACAGAACTCACGCCGGGCCGTTGTTTTGCCCGGCTTCTTTTTGTCCTGGCGCGACTTGGATTTATTACAATCCAAGAGTAAGTTTTTTTATGAAATTGCCCCGACTGATTTTGGGTTTGGCCGTTTCAGCAATTCTCGCCGGTTGCGGCCCGGATTCCGGCAGCAGCAACACGTCGCCAGCCCAATCGACCAATGCCAGCTCCAGCAGCGGCAGCGTCCTGACAGCTCCTGTCGATTACCTGGGGGCGATTGCCCAGGCAAAGCAATCCGCCGTTAAAACGGTGGGCCTGGCGTCCATCAACGAGGCGATTCGTCAATTCCAAACCGAGCATGGGCGCCTTCCCAAGGACCTGAACGAATTGGTGAAGGAGAAGATTTTGGTCCGAATTCCGGCAGCCCCCTACGGCTCGAAGTTCGTTTATGATCCGGCCTCAGGCGAGGTCAAGGTCGTCAAGCAGTAAGGTCCCGCCGCGTTGAGAGATCTTCGCCGCAGGAACGACCCCTCTTCCCGCCGATGCGCGACAAGGGATGAGGTGTCAAAAAATGCGAAGGATTTTTCAAAATTCGACCAAAAATGCGTGTTGACCCCGAACGCTCCGCCGGTAACATGCGCCCTCAAAGTTTACTCACTACATTGAAAGAACTATGGCTGTAAAAGTTGCAATTAACGGATTCGGCCGCATCGGTCGGTTGGTATTCCGGGCGCTGGTCGAACAAGGCATGGTCGGCAAGGACATCGAAGTCGTCGCTGTGGGCGATATCGTTCCTGCGGACAATCTCGCGTACTTGCTCAAGTACGACTCCATCCAGGGCCGGTTTAAAGGCCAGGTGACGTCGAAAAAATCCGCTGCGGACAAGCCGGAGGATGATGTTCTGGTTGTCAACGGCAAGGACATCAAGGTAGTCAGCGCGAAATCGCCGGCTGAACTGCCGTGGAAAGCCCTGGGGGTGGATTTGGTGATTGAATCGACGGGACTGTTCACCGAGGTGGAGAAGGCCAACGGCCATATCACAGCGGGCGCAAAGAAGGTGATCATCACCGCGCCGGCCAAAGGCGATTGCCTGACGGTTGTCATGGGAGTGAACGACGGCAAGTACGATCCGAAGAAGCACAACATTATTTCCAACGCGTCCTGCACGACCAACTGCCTGGCGCCGGTTGTCTACGTGTTGCTCAAGGAAGGTTTTGGCATCGACGAAGGTTTGATGACGACGGTGCACAGCTACACCGCGACTCAGAAGACAGTGGATGGCCCCAGCAAGAAGGACTGGAAAGGCGGTCGCACAGCGGCTCTGAACTTGATCCCGTCGACCACCGGTGCGGCCAAAGCAGTCGGCCTGGTCCTGCCCGAGGTGAAAGGCAAACTGACCGGCATGGCTTTCCGAGTGCCGACGCCCACAGTATCGGTTGTGGACCTCACCGTCAAAACGGTGAAAGAAACCAGCTACGCGGAAATCAGCGCCGCGATGAAAAAGGCCAGTGAGACCTACCTGAAAGGGATCCTCGGTTATACCGAAGACGAAGTGGTCAGCTCCGATTTCATCCACTGCGAACTCTCCTCGATTTTCGACCAGGGCTCGGGCATTGAATTGAACAAGAAATTCTTCAAGCTGGTGAGCTGGTACGACAATGAATGGGGTTACAGCTGCCGCGTGGGAGATTTGTTAAAATTCATGATCAAAAAGGGAATTTAGTTTCAGCTTGAAACGCCAAACGGCGGCCTGAAGAGGCCGCCGTTTTTTTTATTGTGTTCCGGTTAAAAATTTCGATTTTAGATGCGAACGAACCCTCACCCCCGCCCTCTCCCATCCGATGGGAGAGGGAGAAGTGATTGAGGCGTTCGTTGCAAGTTAACGCTTTGAAACAACCGAGAGCGCTGGACGTATCTCCCTCTCCCGTCGGACGGGAGAGGGTCCGGGATGAGGGTTTTCTGTCTTCTCGAAATCCGACATGGGTTCCGTCCCACGCGACTTCAGCGGACACCCTGCTTCAGTTCCTTTTCGATCTTGTCGACTTTCGGACGAATCACCACCCGGCAGTACGGCTGGTTTTGGTTCTGGTTGTAATAATCCTGGTGGTATTTCTCGGCCGGATAGAATTTCTTGAGCGGGACGATTTGCGTCACGATCGGGGATTTGAATTTGCTGCGCGCTTCCGCCATGGACTTTTCCGCGGCCGCTTTCTGCGCCTCGTTTTCGCAAAGAATGACGGAGCGATATTGCGTTCCTTCGTCAGCGCCCTGGCGGTTTAGCGTCGTCGGATCATGCGCCTCCCAGAAAAAATCGAGCAACTTTTCATACGAAAGGATCTTGGGATCGAACTCAATCCGGGTCACTTCGGCATGGCCTGTTGAGCCGGTGCAAACCTGGGCGTACGTGGGATTCTCGGTGTGGCCGCCGGCGTAGCCGCTGGTGATGGACTTGACGCCTGGAATTCTTTGGAAGACCGCTTCCATGCACCAGAAGCAGCCTCCTCCGAGGAAGGCGAATTCAGTTTGGTTGGTGTTCATATTTTGGGCGCTGAGTTCCTCAACTGCGCCGAGGATCATCGCCACGAGCGCGAGGCAGCCCAGGCCTTTGGAAAACGGCGACAATTTCATGGTTCCTATAGGTGTGCCGGAACCTGCTACGCCAAGCCGCGCGTGTCAACTTACGGGCGCGGTTCAGTCCGCGTCACCAGCATCGGGCTGTTCTTTGGGAGCAATGAAATGTAATCGATCAGGATATGTTCCGCCTCTTGCAGGTCCACATCCACACCCGGCGGTTTGGGGTCATCGAGATCCTCCCCGGCTGGTGACCCGTCGGCAGCCACCCCGGAATGCTCGCCCGAGGTCCCGGACGCGCCCTTCAGGGCCAGGTAGTTGGTCCACGGCACAGGCGGCGGCAGACCAGGCGCATCGGTCTTCTTCAGCGAGATTTCATACGTCTTTTCGGCAGGTTCGGGCCGCGCCAACAGGTCCTGGTTGCGCAACTTCTCACGCGCTTGATCGTCGCGCTTTTCCTCGAGCCGCTGCTTCTCATTCAACGACACCGTTTGATCAGCCTCCAGCTTTCGATACCGGTCGATGTCCTCGCGGACATAGGCGAAATCACGATTTGTCGCGATGCGCTCGGTGGAACTGCGCAGCAGGTCGGACAAGTAAGGTTGCACCAGGTTGAGCTTGTCATACCGGGCGCTTTTGATCGTGTCCCATTCCAGCGGATTCGGGAGTGACGCCTCCCCCATTTCCTTCAAGTAATTGCGCACCGAAGGCAGAACGATATCCGGCAGCACGCCTTTTTTCTGGGTCGACGCCCCGCTGGCCCGGTAGAATTTGCTGATGGTGATCTTCAACGCGCCGAAATCGTTGGTGAACATCCGCAGCGGATCGAGATTCTGGACGGTGCCTTTGCCGAACGTGGAGGTATCGCCCACGATAATGGCGCGGCCATAATCCTGCAAAGCGCCTGCGACAATCTCCGAGGCGGAAGCGCTGTAGCGGCTGGTGAGCACGATCAGCGGGCCATCGTAAGCAGTGGAAGGATCCCGGTCATTTTGCACCACGCACCGGCCATCGTATCTCACGACCTGGACCACGGGGCCTTCCTTGATAAACAATCCAGTCAGTTTAATGGCTTCATCCAGGGAACCTCCGCCGTTATAGCGAAGATCCAGGATCACGCCGTTGACATTCTCGCGCTTGAATTTTTCCAGGAGTTTGGTGACGTCTGCCGAGGTGTATTGGCCCGACGGGGGACGGTCCGCCAAGGCAAGCTGCAGTTTGGGAGCGCTCAGCTCCATCGGCGCATAAAAAGACGGCAAATCAATCACGCCCAGCCGCATCGTCCTGCCCTGCCCGGTGGGGATATCGATGATTTTGCCCTTTGCGGCCTTGTCTTCCAAAGGGATGTCATCCCGATAGAGCGTAACGATTTTTCTGCCGATGGAATCTCCGCCCGGATCAATCGTGAGCCGGACCTCAGTCGCCTTGGGTCCGCGGATCAATTGCACCACTTTGTTAAGGCTCATATCGACGATGTCGACCGGCGGCTGATTGCTTTGCGCGACACCGACGATGCGATCGCCCTGTTTGATTCTTTTGCTTTTGGCGGCGGGCCCGGACAGCAGCCTGGCAATACTGCAGTAACCGTCCTCGGACCGAAGTTCCGCGCCAATGCCGCACAGTTGCAGGTTCATCGGGATCTGGAACTCCTGGAACTGCGCCGGGTTAAAGTAATCCGAATGCGGATCGTACGAATTGGCCAGGGCGGTCAAATAAACGCCCATGACATCTTCGTTATCCCAATCGGTGTAGAACCGCAGGTTTCGATAATAGCGATGCGAGAGGGTATCGACGATTTGCTGGCGGATGCTTTTGGCCGGCGCGGCTTTTTTGGTTTCGGTCTTGGGCTTGGCAGGGTCCTCGAGGGCCATTTTCTCCTGCAAATAATCATTAAGCAGCCGTTGACGCCAGAGCTGCCGGGCCTCGGTCAAATCCTTCGGATACGGCGATTCCTTCCGGTTAATCGGGACGCGCTCGTCGGAATCAAACTTGAAATCCTCGTTCTGCAACAAATCGTCGACGTACTCCACCTGTTGCTGGAGCCGTTGGAAAAAGCGCGAGAAAATCACAAAAGCCGGCTGCACGTTGGCGACCCGCTGCGGCGTGAGGGTGAGGTGATCCAGGTTGGTCCGGTACTGCTCGAACTCCGCGATATCCGCCTGCAAGAAATGCAGGTGCGGGGGGTCCAGCGATTCCAGGTACCTGTCCAGAAACTTGCTCGAAATCGTGGAATCAAAAGGATGATGGGAGAAATGGATGCCCTCCAGGAGCCCGGCAGTGAGGAAAGCCACCCGCCCGTCAAAGGGGCCCGGTTTGATCGTGAACGCATTGGTTGTGACCGCCAGAGTGTTGCTGGACACAATGGCCAATGGCTCTCGCGCAGCCGAAACCCCGATGCCAACAAACAAGAAAAAACAGAGCGCCGGGAAGCGCCTGTTGAGATGCAACATCATATTTTTCAAAATCGCCTAGGAAATTATCACTTTAGACGCTTTGCAGCAAGAAACGCTCAAAAGTCGTGTCGGCCCGCGTTGTCACCCGCCACCCGCGATTGAGCCGCCCCCCTTGCCGGCAGGCCAGAAAAGTCCAAGCTTCCGCGCGGCCCTAAGATATACCTGGATCAGCCATGTGCGCCGGCGCGTCAGCTCCGCCCGCAAAGGCCGCGCCGATCGGCCGTCCACTTGCTCACACTCGACAAAACGATCGAATGCGCTGAGCAGGATCTCGGCATCCTGGATATCCCCCATCATGGATTGATAGCCGCGCATGGCGCGCCGGCGTTCCTCGGTGACGACAGGCAGCAGAGGCAATAACGCCTCGATCATATAGCGAAAGCGTTTGAAGGCGATGCGGGTGCGGTGGATGGAGCCGGTGTCGTTGGGGGTGACTCTTTTGCAGAGGCTGGCCACCCGGGCAAAGGCCTGGTCTATGGCGCGGAGGGCGGTTCGCAACGCCACGTCAGGAGGAATGCGCCGGCGCAGCCGCTTCATGTCCTTTTCAAAGCACGCAATGCTGCGCGCCAGCCGCTTTGTCCTGATGTCCTTCACAGCACGCCGAGTCTGCCGGGTCAGGCGCGACTCGCGCCGGGCCAGCCATTGACGGAATTTTCGGGTCAGCGGGAAGGATTTTTTTAACCGGCCCATGTAATCCAGTTGAACCTGGGTGTCACGAAGTTCATCGAAGGTATCCAGATGCTGTTTGAGGGCGCGCCGCGTTTTTTTGAGTCTCTTGCCGGGAATAAAGGCGCGGAGCAGCTCGATCGTGCCGAGCAGCCGGCGTGTTTCGGTTCTCGATTGATGCACCGCTTCTTCCGAAAAGCGTCGCTGGCAGGTCTTGAGCCGTTTCTTGTAACAATGGCATTGCGCGGGCAGCGTTTCCGCCAGGTGTTGCACCACGTCACACGGCGCCTGGCCTGACGCGCCATCCTCCGGCTGAGCTTTCCTCTTCCTGCTCATTTTCCGGCGGCGCCAAACGGCGAACGCGCCAGCTTCATTGCCGGATACCGGCTCCTCCCATTTGCCGGGAGCGCCGCTCCAGGCTCCTCAAGACCGGCCAGGGCAATGAATTCGGACTGGCTGCGACGCGGTTGGGCGTCCTTGGACAACTTGGGATTTCGGTAAATGCCGTCGGCCTGCAAAAAGCGGGCCTTGATATTGTCAGCGAGAGTGGTCGCGAGTATTTCGCCTATCAACCGTTCCCGGAGATTGCCGTCCTCCACGGGAAAAGCCACTTCAATGCGGCGGAAGAGATTCCGCGGCATCCAATCGGCGCTGCTCAGATACAGCTCGGGACGGCAGCCGTTTTCGAAATAGAAAATGCGGCTGTGCTCGAGGTAACGGTCGACAATGCTGCGCACGGTGATGTTTTCGCTCAATCCCTTGATGCCGGGCCGCAGGCAGCAGATGCCGCGCACGACCAGGTCGATTTTGACGCCGGCGCGGGAGGCATTGTAAAGCGCCCCGATGACCTGGCGTTCGACGAGCGAATTCATTTTGAGGATGATGCGCGCGGGAGAGCCTTCCTCCGCGTTGCGCGTTTCCCGATGGATGCGCTGCATGAGTTTCTCGTGCAAATCGAATGGCGCGACCATCAGCTTTTTGAGGGGGCGAAACTGGCAGATCCCGGTCAGCAGATTAAACAGGTTGGTCGCGTCCTCGCCAAAATCAGGCCGGCAGGTCAGGAACCCGATGTCGGTATAAAGCCGGGCGGTGGACGGATTATAATTCCCGGTGGAAAGATGCACATAACGGCGGATCAACCCTGCTTCGGCGCGGACTACCAGGGCGATTTTGGCGTGGATCTTATAACCCACCAGTCCATAAACCACATGGACCCCGGCTTCCTCGAGCTGGCGCGCCCATTCGATATTGCTGGCTTCGTCAAACCGTGCCCGGAGTTCCACGACGGCGGTGACTTGTTTGCCGTTGCCGACCGCGCGCATCAAGGCGCCAATAATTCGTGTGTCGCCCCCGGTCCGGTAGAGCGTTTGCTTGATGGCAAGAACGTGCGGATCTTCGGCGGCCTGTTCGAGAAAGCCGACCACGCTGGAGAAACTTTCATACGGATGATGGAGCAGGATATCGCGCTGCCGGATGGTTTCGAAAACATCCTCTTGCCGCAGAGACGCCGAAATGGGCGCAACAAACCGGGAGTCCCGCAAGTCCGGGGAGTGGTCCCCTTCATATAAGATCATCAATCCGCCCGGGCTGAGCGGACCGTGCACCAGGTATAAATCATCAGCGCTCAGGCGAAACGTCCTGAGGAGCGCGTCGCGGATGGGCTCCGGCATGTGCTCATCGACTTCCAGCCGCACGGCGTCTCCCTTGCGCCGGTTGTGCAGTTCGGTTTCCACAGCCTTGAGCAAGTTGATGGTTTCTTCCTCGTCGATGTAGAGTTCGCTGTTGCGTGTCACCCGGAAATGCCAGTGGCCAAGCAGCGTCGTGCCCGGGAACAAATCAGCCAGGTAATAGCCGATCAATTCACCCAAATAAACATAGTCCTGGCGCCCGTCGGTCCGGGGCAACGGGACCAGGCGTGGCTGGTTTCGAGGTATCTGGACAACGGCCATGTGCTTGAGGGCTTCGCCGTTCTTCTGCAATTCCAGCCGGATGATCAGGTTCAGGGATTTGTTGAGCAATTGCGGGAACGGATGGGCGGGATCGATCGCCAGGGGCGTGAGCACCGGGCGGATCTCGGTCCGGTAATAGCTCTCCACCCATTTCAGATCGGTCGCGTCCAGTTCGGAAATCCCCAAAATGCGGAGGCCGTTTTTTGCCAGGGCCGGCATCAAACTCCGCTGCCAGTATCGATACTGGTCGGCCACCATCTTTCGGACGCGGCGGACAATGGCGCTGAAAAGGTCCACGGGAGTCAGGCCATCGTCGGAACGCTCGGCCGTGCCGGTTTCAATCTGCTGCTTGAGCCCGGCAACCCGCACTTCGAAGAACTCATCCAGGTTCGAGCTGGTGATGCAAAAGAACTTCAGCCGCTCCAACAAGGGATGGTTTGGGTCCATGGCCTCTTCCAGGACCCGCTGGTTGAATTCCAGCCAGCTCAACTCGCGGTTGATGAAATGCTGCGATTGGAACACGTCGGGTTTCACGCGAACAGACCCGCGTAGCTTGGGGCCTCCAGCCCTATGATCAAAGTTACGAATGTGTGACGAAGAATTCACGGTGAATACCAGCCTCAATAGTAGCCGAAACCCGGCCTCGGGGCGAATGCAATATCCGCTTTTTTGCGGACTGGGCCTGAATTGCCTTGACCTGGACCGAAGCCGGTGGCTGAATCGATTTCGAAATCAGAAGGAGGATAACCGTTTGATAAGGGTCCGAAACGCCGCCATGGCACCACTGTGGCGGCGTTCCTATGTCACAGGAAAGGCGTCAACAGCCGGGCAATTCCATCGCGCAGCCGGACAGGAAAACTGCGCGCATCCACATCCTGCAATCGGATGCGACGGGCCTGGCTTCGTTTGGCGTCAAACAATGCTGCCAGCCTGGCCGCAAGCTGCGCGTCGTAGGATTCGACGTTAAATTCAAAATTCAAACGGAGGCTGCGTGGATCCCAGTTGGCGGATCCAACAAACGTCCAGCAATCATCCACGACAAGGAGCTTTGAGTGATCAAAAGGCGGCGGAGCCAGCCAAAGCCGGCAGCCGTTCTCAAGAACCTGCCACCACTGCGCCTCCGAAGCCCAGTGCACCACCCGCAGATTGTTCCGGGCCGGCAGCAGAATATCCACTTCCACCCCGCGAAGCGCGGCGACGTTCAAGGCGGAGATAATGCTGGGGTCGGGCAGAAAATAAGGTGTGAGAATCCGGATGGTTTCCCGGGCTGACGCGAGCGCCGCCAGAATCGTCCAGCGCAGCTTGTCCATATCTTCATCGGGCCCATCGGCAATGCCGCGTGAAATCACCGGGCCCTGCGATTCGAGAGGCGGAAACCATGTTTCGCCCCGAAGCGATTCGCCGGTTGTGAAGAGCCAGTCGTCCGTGAAGACCTCCTGCAACTGGGCCACCACGGGCCCCTCGATTCGGAATTGAAGGTCCTGGACCGGGGAGGATGGATTTTTTGACAGCCAATGGCCCACGCGAATATTCAT
>Ga0075520_1000999_pt1 | contig 13245 bp, 9 predicted proteins | sample NGEPerB_FD_75100 | JGI IMG/M metagenome (GOLD analysis project Ga0075520, IMG submission 75100) | Arctic peat soil microbial communities from the Barrow Environmental Observatory site, Barrow, Alaska, USA - NGEE PermafrostAB12-B | ecosystem: Environmental > Terrestrial > Soil > Wetlands > Peat ... | reverse complement strand
GATCTCCGCGGCGGTAGCGGCGGTCGAGGCCGTCGACGCCTGCCTCGGCAGGGTCGTCGAGACCGTCGACCGCCTCGGCGGCGTCTGCCTCGTGACCGCCGACCACGGCAACTCCGACCACATGCTCGAGCCGGACGGCAGCCCCAACACCGCGCACAGCACGAACCTGGTGCCGTTCATCGCCACCGCCGCCGGGACGCGCGTGCGCGCCGGCGGCCGGCTGTGCGACCTGGCGCCGACGGCGCTCGCCTTGCTGGGCATCGCTCAGCCGGGCGAGATGACCGGCGCCAGCCTGCTCGAGACGGGGTCCTGAGCTGGTCGCCACGGCGTCGCGTGTTGTTGAATAGTGGAGTTGATGCAACAATGGTTGGCATCCATGCGCCAAAGTCGAGAGTCTGAAGGGGTAGCCACGTGCTGAACGCCGTATTCATCGCCATCTTCCTCATCGAGTGTGTCCTCCTGGTCGTGCTCATTCTCTTGCACTCGGGCAAGGACGCCGGCATGGCGAGCATCACGGGCTTCTCGTTCGCCTCCTCGGCGAGCGTCATGGAGCGCAATCTCACGCGCTACACCATCATCACCGGCGTGACGTGGTTCATCACCTCGTTCGTGCTGGTGTGGAGACTCGGCTGACGACGGCTCCTGTTGCCAGGCGTGTACACGAGCCGATGAGTCGACTAGAGTGCTCACGAGCGCAAGGGGAGGTGCGAACCAGGGGCTGACAGTGGGTCCGAGAGCTCCCCGCGCTGACGGCGATTCCCTTGGGGGGGACGCCGCGGGGAAAAGTGCTTGCCATCCTAAGGAGGTCACATTGAGCAGACGTAACCAGAGGTGGGTCGGCCTCGTCGCATTGGTCGCCATCCTCATCGTCGCGGGACTGGTCATCGCAGCCTGCGGCAGCAGTAGTTCTTCCAGCAGCAGCAGTCCGAGTTCGGGCGGCACGCCCAAGGCGGGCGGCACCTACAACTTCCCGCTGGGCGCCGAGCCGATCAGCATCGAGCCGCTCAACACGCAGGAGTCCGAAGGCGCCAACGTGGAGCACCAGATCTTCCAGGGGCTCGAGATCCTCAAGCTGATGCCGGACGGCACGACCGAAGCCGTTCCCGATCTCGCCGATGGACCGCCTCAGGTCAACTCGAACGCCACGGTGTTCACCTTCAAGATCAAGCAGGGCGTCATGTTCGGCCCGCCCGTCAGTCGTGAAGTGACCGCCCAGGACTTCGTGGATTCGTTCAACTACGTCGCCCAGGCCAAGAACCAGTCCGCCACCGTGTACATCCTGGCGCCGGTCAAGGGCATCGACGCCGCCTCCGGCTACGCCGGCAAGAACGGCCTCACGGGCGTCAAGGCGCTCGACAAGTACACGCTTCAGATCACGCTGAGCTACCCCTTCGCCGACTTCCCGGCGACGCTGGTGCACCCGATCACGCACGTGTTCCCGGTGGACTACGCCAACAAGATCGGCCGCAAGGCGTTCTTCGACAAGCCGGTCGGCACCGGCCCGTACATGGTGCAGAGCTGGATCCACAATCAGTCCGTCACTCTGGTCAAGAACCCGAGCTACTGGAACACCTCGGGATCGGGCGACTCCGCCAAGCCGGGCAACGTCGACACGATCAACATGCCGATCTACACGGACAACAGCACGGAGTGGCTGGCCTTCCAGAAGGGCACGCTCGACTACTCGTCCGTGCCGGCCGGCAACGTCCATGCCGCCGAGAACAACGCCAACGTGAAGAGCGGCGCCTGGACCGCCAAGGCGTACGCGAGCACGGCCGTGTACTTCATCAGCGTCGCCATGAACCACCCGATGCTGGGTGGCGCTAACCAGGGCCCGAACCTCCCGATCCGCGCGGCCCTCAACTACGCGGCCGACCGCACGGCTGTCTGCAACATCGTGAACGAAGGCGTGACGATTCCCTCAGACGAGATCGTCCCGGTCACGATCCCGGGCTACAAGCCGGGCCTCAACCCGTACCCCTACGACCCTGCCAAGGCGCAGCCCGAGCTGGACAAGTTTACCGGCACGCTGCCGACCAATATCCCGTACTGGTACAACACGGGCTCCGCCCACGACAAGATCGCCCAGGTGCTCATCGCCGGGTGGACCAAGGCCATGCCGAAGCTCTCCTTCAAGCTCAACGGCATCGAGACCAACTCCTACTGGACGCAGTGCGGCCAGGGCAAGGCACCGGCGCTGTTCCGCATGGGCTGGATCGCCGACTACCCGTCGATCGACAACTTCATCTACCTGTTCACCACGCAGGGTGGCCTGTACGGCAGCTACAGCCGCTACAGCAACCCCGAGGTCGACAAGCTCTTCAAGCAGGCGCGCAGCACGCTCGACCAGACGCAGCGCTTCGCGCTCTACAACCAGGCGCAGTCGCTCATCCTCGCGGATGCTCCCTGCATCCCCGTGTACACGTACCGCGACTTCCGCGTCACCAACAACAAGATCGGCGGGTTCAGCTACAACTCGTTCGGTCTGATCAACATGTGGGACGTATGGGTCAAGTAGACCCGATCAAAGCTTGCCCGGAATCGGGTGACTGAGTAGAATCCACGCAGCTATGCGGGGCGGTTCGCGGCCCACTCGCGGACCGCCCCGCGGCAATACTCAGGGTCTCCGGCGCGTGCCCGAGACCCGGCGGGTAGGAGAGATGGCCGACAGTTGATCTCATACATCATCAGACGCCTCTTCCAGCTTGTCATCGTCCTCATCGGCGTGACCTTCATCACGTTCATGATGCTGAAGCTCGTGCCGGGCGACCCCGCAGTCGCGCTCGCCGGCAAGGGTGCTTCGCCGCAGCGAATCGCCTACGTGCGCCACGAGCGTGGGTTGGACCGGCCCTTCTACGTGCAGTACTACAAGTACGTCACGCGGCTGCTGCACGGCGACCTCGGCGAGTCGCTGTACACCGGGCTCCCCGTGCGCGACATGATCGTGCAGGCGGCTCCGGTCACCATCCAGCTCGCCGTCGCGGCGGTCCTCATCGAGCTTCTGGGGATCCCCTTGGGGGTCTACTCGGCGCTCAGGCAGTACAGCTTCTGGGATACGACCCTCACCACGCTCGCGCTGATCATTTGGGGCATCCCGGTGTTCGTGCTCGGCTACTTCGCCATGTACATCTTCGGCCTCAAGCTCAACCTGTTACCCATCGGCGGCGCCGGGTTGCCGTACATCCTGTGGATCCTGCCGTCCAGCTGGAACAGCTTCACCTACCTGATCCTGCCGGCGCTCACGCTGGGCATCATCGAGGTCGCCTACATCTCCTACATGCAGCGCGCCTCGATGCTCGAGGTGTCGCGCTCCGATTTCATCCGCACGGCGCGCGCCAAGGGCCTCAGCGAGCGCAAGGTCATCTGGGGTCACGGCTTCAAGAACGCCGTCATCCCGGTGATGACGATCGCCGGCATCGACCTCGGGGCGCTCATCGGTGGCGCCATCATCACGGAGACGGTGTTCAGCCGTCCCGGCATCGGCCTGATGATCTACCACGCCATCGGCCAGCGCGACATCGCGGTCATCGCCGGCGGCGTGCTCTTCGCTACGTTCTTCTTCGTCTTCGCCAACCTGCTCGTCGACCTCGGCTACGCGTGGGTGGACCCGCGCGTGCGCCTGGAGGACTGACCGGTGCCTGACTGGGACGCCAAGCCGCCGGCGGACAGGGACGTCTACGGCACAGAGGTGACTCAGGCGGAGACCGTCGACGCGCGCCCGCAGGCGGAGGTCTTCGACGAACAGATCGAGGAAGGCGCCAAGCCGCTCGGACTCTGGTCGGACACGTGGAGACGGCTTAGGCGCAACAAGCTCGCGATCATCGGCCTCGGCATCATCATCGTCTTCATCACCATCGGCACGGTCGAGGAAGTCGCGTTCATCTTCGGGCACCCGGTCACGCCGTATCCCCCCGACGAGGTCAACTACGCGCTCTCGCCGCAAGGCCTCGGCTCGCCGCCGTCGCTCAAGCACCCCTTCGGCACCGATTACCTGGGCCGCGACGTCTTGTCGCGCGTTCTGGCGGCCACCCGCATCGCCATGCTCGTCGGCATCATCGCCGTCGCCATCGCGCTCACGATGGGGCTCATCCTGGGGCCGATCTCGGGCTACTACGGGGGCGCGGTCGACTCGGTCATCATGCGCATCGCCGACATCTTCTTCGCCTTCCCCTACATCCTGTTCGTGCTGCTGATCATGAGCGTGCTCGGAGCCGGCTTCCAAAATGTGTTCATCGCCATCGGCATCCTCGGCTGGGCGACCTTCGCGCGCATCGTGCGCGGCCAGATTCTGAGCGTGAAGTCGATGGAGTTCGTCGAGGCGGCGCGCGCTCAGGGCGCCAGCGATCTGCGCATCATCTTCCGCCACGTGCTGCCCAACAGCATGGCGCCGGTGTACGTGGCCGTCGCCATGGCGATCGGCGGCGCCATCGCCACCGAGGCGGCCCTGAGCTACCTCGGCATCGGCGTGCAGCCGCCGACACCGTCGTGGGGGCTGATGATCGCCGACGCCGTGAACTATCTCACCGGCGGCAACTGGTGGTACCTGTTCTTCCCGAGCCTCGCGCTCGTCCTCACGGTGTTCGGCTTCATCTCGTTCGGCAACGGCCTGCGCGACGCCACCGACCCCAAGCTGAAGGAATAGGCATGGCCGAGCGCCTCCTCGACGTCAAGGACCTCTCGACGCAGTTCTTCACGCACGCCGGCATCGTGAAGGCCGTCAACGGCGTGAGCTTCACGCTCGACCGCAACGAGACCATCGGCATCGTCGGCGAGTCCGGCTCGGGCAAGACCGTCGCCGCCCTGTCGCTGATGCGCCTCATCCCGGACCCGCCGGGCAGGGTCGTCGAGGGCTCGCTGATGCTCGGCGAGCGCAACCTGCGCACGATCAGCGACGACGAGATGCGCGGCGTACGCGGCAACGACATCGCGATGATCTTCCAGGACCCGATGACGAGCCTGAACCCGGTCATGAAGATCGGCAAGCAGATCGGCGAGGCCATCACCCTGCACCAGGACAAGTCCAAGCGCGAGGCGTGGAAGATGGCCATCGACCTGCTGGCGCGCGTCGGCATCCCCGACGCGCCCAAGCGCGTCGATCAGTACCCGTTCGAGTTCTCCGGCGGCATGCGCCAGCGCGCCATGATCGCCATGGCGATCAGCTGCAACCCGGACATCCTCATCGCCGACGAGCCCACGACGGCGCTGGACGTCACCATCCAGGCGCAGATCATCGACGTCATGCGCGAGATGCAGGCGCAGTTCAGCTCCGGCGTGATCCTCATCACGCACGACCTCGGCGTCATCGCCGAGATCGCCGACAAGGTGATGGTCATGTACGGCGGCCGCACCGTGGAGTACGGTCCGGTCGACGAGATCTTCTACAACAGCCATCACCCGTACACGTGGGGACTGCTGGCCTCGCTGCCGCGCCTCGACGCCTCCGAGAAGGAGCGGCTCACGCCCATCAAGGGGCAGCCGCCGAACCTCATCACGCTGCCCGACGGGTGCCCGTTCACCGTCCGCTGCCCGTATCGGCGTCCCGAGTGCCGCGACAACTGGCCGGAGCTCGAGATCGTCGGCGCCGAGCACGGCGTCCACTGCTGGATCCCCGTGGATGAGCGCCAGGGCCTGCGCGTCGAACTGCCGCATTTCAAGGAGTCCGTCGTATGAGCCTCCTCGAGGTGCGCGACCTCAAGAAGCACTTCCCTATCCGCACCGGCGTGCTCAAGCGCACCACCGGCTGGGTGTACGCCGTGGACGGCGTCAGCTTCGACGTCGAGAAGGGCGAGACGATCGGGCTCGTAGGGGAGAGCGGCGGCGGTAAGTCGACCGTCGGTCGCACCGTCCTGCGTCTCACCCCGGCGACGGGCGGTTCGGTGATCTTCGAGGGCATCGACGTCATGAAGGCGTCGCACAGCGATCTCAAGAAGCTCCGCCGCGACATGCAGATCGTCTTCCAGGACCCGTACGCATCGCTCAACCCGCGCATGCGCATCCGTGCCATCGTCGGCGAGGCGCTCAAGATCCACGACATCGGCACCGAGGCCGAGCGCAAGACGCGCGTTGCCGAGCTGCTCGAGACCGTCGGCCTCACCGCCGAGCACGGCGAGCGCTACCCGCACGAGTTCTCCGGCGGCCAGCGCCAGCGCATCGGCATCGCCCGCGCCCTGGCGCTCAACCCCAAGCTCATCATCCTCGACGAGCCGGTCAGCGCCCTGGACGTGTCGATCCGCGCGCAGGTGCTCAATCTCCTCGAGGACCTGCAGGACGAGTTCGACCTCACGTTCATGTTCGTCTCCCACGACCTGTCGGTCGTCAAGCACATCTCGGACCGCGTCGCCGTGATGTACCTCGGCAAGCTCGTCGAGGTGAGCGACAGCAAGGTCCTTTACGATCACCCGCAGCACCCGTACACGGAGGCCCTGCTCTCGGCGGTGCCCATCCCGGATCCGCACACGGAGCGGTCGCGCCGCCGGATCGTGCTCGAGGGCGACGTGCCCAGCCCCGCGAATCCGCCCAAGGGCTGCGTCTTCCACCCGCGCTGCCCGCGCGCCCAGGAGATCTGCACGACGGCCATGCCGCGGCTGATCGGGACACCCGGCGCCGACGCCGGCGAGCGTCACCAGGTCGCCTGCTACTTCCCGGCACGCTTCACGGGCGGCCAGCGGCGCGTCGACGACGCGCCGTTCAAAGACGCGCTGCCGCAAGAGCAGGACTGACGCGCTCCTGCGCCTTCGGCCCGCTCGGTCTCGCTCCATGATCCGGTCCTCGCGACTTGGCCTCCCGGCATTCGTCTTCGCGAGCTGCGCGGCGTTCGCGCTTCTCCTCGTGGCCTGCGGCGGTTCCGCCGGACCCTCGCCGTCGCCGACTGCAGACCGCGTCGCCGGCGTCGTCAACGGTCAAGACCTGCGCGCCAGCTCTGTCGGCGTAGTGCTCGCCGAACGGCGCCTGTTGGGCCAGTCTGCGGCCGGTGCGTTCAAGGAGGCCGTCGACCGGGAGCTCGTGCGGCAAGAGGCGGCCCGACTCGGTGTGACCGCCGACGCGGCCGCCGTCGACAAGCGCATCGCCGCTCTGACCACCCAGATGGGCGGTGCGGCCGCGCTGAAGAAGTCCCTGGCGGCGGCGAAGGTGACGCCGGCGCAGCTGCGCCAGAGCATCACCGACGGCGTCCTCCGCCAGGCGGTGCAGGATGCTTTGTTCCCCAAGGTGACGGTCGGCCAGGGCGTCGTGCGCGCCTACTACCAGTCCCACGTGAAGGACCTGTTCACGAGGGATGCGTCGGTGCATCTCGACGCCATCCCCGTGCGCGCCAGACTGATCGCCGAGAACGCTCTCAAGCGGCTCCGGCAAGGTCACCCCTTTGCCGAGGTGGCGCGTCAGTTCTCGATCGACCCGGAGTCCAAGGCCAACGGCGGCGACATGGGCTGGGTCACCGTGGCCTCCTTGCCCGCGCCCCTCCAGAAGGTCGTGACCGGGGCCAAGGCGGGCGTCGTCGCCAGGCCGATCGCGGCGGCCGGGGGCTGGTACGTGCTCGACGTGATCGCGTCGCAGCCCGCGCAGGTGCTCTCGTTCGCCAAGGTCCGCCTCGGCCTGCAGGCGGAGTTGACGCGCGTCGAGCGCTCTCACGCGCTTGATGGCTGGCTCGCAGCGGCGCGCAAGAAGGCGTCGATCCAGCAGAAGTAGGCCCCCCGGACCGGCCAGTGGGCCGGCGAATGGGCGCTTGCTATACTCGCCGGCGATGGTCCGGCAGGGGAGGCCCCCGGTGCGCAACGCTCTCGTACTCCTGGTCGTGGTCGCGCTCGTGATCGTCACCGCGGGCGCGGTGAATCACTCCGTCGCCTTCGACGTCGACTGGGTCGCCGGCACGCTCAGAGCCGTCTCGCTGTTCTGGATCGCGGCGGCGATCGCGCTCGTCGTCCTCCTCGCCGGTCTGGCGGCCGCGCTGCTCGCCCGCCGGGGTGCAGTCCGCACGCAGCGCAAGCTCGAGACCGAGCTCGACGTCACGTACCGGCGCGTGCGCGAACTCGAGGCCGCGACGGCCGCGACCGCGACGGCCTTGGCACCGGCCGGCGCCACATCGGCCTCGGCGGAGCCGGCACAGACCGCCGTCCAGGCCGCGAGCGCTCTCACGACGGCCGCCGCGTCGACTTTCGCCGCGCAGACCCCGACCGCAGAGCCCCCGGCGGCCAGCGAGACGACGGTGACCGTGGTGGCGGCACACGGTTCGGCGCGCGTCACCCAGGTGCTGCCGGCGCCCACCGAGCCCGCGCCAGACGAGCTGGAGGCCGACGAGTCCGGGTCAGTCGAGCTGGAGGCGGAGGAGCCGGCGGCCGGTGACGCGACTGCGGTCACGCGCGCGCCCGGCGATCCCGCGGAGTCCACCACCTCGGACGAGCCCGACGTCTCCGCTGCGGACGCTGCCGGCGGCGAGGCGGCTCCGCCCGACTGAGTCCTCTGCGTTTCGCGCCGCGGGGCGCATCTGTCGGCGCGGCGCGGTACAGTCGTGGGGTGATGATCGCGTGAGAGAACAGCCAGACTGGCGCGTCGCGCCCGCTCCCTACGCGCTCGTCCGCGAGCTCGCCGCGGAGGCGGGCGTCAGCGAGGCGATGGCCCAGGTGCTGGTGCGCCGCGGCTTCGCCGATGCGCAGACCGTCTCCGCCTTCCTCCACCCGGACTTCCGTGTCCACGATCCGTACCTGATGCCCGGCATGCGCGAGGCGCGCCGACGAATCGACCGCGCGCTGCAGCGCGGCGAGCCCATCGCCGTCCATGGCGACTACGACGCCGACGGCATCACGGCGACGTTCCTGCTCGTCAGCGTGCTGCGGCAACTGGAGGCCGACGTCCGCTGGTACCTGCCGAATCGCTTCTCCGAGGGCTACGGAGTCTCGGCGACGGCGGTGGAGGAGCTCGCGGCCGCCGGCGTCAGGCTGCTGGTCACGGTGGACTGCGGCATCTCGGCGCGGGCCGAGGTGGCGCGCGCCGTGGAGCTCGGCATGGACGTCATCGTGACCGACCACCACGAGATCTCCGGAGACGTGCCGGACTGCGTAGTCGTCACGCCCAAGCTGCCCGGCTACCCCTGCCCGGACCTCGCCGGCGTGGGCGTCGCCTTCAAGCTCGCGCACGCGCTGCTCGAGGAGCCGGGGGACGAGCTCGTCGAAGTACCGCTCGCGTTGCGCCCCCTGGCCGACGTCGTGGCAGTCGGCACGGTCGCCGACATCGTCCCGCTCACCGGCGAGAACCGCGTGCTCGTCTCCATCGGCCTCGGCCGCCTGCGCAGCTCGCCGCGGCCGGGGCTCGCGGCGCTGATGGAGGTGGCTGGCGTCCAGCCGGGCTCGGTCAACGCCGGCACGGTCGGGTTCCGCCTCGGCCCGCGTCTCAACGCCGCCGGACGCCTGGAGGATGCGTCGCTCTCGCTCGAGTTGCTCGACTGCGCCGACCGCGACACCGCGATGCCGCTCGCCCTCAGGCTCAACGAGCTCAACCACGAGCGGCAGGCGATCGAGGCGGCGATCTTCCAGCAGGCCTGCGAACAAGTGCCGGATCCGCTGCCGCCGGCACTCGTACTCTCGGCGCCCGGCTGGCACGAGGGCGTGGTCGGCATCGTCGCCTCGCGCGTCGTGGAGCGCTTCGATCGCCCTACGATCATGCTCAGCGAGGACGGCGAGGAGGCCAAAGGCTCCGGCCGCAGCATCCCCGCCTTCGACCTGCTCGCCGCCGTCGACGCCTGTTCGGAACATCTCCTGACCTACGGCGGTCACCGCGCCGCCTGCGGCATGCGGCTGCGCACCGCGGACGTGCCGGCCTTTCGCGCCGCCTTCACGGCCGCCGCGGCGGCGGCGCTCGGCGACGCCGACCTGCGCCGCCGCCTCGACGTCGACGCCGTCGTCGCCGGCGACGAGCTCACGCTTGAGCTCGCGGACGAGCTCGAGCTGCTGGCGCCGCACGGCCTCGGCAATCGCAAGGTCACGCTGCTTCTGCGCGGCGCCGAGGTGGTGTCGCCGCGGCGCACGCGCGATGGCAAACACCTGCAGTACCGCGTGCGCTGCAACGGCGCCTCGTGCCAGGCGATCCACTTCAACTTCGGCGACGTCCCGCTGCCGGACGGCGGCGGGCGGTTCGACGTGCCGCTTTCGCTCTCGAAGAACGAGTACAACGGGTCGGTGAGTGCGCAGGTCGAGGTCAAGGCGCTCTGCGGCGTGGCCGAGGCCAAGACCGATCTGTGCCCGACGGACTGTACTCTCGACTGCCGCGACAGGCTGCTGGGGCCGGATCTGTGGGACGAGCTCCTGCGCGGCCCCCAGGTGAAGCCCGGCGGGGAAGAGGCAGCGGGGGCGCTCGCGGACGCCCGCCGCCAAGGCCGCCTCGTCGACCGCCGGGGCCGGCCCGCCGCCGCCGTGGCGGCGCTGGCCGCCGGCGCCGAGCGCGTGCTCGTCCTCGTCGCCGACGTCGCCGCCCGCCGTCCGCTGCTGAGCCGCGATGTCCTTTCGCCGCACCTGGAGGCCGGCGGCCTTTACCTGCAGACGGCCTGCGCCGGTCGGGCTCCCGCCGCCGCCGCGGCCGACGTCGTGATGACCAGCTACGACCTGCTGGCGGCACGGCCGGCCGTGGCGGCGGGGTTCACGCACGTCGCCCTGCTCGACCCGCCGTGCACGCGGCGGCTGCTCGCGGCCGTCGCCGTCGCCGCTCCGCGGGCTTGGATCCACGCCCTGTGGGGGCCGGCCGAGGCGCAGGCCGCCGGCCGCTTCGCCGTCGAGGAGCTCGACCTCGACACGGCCATGCGGCGCGCCTGGCGGGCCCTCAGCGAAGGCCAGGCCAAGTTTGACGACGCGCTTGCGCAGGAACTTCTGCGGGGAGACGGGAAGTTGCGCCCCGCGGGCGCGCTCGCGGCGGCCCTGCGGGCCCTGCGCGACGCCGGCCTCCTGTTGCTCGACGAGGCCGGTGGCTACCATCTCGAACGACCGCAGAGTAAGGTCGACGTCACTGGCACCGATACCTTCAGGCGATGGCACACACTGTTTCAGACACGAGAGTTCCTGAGGACCTGCCTGACAGCAGCGCTCTGACGCAGGTCCCGGACAAGTACCGGCCGCTCCTCGACGACCTCTTCGCGGCCGTCGAGCGCTACAACCCGGACCCGGATCGCGAGCTCATCACGCGCGCCTTCGTCGCCGCCAGCACCTTGCACGACCGGCAGAGCCGCAAGAGCGGCGAAGCGTACATCCATCACCCCGTGGGTACGGCGCTCAACGCCGCCGAGCTCAAGCTCGACTCGGTCACCATCGCGGCGGCGCTCCTCCACGACGTGGTCGAGGACACCGGCACCCCGCTCTCCTGGATCGAGTCCGAGTTCGGCTCCGAGATCGCCATGCTCGTCGACGGCGTCACCAAGCTGACCAAGATGCACTTCACCTCCCAGGAGGAGGAGCAGGCCGAGAACTACCGCAAGATGATCATCGCGATGGCGACCGACATCCGCGTCATCCTGATCAAGCTCTGCGACCGCCTGCACAACATGCACACGCTCTGCTACCTCAGCAAGCAGAAGCAGATCCAGAAGGCCAAGGAGACGCTCGAGGTCTACGCGCCGCTCGCGCACCGCCTCGGCATCCACAATATGAAGTGGCAGCTCGAGGACCTCGCGTTCGCCTCCCTGCATCCCCGCAAGTACCAGGAGATCCAGAAGTGGGTCGCCCAGCGGCGCGCCGACCGCGAGGACTACGTCGACGAGGCGGCGGGCTTCCTGCTCGCCGAGCTGGACACGGCCGGCATCGCCGCCGACATCACCGGCCGCGCCAAGCACTTCTACTCGATCTACCTCAAGATGAGCCGCGGCGGCAAGGAGTTCAACGAGATCTTCGACCTCACGGGCCTGCGCGTGCTTGTGGAGTCCATCAAGGACTGCTACGGCGCCGTCGGCATCATCCACTCGGTCTGGAAGCCCATCCCCGGGCGCTTCAAGGACTACATCGCGATGCCCAAGTTCAATCTCTACCAGTCGCTGCACACGACGGTGATCGGGCCCGGCGGCAAGCCTCTCGAGATCCAGATCCGCACTTTCGACATGCACCAGACCGCCGAGTTCGGCGTCGCCGCGCACTGGCTCTACAAGGAGAAGGGCGAGCGCGACCCGGACAAGCTCGCCTGGCTGCATCAGATGATGGAGTGGCAGTCGGAGACGGGCGACTCGCGCGAGTTCATGGACACGCTGCGCATCGACCTCTTCGAGGACGAGGTCTTCGTGTTCACGCCCAAGGGAGACGTCAAGAACCTCGGCGCCGGCAGCACCCCGGTGGACTTCGCCTACGCGGTGCACACCGACGTCGGTAGCCACACGGTCGGCGCCAAGGTCAACGGGCGCATCGTGCCGCTGCACACCAAGCTCAAGTCGGGCGACATCGTCGAGATCATCACCAGTAAGTCGAGCCACGGGCCCTCGCGGGACTGGCTCGACATCGTCAACACGCCGCGTGCGCGCCAGAAGATCCGCCAGCACTTCCGTCGCGAGCAACGCGAGGACAGCGAGCACTCGGGCCGCGACCTGCTGCAGGAGGTCCTGCGCCGGGAAGGGCTCCCGGCGCAGAAGATCCTCAGCTCCAAGGTGTTCGCGCAGATCAGCAAGGAGGTCGGCTACAACAAGCCGGACGACCTCTTCCTCGCCATCGGTTCCGGCCGCGTGCCGGTCAAGACGGTCGCCAACAAGGTGATGCAGGCCTCAGGCACGATGAAGGAGGCCACGCCGCCGCCCGAGATGCTGCCATCGCAGCCGGTGCAGGAGGCCGACGAGCCGCAGGCGCTCTCGGGCGAGTTCGGCATCGCGGTCGAAGGCATGAGCGACATCATGGTACGCATGGCCAAGTGCTGTAAGCCCATCCCCGGCGACGAGATCGTCGGGTACATCTCGCTGGGCAAGGGCATCACCATCCATCGCCACGATTGCAAGAACGCGCGCGCCCTGATGAAGAACCCGGAGCGCTTCACCAACGTGGACTGGAAGGGCCTGGGCGACATGGCCTTCCGCGTCGAGATCATGGTCGAGGCCCTCGACCGCAACCACCTGCTCGAGGACCTCGCGCGCACGCTCTCCGACTCCGGCGTCAACATCGTCGGCGGCAGCATGCAGACGCTGCCGGACGGCGTGGTACGCGACCGCTTCACGCTCGAGGTCGGCGACGTGCGCCAGCTCGACAACATCCTCGCCAACATCCGCGGTATCCATACGGTCTACGACGCGGTAGGCGT
>Ga0075520_1000997_pt1 | contig 13261 bp, 10 predicted proteins | sample NGEPerB_FD_75100 | JGI IMG/M metagenome (GOLD analysis project Ga0075520, IMG submission 75100) | Arctic peat soil microbial communities from the Barrow Environmental Observatory site, Barrow, Alaska, USA - NGEE PermafrostAB12-B | ecosystem: Environmental > Terrestrial > Soil > Wetlands > Peat ... | reverse complement strand
CCGAGGGCGACATAGGCGACGACCGGATGCCCCGAGCGGTACTGCAGCAGGGCCACGACCAGCAGGGCGATCGTCACCAGCAGCAGGAACGCGTGCATCGCCGAACCGGACGAGTCGTACTGCTGGACGCCGTCGGTGTAGCCGAACAACCCGGCGCCCATCGCCATCCCGCCCGGCCGCCAGTTGCCGAAGATCATTGCGGCCAGCCCGATGAAACCGCGCCCGCCGGTCTGCCCGTCCTGATACTTCAGACCCACCACCAGGAACGCACCGGCCAGGCCGGCCAACCCGCCGGAGATCATCACCGCGATGTATTTGTACCAATAGACGTTGACGCCCAACGATTCCGCCGCGTAGGGCGCCTCGCCCACCGACCGCAGCCGCAGCCCGAGCCTGGTCCGCCAGAGCAGCCAACCGGAGAGCGCGATCAACACTGCGGCCAGCACCGAGAGCAACGACAGGTTCGTGCAGAACCCGCGGAGGATGCTGGCCACGTCGGAGATGAAGAACCAACCCTTGGCCTCGATCTCGCCCAGCCAGTCGGACAGCCACGGCAGGGTGATCCGCCCGACGTCCGGCACCGGCGGGGATTGCCGCTGACCGCCGCCGGGGGCGTCGGTGAACACCAGCCGGGACAGGTAGAGCGCCAGACCGGGCGCCAGGATGTTGATCGCGACACCGGAGATGATGTGGTCCACACCGGCGGTGATCGTCACCAGGCCGTGCAACAGGCCACCGAGCAGGCCGCAGACGATGCCGAAGAACACCCCGGCCCACGGTCCCCACTGGTAGCCGGCGTAGCCGGCGCCGAAGGTGCCGAGCACCATCATGCCCTCGATACCGATGTTGACCACTCCGGCGCGCTCCGACCACAGGCCCGACAAACCCGCCAGTGCAATGGGAACGGCCGCGGTGATGGCCGCCTGGATGGCCCCCGAGGAGTCCAGATTGTTCGCGCCCGTGACGATCCGGACCAGCGAAACCACCGCAATCCCGGCAGCGACGACACCGAGCCAGGCGACCGGGGTGAGCTTGCGCGGCGCCCGGTAGGCGTGCGGCGCGGTGGCGACGTCGGAGTCGATCCCGCTCATGCCGCCACCGCCTCGGGCGTCTGCACCGCGAGCGCTCTGGCGACATCCCTGGCCTCGAGCACCAACCGGTACCGCCGGACGAACTCGTAGGCCACCACGACGGACAGCACGATCACGCCCTGCATGATCGTCACCAGCTCCCGCGCGACCCCGACGCCCTGCAGCGCGTTGGCCGACGAGTCCAGCGCCGCCCACAGCAGTGCGGAGAACACCATGCCGACCGCGTTGTTCCGGCCGAGCAGCGCGACCGCGATCCCGGTGAACCCGATTCCGGTCGGGAAGTTCAGCGAGTAGGAGGCTGCGGAACCGTTCAGCAGCTCCGGCATGCCGATCAACCCGGCCACCGCCCCGGAGAGCAGCATCGCCGAGACGATCATCCTGTTGACCGATATACCGCTGGCCACCGCCGCCGACTCCGACAGCCCGGTGGCCTTGATAGAGAAGCCGAACACGGTGCGGGACAACACCAGCGAGTAGAGGACCCCGACGATCACGGCCAGGATGCTCAAGCTGTAGAGCGGGGTGGTGGAGCCAGGGAAGGTGATCACCGGGAGTTGCCCACCGTCGGTGATCTTGGGGGTGCTGATGTTGTTGCCCTCCAGCACAGCCAGCATCTGCGGCGTGAGCAGGTACGCCACGATGAAGGTCGCGATCGAGTTCAACATGATCGTGCTGATCACCTCGCTGACCCCGCGGGTGACCTTGAGCAGCGCCGCGATGCCGGCCCAGAACGCACCGACCGCCATCGCCACGATCAGGGTGATCGCGATTCGCAGCGGCCCCGGCAGGTTGCTCATGAAGGAGGCTCCGGCAACGGCGGCCGCCAGCATCGCCGCCAGCCGGTACTGGCCGTCGACGCCGATGTTGAACAGGTTCATCTTGAAGCCGATGGCCACGGCCACCGCGGCCAGGTAGTACACCGCGGTCTGGTTGATCGTCCCGAGAATGATCCTCGTCCGGCCGAAGGCGGACGCCATCGCCCCGAAGGCGTCGATGGGATTGCTGCCGGTCAGCAGCAGCAGCACCGAGGTGATGAGGAAAGCTGCCAGCAGCGCGCCCACCGGGGCGGCGGCGCCGAGCAGGATCCTGCGCGTCCGGGAGCCGGTCATCACGCGACCTCTCCGACATGATCGTCATCGGCACCGGTCATCGCCGCACCGAGCTGCTGCGTGGTGACCGTTCGCGGATCGTAGGTGCCGGTGAGCCGGCCCCGCAGGATCACCGTGAGCCGATCGGACATGCCGATCAGCTCCTCGAGGTCGGCCGAGATCAGCAGCACCGCAAGGCCGGCCGCCCTTGCGGTGCGCAGCTGATCCCAAATCGCCGCCTGCGCACCGACATCGACGCCGCGGGTGGGATGGGAGGCGATCAGCAGCACCGGGTTCTCGCTCATTTCCCGGCCCACGATCAGCTTCTGCTGGTTGCCGCCGGACAGCGACGCCGCGGTGACGTCGATGCTGGGCGTCCGGACGTCGAACTCCTCGACGATCCGCCTGGTGTCGGCCTTCGCGGCCGACCGGTCCAGCAGGAAACCCCGCGAGGACGGCCGCCTGGTCTGGTGCCCGAGAATGCGGTTCTCCCAGAGCGAGCCCTCCAGGATCAGCCCCTGTCGCTGCCGGTCCTCCGGGATGAAGCCGACCCCGGCCTCCCGCCTGCTCGCGGTGGAGAACCGCCCGATGTCCTTGCCGGCCAGTTCGACGGCACCGCCGGCCAGCGGGCGGATGCCCATGATGGTGTCGACCAGCTCGGCCTGGCCGTTGCCCTCCACCCCGGCGATGCCCAGCACCTCACCGGCGTGGATGGTCATGTCGATGTCGGACAACACATCTCGGCCGCCGATCACGCCCCCGGCGACCCTGACCCCGGACAGCTGCAGCACGACCCGGTCGGTGACCGTCGATTCCCGCAGTTCCGGCACCGGCAACGCGGAGCCGACCATCATCTCGGCCAGCTGCCGGTTGGTGACGGTCTTGGGATCGGCGGTACCGACGGTGGTACCGCGGCGGATGACGGTGATCTCGTCGGCGATGTGCCGGACCTCGTCGAGCTTGTGCGAGATGAAGATGATCGTCAGACCCTCGGACTTGAGCTCCCGCAGGTTGTCGAACAGCTCGTCGACCTCCTGCGGCACCAGCACCGCTGTCGGTTCGTCCAGGATGAGGATCTTGGCTCCTCGGTACAGGACCTTGAGGATCTCCACCCGCTGCCGTGCCCCGACGCCCAGGATCTCGACCAACGCGCCCGAATCGACGACAAGTCCGTAGCGGCGGGCCAGGTCGTCGATCTTCGCCCGGGAGCCCTTGACGTCCAGCCGCCCGCCGGAGCCCATCTGCTCGGCGCCGAGGACGATGTTCTCCCAGACGGTCAGATTGTCGGCGAGCATGAAGTGCTGGTGCACCATGCCGATCCCGACCGCGATCGCGTCGGCCGGCGAGTGGAAGGTGACCCGGGTGCCGTTGACCGTGATGCTGCCCTCGTCCGGCTGGTGCATGCCGTAGAGGGTCTTCATCAGCGTGGATTTGCCGGCACCGTTCTCCCCCACCAGGGCATGCACGGTGCCGCGCCGGACGGTGATGTTGATGTCGGAGTTCGCCACCACACCGGGAAACCGTTTGGTGATACCGCGCAATTCGACGGCAGGTGGTCCGGTCGCATCGGCCACTGGAACGCCCTCGGGTGCATTCGGATCCGTTGTCATCGGTCCTCTCCCATTCCGGAAGGAGCGCCTCAGCGATCATGCAGTCTTAGCAGAAACCAACCGGCCCCGGCGGGTCAGGACCCGCCGGGGCCGCGTTGATCAGCTCACCTGGATCAGCTGGTGGTCGAGGGGACAGTGACGGTCCCGTCGATGATCTCCTGCTTGGCCTTGTCCAGGTCAGCGACGATGTCGTCGACCTGGCCACCCGAGGTGGCGTAGCCGACGCCGTCGTTGCTCAGGTTGTACTTGTGCTCACCGGTGAGGACCTCGCCGTTCACCGCGCTGGTGATGAAGTCGTACGTGGCGACGTCGACCTTCTTCAGCATCGAGGTCATGATGACGTCCTTGACATCCGCCAGGGTCGGGGACTTGTACTGGTCGGAGTCGACGCCGATGCCGAGGTTGCCGGTCGCCTTGGCGGCCTTGAAAACACCGGCACCCGAGCCGCCGGCGGCGGCGTAGATGATGTCGATGCCGTCGTTGTACATGCCGGTGGCGATGGTCTCGCCCTGCTGCGGGGAGTTGAACCCGGCGAAGTCCGGCGGCTCGGTGATGTACTTGGCGGTCACCGTGGCGCTGGGGTTGGCGGCCTTGACGCCCGCCTCGTACCCGGCCTGGAACTTCTGGATCAGCGGGGTGTTGACGCCGCCGATGAAGCCCACCTTGTTGGTCGTGGTTTTCTTGCCGGCGGCGACGCCGACCAGGTAGGAGCCCTGCTCCTCGGCGAAGGTCAGCGAGGCGACGTTCGGCACGGCGGCCAGCGAGTTGTCGTCGACGATCGCGAAGTTGACCTCGGGGTTCGCCGCGGCCACCTCCTTGAGAGCGGTGGCGTAGGCGAAACCGACGCCGATGATGTCGGTGGCGCCGCTGTCGATCAGCTGGTTGAGCCGGTCGGTCTTCGCCGACTCCGGTTCGCCCGGCGCGGCCGTCAGCTCGTTGACGATGGTGACGCCGGCAGCCTTGGCCCTGTCCAGGCTGGCGGCGGCCAGGTCGTTGAACGACTGGTCCCCGCGGCCGCCGATGTCATAGGCCAGGCCCAGCTTCACCGACGCCGGATCTCCGGTCATCTCAGCTCCCGCTGCAGCGGAGCCGGAGGCGGCCGCCGACCCGGATGCGCCGGACGACGCGGCCGCCGAACCCGCGGCACTGCTCGCGGCGCTGGAACTGCTGGAGGACGAACTGCTGCCGGACGAACAGGCAGCCAGCGCGAGGGCGCCCGCCATCAGTCCGGCGATGAGCTTCAGGCTTCGAGCTCGACGCACGTTGATCTCCTCTTCTTCACTGCATGTCGCCCCGGTCGGGCAGGAGTCCCATTGGCACGGATTGCCGTCGGGACGGGGATCAGAGGGACGTTACCGCCCGGTAGGCCGATAGAACGAGCGGCGAACGCGCTCCGTAACCGAATCGTGCCCGGAAATCACCGGATTCTCCGCAAACACCACAAGATATTGTCAAATCGATGATCGTCTCCGGCAATTCATCCGATTGGATGATGGCACGAGGCGGCGAGCCGTCGCTCTGCGCAATCCCACTCGGTGCCGGACTGCTCTGCCCGCGGTCGCCCGCCCGCGACCCGGGGCGGCGTTGCCCGAGCCCCGCGGGCGACGTTGCGGATGCCCGGAGGGCGACGTTGCGGATGCCCGGAGGGCGACGTTGCGGATTCCCGGAGGGCGACGTTGCGGATGCCCGGAGGGGGCCTTGCTCCCGAGCGCGTAGCACGCCGGCCCGCTGCGTGGGCGCGGCACGGCACTCCGAGCACCGATATCAACGTCACATCCGACCCGGTCGCTACGAATATCAACAGAGGGTTAGCATCGCTGAAGATCGCCGTCTGGTGGCCGGGCGGTCGCGCCGCCGTTTCTGCAGCTGCTCACAGCATGCCCGCCCCCTTACGCCGGAGGTTGAAAACGATCATGTCCAACCCCACCGCCTTCGCCAGCGGGAAGCGGGTGCCACGACCGCGACGCGGATCTGTGTACCGGGGCGACGTTGGGATGTGGTCCTGGGTCGCCCATCGCATCACGGGCGTATTGACCTTCTTCTTCCTGTTCGCCCACGTGCTGGATACCGCATTGGTGCGGGTATCTCCGGAGGCCTACAACAAGATCATCGAGACGTACAAGAACCCGCTGGTCAACCTGTTCGAGGTCGGCCTGGTCGGCGCCGTGTTGTTCCACGCGCTCAACGGGATCCGCGTCATGCTGGTCGATTTCTGGGCGAACGGCGCCCGCTACCAGCGGGTGATGCTGTGGGTCGTTGTCGGCATCTGGCTGGTCCTGATGATTCCCGGCGTCTATTTCATGCTGCAGCGCACGGTGTCCGTGATGTTCGGGAACGCGTCATGACCGCCGCCTTCGACCCTCCCGCCACTCGTGGCATCGAGGCGCCACGGGCGCCCAAACGTCGGGTGGGTGGCCGCCGCGGCACCAACTTCGAGATGTACGCCTGGCTGTTCATGCGGTCGTCCGGGATCGTGCTGGTCATCCTGGTGCTCGGCCACCTGCTGATCATGAACGTGCTGGACGGCGGTGTGCACCGGATCAACTGGGGCTTCGTGGCCGGCCGCTGGTCGTCCCCGTTCTGGCAGATCTGGGACCTGATGATGCTGTGGCTCGCCGAGATCCACGGCGCCAACGGGCTGCGCGTGATCATCAACGACTACACCCGCCGGGACGGCACCCGTTTCTGGCTGCAGCTGATGCTGGCGGCCTCCGTCGTGCTGGTGATGAGCGTGGGCACCCTGGTGATCTTCACCTTCGATCCGAACATGAGCTGACAGGAGCACGGTGCCATGCACTATCAGCCCGGCGAAGCCGGTCTCCCCCGTCCAGGATGTGGCAGTCCGGCGCAGCCGGTCTCCCTCGTCCTGGGTAGGACTGATGGGAAGGACTGACATGCAGTTCCATCGCTATGACGTGATCATCGTCGGCGCCGGCGGGGCCGGGATGCGGGCGGCGATCGAGTCCGGCAGCCGGGCCCGCACCGCGGTGCTGACCAAGCTGTACCCGACCCGATCGCACACCGGCGCCGCGCAGGGCGGGATGTGCGCCGCGCTGGCCAACGTCGAGGACGACAACTGGGAATGGCACACCTTCGACACCGTCAAGGGTGGCGACTACCTGGTCGACCAGGACGCCGCCGAGGTGATGTGCAAGGAGGCCATCGACGCCGTCCTCGACCTGGAGAAGATGGGCCTGCCGTTCAACCGGACTCCGGAGGGCCGGATCGACCAGCGCCGGTTCGGCGGGCACACCCGCAACCACGGCGAAGCCGCCGTCCGCCGCGCCTGCTACGCCGCGGACCGCACCGGCCACATGATCCTGCAGACGCTGTACCAGAACTGCGTGAAGCTGGGCGTGGAGTTCTACAACGAGTTCTACGTTCTGGACCTGATGCTCACCAAGACCGACGACGGCGAGACGTGCACCGGCGCGGTGGCCTACGAACTGGCCACCGGCGAGATCCACGTCTTCCAGGCCAAGTCGGTGGTGCTGGCCACCGGCGGCGCCGGGAAGATCTTCAAGACCACCTCCAACGCGCACACCCTGACCGGCGACGGACTGGGCATCGTGCTGCGCAAGGGACTTCCGTTGGAGGACATGGAGTTCTTCCAGTTCCACCCGACCGGACTGGCCGGCCTGGGGATCCTGATCTCCGAGGCCGTCCGCGGCGAGGGCGGGATCCTGCGCAACGCCGACGGTGAGCGGTTCATGGAGCGCTACGCCCCGACCATCAAGGACCTCGCGCCCCGGGACATCGTGGCCCGCTCGATGGTCCTGGAGGTCCGTGAGGGCCGTGGCGCCGGACCGAACAAGGACTATGTGCTACTGGACGTCACCCACCTGGGTGCCGAGGTGCTGGAGACGAAACTCCCTGACATCACGGAATTCTCGCGCACCTACCTGGGCGTGGAGCCGCTGGACGAGCCGGTGCCCGTGTTCCCGACCTGCCACTACGTGATGGGCGGTATCCCGACGACCATCGATGCCGAGGTATTGAGCAACAACACCGATGTGGTGCCCGGGCTGTACGCCGCCGGGGAATGCGCGTGCGTGTCGGTGCACGGCTCCAACCGGCTGGGAACCAACTCGCTGCTGGACATCAACGTGTTCGGCCGCCGGGCCGGGCTGGCCGCCGCCGCGCACGCCAACGACACCGATTTCGTGCTGCTGCCCGACGAACCGGCCGGCACCGTGATCGACATGGTCGAGGGACTGCGCAATTCCACCGGCTCCGAGCGGGTCGCCGAGATCCGCAGCGCGCTTCAGTCCTCGATGGACCTCAACGCCGCGGTGTACCGGACCGAGGCCAGCCTCAAGCAGGCGCTGGACGACGTGCGGCTGCTCAAGGACCGCTACACCCGGGTCGCGATACAGGACAAGGGGCACCGGTACAACACCGACCTGCTCGAAGCCGTGGAACTGGGGTTCCTGCTGGAACTGGCCGAGGTCCTGGTGGTCGGGGCGCTGGTCCGCACCGAATCCCGCGGCGGCCACGCCAGGGAGGACTACCCGACCCGCGACGACGCGAACTGGATGCGGCACACCATGGCCTACAAGCAGGGCCTTGGACTGTCCGCCGACATCCGGCTGGACTACAAACCGGTGGTCCAGACCCGCTACCAGCCGATGGAGCGTAAGTACTAATGGCAACAACGGTCGACGATTCCACTCAAGTGGCGACCGCCGGCGGCACCGGGCTGCCCGCCGACTTGCCGCCCGTGCCCAAAGGCTCAGTGATGCTGACCGTGCACATCCAGCGGTTCAACCCCGAACTGGACGACGCGCCGCACACCGAGTCGTACCGAGTGCCGGCGCTTCCCGGTGATCGGCTGCTCAACGTCCTGCACTACATCAAGTGGTACATCGACGGCACCTTGACGTTCCGCAGGTCCTGCGCGCACGGCGTCTGCGGATCCGACGCTATGCGCATCAACGGCCGGAACCGGTTGTGCTGCAAGGTGTTGGTCAAGGACCTGATCGGTGACAAGAAGAACGAGGTGACGGTCGAACCGATCAAAGGCCTGCCGCTGCTCAAGGACCTGGTCGTGGACATGGAGCCGTTCTTCGACGCGTACCGGGCCGTCAAGCCCTACATGATCACCTACAGCGCCGAACCCACCCGGGAACACGTCCAGTCCCCCGCCGACCGCGCCCGGTTCGACGACACCACCAAGTGCATCCTGTGCGCGGCGTGCACCACGTCCTGCCCGGTCTACTGGTCCGAGGACGCGTACGTCGGGCCCGCCGCGATCGTCAACGCCCACCGGTTCATCTTCGACTCCCGCGACGAGGGCGGCCGCGAGCGGCTGGAGATCCTGTCCGACGCCGAGGGCGTGTGGCGCTGCCGCACCACCTTCAACTGCACCGAAGCCTGCCCGCGCGGCATCCAGGTCACCAAGGCCATCCAGGAAGTCAAGCGCGCCTTGATGTTCCGGCGGATCTGAGGTTCTTCGACCTTGCCGCTTTCCTGGCTCGGCTCCGCTTTCCAGCACTCGGCGCCGGCCCATGACGGAGCCCAGACCGCAAAACCGGCGCTCAGTGCATCCAGCGGCGCCGGCGAGGAAGAGTGCCGCCGGATCCTCGGCTCGCGCCGCCTGAGCCGAGATCTGGGCGCGGCCGCGTCCGCTCGACGAGCGGGCTGACCCGGCACGCGTTCCACACTCGGCTCCACAAACTAGCACTCGGCTCTGCCCTATGTTGGCGCCTGGAGCTCAAAACCGGCGCTGAGTGGGAGGAGGGGTGACTCGGACAGGCGCAGCGCGACGTTCGCTGGCGCCGAACGGCGCGACGTGGCTCGCATGGGCGGTGATGCGGCCCGGCGCAGGGCGCGCAGCCCTCGGGTTCCATCGGCGCAGCCCGCAAGAAGACCCCGCTGGCGGCCGCCAAAACCCTCAACCCGGCTCCACTTTCCAGCACTCGGCGCCGCCCTATTCCGACGCCCAGACCCCAAAACCGGCGCTCAGCCTGAGGAATCGGCCCGGGGACATAGGGCGTGGCGTGGGAACCGCAGGGCGATGCGGTCACCGGTATGGGTCGGACTCGTCGTAGGCGTGCTCGGCCGCGTACACACCGCCGCGACTTCGGCACCCCCATGGCGCTCGTCTGCCCGGCCCGCTCAGGCGGCACCGTCAACGCACGTCGGCGCGTGGAATACGCTGCACGTGCCCGGCGTTGATACCCCGGTAGGTATGACGAGACCGCGAAAGGACAACGCTGATATGGCGACGACAGAACTGACAGCCGCAACATTCGGGCCGACCGTCGAGGGTGACGGGATCGTGCTTGTCGACTTCTGGGCGGACTGGTGTGGCCCCTGCCAGCGGTTCGCGCCGGTTTTCGAGAAGGCTTCGACCGCGAACCCCGACATCGTGTTCGGCAAGGTGGACACGGAGGCCGAGCAGCAGCTGGCGGGCGTCGCCGGCATCCGTTCGATCCCGACGCTCATGGCGTTCCGGGACGGCATCCTGGTGTTCTCCCAGCCCGGTGCGCTTCCCCCACAGGCACTGGACCAAGTGATCGACGCGGTCCGCGATCTCGATATGGACGAGGTGCGCGCGAAGGTTGCTGCTGCCTCCACGGCGGGCTGATCGATGGTCGAGCTCCCGCCCGAGCAGATGGGTTCGGTCGTCAACAGACTCCGACGGGCGCAGGGCCAGCTGGCCGGGGTCTTGCGAATGATCGAGGACGGCCGCGACTGCAAGGACGTCGTGACCCAACTGGCCGCGGTCAGCCGCGCTCTTGACCGGGCGGGTTTCGCGATCATCGCGACCGGGTTGAAACAGTGCCTGGCCGAGTCGGGCGGCGTCGAGAACCTGGACACCCAGGCGATGGAAAAGCTGTTCCTGTCGCTGGCCTGAGCTGGCGGTGAGCGATCGATCGCCGATCCGTCGCTGATCACGAAGCCATTGTGAACGAGCGGTACCGCCGTCACGTTACGGTAGGTCTCGATGATCTTCCCTCGCACAACGGACAAACCACCGCTCCACCGGGTCGGCCCGCGTCTTCACGCGGGCCGATCGGTCGCGTCGTTGCTCTCCGCCGCGCTGCTCGCCGCGGCGATGGTCGGCGCCGCGGGCACTGCGCTGGCCGCGCCGGGCGATCCGTACGTGCCACCGAGCGAGACCGTACAGACCCCCTCCACCGACGACTGCGCACACCGAAGCCAGCCCCCGCCCGCGGTCGACACGTCCGAGGATGTTCCCCCCGGCGCCACGCCTCCTACCCCGCTGCCGGTGCCTGCCACGCCGGTCGGTGCCGGACGAATGGGCGAATGCGGGGTGATCGTCCCGGGTGGAGTGCCGCCGCTGCCCTCGGACATCTCGGCCGGCTCCTGGACGGTCGCGGACCTGGACACCGGCGAGATCTTGGCCGCCAAGGACACGCATGGCCGCTATCGCCCGGCCAGCACCCTCAAACTTCTCACCGCCCAGGTGATGCTGAAGAACCTCACCAACCTCGACCAGACCGTCGAGGGGGCTCAGGCCGACACCGCGCAGGACGGCACCAGGGTCGGCCTGGAAGCCGGCGGAGTGTACACCGTCCGCCAGCTGCTGTCCTACCTGGTGATGATCTCGGGCAACGACGCCGCCAACGCGTTGGCCAGGACGAACGGCGGCTACGACAAGACGGTCGCCGACATGAATGCGACCGCCTTGGCGCTGGGTGCGCTGGACACCAGGGCGGCAACGCCTTCCGGTCTTGACGGACCCGGTCAGTCGACGTCGTCGTACGACCTGGCGCTGTTCGCCCGCAAGGACATGGCGACACCGCCCTTCCCGGACATGATCTCGGCGCAGGACGTCCGTGTCCCTGGCTCCGGCAACGAGGGGTACATCGCCGCGAACGACAATCAGCTGCTCTACCAGTACCCGGGCGCGCTGGGCGGCAAGACCGGTTTCACCGACGACGCCGGCAACACCTACGTCGGCATGGCTCAGCGGAACGGTCGACGCCTCGTGGTGACCATGATGAACGGCAACCACGTGCCACGGCGGCAGTGGATGCAGGCTGCCTCGCTGCTGGATTGGGGCTTCGCGCTGCCCGCGACCACACCGCCGGTGGGCCGGCTCGTCGGGTCGTTGGCCGAGGCGAACGACGCACCGTCGCCGACCCCCAGCACCGGGCCGCCGACCGCGTCGGGGGCGACCGCCTCCACCGGCTCAGCGGGGACCGGCGCTGCCGACCCCGCGGCGGTCAGCGGTGACGCGCAGCCAACTGCCACGACAACGCCGACCACCGGTGGATTACCCACGGCGGTGATCGTTCTCGCCGGGATCGGGGTGCTCGTCCTCATCCTGGGGGTGGGCCTGCTGGTCAGGCGCCGGTATCTGAACAGGCGCGCGGCCTCCGCCGGGGACGCCGAGCCGGTCCAGGAGGAGGTGGCAGTGCCCGCCCGCTCGGACGGCGCCGCCGATGAGGGCTCGTCGGAGACCACCGCGACACCCGCAGCGGAGGGCGATTCCAGGGCAATCGGCACAGGCGATGACCCGGCCCCCACAGCCGGCGGGCCTGTCGCTCCCGAGGGGAGCACGCCGCCCGTTGAGCCACCGCCCTCGGACCCCCCTACCCTCGACGCGGGCTCCTCACCCGAAGACAACCAGGCACCCGGCGCTGGCAGCACGCCCGGGAATCCACCCCCGGCTCCGCCGGCCTGACGTCACCGTCGCCGACGCGCCGCGCCCCAGCCGACTGCTGCGCCCACCCCGACCAGCGCGGCGACCCTGGACGGCGAGACGTCCTTCCGGACAACGACGGTGGCTTCCGGGACCTCCTCCAGCGGGCCGTCGTCGAGTTCTGGGCCGCCCTCCGCTGTGGCGATCCAGGCCGCGACGAACAGCACCAGCTGAGCGACCAGATTGAGGAAGAACAGCAACCCGATGACCGGACCGAAGACCTGCGCCGTCAACGACCCGCCCGTGACGTTCGGCAAGATGTTCAACAAGGCGTACTTCAGCACCTCGAACCCGATTGCCGCCAAAATCGACCCACGCAGCCGCGCCTTCAACGGCGACCGCAAGGCCCTGCCGGGCAGCACTGTGTACACCCACAGAAAGATCAGGATGTCTGCCGCCATCGCGATCAGGATCGTGGTGATCGCGACAACCGTTGTCAGCCATTCATGATCGCCTAGGCCCAGCAGGTTCAGCAGTGTCGTCCGGAACCGCGCCCCCAGCGTGCTCAGCCCCAGCGAAACGGTGATCGCGACGGCCAGCCCGGCCAGCGATCCCAGGTCCTTCAGCGTCGCGATGACGATGTTGTCGACCTCGGCCTTGTTCTCCTCGAACTCGGGACGCCAGATCGCCCTCGTCGCCTTGCGAAGGTTGCCCATCCAGCCGATACCGGCATACAAAGCGATCAGCAGACCGGGGATGCCAATGACCAGTGGATTGTCCACCACGTTTTGGATCAGCGGGGTGATCTTCGCTGCCGGTTCGGTCCCCAGGATTTCGGTGATCTGCTTTTCCAACTGG
>Ga0075520_1000996_pt1 | contig 13266 bp, 12 predicted proteins | sample NGEPerB_FD_75100 | JGI IMG/M metagenome (GOLD analysis project Ga0075520, IMG submission 75100) | Arctic peat soil microbial communities from the Barrow Environmental Observatory site, Barrow, Alaska, USA - NGEE PermafrostAB12-B | ecosystem: Environmental > Terrestrial > Soil > Wetlands > Peat ... | reverse complement strand
GTTGTCGGCATACGAGAGCGGAACCGTGCCGCCGTCGAGGATGTCATCGAAGTGCATCGTCCGGTAGATCGCCGCGACCGATCGCCGCGCTCCGAAGATGAGGTAGTCGACATCGCTGGCGTAGCAGAGCTCGTAAGCGGCCTTGACCAGGGCAGCCATGACCATGCGGCCTGAGGTTCCATTTCCAACACCTAAGCGTCTCACCTCGACCAGCCGTTTGCCTCTTAAGGCGGCAGGAAGCTCAAGCTCGCCTTCGATTCGCAGCGGCCGGTCGAAGTTGTGCTGCAGTCGAAGCGATCCGACGACGGCCTTGTCGAGTTTGCTCTCTGCGATGAGCAGAAGCGCGTCAGGACGAAGGTCATCGGCCTCCGGCTTACGCAAGGTCTGTCCCAGGGTGGGGATGTGCCTCGCATACGCCGCGGCCCTGATTTCGACGGCGCGGTCGATATCTTGAGCACTTTCAGCGATCCGCACCCTGAACGGGAGCAACTCTCGCCGTTCGACGGCGACGGAGTATGGCCGCTCTGGCATGAGCGACGTGGTGTCCTGCTTCACTTTCCTCCCGACAGGCCGATATGAGGAAGTCTGCCGAAATTATCTCGGCACGAGGTTGCATGAGCGCCACGCTTACTACGCATATCAGGCGTCATCTCGGTGTTCGCGCCTTCCGGGATCGTGAACTGGAGCACGAATTCCAGCACGCGTTCCGTTTCGCTGGAGCCCGTTTTCTGGAAATCGGCACCGGCGTCTCGGGCCTAGCCTACCTAGGCTTGTTCATCATGAACGCTTTCGCCAAAGGCAGCATGACCGAACAACCTCAGCCGCTCAGAATGGCCGTGATTGCGATCCTGCTATCGGTCGCTTTCGCGTCCCGAATGGCGAAGCCGTTTGTCACCCGGCACTACGAGGCGATCTGCATGTCCGCAATCGCCTTGGGCATGGTGTTCACTTCCGTCATCTCCAGCTTCAACAGCGGCGACGACAATTCACCGACGCGTTACTGGGGCGGCTATTCGGCCGCAGTGTTCGGGACCTGCGTCATCTACAGTTTCACGCGGTTGTCCGCGCTGAACACGGTCGTCCTGGCGGCCTTCAATGCCGGTGTCGCCCTCTGGTTCGCCAAAGACTACGGCGCCGATGCGAAGGTCATGCAGCGCCTCGTCGTTCACTTGATCTGCATCAACCTTATCTGCTACACCCTCTATCGACTGATCAGCATTCGCGAGCGCAAGCTTTTTTTGCGCGGCAAGCGTCAGGTGAGCATCAGCGAGCTCAAGCGGGCTCGCGACAAGGCTGAAGAGGCGAGCCGCGCCAAATCTGCCTTCCTCGCCAACATGAGCCATGAGATCCGTACGCCGATGAACGGGATCATCGGCTCCCTGGCGCTGCTCGAGAGAACGGAATCGGAGGATCGTCGGCGAACCCTGATCGACGTCGCGAAACAGGCAGCTGACGGACTGTTGCAGACCTTGAACGAGATCCTCGACTACGCCAAGCTCGACGCGAAGAGCGGCTCCCTCCACATGGCCCCGCTGGACCTTCGCCGAGTCTGCCAACTTGCGGTTCAAACCTTTCAGGCCAACGCGACGGCCAAAGGCATCGCGTTGCGGTTCGATGCGTCCGGCTATCCCGCGGATCTCTGGACGGTGCGCGGAGACGAAGAAAAACTTCGCCGGATCGTCATGAATCTGGTCAGCAATGCCATCAAGTTCACGTCGGAGGGCGGCGTCACGTTGCGGCTCCGCGGGGCCCGACGCGAGGGTGGCGTCGACATCGTCCTGCGTGTCGCGGATACCGGCATCGGCATCGCGACCGACAAGGCTCCGTTGCTCTTCGAACCGTTCTACCAGGTCGAGTCCGGGATGTCGCGCAGTTATGGCGGCACTGGCCTGGGGCTGGCGATTTCTCGGCAGCTCGCCGAACTGATGGGCGGGAGCGTCCGAGTCAGAAGTGCGATCGGGCGCGGCAGCATCTTCACGGTCAGGCTTCATCTGGAGCAGTGCGCCGAGCGCATCGAGACCTTGCGGCCCGCGCCAAGCCTGCCGCCGGTCGACCTGGCGGCTGCCAGCGGCAAGACGGTCCTGCTCGTCGAGGACAACGCTGTCAACGCATTTATTTCGGCGGCGTCGCTTGAAAGCATGGGCGTCGAATCCGTCCATGCGGCGAACGGAGACGAGGCTGTCAAGCTGTATCGGAAACGAAAGTTCGATGCAGTGCTGATGGATTGCGAGATGCCCGTCATGGACGGATTCGCCGCGACCCGGCTGATCCGCGAATTCGAGCAGCACTCGGGCAAGCCGCGGACGCCGATCATCGCCCTCACCGCCAATGCGCTCACGGGCGATCGGGAGCATTGTCTGCGCCACGGCATGGACGACTATCTGAGCAAGCCCATCGAACTCCATCAGCTCAGCGTACTGGTGGCGAGGTGGCTCGGCAGCGATTCGCCGGCCGCGAACGGCGCCGATCAAGCCCTCGATCCCACCATGGCGAGCGCCGGAGCCGCCTGAAGTCGCTGCCGTGGCCCATCAGATCAACGCGTAGGTCGTCGTGGCATGGGCAGCAAGCTTGCCGTCCGGGGTGAGGAATTCGACCTCCCCGTAGCTCAAGGTCCTGCCGAGGCGGAGCACCTTCGCGACGATCCGAACGAACATCACGTTCTTGGCCACCGGGCGCAGAAAGCTGGTCTGCAACTGCACGGTCGTCATCGGCTTGAAACTGCCGAGCGCTGCGATCATCGCGAGCAGCATCGCCGTGTCGGCGGCCGCGAGCATCGCCTGGCCACAGAGTACGCCGCCGCCGTGCACCAGCTCCGCCGTCACGGGCATCGTCAGCGTGACTGCCGCTTCGTCGACCGATTCGACCTTGAGCGCAAGCTGTCGCACGTAGCCGGCGGCGATGGTTTCGAGGCTGGCTTGCAGGGTGGCGGCGTCCATGGTCATCGCGGAGATTTTAGAAGCCCGGGGCTGAGATAATCGTCGGCTTCGCAGTGCAGAGACCGCTTCATGAACAAGATCTTCCCCAGCGCCGCCGCGGCGCTCGCCGGCATCGTCCATGACGGGCAGCTGCTTGCCGTCGGCGGTTTCGGCCTCTGCGGCATCCCTGAGGCACTGATCGAAGCGCTTCGCGATTCGCGCGTCAAGGACTTGACCGTCATCTCGAACAACGCCGGCGTCGACGGCTTTGGCCTGGGCATGTTGCTCGGCACCAGGCAGATCAAGCGGATGATCTCGAGCTACGTGGGCGAGAACAAGGAGTTCGAGCGTCAGTACCTGGCCGGCGAGCTCGAGCTCGAGTTCACGCCGCAAGGCACGCTCGCCGAAAAGCTCCGTGCGGGCGGCGCCGGCATTCCGGCGTTCTTCACGCGCACAGGCGTGGGCACGCTGGTGGCGGAGGGCAAGGAAACGCGCCAGTTCGACGGCCACGCCTACATCATGGAACGCTCGCTCGTTCCCGACGTCTCGCTGGTCAAGGCGCAGAAGGCCGACAAGAGCGGCAACCTGGTCTTTCGCCGCACGGCGCGCAACTTCAATCCTGCCGTTGCGATGGCCGGCAAGATCACGGTGGTCGAGGTCGAAGAGATCGTCGAAACCGGCTCGATCGATCCCGACGCCGTCCATCTGCCCGGCATCTACGTGCACCGCATCGTCCTCAACGCCACACCGGAAAAGCGCATCGAGAAGCGCACGGTCCGCGCAGCGGTGCCGGCCGACATGGCAGTGCGGGAGGCGATCCAGGTGATCGCCAAGGCCTCCGAAAAAACGGGAGTCTGAGATGGGCTGGACACATGATCAGATGGCCGCCAAGGCCGCCGAAGAGCTGAAGGACGGCTACTACGTCAACCTGGGCATCGGCTTGCCCACGCTCGTCGCCAATTTCGTCAATCCCGACATCGAGGTCTGGCTGCAGAGCGAGAACGGAATGCTCGGCATCGGCCCGTTTCCGACCGAAGACGAGGTCGACGCCGATCTCATCAACGCCGGCAAGCAGACGGTGACGACGATCCCCGGCTCCTCGATCTTCGGCTCGCACGATTCGTTCGCGATGATCCGCGGCGGCAAGATCAACCTCTCGATCCTCGGTGCCATGCAGGTCAGCGAGAAGGGCGATCTGGCCAACTGGATGATCCCCGGCAAGATGGTCAAGGGCATGGGCGGGGCGATGGATCTCGTCGCCGGCGTCGAACGCGTCCTCGTGCTCATGGAGCACGTCGCGAAGAAGAAGGACGGCACGATCGACCTCAAGATCCTGCCCGCCTGCACGCTGCCGCTCACCGGGGTGGGTGTCGTCAACCGCATCATCACCGACCTCGCGGTGATGGACGTGACGCCGCAAGGGCTGAAGGTCGTCACCCTTGCCGACGGCGTGTCGCGCGAAGAGCTGCAGTCGAAGACCGGCGTGCCCCTGCGCTAGCCAGCGGGCGCGAGCTCCGGGCGTTCGCGGCGCACGTCAGTTTTGCTGGCGGCGGATTTCCTTGCGCTTCATCTCGAGATACTCCGCCTGGTCCATTTCGTGCAGCTGGGTGGCGTAGCGATCGGTGCTCGCGTACCAGTCGCGGATGCGTTTTTCCGCCTGGTCGGCCGCGGGGACGCCGGTCGCGCCCAGGAAGGCGTCGATCGCGAGGTAGTAGCGCATCGTGTTGCGCTCGAGTAGGCCAAGCACGCCGTCGATGTAGACGGGCTTGCCGTTCTTCTGGCCGGTGACGGAGAAACCGACCTTGTCGCGGCCGATGGTCGCGAAGTACGTCTGCATCGCCAGCCTGGCCGCGAATCCGTATCCGTAGGCGTACGACATGTGGATCAGCGTTCGCTTCGCATCGAGCGGAACCGCCTCGACCAGGATGCGGTAGTTCTTGGTGCTGAGCGGCCCTTCCTCGGCGTTCAACTGCACTTGCAGGTAGTCGGCCGTCGCGACCACGACGCGGAAGCCGAATTGCAGGGCATAGGCGTCTTCCACCGGCTGGTCGAACTTGCGACCGACGCTGAGGTTGAGCATCTTCTTGGCGTTGTCGAATCGGCAGCGCTTGACGTTGAGGTGCAGGATGAGGATGTCGCACCAGTGGTCGATCGAGCCAAGCGACTGCTCGACTGCGGCGAACGGATGCTCGACCACGGCATGGACGTCGCCTTTCAGGTCGGCCGAGGTCTGTGTCGAGTCGAGCACGAGCGGACGGCCGAAGGCGTTGGTCTCGAACCTGTCGTGCAGCGCCGCGTAGCTGCTGCGCAGCGCGCCCGCATCCTGTGCCGTCGCCGTCGCCATTGCGCCGGCCGCGACGAGCAGCCAGGCTGCCTGCTTCCACCACCTCGTAAGACCAATCGGTGAGCGCGTCACAACCAGTACTCCCACAGGTGGCTGAACCATTCCTTGGCGCGGACGCCGGCCGGCCGCCGCTCCCAGGCCTCGCGTGTGATGAGATCGGACGCCGCGAGGTCGCGCTCGAACGCGTCGCGCATCTTGCCGCCGAACTCCGGCCCGAGAATGACGGCAGTCAACTCCTGGTTGTGTAGGAAGCTGCGCCAGTCGAGATTGGTCGAGCCGACCGTCGACCAGACGCCGTCGATGAGCGCCGTCTTGGCGTGCAGCAGAGCCTCGCGGCGCTCGTAGATCTTGACGCCGCCGCGCAGCAACTCCTCGTAGTGCGCACGACCCGCGTAGAAGACCAGCGATGAATCGGTGACGCTCGGCACGATCACCTTGACGTCGACGCCACGCTGCACCGCGCCGACGAGCGCCTGCATCAGCTGCGGGTCGGGGATGAAGTAGGCGTTGGTGATCAAGATCTCGCTCTCGGCGCTGTTGATCGCCGAGATCAGCGTGACGTAGATCTGGCTGTACGGTTCATCGGGCGAGCCGCCGATGGCCCTCACCACCTCGCCGCCGGCCCGGTCGAGCGAAGGGTAGTAGTCGCGCGGCGCCAGCGGCGGCCCTTTCTGGCTCGCCCAGGTATCGATGAACAGCTTCTGCAACGACGCCACGACCGGGCCTTCGATCTGCAGATCGGTGTCTCGCCAGGGGAGCGTGTCCTTCGGCTTGCTGCCCACGCCGACCGACGAACCGCCGGAATAGACGCCGCTGATGTTGATGCCGCCCATCACTGCGACCTTGCCGTCGACGATGAGGAGCTTGCGGTGGTCGCGCTGGTTCACGTCCCAGCCTGCCTTCGCAGCCAGTGGATTGACCGGGTTGAATTCCACCACTTGCACGCCTGCGTCTTTCAGTCGCTTGAAAAAAGCCTTCGGCGTGCCGAGCGTGCCGACGCTGTCGCGGATCAGGTTGACCTGCACGCCCTGGCGTTGCTTGTCGATCAGCGCATCGGCGAAGCGCTGGCCGGCCTCGTCGCCATCGAGGATGTAGGTCTCCATGTTGATGTGGTCGCGCGCGGTGGCGATCGCGCCGAGCATGGCCGAGTAGGTGCTCGGCCCGTTCTGCAGGAGCGTGACGTGGTTGCCGAGGCTCAGCGGCGTTCCGGCCACGGCCTGCTCGAGCGCGAGATGGTCGGCGAGCCTGTTGGCCACGGCGTCGTCGCCCCCCGACAGCCTGGCGACGATCTCGTGGCTGCGCTCGGGCGACAGGATCCGGCCGTTCGCTGCCTGCAGCTGCACGTTGCCCGCATCGGGCAGACCCATGTCCGGCGTGATGACGGGAAAGACGCTGCAGCCCGACGCGATGGCGAGCGGGAGTGTTGCGAGGATCAGCCAGGCGCGCCGCGAGATCATGTCCTTCTCCCTCGATCCCGCATGGCACGCGCGGCGTCGCCGACGAGCGCCGGCCCGGCATAGATGAAGCCGGTGTAGATCTGCACGATGTCGGCGCCCGCGGCGCGCTTGGCGAGCGCGTCGGCCGCGCTGGTCACGCCGCCCACGCCGATGATCGCGAACGCCGGGCCGAGCGCGGCGCGCAGCTGCGCGACGACGCGGTTCGACGCCTCGAGCAGCGGCGAGCCGGAGAGGCCGCCGCTCTCCTGGCCGCCCGGCAGCGCCGCGACGGCGTCGCGCGACAGCGTCGTGTTGGTGGCGACGACGCCGTCGATCGCATTCCGTTTCAGGGTCGCGGCGATCGTCTCGACCTGGCTTGCCTCGAGATCGGGTGCGATCTTCAGGAAGATGGGCACGCTGCGGCCGTGCTCGTCTGCCAGCTCGCTGCGGCGTGAGCGGATCGCCGCCAGCAAGGCGTCGAGCATCGCGTCGCCCTGCAGATCGCGGAGATTCGTCGTGTTCGGGCTCGAAATGTTGACGGTCACGTAGTCGGCATGTGGATAGACGCCGGCGAGGCACGCCAGGTAGTCGTCGGCGGCGCGCTCGATCGGCGTCGCCGCGTTCTTGCCGATGTTGAGACCGAGAATGCCGCCGCCCTCGCGAAAGCGCGCCTGCCGAACGTTGCGGACGAAGGCGGCCAGCCCGTCGTTGTTGAAGCCCAGCCGATTGATCATTGCGCGCGCCTGCGGCAGGCGAAACATGCGCGGCTTCGGATTGCCCGGTTGTGGCAGCGGCGTGAGCGTGCCCACCTCGACGCTGCCGAACCCCATCGCGCCGAACGCGTCGATGCAGCGGCCGTTCTTGTCGAGACCGGCCGCCAGGCCGATGCGGTTGGGAAAGCGAAGCCCGGCCAGCACGACCGGATCGTCGACACGCGGCGCCGAGACGGCGCAGACCAGTGGCGTGCGCTGGATCGCCGCCAGCGCAGTCAGCGTCAGATCGTGCGCATGCTCCGGGTCGAGGCCGAACAGGAAAGGGCGCGCGAGCGGGTAGGGGAGGATGGGCATGCGACGCGAGGATTTTCGCATTGCCGTTGCATACTGGGACGTTGACCCGGATTCAGCCCTCGGCCGCGAGCCGCGGGGCTCCTGCACATGACCGAACGACGCATCGAGAAAGACTCCTTCGGCGAGATCGGCGTGCCGGCCGATCGGCTGTGGGGCGCACAGACCGAGCGGTCGCTGCACCACTTCGACATCTCCACCGAAAAGATGGCGCCGGAGCTCGTTCGCGCGCTCGCGCTCGTGAAGCGAAGCGCCGCCGTCGTCAATCGCGAGCTGGGCACGCTCGATGCGAAAAAGGCCGGCGCCATCATCGCCGCAGCCGACGAGGTGCTCGCGGGTCGGCATGACGGCGAGTTTCCGCTCGCCGTCTGGCAGACCGGCTCGGGCACGCAGACCAACATGAACATGAACGAGGTGCTCGCCAACCGCGCCTCGCAGTTGCTCGGCGGCGTGGCCGGCGAATCGCGTCTCGTCCATCCGAACGACGATGTCAACCGCAGCCAGTCGTCGAACGATGTCTTTCCGACGGCGATGAGCGTCGCCGCGGTCGAGGCGGTCATGCACCGCTTGCTGCCCCCGGTCGAAGCCTTGCGCGCGACGCTGCAGACCAAGGCGCAGGCCTTCGCCGACATCGTCAAGATCGGCCGCACCCATCTGCAGGACGCGACGCCGCTGACGCTCGGCCAGGAGATCTCCGGCTGGGTCGCGCAGCTCGAGCACGGGCTGGTCCACGTCGTCGCGGCGCTGCCGCATCTTTGCGAGCTCGCCCTGGGTGGCACGGCGGTCGGCACGGGCCTCAATGCACCGCCGGAATTCGGCGAGAAGGTCGCGGCCGAGATCTCCGAGCGCAGTGGCCTGCCGTTCGTGTCCGCGCCGAACAAGTACGAGGCGCTTGCCGCGCACGATGCGATCGTGCATGCACACGGCGCCCTGAAGACGCTGGCCGCGACGTTCATGAAGATCGCCAACGACGTGCGCTGGCTCGCCTCCGGGCCGCGCTCCGGCCTGGGCGAAATCCGGATTCCCGAGAACGAGCCGGGCAGCTCGATCATGCCCGGCAAGGTCAACCCGACGCAGTGCGAGGCGCTGACGATGCTGTCCGCGCAGGTCTTCGGCAACGATGTCGCCATCAACATCGCGGGTGCGTCAGGCAACTTCGAGCTCAACGTCTTCAAGCCTGTCCTGATCCACAACTTCCTGCAGAGCGTGCGATTGCTGGGCGACGGCGCATGCAGCTTCGACGCGCATTGCGCGCGCGGCATCGAGCCCGACCGCGAGCGCATCGCCGAGCTGGTGCAGCGCTCGCTGATGCTCGTCACGGCGCTCAACCCGCACATCGGCTACGACAAGGCGGCCAAGATCGCGAAGAGCGCGCACCGCAGCGGCTCGACGCTGCGCGATGCCGCCATTGCCTCGGGCTGGCTGACCGGCGCGCAGTTCGACGCCTGGGTCGTTCCGGACCAGATGGTGGGGCCGCGATGAGCGACGCAGCCGTGACGCAGGCGGAGCTGAAGCGCCAGGTCGGCGCGGCCGCGCTCGCCTATGTGCGGGCGGGCAGCATCATCGGCGTCGGTACCGGCTCGACGGTCAATTGCTTCATCGACGCGCTGGCCACGCTGTCGCCGGGAATCGCCGGCGCCGTGTCGAGCAGCGAGGCGAGCTCGGCGCGGCTGCAGGCGATCGGCGTTCGTGTCGTTGCTGCCGGCGATGTCGAGCGGCTCGACGTCTACGTCGACGGCGCCGACGAGATCGACCACTCCGGTTGCATGATCAAGGGCGGCGGCGGCGCGCTGACGCGCGAAAAGATCGTCGCCGATCTGGCGCAGCGCTTCGTCTGCATCGCCGACGCATCCAAGCTGGTCGACCGGCTCGGCCGCTTTCCGTTGCCGGTCGAGGTCATTCCGATGGCCGTCGCGCAGGTGTCGCGGCGATTCGTCGCCCGTGGCGGCAGGCCGCAGCGGCGCGCAGGTTTCGTCAGCGACAACGGCAACGCCATCGTCGATGTGCACGGCCTGACGATCGACGATCCCGGCGCGCTCGAGGCCGAAGTGAACCAGTGGCCGGGGGTCGTCTGCTGCGGCATCTTTGCCCGGAATCGCGCCAACGTGTGCCTGCTCGGAACCGCCCAAGGCGTGCAGACACTGACGTTCTGACACCGACGTTGCCGCGGCAGCGGGGTAAAAGCGCGTAACCTCGGGCCCCGTGCACGCTCCGTGCAGCACACCGGAAGGACGGCCCGTGGCCAAACCGAACTATTCATTCGAGAAACGACAACGAGAACTCGCCAAGAAGAAGAAGAAGGAAGAGAAGGAAAAGGAACGCGCCGGCCGCAAGCTGGGCGGCGATCAGGGCGTCGATACGGCGGCCGCCGACGGCGCCGCTCAGGCCCCGGCCGATCCGCCGGCCATGGGTTCCACGGGCGGTTGAGCCGGCCCAGCCGCCGCAGCCTGCGCATGGCGCCAGGCGCGGCTCGCGAAGCGCGCAGGGTCGATCGCATCGAGCAGGTCGGCCTCCAGCGGCGCCGGCGCCCCGGCGATGGCCGATGCGACGCATTGCGCCGCCAGGGCCGACCAGGCAATGCCGCGCGAACCCAGTGCGCTCACAACGAACAGGCCCGGCGCGCTCGGCGCGAAACGCGGGTGCTCGGGCCGCGGCGACTGCGTCGGCAGATCGATGCCGCCGCGCAGCTCGGGCCCGATCGAGGTGAACGGCACCGCGCCGACGATCGGCAACCGATCGCTGCTCGACCAGCGAAATCCGGTCCGACCGGCCAGCTCGCTCGTGACGATGCACGGTGGCCGGACGGCCAGGCCACGCAGGCGCTCGATGTTGGCGTCGTGGTCGCCGACGCGCACGCTGGCATCGGCGTCGTCGGCCTGCGACGTCGCGCCGAACCAGAGCGTGCCGTCGAGCGGAGGAAGCAGATAGCCGGCGCCAGCGAGCGGCATGCGCAGCGCCTGCGCCTCGGGCCAGCACCGCGCGGCCATGCCGCTGAGCTGGCCACGCCGACGTTGCAGCGGCCAGTCCACATTGCCGAGGAGCCGCGCCGCATCGCCGGCATTGGCGACGACGATGGTTGAAGCCGACGCCAGCATCTGCGCTTCGGCATCGAGCAACTGCCATCGGCCGTCGACCCGTCGAATCGCTGCGACCGCGACGTTCGGCCGCATCTCCGCAAGCCCTCGACAGCGTTCGATGTACGAGCGCGCCAGGCCGCCGGGCTCGACCCAGCCGCCACCCGGAAAGTGCCAGGCCGGCGCGCCGACGTCGAGCCCGGCGAGCGCACTCGCGGCCTCCCTGTCCATCGCGCGCACGTAGTCGGGCGGCAAGGCGAGGAGATCGACCGTTGCCTGCAACGCCGCCGCGTTCGGCGCTTGCGGATCGAGTCGCAGCAGTCCGGTGCTGCCGCCGCGAACGCCGTGCCGGGCGATGGCGATCGCGACTTGGCGGCGAACCTCGAGCGCGGCCGCGCGATTGAAGCGGGCGTGCCGCCCATCGTTGCGGTGGACGACACCGTGAAAGAGGCCTGCCGCTTGCCCCGATCCTTCGGTGGCGATCGCTGCGCGGCGCTCGATGAGCAGCGACCAGACGCCATGCTCGGCCAGCGCGCAGGCGACGGCGCATCCGGCCAGTCCGGCGCCGACGATGACGACGCGCTCCTGACCGGTGCGCATCGAGCCCTGCATCGAGCCCTGCATCGAGCGCGGCTGCGCGCGTGGCTGAAAGCGTGGCGCAAACGTCGCGAGCGTGATCTCGCGCTTGCCGCCGATGCCGGCTGCATGACGTGGTGCGAATCCGGCGGCCTGCATGCCTTCGCCGACGACGCTCGCCACCGACCAGGTCGCAGCCGTCGCGCCGGGCGCGGCGATCCGTGCCATCGCCTTGAAAAGTCGCGGCTCCCACATCGCCGGATTGCGTGCCGGTGCAAATCCGTCGAGGTAGAACGCATCGACCCTCGCCACGATCTGCGGCAGCATCTCGCGCACGTCGCCGAAGGCGAGCAGCAGCTGGACGCGGCCTGCGGCGAACGACAGTCGATGGATGTTGCGCGTCGCCGGCGGCCACGCGGCGACCAGTTCCGCAGCCAGAGGCGCGAGCACGGCGTCGCGCCGCACGCCGCGGAGATCGTCGACGCGCACCGGATGGGCTTCGATCGAGATGACGACCAGCTGCCCGCAGCGCTGCGGATCGGCGAGCCATGCGGACCAGGTCGCGAGAAAGTTGCCGCCGAAGCCGAAGCCGGTCTCGAGCACGACGAAGCGGTCGCGGCCCTGCCATCGCCCGGGCAGTCCATTGCCGTCAAGAAAGACGTGCCGAGCCTGCGCGAGCGCGCCATGGCTCGGGTGGTAGACGTCGCCGTAGTCGGGGGAAAAGGGCGTGCCGTCGTCGTCGTGCTCGACACGCCCCGGGACGACGCCGGCGCTCTTCATGCCGCCGAGGCGGGCAGCGAGTCGGCGCGCGCCGACAACCACGCCAGCAGGCGATCGCGGGCCTTGTCGAGGCCGCGGTAGGCGAGCACGGCGGGGCTCATGCTCGCCAGCGAATCGCGCACGCGGGCGGCGAGCTCCCGCGACCCGATCGCCTGGCGCAGCGGCTCGCTGTCGATATGGATCGTGAACACCGCCTGGCCGGCACCATCGACCGGCAGGAAGGTCTGGTGCTCGCTGCGAAAGCTCGCCTGCGCGGCGAGCGCCTCGCCGTCTGTGTCGTTGTCTGCGTCGCTGTCCGCGTCGACGGCCCAGGTCGCGGCGGCGCGCGCCGGGTGCTGATGCAGTCGCGGATCGGCCGAGACCGTCCAGACGAAGCGTTCCCAGCGCTCCGGGCCCGTGACCAGACGTGCCAGCTGCTCGCTCGCAGCCACCAGCATCGCGTTGTCCGCGACCGGTGCGTGGATCTCGGCAAGGTGGCGGCCGATCTTGTCCTCGGGCGCCCAGCGTGAGGGCAGGCACACCGCGAGCCACGGGACGCGAGCCGACGCGTCGATGACGGCCAGGTCTTCCTCGAAAGCCAGACTGAGCAGGGCAGCGATCCGCTGGCGCTCGGGAAGAGCGCGAAGCAGCGCGCCCACCGCGGCGTCGCCATCGCCGTGGACGGCGCCGTCGCGGATCGCCCAGCCGATGCGCGGTGCGGCGCATTCGTTGCCGGCACGGTCGAACGTGAAGGCGGGCCGCGGCGCCCGGGACGCCTCGGCGGCGATGGCGGCCAGTGCGGGCGCCGCATCGAATCCGGCTACGCCGACAAGAGCCTGATCGGCACAGGCCGACAGCACGGCCATCTTTTCGCGGAAATGCCGGCCGCTCTGCAACGCCGGCGTGAGCGGCATCGATCCTGGCGCGGCGCGGCGCAAGCCCGGCTGCATCCGGAACGGCACGGCGATCTGCGACACGTCGAACGGCATCCGCCGATGATGCCCACAAAAGAGCAAGGCCCGCCGTGCGGGCCTGGGAGCAGGACGCGAATGCGTCCGGCGCGCTACACGCGCTTCTTGTATTCGTTGGTGCGGGTGT
>Ga0075520_1000995_pt1 | contig 13268 bp, 10 predicted proteins | sample NGEPerB_FD_75100 | JGI IMG/M metagenome (GOLD analysis project Ga0075520, IMG submission 75100) | Arctic peat soil microbial communities from the Barrow Environmental Observatory site, Barrow, Alaska, USA - NGEE PermafrostAB12-B | ecosystem: Environmental > Terrestrial > Soil > Wetlands > Peat ... | reverse complement strand
GCGTCGCGCCCATATAAACCGCCAGCAGGCGCACCGGCTGCGCGCCGTTGTTGACGCCGAAATGCGCGACGCCCATCGCTTCCATGAGCGATTGTCCCTGCTTGTAGGTGCGCGTGCCGTGCGTGCCGTAGTCCACGGTCAGTTCGCCCTCCAGGATATAGGCGAACAGCGGCACGTCATGTTTGTGCAAAATGGTGCGGCCGCCCGGCGCCAGCGTGACGATGGCGGCGGTGATTTCCCGCACGGTGAGCGCGGCGGCATAGGCAGGCTTTTGCGCGGCGGTGGATATTTTATCCGCTTCGTTCAACGCGGCGAGCTGCGCCTGATTGAACACGGAGTGCGGATGCGGTGTTTTCGGAGCGGGCGGTGTCGGAGTGGGAGTGGGAGTGGGGTCGGCCATAATTTTATGATGTTGTTTGTTAAAATCCTCGAATCCATGGAAAGCCAACCGGCTGTCCCGCGAGTGATGGATGAAAGAAAACGACATTGACGTGGCGATGGCAAGCCTGATTTTCTGGAAATTTACGCCTAAAATGGGGCGGTTCGCTGAAATGTTCCCGCCGTTCGTCAAATTGAGGGGTTGTTCGTAAAAATGAGGGATTTGCTCGTAATTTCGCGGGTTTCGTTCGTTAATTTGACCCCACCGTCCGTCGTTTTGGAGGCTCCGTTCGTTGATTTGCCGCTGCTGTTCGTGGTTTTGGCCGGGGCGTCCGTCAATTCGCTTGGTTCGTTCGTGAACTCGGATGGCTCCGTTCGTCAAAAAAATCCCGCCGTTCGTGAAATTTTCCACATGGTTGAAAATGGAGCAGGAACGGCTGGAGCGGGAGTGCCGCGGCGGCGCACGGCGGTGCCGCCGCACCGCCGCCACCAAATCAGGATACTACCGGCCGCTTCGCTCCCCGGCTGGAACGGAAATCGCTTTAGCCCTCCCGAACAATGGTGTCCGGTCAAAGTGGCAATTTAATCGCATCTGATTGAGCCGCCCCGACGCCCGACACATGAAAACAGGACAGCAATGAATTGGTTTTGGGACATTTTCATCAAGCGCAAGCTGCTGGCGACCAGCGCGGTCGTCAGCACGGTGGCGTCGCTGCTCGTCGCGGGCGGGTTCGTGGGTGCGAATGGATGGGAAGTCATAACGCGCGTGAACAATTCCTGAAACCATGAAACGATTCCGAAACTTCCCCATTCAACAGAAAATGCTGGTGATGACCCTGCTCATCTGCGGCGCGGTGCTCCTGGTCGCCATCGCGACGCTGTTCGCCTTCCAGGTCCTGAACTTCCGCTCTAACTTCGAGCGCGACGCCGCGACGCTGGCGGTCGTCATCGCTGACAACAGCGCGGCCGCGTGCTCCTTCGGGGATGACGTAGCCGCGACCGGGGTGCTGGATTCCCTCACAAACAAACCCACCGTGGTGACGGCCTTCCTGGTCTTGACCAACGGCTCCTTCCTCGCATACTCCGGAAAGGCGGAGTTTACCAATACGCTGTCGCAGTTTCCGCCCGCGGGAGGGTCCCGTTTCACTCGCGGACACCTGCTTGTCACCCAGCCGGTCAAGTGGCTGGGGGAGCAGAAGGGCACACTTTACCTGCGGTCGGACTACCAGCGGACATTTCTGGCACTGCTCGGTTTCTATGTGTTCGTCATTCTGGGAATCTTGATCGTGTCCATCAGTCTGGCGGTGTTTCTTTCGAGCCGGTTGGGACGCACGATTACTGATCCGGTTCTCCAGTTGGCGCAGACCGCCAAAATTGTCGGCGAAAAAAAAGACTACTCGGTGCGCGCGGTCGTGAGCAGCCGGGGCGACGAACTGGGCCGGCTCGCGGAGTCCTTCAACGAGATGCTGGGCCGCATCGAGAGCCAGGATGCCGCGCTCAGCCTGTCGCAACAGAGAATGGCAGCGTTGATTCACTCGATTGATGGCATCGTTTGGGAACGCATGCCAGACACGTTCCGGTTCACCTTTATCAGCCGTCAGAGTGAAGACATTCTCGGTTTCGCGCCGCAGGCATGGTTGGACCACCCGAACTTCTGGGAGGAGAAACTGCATCCGCAAGACGCCGCCAAGGCCGTTCAGACCGGCCACGAAATGGCGGCCCGCGGCCAGCCCTACAGTTATGAATACCGGATGATCGCCGCCGATGGTCGAACCGTCTGGATCCGGGAGAGCGGCACGGTGCTGGTGGAGAAAGGCCAGCCCGTTGCCATGCGCGGCATCTTCCAGGACATCACCCGGCAAAAGTTGGACGCGGAGCAACTGGACAAGCTCAACCGGAAGTTGATGGACACCTCCCGGCAGGCGGGCATGGCCGATGTGGCCACGGGCGTGCTGCACAACGTCGGCAATGTGCTCAACAGCGTGAGCGTCTCCGCCACGCTGGTGGGGGACCGGTTGCGGGCCTCCAACATTGCTGATTTGCGCCAGGCCACGGCCATGTTGCTCGGGCAAAACGGACGCCTCGCTGAATTCCTGACCACCGATCCGAAAGGCAAGCTCATTCCCGAATTTCTCGGCACGGTGGCGGACGAGCTGGCCTCCGAGCAGACTGAATTGATCGCGGAAATGGACTCGGTTGGCCAGCACATCGAGCACATCAAGGAGATTGTGGCGATGCAGCAGAGCTATGCCAAGGTTTCCGGCGCCTATGAGAATCTGGACCCGGCGGAACTGGTCGAAGACGCCTTGCGCTTGAATGTCGCAGCGTTTGAGCGGCATCACATCGAACTGGTCCGCGAGTTTGAGGAAAACAATCCGAAAGTGTGCGTGGACCGGCACAAGTTTTTGCAGATTCTCATCAACCTTCTCCGCAACGCGAAGCATGCCATGGAGGATGTGAGCGAGCGCGAGCGGCGCATGATCATCCGGGTGGGAATGGCTTCATCCGACCGGGTGAAGATTGTCGTCAGCGACAATGGCATCGGGGTTCCTCTGGAGAATCTTGCCAAGATTTTCAACCACGGTTTTACGACCAAGAAAGACGGTCACGGTTTCGGCCTTCACAGCGGGGCCAACGCCGCGAAAGAAATGGGCGGCAGCCTCACGGCCCACAGCGACGGCCCCGGCCAAGGCGCCGAGTTCACTTTGGAATTACCCACGGCCGCAGCCGGCCGCAAGCAGGAGCACCCAGGAACACAAGGAAACGTATGAACGGCACCGACCTGAAACCCAACCAGCGCATCCTGCTCGTGGACGACAACACGAGCATCCACGCCGACTTCCGGAAGATCCTCTGTCCGGAGAACTCCCGCAAGGCCGCTGTGAAAAAAATGGGAGCGGTGCTGTTCGACAAGGCCCAGCCAGCGGCGAATCAGACCAGTTTTGAGCTGGACTCTGCTTTCCAAGGCCAGGAGGGCTTGGAAATGGTGAAGACGGCGCTCGCGGAGAAACAGCCTTACGCCATGGCCTTCGTGGATGTGCGCATGCCGCCCGGTTGGGATGGCGTTGAAACCATCGCGCGCATCTGGGAAGTGGACCCCGAAATCCAGATCGTCGTTTGCACGGCTTACTCCGATTATGCATGGGAGGAAATGCGGGCCAAAGTCGGCCAGCCCGACAGCCTGCTCGTCCTCAAGAAGCCGTTCGACAACATCGAAGTGCAGCAACTCGCGCACGCCCTGACAAAAAAGTGGCTGCTCAACCACCAGTCGGCGCTACAAATGGCGGAGCTGGCCCGGGCCAACGAATCATTGGCCATGTCCGAGGAGCGCTTCTCCAAGGCGTTTCACGAAAGCCCCCTGCCCAGCGGCATCCAAAACTTGTCCGATCAACGCTTCGTGGATGTGAATCAACGCCTCGCCGAGGTCGCCGGGTGGAAACGCGAGGACATGATTGGCCGGACTCCGGCGGAGTTGTTGCTGTGGGAAAAACCTGAACTGGCCGACCGGTGGGTTGAAGGTTTGCTGCTTCAGGAACCGGTGCGGGAGCAGGACGCAAAAATCCACACCCAGGCGGGCGCGTTGCACGAGGTGCTGGTATCCTTGTCCCCGGTCGCTTTGGACGGACGGCCCCACCTGCTGATGCTGGCCCAGGACGTCGCCGAGCGCAAACGCGCCGAAGCCGGCTTGCAACAGCAATTCACCCGCATCAGCCTGCTCAACCAGATTACGCAGGCCATTTCCGAGCGGCAGGATCCCGACAGCATTTTGCACGTCGTCCTGCGGCAGCTCGAAGACCACACGAGCCTGGATTTGGGCGGCGTTGCGCTCTTCGATGCGGAAGCCGACACGCTGAATCTGGCGGCGTTGCGCGTAAAAAACTTCCTGCTCGTCGCAAAATTGGATTTGCATGAAGGCACGGTGTTGAAATTTGCCGAGGCGGGCGTTCCGCTTTGCAAGGAAGGCCAGCTGGTTTATGCGCCCGACACAGTGAAGCAGCCGGCGGCATTTTTTGAAAAACTGGCGGGCGCCGGATTGCGTTCGGCCGTCGCCGTGCCGCTCCTGGTGGAAAACAAATTGTTCGGCGTGCTGTTCGCCGCGCGCCTCAAACCCGATGGTTTCAGCAGCGGCGATTGCGAATTCCTCCGCATGTTGAGCGAACACGTCGCGCTCGCGGCGCATCAGGCGCGGCTGCACAGCGAACTGGCGCGCGCCTACAACGAGTTGCGCCAGACCCAGCAGACCGTCATGCAACAGGAGCGCCTCAAGGCTTTGGGCCAGATGGCCAGCGGCATCGCGCACGATGTCAACAACGCCCTTTCGCCGGTCGTTGGTTTTGCGGATCTGATGCGGCGGGGAGAACACGGCTTGAGTGACAACGGGAAAAAATATCTCAAACACATCATGACTGCGGGCGAAGACATCGCCCACATCGTCGCGCGGCTGCGTGAATTTTATCGCCGCCGCGATGATCACGAATCGCTCCAGAAATTGAACCTGAATGCTTTGGTTGAACAAGTCGTTGACATGACCCGCCCGCGCTGGCGCGACATTCCGCAGTCACACGGCATCACCGTCGAAGTGCAGACGGATTTTGCGCCGGACGTTCCCAAATTTGCGGGCATCGAAAGCGAAGTGCGCGAGGCGCTGACGAATCTGGTTTTGAATGCCGTGGACGCGCTTCCGCACGGCGGCAAAATCATCATTCGCACCAATGTCCCGCGCTGCGAATCTTCCACCGACGGCAAAAAACTTCCGATGCACGTCGTGTTGGAAGTCAGCGACACGGGCATCGGCATGGACGAAGAAACGCGCAAACATTGTCTCGAACCATTCTTCTCCACCAAAGGCAGACGCGGCACCGGCCTGGGACTGGCAATGGTCTACGGCGTCATCCAACGCCATGAAGGAACCATTGAAATTCAAAGCGAACGCGGCCAAGGCACCACGTTCCGCCTCATCTTTCCCATCCGCAAAATTGATCACGCCGGCGTTGACCTTGAAGAAAGCAACGTCGCCATTGATCCGTTGCAAATCCTCTGCATTGATGACGAACCGCTTCTGCGCGAACTGCTCAAGCACCTGCTGGAACGCGACGGCCACCATGTGGAAGTCAGCGACGGCGGCCAGTCCGGCCTCGACGCTTTCCGTCTGGCTCGCGAACGCGGCGCGCCTTTTGATCTCGTCGTCACCGATTTGGGAATGCCTTATGTGGACGGACGGCAAGTCGCCCGGACCCTCAAGCATGAATCCCCGGCCACGCCGATCGTCATGCTTACCGGCTGGGGCGCGTTTATGAAAGAAGACGACACGCTGCCCTCGCAAGTGGACGGCGTGCTTAGCAAGCCGCCGCGTTCAAGAGAAATCCGCGAAACCCTCCGGCGGATTGCGGGCGAACAAAACGGCAATCACACAAATTTTAAGGTGAAACGACAATCTCTCCTCGCAGTGAACGCATAAAAAACGCGCAGGGTTATCGCAACATGTCTTGCGGCAGGTGAAATTTCCGTTTCCGTCCGCGCGGAATACGGTAAAATTAAACCGTGAACGCGCGAATGAATTTCCTTTTTGCCGCAATGTTGGTGGCCGGTCTCGTCACCGCCGGCTGCTCGCAGGAACCCAAACCCGCCAAAGGACACGTTATGAAAATCCAACTCGCCAGCGCCGCCTTTGCCGGCGGCCAGCCGATTCCCGTGAAATACACCGGCGACGGCCTCGACATCTCGCCGCCGCTCGCGTGGACGAACGCCTCCGCTGGCGCGAAAAGCTTCGCGCTCATCGCCGACGATCCCGACGCACCGGCGGGCGATTGGACGCATTGGGTGATTTACGATTTGTCGCCGACCGCGACCGCGCTGGCCGAGGACACGCTCAAGACGCCGCAATTGCGCAACGGCGCGAAGCAGGGCTTGAATGATTTCAAAAAAACCGGTTACGGCGGACCCGCGCCGCCGCCCGGCAAGGCCCACCGCTACTATTTCAAACTCTACGCGCTGGACGCGATGACCGGCCTCGCGCCCGGAGCGGCAAAAAAAGATTTGCTCAAGGCGATGGACGGCCACGTCCTCGCCGAAGGACAATTGATGGGAACATATCAGAGGAAATGAGTGCGCCTCAATAGACCCAATAGGGAAAAGTAAACGTGCCAGGAACCAGATACGAGCGGGTCCAATCTGGTTGTGGCGGAAGGCTGCCGGCACGAACCTCCGATTTCCATTGGGAATCGGTTTCGCGGGTGGCGGGGCCAAGTTCAAATTCATAGTGGCTCATCACCGGCTCCGCATAAACTGCGGCGTCATTGGAACCCCAGTTTACCGCGACCATGAGCAAATGAACCGTGCCCACGCCTTCGTGCAAAATGCTGCCGGGATCGCCGACCAATGGTTCGGTTGGGTCGGTTTGCACATCGGTGACCAGCGAATCCCACATATCGCAGGGAGAGATAACGGATCGTTGCGCACGGGCGTTGTAGTAAAAAATATGCGGATACCAACCGCTGTAAGAACGCACGCCGCCGTATTGAAAGGGATTCTCGATGGTGCTTTGAATGAAAAGGACTTCGTTGGTCGTCAAGGGTTGGCGGTTCAATTCCTTGGCGGAGATATCCCGCAGCGTGGTCATTTGCGTGGCGAAGTTATCCAGAAATTGCAGACGGTTGGTGTAAATATCTCCAATCGAATTTGTGAACGCCGTGTCATAATAGGCGTTGGGGTCATTTGGCTCGAATACGAATTGTCCGGTCTTTGGAAGAGTGCTCATTAAATCTTTGGTGCGGCGCGCCATGTCGCTCAGGCGTTGCCAGAAGTTGACGCGCGGTTCAATAAAACCGTCCGGATAAGAACACAAAATCTGGCCGGTATAGGGTTGTTGGACGTATAGCACGGTGTCATGGCGCAGTTCGGTCCACGAGGCCAGTTGCGTGTTGAGTGTTTTCATGGACCACGCGGGAGTGCGCATGGCGTCGGGGTAATTGGTATCCGTCGGCGGCGCGGATAATTCGCGCAGGCAAGCCAGCCAGTAAAAGTAAATGTTGTTGGTCCAGACGGAGGGGTCTTGCGCGTCAATGACCCGTCGCACCGCCGTCAAATTATGTTGATAGAGGTGCCCGTCACGCCAGACATGATCGTTGGTGTTCACGATGCGCGAGGCAATTTGTGCGACCGTCTGGTCATTGCCCAAAACCGAAAAGGCCACGTCCAACGCGCTTGGCACGCGCCGCATCACTTTGTCGGAAAAACCAGGCACGCCGTCCGCGTCCCAGATGATCCTGTCGAACACACACTGGTTCATCGCCCAGGCGTCCGGCACGAAACGCTGGCCCAGCACGGTGAATGCGCGTGGCAGCTTGATTTGCTGTCGTGACAGCGGCGAGAAAAAGTATCCGTTCTGAATATTTTGCACCCCGATCTGGCCGGCCATGATCTGCGATTGTAAACTCGCCAGCGATGCGATGCTGGGGAGACTGGAGGGCGACTGTATGTTCGCCGCCGTCATGAGATCGCTAAATTGGGCAAAGTTCAAAGAATCTGGCAGACCGACGAACATCTGGACGACACTGTCAATCTTCTGCCAGTTGGCGAACTGGCCGGAATTTTTCATCAGCAGATGCATGGCGACTGCACCCGACAACTCGCGAAGTGAATTATCGTTGGTTGAACCGGTGAACTGGAAATCAATCAATCCGCACCACATCATCGCCCGGAAATATCTCTGGAGGCGTTGGGAGGTTGCGTAATGACCACGCACTTGGAACTGCGAACAATCAATGAGGCGGTTCGTTCCGAACATGGTAATGGCGGTTGCTGGCTGCAGGTTGCTGATGGCGGTGAGCGTGGCCAGAATCTGCGCGTTTTGTCCGAGCGATCCGTAATTGTTTGTGCCCGTGATTAGTGAACGCGTCACGGCCAGAAAATAATCTGCGTCCTGAACTCCACTGGATACAGCTGTTCCTGACGCCTGAAACGAAAGATTAAAAACCTGTCCGCCCATGCCTTGAATGACGGTTTGAAGAGTCGGCGCAAGATACGTTTCTTCCAACTCCTCCAGCATTCCGCCATAGGACCGGTGCCAGGCATGAAGCGCCGCGTCGCAGAAAAAAACACGGGCAGATTGTCCGTGAATACTTTGTAAAATGAATCCGCAAAACTGTAAGTCCCCAATCGCCCGCTCACGACAAAACCGTTTGTCTGGAAAACCGAAAACTCATTCGTGCTTAATCGGAAATCGGTAAGACGGGGGTGGATTGAATTCGTGGCATTGTGAACTGCGGGATCGAGATTGAACTGGTCCCAATATGTTGCCGTTGTCGGGTCGAAGGAGATTTGTTGAAGATACAGGTTTGTCGGCGTGTAGAGGCTGACGAAATCATCGAGCGGAAGCTGGCCGACTTGCTGAATCTGACGACCAAATTCTGTCCCATAACCATAAATCGCGTCTCCCAGGCGGCTATCCGATGGGGCGAGTTTCACATTCGCGACGACCCGGTAGAAAGCTCGCTCGCCAGTCAGGGGCACCGCGCAACGCAGGAATTCGTCAGACCCCCCGACCCCGCCGCTCACCGGGCCGGCGACTGGTTCCCATGTCTGCATATTGGTGCTGCGTAGAATCGTGTATTCGGGATACATCGCGCTCACCGGCAAACCCAAGGTCGAGTGCAAGGCTACTGTCCCCTGTGAACCGGCAGGACTAAATTGAAGAACAACCTGATCTGTTGCGCCGGATGAAGTATTATTAAGAAATGTTAACAGAATGGCGACCGAGAAAAAATAAGAAAGTTGCTGTCTCATAAGTTTCTTTCAGAAACGAGGTTTATCACCGGCCACACTAATGTCAACTTGGTTCTCAAAATTCTCTGCTTTCGTCGCGGCACGAATTCGTGTTTAGTGTGGGTTCTTTATGAGCAAAACCGCACTCCTGTTTGCCGGCCAAGGCGCGCAAGTCACCGGCATGGGCAAAGACCTGGCCGAAAAATTTCCGTCCGCCCAGGCGTGGTTCGACCGCGCCAACGCCGCGCTCGGCTACGATCTCGCCGACATTTGTTTCAACGGCCCGGAAGCCAATTTGACGAAAACGGAAAACGCGCAGCCGGGAATTTTTCTCGTGAGCTGGGTTGCGTTCCAATTGCTCAAGGAACAAGCACCGAATCTGAAATATGACGCCACCGCCGGTTTGTCGCTTGGTGAATTCACGGCGCTGACGGCGGCGGGCGCGATGAGTTTTGAAGACGGATTACGCGTTGTCCGCCAGCGCGGGAAATTCATGCAGGAAGCGTGCGACGTGACCAAAGGCGGCATGGCGGCGGTCATCGGTTTGGACGAAGCGCTGACACGCGAAGTTTGCGCGGAAGCCGGAGTTGTTCTTGCCAATTTGAATTGTCCCGGCCAGTTCGTAATTTCTGGTGAGGCGGAAAAAATTGTGAAGGCGTGCGAACTCGCCAAGGCCAAAGGTGCGAAACGTGCACTGCCGTTGCCGGTGGCCGGCGCGTATCACTCGCCGCTCATGGCCATCGCGCAGCCGAAGCTCGGCGCGGAACTGGCGAAAGTGAATTTAGTTTCGCCAAGTGTGCCGGCGATTTCCAACGTGACGGCGCAGGCGCATGGAACACCGTCAGAAATTTCCGCGAAGCTTGTCGAGCAGGTTTGCGCGTCAGTGCTATGGGAAGAATCCATGCGCGCGTTGCTGGCGCAGGGCTGCACGCGGTTCATCGAACTCGGACCGGGCACCGCGTTGAGCGGTTTCATGAAACGCATTGATAAAACGGCGACGATGCTGAACGTCGCGGACGCGGCGAGCCTGGAAGCCACGGTAAAAGCCCTTTGACGCGAATTACGCTAATTTTCACGAATTGAATTCGCGTCAATTCGTGAAATTCGCGTCAAAAATTTCTGTTCATTTTGTTAATTCTGTCGAAACATTCCTGAAACTATGAGCCAACTCACCAATCAAATCGCCGTTGTCACCGGGGCGGGCCGTGGAATCGGTCGCGCCATTGCGTTGAAACTTGCTGTGGAAGGCGCGGACGTGGTCTGCGTTTCGCGCACGCAGGAAAATTCCGAAAAGGTCGCCAATGAAATCGGCGCGCTCGGAAAAAAGGCGTGGGCGTTCGCCGTGGACGTGGCGGACTCTGCCGCCGTCAGTGCCGCTGCCGAGAAAATTCTGGCCGATTGCGGCAAGGTGGACATTCTCGTGAACAACGCCGGCGTGACGCGCGACGGTCTGCTGATGCGCATGAGCGACGCCGATTGGGACATGGTGCTGAACACGAATTTGAAGGGCGCGTTTCTCGTCACGAAGGCGTTCAGCCGCGCGATGATCAAGGCGCGCATGGGCCGCATCATCAACATTTCGTCGGTCATCGGCCTCATCGGCAACGCGGGGCAGAGCAATTACGCGGCGAGCAAGGCGGGGTTGATCGGCTTCACGCAGTCGTGCGCGCGGGAGTTCGCAGGACGCGGCATCACGGTGAACGCGATTGCGCCGGGTTTCATCGAGACGGATATGACGGCGGAGTTGAACGAGACGTTGCGAGCGGAAATTTTGAAGAAGATTCCGCTGGGCTGTCTTGGCCAGTCGGAGGACATCGCGGCGGCGGCGCTTTACTTGGCGAGTCCGGCGGCGCGTTACGTCACCGGCCAAGTGTTGACGGTGGACGGCGGGATGGTGATGTGACCTCAAATCTTAATCGTATTCCTAATCTTAATTGCTGTTTTCAAGCCGATTAAGATTAAGAGCAGGATTACGATCAGGAAAAAATTAGATTCGAGGCTTGACGCGTAGGGCAATTTTAAGCTAGAAAACTAGGATAATTATGTCAGACAAACCTATCGAACAGCGCGTAAAAGACATCATCGTTGAACAACTCGGCGTCAAACCCGACCAAGTGACGCCAACGGCCAAGTTTATTGAGGATCTCGGTGCGGATTCGCTCGACACGGTCGAGCTGGTCATGGCACTGGAGGAAGAATTTGGCATCGAAGTGCCGGATGAACAGGCCGAAAAACTTCAGAGCGTCGGCGACGTGATCAAATACGTCGAGGAGAACGCGAAGTAAGCAAATTTGCACCGGCGGGGCAGTTTAGGCTGGACACAGGCTTGAACTGCCTCGTTTGATTTTGCCATGGCAAACAACTCTTCCGATCGCCGGGTGGTCGTCACGGGCCTGGGCGTCGTGACGCCGCTGGGCCACGAGCTTGACACGTTCTGGCAAAATCTCATCACCGGCCAGTGCGGCATTGATAAAATCACGTCGTTCGACGCGTCGCCATTTGCCACGCAGATCGCCGGCGAGGTGAAAAATTTCGATCCGTCGCCCGCGTTTCCGTCGCCCAAGGACATTCGCCGTGCCGACCGCTACTCGCAATTTGGCGTCTACGCCGCGTGGTCGGCGTTGAAAGATTCCGGCCTCGAACTGGCAAAAGAAAATTGCGACGAAATCGGCGTGTTTCTCGGCTCCGGCATTGGCGGGCTGCAAACGACCACCGAGCAGTTGAAAATTCTGCTCGAACGCGGCCCCAGCCGGCTCTCGCCGTTCATGATCCCGATGCTCATCTCGAACATGGCATCCGGCCTCGTCTCGATGTATTTCAATCTGCGCGGGCCGAACTTCGCCACCTGTTCCGCCTGCGCCACGGCGAACCACGCCATCGGCGAAGCCTGGCGCACCATCAAAATGGGCGACGCCCAGGTGATGTTCGCTGGCGGCGCCGAGGCGGCGGTCATTCCCGTCGGCATCGGCGGCTTCTGCGCGATGCGCGCCATGAGCACCCGCAACGACGATCCCAAACATGCCTCCCGCCCGTTCGACAAGGAACGCGACGGCTTCGTCATGGGCGAAGGTGCGGGCATCCTCGTGCTCGAAGAATTGGAACACGCCAAGAAACGCGGCGCAACAATTTATTGCGAGATCGCCGGTTACGGCAATACCGCCGACGCGTATCATCTCACCACGCCCTCACCCGGCGGCGAAGGCGCGGCGCGCTGCATGAAAATCGCCCTGCGCCATGGCGGACTGAATCTGACCGACGTGAGTTACATCAATGCCCACGGCACTTCTACGCCACAGGGCGACGTCTGCGAAACGCAGGCCATCAAAGCCGTCTTCGGCGAACACGCGCGCAAGCTCGTCGTCAGTTCCACCAAAGGCGCGACCGGCCACATGCTCGGCGCCGCTGGTGCGGTGGAAATGGCCGCGTGCGCGCTGGCCATCAAAAACAGCATCGTCCCGCCGACGATCAACCTGCAGAATCCCGACCCAGAGTGCGACTTGGACTACGTCCCGAACACCGCGCGTGAAATGCCGGTCAACGTCATCATCAACAACTCGTTCGGCTTCGGCGGCCACAACTCGACCATCGCGGCGAAGAAGTTTGTGGGATAACAACGCGAACGAAGATGCGACATGTATTTCTTCTACATTGATGAATCTGGCACACGCGACCCTTAAGTTGTTGGCATTGGCAAAGACGGCAAGCCGCTTCAGAAAGAACACCTCTATGTTCTCACCGCCGTTTCGCTTTATTAACACAAATGGAAGGGTTTTGACCGCGACATCGCCAATTTAAAATTGGAGTTGCGCGATCATCTTTATCGAACCAATCCCATGCCGTTGACCGCGCACAACAAACCTTTGCCCAGCCGCGAGCCAATCGAAATGCTCGTCGTCGAAAAAGTGAAATAGTTTCGCGCCGCCCCGCGCGTTCCGCCTTCGGCGCGCGGCGTTCACGCCGCTTCGACTCACGAACCGCCAGCGACCAGACATTTTTAGCATTGCTCCGAAATGATCGTTGAAGCGGGCTGAAGCCCGCGCTCCGGCGAAAATAATTGAAATAGTTTGTCCGGCTTCCGGCTCCGGCGGCCACAAATCGTTCGCAAAATTTGCTGGGCGCAACTGATC
>Ga0075520_1000994_pt1 | contig 13270 bp, 12 predicted proteins | sample NGEPerB_FD_75100 | JGI IMG/M metagenome (GOLD analysis project Ga0075520, IMG submission 75100) | Arctic peat soil microbial communities from the Barrow Environmental Observatory site, Barrow, Alaska, USA - NGEE PermafrostAB12-B | ecosystem: Environmental > Terrestrial > Soil > Wetlands > Peat ... | reverse complement strand
GTGGTGGCCGAGAGCGCGACCGGCCGCGCCATTCTCGGGGTCGTGGACGGGTGCTCGCCCAAGGGCGTCGAGGGCGAGCAGGACGTTCTGGCGCGCGTGCGTTTCCTGCGCCGGATCGGCTACAAGCTCGGGTAGGCTGCGTTGTCCGGCCTGACCCTACCGCTGTCGTTGCCGGCGCTGGTCGTGGCGGGGTTCCTCGTCTCCCTCGCCACGGTCGCGGTGCCCGGCCCGATCACGCTGGTTGCCAGCCGCCTCGCCCTCTCCCGTCACATCTCGTCCGCCATCTGGTTCCTGGTCGGCGTCACCACCCTCGACGTCGCGTTGTTCACCGCGCTCGCCTCCGGCGCCGGGCCGGTGCTGCGCGAGATCGGTGCGCTGCCGATCGTGGAGCTAGTCGGCGGGTTGGCCCTGCTGTGGGGCGGGATTACCTCGCTGCGGGCTGCGCCGGCAGCGGGCGGCCGGCCGGCGCTCGACAACGTCGAGGAGCGCAAGGGGCTGAGCAGCTTCCTGCTCGGGCTCGTGGTGGCGGCGGCCAACCCGCACTACTGGATCTGGTGGGTCACGGCCGGCCTCGCGTTCGTCGAGGCGGCGCGCGCCCACGGCGCCCCGGGCCTCGCATGGATGCTAGGTGCGCTCGTCGGCGGCGTCGTCGCCTGGTACGTGCCGCTGCTGTGGGCGTTTGGCCGCGGTTCCAAGCTCTTGCCGCAGCGCGCCGAAGCCCTCGTCATCCGGGTGATGGGGATCGTCCTCGTGGCCCTCGGCGCCGGGCTTGCCGGGCTCGGCGGCTGGCGGCTCTACGTCGCCCACTTCTGACATCGGTCCGGGTCCGGGCCTCTATTTGCCCGCGGGCTGCGGCCGAGTCGCTCGGGCGGCGCATCGAGCGCCGCCATCGGCCTTCGCCCGCTGGGCGGTCTTGGCCACCCACCCCCCCGCTTGGTGGAGTTCCGGCTGTTGATGCCTGACATCGCCAGAACTCTCGGCTTCTAGCAGTGCTTCCGAGTGGTGGGCGGGGGGCCTTCCATCCGCCCCTCGGGTGAAGCGGCTATCGCTCCGGAGGCCGCGGGGCCCCAGCGCGCGCCTCGCCGCCGGGAGACGCTGGCTCCGACCGAGCGGCTCCACGCGAGGGAGGAGAACAGCGAGGGACCCGGCGGCGAGGCGCGCTGCTGGGTCGTGGCCGGAGGAGTTTCGGGCCGCAGCGAGCGGGGGCGAGCAAGGCCCGAACGCCGCTTCACCCGAGGGGCTAACCAAGGGCCTCCACGCAGTGAACGACGAAACGCCGCCTGAGTGGTCCGACATCCGCCCGCCGGAAGACCAAGTAAACCATTGTGCGGCAATCCGTACAATGGCTGGCGGAGCAACAGAATCTTAGCAGACATAACTAATATTCAAAAACACATTGGCGTTGTGACTTGACATGTGAACGCTAAGGTATTAGATTGACGGTGGGCCTGGTAGAGGGCCTGAAAAGGAGGCAACCGCCATGAGCACCATCGTCCGCTGGGACCCGATCCGTGAGATTGCGACGTTGCAGAACCGTATGAACCGGGTGTTCAACGATGTGTGGGGCCAGACCCACCGGCCCGAAGAGGATTACATCTCCGGCAGCTGGATGCCGCCCGTGGACGTTCGTGAGACCAAGGACGCCCTCGAGATCTCGGCCGAGTTGCCGGGCCTCGACCCGAAGGACGTCGACGTGGCGGTCGACAACGGTGTTCTCACCCTCAAGGGCAGCCGCACGTTCGAGAAGGCCGTCGAGGGGGAGACCTACCACAGGGTCGAGCGCGCGTACGGTTCGTTCGAGCGCTCGTTCAGCCTGCCCTCCAACGTGGACCCCGAGAAGGTCCACGCGACCTACCGGCACGGCGTGCTCCACCTCACGCTCCCCAAGCGCGAAGAGGCCAAGCCGAAGTCGATCTCGATCAAGGTGGAAGACAAGTAACCCGCTGTGCGCGCCGGCGGGCTGGCCTGGAGCGAACCTCGGCCCGCCGCCAGCGCGATCAATCTGTCGCCGTCGTGGCCATGGTCCGCAACGCTCTCGCGATCACCATGCGCTGCACCTCGCTGGTGCCCTCGTAGATCGTCGTCACGCGCGCGTCGCGGTAGAGGCGCTCGACGGCGAACTCGCACGAGTAGCCGTAGCCGCCGTGCACCTGAACGGCTGCAGCCACGATCCGGTTCACGGTCTCGCTCGCCACCAGCTTGGCCTGCGCGCTCGTCCGGCTGAGACGCCCGGGGTGCTGCGACAGCCACGCCGCCCGGTACGTCAGCCACCGCGCCGCCTCGAGCTCGGCATCCATGTCAGCCAGGCGGAACCCGACGGCCTCGTGCTCGATGATCGGCCGGCCGAACTGTTCGCGCTGCTTGGCGTACGTCAGCGCCTCGTCGAGCGCCGCCTGCGCGACCCCGATCGCCTGCGCCGCGATCCCGAGCCGGGAGTGATCCAGCGTCGCGAGCGCGACCTTCATCCCCTCCCCTTCGCTCCCCAGCAGGTTGGCCGCCGGCACCGCGGCGTCCTCGAGCATCACCGCGGCGGTCACCGAGGAGCGCAACCCCATCTTCTTCTCCCGCGGCTGCACGAGCACGCCCGGCTGGCGGGCGTCGAGCACGAACGCGGAGATCCCCTTCGCCCCGAGCGCGGTGTCCCGCGTCGCCAGCACGACGAAGAACGCCCCGATTCCGGCATTGGTGATCCACACCTTCGACCCGGAGAGGAGAAAACGGTCGCCGTCGCGCCGGTACGTCGTGCGCAGCGAAGCGAGATCGGAACCCGCGCCCGGCTCCGTGAGCATGATCCCGCCCAGCACCTCGCCGCGCGCGAGCGGCGGCAGGACCCGTCCCTTGAGCTCCTCGCTGCCGAAGTGAGCGATCGGCCACTGGCACACCGAGTTCGTGACCGAAACCCCGACCGCCACGCTCGCGTCCGCCCGCGCGATCTCCTCGATCGCCAACAGGTACGCCAGCGTCTCCGTCCCGGCCCCGCCGTACGCCTCCGGGGTCATCATCCCAAGCAAGCCGAGTTCTCCGAGCTCGCGAAAGATGTCGGCCGGGAACTCCCCGCTCGCGTCCCTCGCGCCCGCCCCCGGCCGCAGCCTCTCGGCCGCGAACGCCCGCACCATGTCCCGCACCATCCTCTGCTGTTCTGAGAACTCGAAGTCCACGGCGCCTCCTCAACCGTCATTCTACGCACTTCCGCCCGCGGCCCTTTCCACCCGTGGCGCCGTCGTGTACCTTCACCGTGTGGCCCGCATCCGCCTTCTGCCGGACGCCCTCATCAACCTGATCGCCGCCGGCGAGGTCGTCGAGCGGCCGGCCTCGGTCGTGAAGGAGCTGGTCGAGAACGCCCTCGACGCCGGCGCCCGCACCATCGCGGTCCGCCTCGAAGCCGGCGGGCGCCAGCTGATCGCCGTCGAGGACGACGGCTGCGGCATGGACTCCGACGACGCCCTCCTCGCCCTCGAGCGCCACGCCACGTCGAAGATCGCCACCCCTGACGATCTCGCGGCGATCGCCACACTGGGGTTCCGCGGCGAGGCCCTGCCCTCGATCGCGGCCGCGTCCCACCTCCTCCTCGAAACCGCGACCGCCGACGGCCTGGGCACGCGGGTCGAGGTCGAGTTCGGCCGCATCCTCGCGACCGGGCCGTGCGCCCGCCCGCGCGGCACCGCCGTGACCGTGCGCGACCTCTTCGCCCGGCTACCGGCGCGCTTGAAGTTCCTGCGCTCCGAGGCGACCGAGCTGCGGCACGCGGTCGCGGCCGTCGCCGGCCTCGCGTTCACGATGCCCGCGGTCGGCTTCACCCTGGAGCACGGCCGGCGCGCACTCCTCCGCCTCCCCCCGGCCGGCAGCCTCGAACAGCGCCTGCCCGACCTCGCCGGCGCCCTCCGCGCCCGCCAGGCCCGGCCGGTGCGGCACAGCGCAGGCTCCGTGAGGGTGACAGGGTTCCTGCTGCCCCCCGGCGGCGGGCGCGAGATCGTGCTCGCGGTCAACGGCCGCGTCGTGCGCGACCGGGCGCTCGCGGGCGCCGTCAACCGCGCCCTCCGGGGTCCGTCGGGGGCGGCCGAGGCCGACGCGTACCTCGCCATCGAGCTGCCGGCCGCCGACGTCGACGTCAACGTGCACCCCGCAAAGACCGAGGTGCGCTTCGCGGATCCCGGCCGCGTCATCGGCGCCGTCACGCAGGCGCTGGCCGCCGCCCGCCTGACGTTGCATGGTCCGGTGGACGTGCGCCGCGTCGTGATCGTGCCCGCCGCCGCGCCGACCGGCCGCTGGCTTCCCCTCGAGCAGGCGGCCTATCCGTCGGGGGAACGGGCCGGCGAGCCACAGGTGCAAGAGGTTGCGCCCGCGCCGCCGGTTGCAACCCGATGGGGCCGCTACATCGGCCAGTACCGCGACACCTACCTCCTGCTCGAGGACGGCGACGCGCTCGTGCTCATCGACCAGCACGTCGCGCACGAGCGGGTGCTCTTCGAGCGCCTGCTCGATCTGCGGTCGCGGCCGTCGGTCCAGGGACTGCTGCTCCCGGAGATCGTCGAGCTCACCCCCGCTCTCGCGGCGCTGGCGGCGGAGGCCGGCCCGGAACTCGAAGCGCTGGGCCTCGAGCTGGAGACGGCCTCGGGGGCGAGCGTCCGCGTCCTCGGCGTTCCCGCCCCGCTGCCGGCGGCCCGCGCCGGCGACCTGGTGCGACGCCTCCTCGCCGACCTCGCGGACGCCGCCACGCCGGGCGAAGGGGTGCGGGAGCGCGCCGCGGCGTCGCTCGCGTGCCAGGCCGCGATCAAGAAGAACCGCCCCCTCGCACGCGCCGAGGCCGAGCGCCTTCTCGCCGACCTCGCCGGCGTCCGCGACCCGCACCGATGCCCGCACGGACGGCCGATCGTGTTGCGACTGCCGCACGACGAGATCGAGCGCCGAATCGGACGCCGCTGACTGCCGCGCAGGAAGATGCACGCCGCACGCCGGGGGTCCGATGGAGCGCGGCGGTCAGATACTCGAGGCGTAGGTCGAAGGGTCCGGTACGCCGGCCTCGATGAAGCCGGCCCGGCGCAGGCGGCACGCGTCGCAGCGGCCGCAGTGAACCATCGCATCCGGCGGGTCGTAGCACGAGAGCGTGAGCGCGTAGTCGACGCCGAGGCCCGCTCCCAAGCGGACGATCCCCGCCTTGGAGAGGTGCAGCAGCGGCGCGTGCACGGTGAAACGCGCACCCTCGACTCCGGCCCTCGTGCCGAGGTCCGCCACCCGGGCGAACGCCCGCAGGAACTCGGGCCGGCAGTCGGGGTACCCGGAGTAGTCCTGCACGTTCGCGCCGATCACCAGGTCGCGGGCGCCCAGCACTTCGGCGAGCCCGGTGAGCAGCGCCAGGAAGACCGTATTGCGGGCCGGCACGTAGGTGACCGGCACGTCGCCGCCGATCTCGGCGCGGTCCTTGGGCACCTCGATCTCGGCGGTGAGCGCCGAGCCCCCGATCGCCCGCAGGTCCACGTTCACCACGCGGTGGTCCGCGATCCCGAGCGCCGCGGCCACCCGCCGCGCGGCACCCAGCTCATGCCGGTGGCGCTGCCCGTAGTCCACCGACAGCGCCGCCACCTCGAACCCGGCGGCGAGCGCCCACGCCGCGGCGGTGGCCGAGTCGAGGCCGCCCGAGAGCAGCACCGCGGCTCTCTTCATCCTTCGCCCCCGGCGAGGCGGCGGGCGGAATCGGCCAACTCGCAGACGCTCGCCCACGGGACGTTCGCAAGCTCCCGCCGCCCGAAACCCGCCGTCCGCGCCGCGGACAGCCGCAGCGCCGAGGCCAGCGCCGGGTCGCGGCGGGCCGCGCCTTCCACGTGCCCAACCACCGCGGCGCGCGCTTCGAGCGCGTTGCACACCAGCACCTGGTCGCACCCCGCCGCCAACGCCGCCGCCGCCCGCTCCGCGATGCTGCCGTGGGCGGCGAGCGCCCCCATCTCGAGGTCGTCGGCGATGACCGGCCCGGTCGCGAGCCGCCGCAGCCGGCTGACCACGGCGCGCGACAGCGAGGCCGGGCACCCGCCGTCGCCGAGCGCGGGCGCGAGCGCGTGCGCCACCATCACCGCGCGGGCCGGCGTCAGCAGCGCGTGGAAGACCTCTGCGTCCGCCGCCACCGCGTCGTCGAGCAGGGGCAGCTCCCGGTGCGAGTCCACCGCGCCGGAGCCGAGCCCGGGGTAGTGCTTGAGGCATCCCGCGACGCCGAGGCTCTCGAGCCCGTCGAGATAGGCTGCGGCGGCGCGTTGCACCGCGGCGGCCGAGGCGCCCAGACAGCGCGCCTCCGCCCCCAGCCACCCCTCCGGGCGGGCGACGTCGGCGACCGGGGCGAAGTCCACCCCGATCCCGAAGTGGGCGCACGCCGCCGCCGCCGCCTCGGCAAGCGCCCGGACAGCGGCGAGACCCGCGCGCGCCGCATCCGCGGCCGCCGGGAGCGGACCGGTGAGGGCCGCGAGGCGGTTGACGCGCCCGCCCTCGAGGTCGACCGCCAGGTACGGCCGCGACGACAGCGCCAGAAGCTCACGAGAGAGGGCGGCGAGTTGCTCGCGGCCGGCGACGTTCCTGGCGAACAGCACCACGCCGCCGGGGCGCACCTCCTCCAGGAGCGCGCGCTCGCCGGCGTCAAGCTCCAGCCCCGCCACGCCGCAAACGAGGAACGCGCTCACCGCTCGGCCTCCCGCTTGAGCTGGACCAGCAGGTTGAGCGCCTCGACCGGCGTCAGGTGGTCGACGTCGGCGCTCCGGAGCCGGTCGAGCACCGCGCTCTCCGGCGGCGGGAACAGCTCGAGCTGGACGTGCTGGGGACCCGGTGCCGCCGCCTCGATCACCTTCAGCTCCTGCCGTTCGATCTGGCGGAGCACCTCGCCCGCCCGGCGGCACACCGGCTCGGGAACGCCCGCGAGCTTCGCGACGTGGATTCCGTACGAGCGGTCCGACGGCCCGGCCACCACGCGGTGGAGGAAGAGCACGTTTCCCTGCCACTCCTTCACCGCCACCGACGCGTTCACGACGCGGCCGAGGCGGTCGGCCAGGTCGGTGAGTTCGTGGTAGTGGGTCGCGAACAGCACCAGCGGGCCTCGCCCGTCCCCCGTCGCCCCGTGCAGCGCTTCGACCACGGCCCACGCGATCGAGAGCCCGTCGAACGTCGCGGTCCCGCGTCCGACCTCGTCGAGCATCACCAGGGAGTTGCGGGTCGCGTGGCGGAGGATGCCCGCCACCTCGGTCATCTCGACCATGAACGTGGACTCGCCGCGCGCCAGGTCGTCCGCGGCGCCGACGCGGGTGAACACGCGGTCGATCTCGCCGATCTCGGCTTCCTCGGCGGCGACGAACGATCCCGCGCGCGCCATGACCACCGCCAGCGCGACCTGGCGCAGGTAGGTGGACTTGCCGCCCATGTTCGGTCCGGTCAGCAGCACGATCTGGCGGCGTTCGCCGTCCAGGTCCACGTCGTTGGGGACGAACCCGTAGCGGGCGAGCGCCTCCACTACCGGATGGCGGGAGCCGACCAGGCGCAGGCGCGCGCCTTCCACCAGGCGCGGGCGGCGGTAGTCCGCGTGGCGCGCGCGCTGGGCAAACGACGCCAGCACGTCCACCGCGGCGAGCCCCCGGGCGGTCGCAGCGAGGCGCCCGGCGCGCGCGGCGCAGCGCTCGACGAGCGCCGCGAACAGTTCCCGCTCCCGCTCGCCGGCGCGCGCCTCGGCGCTCGCGATGCGGCGCTCCAGTCCCTCGAGCTCGGCGGTCACGAAGCGCTCCGCCCCGGCGAGCGTCTGCCGGCGCACCCAGTCGGGCGGGACGCGGTCGCGGTTGTTGTTCGAGACCTCGAACGCGTAGCCGAACACCCGGTTGTAGCGGATGCGCAGGTTGCCGATCCCGCTGCGGGCCCGCTCGCGCGCCTCCAGTTCACCGAGGACCTCCTTGGCCCCGTGGGCGAGGCTCCGGCTCTCGTCGAGGTCGCGGTCGGCGCCGGACCGAATGGTGCCGGGTCCGAACAGCGCCGGCGGCTCCTCGGCGAGCGTGACTGCGAGGTCCTCTCGCAGGTCGTCGAGCGGGTCGGTGCCCGCGCCGAGCGCCGCCAGGAGCTGGCTCGGCGAGGCGGCAAGCTCGGCCCGAATGTAGGGCAGCACCGCCAGCGCCGCGCGCAGCGCCGCGAGCTCGCCGGGCCGCACCTGGGACAGACCGAGCCGCGAGGCCATCCGCTCGAGGTCGCCGGCCTGCCCGGCGAGATCGCGCACCACCGCGAGCCGCGCCGGCTCCTAGACGAGCGCCGCCACCGCGTCGTGGCGCGCCGAGACCGCGACGCTGTTCGCGAGCGGCCGCACGAGCCAGTCGCGCAACAGGCGCGATCCCATCGCGGTGACGGTCGAGTCCAGCACCCCGGCGAGGCTCGCGCGGCGGTCCCCGGAGGCGTCGCGCAGGATTTCGAGGTTCCTGACCGCCGCCGCGTCGAGCACCACGTCGCCGCCCGCCATCCGGCGCTCGAAGCCGCACAGGTGGCGGGGCATCCCGCCCTGCGTCGTGCGCACGTACTCGAGAATCGCGCCAGCCGCGCCGACCAGCGGCTCGCCCGGCGCGAGGTCGAACGCCCGCAGCGAACCGACGCCGAGGGCGAGACGGAGGAGCCCCTCGCCGCGACCCGGGTCGAACCACGACGGCGGTCGCACGCTCACGAGCGGGCCGCCTACGGCTGCAAAGCCGTCGGTTGCCGAACCCTCGGGGATGAGGAGCTCCCGGGGACGCAACTGGGCCAGCAACTCTTCCGCCTCCCGGCGGGAGGCGCACGCCGCCCCGCCGAACTCGCCGGATGCGGCCTCCAGGAACGCCAGCGCCACTCCGGCGCCGGCCTCGCGCACCGCCGCGATCCACCGCCGCTCGCCGTCCCCGAGCAGCTCGGGCTCGGTCACCGTGCCGGGCGTGAGGACGCGGATCACCTCGCGGCGCACGAGCCCGCCCGCCTTGGCCGGGTCCTCCACCTGCTCCGCGATCGCCACCTTGAGGCCCGCGTCGAGCAGCTTGCCGACGTAGCTCGCGACCGCGTGGTGCGGGATCCCGCACATCGGCGACGTGACCTCCCCGTTGTGACGGCGTTTGGTCAGGACGATGCCCAGGATCGGAGAGGCCTTCTCGGCATCCTCGAAGAACAGCTCGTAGAAGTCGCCGAGCCGGTACAGCAGCACGGCGTCCTCAACCTGCGCCTTGAGCTCGAGATACTGCTGCAGCATCGGTGTCTGCTTCATGCCTCGGGGATTGTAGCGTGCCGCGCGGCGCCCTTGACGCGCCGCGCGCGGCAGGCAAGACTGAGGCCGTGAAGACCGTCCTGGCGATCGCCGCGTGCGGCCCGCGTCTCGAGCTGGCGCTGGACTCGGCCCCCGGCGTCGTCGGGCTCGTCGCACTTGCCGGCCAGACGCCGCGGTCGGAGCTGGTGATGGCCGCGGTGGACCTCCTCTTGCGCGGCGCCGGCATCGGCCGGGAGGTGCTCGATGGCGTCGTCGCCTCGCGCGGACCCGGGTCGTTCACCGGCGTCCGGGTGGCGCTCGCCACCGCCCAGGGCCTCGCGACCGCCCTCGCCATCCCCGCCCACGGGTTCTCGTCGCTGCTCGCGCAGGCCGCCAGGGCGGACGTTCCCGGGTGCCTGGCCGTGCAGCCCGCTCGCCGGGGGTTCGCGTACGCCCAGGAGTTCTCCCGCGCCGGCGGCCGCCTGACGGCGGCCCAGGAGCCGCGGGTCGTGACCGTCGAGTCGCTCGCCGGCTCGGGTGTGCCCGTGGTCGCACCGGCGGGGTTCCCGCTGCCGCCGGCGACGCCGTTGGCCGCCGCGCTCCGCTCGACCGCCGAGGCGCTCCTCATCCTGCTGGCGGCGGAGCCGCACCCCGATCCGGCGACGCTCGCCCCGACCTACCTCGAACCGCCGCCGGCAACGCCGCCCACCGGAACCCCGCCGTCATGGCCGCCCTCCCCCAAGGCTTCCTGATCCGCACCGCCCGGGTCGAGGACGTCCCCGTCGTGGCGGCCCTCGAAGCGGAGGTCTTCCCCGATCCCTGGCCGTCGCACCTCTACATCCAGGAGGTCGGCCAGCCGTTGCGGTTCCAGCGCGTGATCCACACCGAGAGCGGGTTCCTCGCCGGCTACCTCTTCGCCTGCTGGCAGCTCGACGAGCTGCACGTGCTCAAGGTGGCAACTCACCCGATCCATGAAGGCAAGGGGATCGCCACCACGCTCCTGGCCGAGGCCCGGCAAGAGGCGGAGCAGGCCAACGCACGCGCGCTGGTGCTCGAGGTGCGCCCGTCCAACCGCAGGGCGTTCAGGCTCTATCGCAACCTCGGCTACGAGGTGCTCGCCCGGCGGCCGAGCTACTACACCGACGGCGAGGACGCCCTCCTGATGTGCCTGGCGCTCGCGCCTCCAGCCGGGGTTTGAGCCGGACAGGCGCGATCACGCGCCGCCGCCCCGGCTATACTGACCGCCGGAGCGAAACGGTGGCCAAGCGGCTCGGCGAGATTCTCATCGAACGGGGGGCGATTTCACCGGAAGGCCTGCGCAGCGGGCTGGAGGCGTGCCGGCGTCACGGCAGACGGCTCGGGACCTGGCTCGTCCGCCTCGGTCTGCTCAACGAAGGGAAGCTCCTCGAAGCCCTCACCCACCAGACGGGCTGCCCGCCGGCGACGACGATGCAGCTCACCACGGCCCCGGCGGAGATCCGGGGTCTCATCCCCCCAGCGTTCGCCAAGCGCAACCTCGCCGTGCCGTTCGCCCGTCAGGGGCGCTCCCTCGACGTCGCGATGGCGAACCCCAACGACCTCCTGCTCGTTGACGAAATCTCCAGGATGACCGGCCTGGTGCCCCGCCCGCACGTGGCCACCGAGGCCACGATCACGGCGGCCCTCGCCCTCTCGAAGCCGGCCGCCCAGGTCCCCGCTCCGGTGCCGCCACCCGGGCCGCCCCGCGCGACCGGCCGGGAGTGGCGCCAGTTCTGGAGGCTCGAATCGGCGACCCAGGAGCTGATGCGGACGCTCGACGCGCCGGAACTCCCAGCACCGAAGGCGCTGGCGGCGACGTTCCCGCAATTGCAGCCGATCGCGACGACGGAGGGAGCGGCGCCCCCCACCGACGCGGCGGGGCTCGCCGACGCGCTCGCCAATGCCTCTGACCGCGACCAGGCCGCCGATCTCGTTCTCGACCATCTCGCCGCCGGCGCCTTCCGCGTCGCGCTGTTCTCGGTGCACCAGGGGAAGGTGATGGGATGGCGGGCGCGCGGCGCCGCCATCGTGGCGGAAGACTTCCACACTCTGACCCTGCCGCTGGATCGTCCGTCCATCTTTCTCAACCTCACGAAGGGGGTCGAGATCCACGCCGGGCCGCTCGGCGGCGGCGAGGGTAACGGCCTGCTGCTCGACGCGCTCGGCGACCCGGCCCCAGTCGAGGCGGTCGTGGTCCCCGTCCGGGTGCGGGGCAAGGTGGTCGCCTTTCTCTGGCTGGACCAGGGCGCGGACGGCGTGGCCGGGATCTCGATCCCTCTGGTCCAGGAGGTGGCCCGGCTCGCCGGACTCGCCATCGAGATCCTGGTCCTGCGGCAGAAGGTCCGGGCCGGCGCCCGCTTGACAGAGACCGTGCCCTCGGACTAGGTTGGCGCGGCTGAAGGTGGAGGGTTGCATGATCAAGGCCGACCTGGTGCGGAAAGTCATGGGTGCCGTGGATCTCTCGCAAGCGAAGGCGAACGAAGCCGTCAACGCGGTGTTCGACGCCATGCGCGACGCGCTCACCGGCGGTGAGCGCATCGAGCTGCGCGGCTTCGGCGTCTTCCTCGTCAAGAACCGCAAGCGTGGGATCGGACGCAACCCCAAGACGGGCGTCGAGGTCGCCATCCCTCCGGGCAAGACGATCCGCTTCAAGCCCGGGAAAGCGCTCCGGGTGATCGACTAGGTGCCTGACACCGGTCTGGAAGTCGAGATCATCGGCCCCGACGGCGCCCCCCTCGGGGTCGTTCGCCGTTCTCCCCCACCGCCGCAGCGCGTGTGGTTGCACGTCCTCCTGCTCCTCGCGACCCTTGTGTCCACGACCCTCGTCGGGGGCATCGCGTTCTGCGACCTCCCGCCCGGTTTCAAGGCGCAGACGTTCTGGGACCTCCTCTTCCATCCCGCCATCATCGCCGCCGGCTTCGAGTTCTCGGTACCACTGCTGGTGATCCTGCTCGCCCACGAGATGGGCCACTACGTCGCCTGCCGCTACCATCGTCTCGACGCCACGCTGCCGTTCTTCCTGCCAGTGCCGTTCGGCATCGGAACGCTCGGGGCGTTCATCCGCATCCGCTCGCCCCTGATGACCAAGCGCGAGCTGTTCGACGTCGGCGCCTCCGGGCCGCTCGCCGGCTTCGCCGTCGCCCTGCCGGTGCTCTATGCCGGGATCGCGCTCTCGACCCCGGTCGCGGCGCTCCCTTCCGGGGGCGCGATGATTTTCGGCGAGCCGCTCGCGTTCAAGGCGCTGGCCTGGCTCGTCCACCCCGGCGTGCCTCCCGGCGGCGACCTTCTCCTCCACCCGGTGGGGTTCGCGGCGTGGTTCGGTTTGCTCGTCACCGCCCTCAACCTGCTGCCGTTCGGGCAGCTCGACGGCGGGCACGTCACCTACGCCATGTTCGGGCACTGGCAACGGCGGGTCGCGTGGCCGTTGCTGGCGGTCCTCGTGGTCCTCGGGTTCTGGTGGCCGGGATGGTGGCTCTGGGCGGTCATCGCGCTGGTTCTGCGGGTGCGCCACCCGTGGATCCCGGACGAGCACGGTGTGCTCGACCCGCGACGCCGCCTGCTCGGCTGGGTCTGTCTCGCCGTCTTCATCGTCTGCTTCACGCCGGAGCCGATCAAGCTGATTCCGTGAGGACGGCCGGGGCCCCGCGCGCTCCCCGGCTGGCGAGAGGTCAGTGCGGCCCCTTGGCGTCCCTGGAGCGTGCGGCGGCACTGCTTTCCGGTTCGACGACGCGAACGATCCTGACCCGGGCCACCGAGGCCCCGAGCAGGCGCACATCCCCGCCCATCCCGACGCTCCGCGGCGAATGGGCGTCCGGAAGCCGGAAGGTCAAGCGGTTCTCGGGACGCATGAGGCCGGCGGGCACCGCGATCTGGTAGTGCCGCAGCGAAGTGCCGTCGCCATTGAAACTCCCCACCGGGGTTCCGTTGATCTCGACCATGATCCGCTGCGGCTGGAAGCTCGACATCGTCAACTCCACGACGGCCGCATCGACAGGATCCATGCCGAAATGGAGCGACGCCTCCGGGGCGCAGGTCCAGCGG
>Ga0075520_1000993_pt1 | contig 13270 bp, 15 predicted proteins | sample NGEPerB_FD_75100 | JGI IMG/M metagenome (GOLD analysis project Ga0075520, IMG submission 75100) | Arctic peat soil microbial communities from the Barrow Environmental Observatory site, Barrow, Alaska, USA - NGEE PermafrostAB12-B | ecosystem: Environmental > Terrestrial > Soil > Wetlands > Peat ... | reverse complement strand
TTGGCGGCGGGGTAGCGGCTGGGGGAGCGCGACGATGAACTTGAGCGGCGGATTACGGCGTGTGTTGGCTGGACGATGGCCTTTGCAATGCCTAGACCCCTCGATGATTTTCTGCTCAATCCAATGAATGACACCGAACGGCGTGATCTGCTCGAAGTCATGGAGGACCGCTACGACAAATCATCGACAGTCATCGCAACACAATTGCCGACGAAAACTTGGCACGAATCTCTCGGCGATCCGACAATAGCGGACGCCATCTGCGACCGACTCGTGCACAACGCCCACGTGCTCAAATTAGGTGGCCCCTCCCTACGAAGAAAGAAAGCCCTGGAAACCCTGCCTCAATAAGCCTGAACCCAGCCACTCGTCGCTTTGCTCCGACCCCGCTCAAGTGCCCCGGAACGACTGCTCAAGTCCCGACGGAATAAGTGCTCAAGTTGAGTGGAATACGCACTAGCCCATGGTCAGCGAGTGCCCATGTTGTCCGCAAGTAGTCGAGCAACGTCTCGCGGATTTCGTCAGCAACCAGCGCGGGGATCATTCAGAATGCTCCACGACATGCGCTTCCTGTCCACCGAAACGGTCGGCTTTTCTTTTTGTTGGTCCGGCACGGAAACGGAAGATTCGTCATGGGCAATTGGCCGTCAGGATAACGCCAAAGACACGTTGCCCCATACTTTACTAAATAGCCTGACTTTACTGAGTGGTAGAGGAGGGCTATTTAGTGAAGTTCGGAGAGCCCAGCCCAGGAACAACCGGCTGCCAACACGGTGGCCCTCGATCAGCTCCGGTCATTCGCCCTTTTCAGTAGCCTCAACATTCCAGTCAGGGACATTGAAGGAGGGCTCGCTAGACAGGCTTGTTGGCCGGATTCGTTGTACTACCTGCGCGTTCTCAACACTCCTTCCGCTGTTCTATGAGGCTATTCGTAGATTAGTTGCCTGAATTATACTAGTTGCGCAGTACGCGCAACTAGTAAGTATGAAGCACTTGCGTGTCTAGTTGCTTGAAACTATCATGTTGCACGAGGCGCGCAACATTCCAAGTTTAGACAACTCGCTAGTCCGGGAAGGACTTCAAGAGCTTCAACGTCGGCTACCTCCCGGCTGGAGCGCGGGCGAATTAGTGCTTGAGCCGCGGCTCGCCTTCGTCGACGCCACTCTGCAAATTACCTCACCCGATAAACGGACAGGCTCGATCTCTCTCGAGGTTCGAGCCCGGCTTGAGCCTAAAGCCGTTCGCGCGTTGGCGGACAGCCTGCGTGAGTTGCAAACGCGCGGCACCTTCGTCGTTCTATCTCGTTACCTTAGCGAGAGCACGAGATCGCTCCTAAAGAAGAGCGGCATCGGCTACCTCGATCTCACTGGCAATGCACGGATCGTCGTGCCCAAACCTGGCCTCTATATTGAAACCCAAGGTGCGGCCGAAGATCCCGATCGTGAGGAACGACCCGCTCGCTCTCTGCGCGGAGCGAAGGCTGGACGCGTCGTGCGCACCCTGATCGATCGCGAAGTGCCCCCCGGCGTTCGCGAGATCGGCACACTCACGAAAATCGACGCCGGTTACATCTCAAGAGTTCTTGCATTCCTCGACACCGAAGCGCTCATCACACGAATCGGCCGTGGACGGATGCGGAGCGTCGACTGGCCTGCGCTTCTACGGCGCTGGGCACAGCAAGCGCCCCTGGAATCGAGGGGCCAGGTGCAGACTTACCTCGATCCTCGCGGACTCGATGCCCTCGTCGCTCGACTCGCGAAGTCCGAAAGGCAGTACGCTGTGACCGGAAGCCTCGCTGCGGCAACCATTGCGCCAATCGCTCCGGCTCGTCTGGCGACGGTCTGGATTCACGATACAGCCGAAGCAGCAGTTAACCTCGCTCTACGACCCGCCGATGCGGGAGCGAACGTACTGCTCGTCGAGCCCGGCGACGACTGGATCTTCGAGGGTGCTACACAGCGCGACGGCGTCCGGTATGCGGCTCCAAGCCAGGTCGCTGCCGACCTACTGACGAGCCCAGGACGCGGGCCCGCCGAAGGCGAGGAGTTGATCACCTGGATGCTGGCGAACGAGGAGAAGTGGCGCCGATGAGCGACGTCGATGAGCTGTACGTGCTGGCACGCCGAGTTCTGCTCGATGCTCTCGACGCCCTCGGCCCGCACCGAGGCGCGATGGTGCTTGTCGGTGCGCAAGCGGTGTACCTCCGCGTCAAGGAGGCCGATCTAGCCGTAGCGCCCTTCACTACCGACGGTGATCTGGCCATCGACCCGTCGATTCTCAAAGAGATACCGCCGCTCGAACAAGCCTTGATAGCCGCGCACTTCCTCCCGAAGTCCAGCGACTCCGTCGGTATCTGGATTACAAAACGCTCAACAAGCCAGCAAGTCGAAACCGAAGTTGCCGTTGACCTACTCGTCCCCAAATCGATGAGCCCTGGCAAGGGCACTCGCGCCGCGCGGCTCCCCGGGCACGATTCGCGAGCAGTTCGTATGGTACAGGGCATCGAAGGCGCCCTCGTCGACGCCGAAGTAATGAAGCACGTCCAGTTAGTCCCGACAGAACCGAAATGATTACCCGCCGCACCCTGCGACGAACCCACCTGTTTCAACCAGATCCTCGGCTCACTCAGTTCTACCTTTACAGCCTTGCCGTCTACTCCGACCGCTTCAACATCGATATCCACGCGGTCGTGCTCATGTCGACACACGAGCATCTGATTGTGACCGATAAATATGGGCGCACGCCCGACTTTCTTCGTGACTTTCACCGCCTAGTAGCTCTTGGGACCAAGATTCTTCGTCGATGGGAAGGGACCGTGTGGGACAGTGAACCCACGTCTCGCGTCGAACTATGCACACCTAAGGCCATCATTGAAAAACTCGCCTACATCATTGCCAATCCCGTTGAGGCCGGTTTGGTGGATAAAGCTGAAGACTGGCCCGGCGTTATTGGCTTGCCGCAATGGAAGTCACCTACGGTCGGGTTGCTGCCAGCAGCGATTGGCTGGCCATGCTGACCTTGCCACGACTCAACGGTACGCCGACATGGTGGCGAGTGATTTACAGGCGGCAATTGCGGCGATTCCTTGCGGTGGCGAGGTAAAGACGGAGGGTGTATGATTCAGGCTATGGCACCGCCCTCAAGGTCCAGTTCAGCTGCCCCCGTTCCAGAGCCGCTTCAACCGTTAGTGAAGCAGCTTGCCGCGCTAAACCGAGATGATTTCGATCTCGTGGTTCGCGCAGCCAGGTCTGAATTGCGCCCACGTGAACTTCGAACCATCTCGTGGGAGTCACTGCAGAAGGCCAAAGGTATCGTCAACCTTGGCGGCAACGCTGACGAGGACTGCAAGGCCCTATACGATGGCTAAAGTTGCGCTGGACGCCAACGTCATCATCGGTTGGCTAGACGAGGGCGATTCGTTGAATGCGCGTTCGGCGAAGTTGATTGAACGAATCCACGATGCAGGCGACTCGTCGACGCTTCTGGACTTCTCGGTTGCCGAGGCCGTTTCAGTCATCTGCCGACGCACTGTCGAGCGGAAGCGCAATGTTCCGAACCTGCCGTCAATTCTCGACACTGTGGACGAGTGGTTTGCACTCAAGGAAATTGAGTTCGTGCAGAAGGAACTCGAAATCCTCTACCCCGACGTCCTCAGCATCATCAGACAGTCCGCCGGTGCATTGAACTTCAATGATGTAGCTCTCGTAGCATTGCAACGCGAAGGCATCATTGGAGACGTTGCGACGTTTGACGCAACGCTTGCCAGCCAAGCCGACTTCCGAACAATTGGGTAGAACGTGCAAGTCGCCAGTCGGGGCAACAGTGGGGCAACGACAAAAAAGAGAGTCGCGCGCCCGGCTGCGATTGCCACAGAAAAGTCAGTGAAATCGCTGTCCTGTAGATTGCCGTGCTGAGCATCAAGACATGGTGGACTTTCTCTCGCGATGATTCGATTGTCTCGAAATCAAAGTAGAAATTGACCAAGATCGCTGGTCGGTCGATAGCTGAATGCGCTTTGCTACGCCTGGGTGTGACGACGACCGACCCAGAGTGTTTGTCCGGCCGCAACGTGTACGACCCACGAGTTCGCGAACTCGTCTGTGCTACCGGCAACCCCGATCTGTTTGCAGAGCTGAAGATCCCCAAGTCAACGCTCCGTGGATGGCTCAATGGGGAGTTCAGGGCTGCAGTTGGCACGGAATCGGTGACTCGAACCGAGATTGAACTCTACTCCGAGAACGCCAAACTCCGACAACGGGTTCGGGTGCTACAAGCGGTCATGTGCCTGCTGTTCGTGCTGATTCGAGTGATGCGTTGTCGACTTGAACGAGAACGGCTGCCAGATGGCGCAGCGAAAGGGCAGCTACTGGAGGCAATCGGCAAAGCGACGAAGACACTCGCGCTCGCGTCGGTGCTGAAGATCATTGGCCTGTCGAGCAGCCGTGCAGCGACTTGTGACATTCTATGTCAGAGAATACAACGAGGTCATGCCACACGAGGCGTTCGACTGGCGCACACCGGAGGAGGTCTACTTCGGAAGGGTAGAATCCTCGCGGGGCCTCCGCTTGGATTTCTCCCTTGGCATCAAGACGGCAGGTTCCCACGTTCCACACGAGAGCCTGATCCATGCTCACGCCACCTTTGTGCCGGACGCCGTCTGGGCAGTAGGCAAGTTCCTTCCAGACTTGTCCCGGGTCATTTCGCCACCCCGGTTTTGACGTCGTCCATAGTTTTTCGACATGTCATCAGTGGTTCACTTGCGTTCGTCTTCATGGTTCACACCTGACGCGGTCTAGCCGCGCCTTTTCCCACGACGCTCACCACCATGGCTCTCGACCACAGCAGCTCGGGGTGGTTTGCAGCCTGCACTTGCATGCCGGCTTCGAGGGGCCTACCCTCATCTCTCGTGCAGCAAGGCTGCATCAGTCGGCCATGATGGCCATCCATTCAGCGCCGTCGTGGCGCACGCGAAACGAACTATCGCGCAGAAAAGTCCAGAAGGTCGTGACGCTCAGCAGGGCAGATGACTGCCTGGCGTACCTATTCATTTCGACTCCTCGCAAATTGCCTCTTGAATTTTGCAGAATATTTGCGGTCGACCTTTCGCATTCTGCAAATCGTTTTGAGGCCTGGTCGGTCAAACCCAAAGTCACCGCGACAACCTGTAAACATCGTGTGCGGAGGCTTTTTGGTTGCCTTAGCCGCTCCGCGGCCCAGTGGAGAGACGTCGTCGGCTACACCGCGGACGTCTCCGCGTTAGTGCCAGATGCCGATGCTGAAGGCGGTGTTGAGGTAGGACCGCGCGGCGTCGGCACCGAGTGAGAGCCGCCAGTAGTCGAATGGTGCCAAGAGCCCGAACAGGCTCCATTTGAACAGCTTTACGTCCAAGCCGCCGGTACCGTGGACACGGCTTTGCGTGCCGGCGATGAGTGCGGGCTCGTAGTAGCTGCCGGTGCGTAGGAGCAGGTAGTGGGGAATGATTTCGCTCTCGAGCCCGAGTCGCGGCGAGATCACGGGCCTGTCCATGGCGGTCTGACCGCTGAGGCCCACCGGGCCTCCGCCCTGAATGATCGACAACTCCGTGCTCAGCAGCAGGTACCAGCGCTGGCGTTCCTGGTACTGGTCGAAGAGCTCCAGTGCGGCTTGGTCGAGCTCGGCGTCCGTTGGCTGCTGATGCCCGGTGGTTCGGCGCGCTACTTCTCGAGCCGTGACCAAGCGTGGATTGAGCGTTCGGGGCCCGAATTGATACGCGAGCCCGAAGGCAACCTCCCACGGCACGTGCACAGTGCTGGCAGCAAGGCCAGGCTCCGCGGCAAGGTGCGCGTTGATCGGCGATTTGACGGCGGCTGCGATTCGATACTGCTCACGGATCGGCTTGACGAGCACACCGGCTTCATAGCCAACGCCGGCAGTGCCCAGCACGCCCGAACTGCTCGAGCGGTCGAAGCTCATGCCGATCACGCGCGGCCCGGCGCCCAACAGCAGTTGCCCGTCCAAATAACCATAGGCCAAATTCATGTGCACCATGCCGAAGTTGGCCGCGAAGTTAGTGTCGATGCCTGGTGTCTGTTGCGAGCGACTGGCGGCGTTTCGCTGAGCCTCAGCGGCGATGCCGACGCCGAAGTGTCGGTAGTTGACGAGCAGCGCGAGCGAGCCAAAGAGCGCGGTGCTTTTATCGGCCTTGGCTTGGTCTTGGCTGGCAGTGTTGCCCTGATTGTACACGTCGTTCTTCGGTAGCCAGGCGCCCACAGCGACGTCCAAACCGAAGCCCAGGTTCCAGTCTTGAAATGAGTAAGGCAACCGAACCGCCGTGGACGCCGGATTGATGGCCACCCCTTCCGTGTCATCTGCAATGGCCACGAAAGCACCACCGAGGCCGATGCGCCGCGTGCTGCCCACGATAGGGCCGCGCGCCGCATCGACCGTTTGCGACTGCGCAGTCGTTCCCGGGCCGGTTTGCGCCCAAGTGGGCGAGGCGATCGTGCACGCCCCAGCCAAGCTTGCCACGCCCGCACACCAAAGCCGCCGCCTCTTCGAGAGAATCGCTAACACGCGCCGCGGCAATGCAATCATCGTGCCCAGAGGTTCAGCGCTTGGTGCAAGGTCGCGGTAACGACCCTTTCGAGCATCGTAGCGTTCAGCTACGGAGGTACCGTCAGCGACTCGCGTCATGCGGCTCACCGCTTTGGTGCCGTTATGACGGCACGTGGACACAAGGCAACCCAGTGCCGGTTACTGTTTCTGAACCGGTTACAGGACTGCCACGGATCGTGTGCGCTGGGCTTCAATCGTGACCTTTCGCAGTGGCGGATTGCTCTTGGCGGAAGCGAGGGCATGAGGGGACAACGACAGCCGCGTGAAGTCCAAGAGCACCTGGCGAAAATAGGCGAAGCGTGCTCGACTATGGACGTAAACGGTCGGTCCCCGACTGCAACTTTGGCGCGCGGTTGGGAGCTGGACCTTGCGCTGCGAGGCAACAATGATGAACAGAGCAGAACGGATTGACTACGAGCTCTTTTACTGGCCCGGTATTCAAGGTCGGGGCGAGTTCATTCGGCTCGCTCTCGAGCAGGCGGGCGTTCGTTATCGCGACGTGGCGCGCGAGCCTGGTGGGCTGAAAAAGCTCGAGAAATTAATGAAACGCGGAGCGAGCGCGATGCCGCCGTTTGCCCCGCCTTTTATTAAAGTGGGCGACTTGATACTGGCGCAGACATCCCAGATTTTGGCGTATCTGGCGCCGCGGTTGAAATTGATCAGTGGGGCAAAAGCCGATCGGTTGTACGCGACGCAATTGCAACTCACGATTGCGGACTGCGTCGCTGAGGTGCATGACACTCATCACCCTATTTCGGTCGGCGAAGTCTACGAAAAGCAGAAGCCGGAGGCGAAAAAGCGCAGCAAAGCATTCGTGTCCATTCGCATGCCGAAGTACCTCGGGTATTTCGAATCGATATTGATCGCGAAAAAATACGCCGAGCCGTGGCTCGTCGGCGATCGCCACTCTTATGTAGACTTATCGCTGTTCCAGCTCATCGCCGGTCTCAAATACGCCTTTCCAAAAGCGATGCGGCGTCTAGAACCAAAAATTCCGAGCTCCCATCGGCTATTCGAGCGGGTTTCAAAACTTCCGCGCATTGCAGCATACCTTGCATCCGAACGCCGCGTACCTTTCAACGAGAGTGGGATTTTTCGACATTATCCGGAACTCGATCGGTAGCGCCAAATGATTGAGGTCCAAGAACTCACGAAGAATTACGGACCTCGCACGGCGGTCAATCGTCTTTCATTTCAGGTAGCTAAGGGTGAGCTGCTCGTTTTGGTTGGCGGCTCTGGATCCGGTAAGACGACCACACTCAAGCTCATTAACCGTCTAATCGAGCCAACTAGCGGACGTGTGCTCATTGAAGGCGACGACGCCAGTCGATTCGAACCCTATGTATTACGGCGTCGAATCGGTTACGTGTCCCAGAACGTGGGCTTGTTTCCTCACATGACGATTGCCGAAAACATCGAAGTCACGCCGTCATTACTCGGCTGGTCCACCGCGCGCCGCACGGAGCGCACCGCCGAATTGTTGGATCTAGTTGAACTACCCAGCTCGATTACACGACGATACCCGAGCGAATTATCCGGCGGACAGGCTCAGCGAGTGGGTGTTGCGCGCGCACTTGCGGCAAAGCCCCGATTCATGTTGCTGGACGAACCGTTTGGAGCACTCGACCCGTTAACGCGAGATCGACTTCAGCAGTCTTTCATCGATATTAAAAGGCAACTTGACCTTGCCGCCGTGTTCGTGACACATGACATTACGGAGGCGTTGATGCTCGGCGATCGCATCGCCGTGTTGCGCGAAGGATGCTTGTTGCAAATCGGCACTCCGCATGAGTTGCTTGATACACCCAAAAATGAGTACATCGAACGACTGCTCGATACGCCGCGTCGCCAGGCTAGCGAACTCGAACGCCTCCTGGCGCGAGGCGCACCGTGATTGATGAACTTCGTCTTTTGCCTTCCTACCTGACGGCTCACCTGCAGCTAGTACTATTTGCCATCTTGATTGGCACCGCTTTGAGCATTCCCTTAGGCATCCTACTTTCCCGTCGGGCTCGGTTCGAGCAACCGTTGCTATTCGTTGCAAACACGATCCAGACGATACCAGCGCTGGCTCTGCTAGCACTGATGGTCCCTCTGCTTGCGGCATTGCATCTGCCTAGTATTGGCTACTTGCCGGCGTTCGTTGCACTCGTGCTTTACAGTGTGTTACCCATTCTTCGCAACACGGTTACCGGGTTGAATGATGTAGATGCTGCTATTGTTGATGCGGCGCGCGCGGTTGGCATGAGACCGCGAGATCAACTGTTGCGCGTTGAGCTTCCACTCGCCCTGCCGGTCATCGTTGCCGGAATTCGCACGGCGATGGCATGGACCGTAGGCATGGCGACGCTCTCTACGCCGGTTGGTGGGTTGAGCTTGGGCAACTACATTTTCAGCGGTCTTCAAACGCGCAACTTCAATGCGTTATTCGTGGGTTGCATAGCCGCGGCATTTTTGGCTCTTATCCTGGACGCCCTGCTGGGCCTGCTTTCGCGTGGCATGCAGCAACGTCGCCGCGGGTTGATCGTCGGAGCCAGCGTGGGTTTTCTCGTGCTCTATGTCTATGCTGGCGCAAGCTTGGCAGCCCAGTTATTGCCCAAATCGCAGCGACCTCTCGTAATCGGGGCGAAGACGTTCACCGAGCAGTATGTATTGAGTGAGATTCTCGCACAGCGCATACGAGATGTAGGGGGACGAAGCGTCGAGATTCGGCAATCTCTGGGCTCCACTGTCGTCTTTGACGCCCTAAAGAGTGGTCAGATTGACGCTTACGTCGATTATTCGGGTACGCTTTGGGCTACGATACTCAATCGGAAAGGTACGGTGCCGCAAAGGCCACAGGTAGTGACCGAAATAGGCCATTACTTACGCGAGAAATATGGAATCGGCTTGATTGCAACACTCGGGTTCGAAAATGCTTACGCTCTGGCAATGCGCCGGGAGCATGCACAAAAACTCGGAATAAGCAGCATAAGTGAGCTCGTACCGTATGCTGATCGACTTTCAATTGGTGCGGACTACGAGTTTTTGCAGCGTGCAGAATGGAAGTCAATCGTAGAGAAGTATGGCCTCCGATTTGCGACTCAGCGCAGCATGGATCCATCGCTCATGTATGAAGCCGTGAAGCGAGGCGGTGTCGACGTAATTAGCGCATTCACGACGGACGGACGAATCTTGCGGTACGATCTCGTGTTGCTTGCCGACGATCGCGGCGCAATTCCGCCTTACGATGCAATCATCTTGGGCGGGCCGCGCCTCTTGCGAGAAGAGCCCGAGAGTGTCCAGGCTCTCGAGTCGCTCGATGGACACATCGACGACAATGCAATGCGGCAGATGAACCTAATGGTCGATCAAGATCACCAAAAGCCGGTAGCCGTAGCGCGCGACTTTCTTCGGCGATTAGTGAGTTCAACCCGCCACCAATCTAAGGCGCGAAACTTAGAAGGTGCACACTGAATAGCTGTTTTGGATCGGTCCAAACGCGGTCCACGGTGAAGCCGCTCTTATGGCAAAGACTACGAAATTGAGGCAGTTGATATTTATAGCAGTGCTCAGTCACAATGTGTTCGCCAGCGTCGAATCGCACGACCATTGAATCGACTCTTGCGCTCTGGCGGCACTTGCTGACGAGATGCATCTCAACGCGGCCCGCTCCGCCATTCCAAATCGCACGGTGAGCGAATTCTTCCACTCGGAAGCAGGCGTTATGCTCACGATTCAAGACTCGCAGAATATTCAGATTGAATTGTGCCGTAACGCCTTGGGCATCGTCGTAGGCCGCAAGGAGCGTCGGCTCGTCCTTTCGCAAATCCACACCGATGAGCAATTTGCCGGCAGAACCACAATGAGAACGAACGCCCTTCAAGAACTCCACAGCGTCTGGTGGGTCCAAATTGCCGATGGTCGAGCCCGGGAAAAACCCCGCTACGCGACTGGTCGGGGTGAGAACGGGCAGGTCTAGCTGGCCAGTGTAATCGCCGCAAACGGGCACAATGGGAAGATTCGGGTAGGTTTCGGCGAGCGCGAGCTTGCTCGCGAGCAACGCCGATTGACAGATGTCGATTGGAATATACGTAGCGACGGACTTGAGTGTGTCGAGAAGCAAACGCGTCTTTATCGAGGCGCCGCTGCCATACTCGACGAGGATCCGTTCTGAGCCGATACTTGCGGCGATTTCGTCGATGTTGGCTCTCAATATGTCGAGTTCCGTGCGTGTCAAGTAGTACTCGTCGAGATCGCAAATACGCTCGAACAGCGCCGAACCCCGGGTATCGTAAAACAGTTTGCTGGGAAGCCTTTTTGGCGTTAGAGAAAGGCCTTTCAATACTTCCTGAAGCGCCGTATCGGGAGTGTCCGCCGGCTCACGCCATTTCAGTGCTCGTGCCCCAATCATGCTGACCTTGCCAGGCGGATACCCGTAAATTGCCAACGAGTACCGGCAGGAAAGAAATTTCTATAACTGGGCCGAACGTGATCGATGGGGGTCGCGCAGGATCCGCCGCGTAGCACCATTTGATTGCACATAAATTTACCGTTGTATTCGCCGAGGGCGCCTGCCGCGGGTCTATAGCCCGGGAAAGGCAAGTAGGCGCTCGCGGTCCATTCCCAGACGTCCCCGAATACCTGGAGCAGTGGCTCGCCTTCGGCAACTGCCACAGCGGGATGCATGCGCCGTAAGTTCAGAAGATTTCCCATGACGGGAACCTCCGTAGCGGCATTTTCCCACTCAAATTCAGTGGGCAGCCGCGCGCCCGCCCAGCGAGCAAAGGCTTCGGCTTCATAGTAACTCACATGGCACACGGGTTCCTGCAATACAAGCGATTGAAGGCCAGCGAGTGTAAATACGTGGGAGTCGTCAACCCTACCATTCCAATAAAGCGGGGCCGACCAATTTTGTTCGGCAACGAGGTGCAGTCCGTCAGAAAGCCAAAGTTCAGGTCGAGAATAACCCCCGTCGAGCACGAATTCGAGATACTCACTGTTAGTCACGAGGCGCGTGGCAAGTTGGTACGGCTCAAGAAACGCCCTGTGCCTGGGCAGCTCGTTATCAAAGGCGAATCCGTCACCGGTATGCCCGACTGCACGAAGACCCCCCTGAAACGAAAGCCATTCAAGTGGTGGCGCGTCACTGGCTGGCTGGCAAGGCACATCGTGATACGCGGGCAGTTGAGGATTCGAACCAAGCAGGTGCTTGATGTCAGTGATAATGAGCTCCTGATGTTGCTGCTCATGTTGAAGACCGAGTTCCAACACCGATGCCATGTCCCGGAGCTCACCGTGTCGCGTTTCCACTAGTTCGAGGATTTGCTCCGTTATGTGTTGCCGATACGACATTACGTCAGCAAGCGACGGCCGAGTCAGCAATCCTCGAGCAGACCTGGGGTGCCGCGCACCGACTGCCTCGTAGTATGAATTGAAGAGGTAATCGAAGCTGGGGTCGAATTTTCGGTACCGTGCCGAAGTAGCAAGCAAGAAAGTCTCGAAAAACCAGCTGCTATGCGCTAAATGCCATTTAGTCGGGCTCGCGTCAGGCATCGATTGCGCACAACAATCCTCGGGTGTGAGGGATGCCGCAAGTGTCTCTGACAGCGTTCGCACGCTGCGAATTCGTTTTGTAAGGGCGTTGCATGAATCAGGTGCTTTTGAGGCGCTTGTCATGCCCAACCTTGTTCCCATGCCAGCATTCGCTGACTCCATAGGTCAGCGACGTAAAAAGGGCAAGACCTCACACAGGAAGGACTTTGACCATGTCGCCTTTAGGCCCGAATCATAGGGCGCCGTTGCCTTTGTGCATGACTCAGATTTCGGCGATTCAGATCCGAGTCCCGGTTTCAGGTTCAGTCTACTCGGTGGCTTTCTGGCATTCCCAGTGCGGCCATCCTGTTTAGAATCCTGCATCCAACTCTGGATTCCAGCCTCTGTCCTTGTAGCGACCGTGCCCGCATTGTCGGACCGATGATGGACTTGTAGCGGTACATTGTATTCTCGACCTTGCTGCGCCGGCTGTATCCGGACCGAGTATGCCACTGTCTCTTGCCCAACCTGATTCGTGATCGAATGTTTCGGTTTCGCTCCCTGGTTGTCGGTATTCCTGGTCTCACCTTAGCGTTCTTCTTCGGTGGGATGAGCACCTTAGGCGAGCGATTGTCCGTGTGGTTCTCAACAGCCTTGTAGACGGATTCATTGTCGTACGCGCCGTCGGCGCAGACCGACCCGAGCGGCCTTTTGATCTCCTTGATCAGTACGGGCACGCGAGAAGCGTCAGGCGCACGCTTGCTGGTCAGGTCTGATGCGATGACTTCGCCGGCGAGGGCACCTGGCGCCAGAAGTGGATCACCTATCGCGACGAGCAGACCTATCGCAATATCGTGCGCGAAGGTCCGCTGTTCCCTCTCAATTCGCTTATGCTGCATGGCATCGTCTATGCCGAAAAAGCCAAGAATCTCTCGACCGATCCTGGGCATGATTTCGCTTCGGAGGTCCGCTCTTATTTCGGTAGCGGAACCCAGTTGCAGGAACTCTACATCACGCCATCTCTGATGACACCGGCGGACTGGGATGTGCTGGCCGAGAGTGCGCGGTGGTCGAGGAAAAATGCCGATATCCTCCGCGATACGCACTGGGTAGGTGGCGATCCAGGCAAGGGCGAGGCCTACGGATGGGCATCCTGGGCGGA
>Ga0075520_1000992_pt1 | contig 13286 bp, 1 predicted proteins | sample NGEPerB_FD_75100 | JGI IMG/M metagenome (GOLD analysis project Ga0075520, IMG submission 75100) | Arctic peat soil microbial communities from the Barrow Environmental Observatory site, Barrow, Alaska, USA - NGEE PermafrostAB12-B | ecosystem: Environmental > Terrestrial > Soil > Wetlands > Peat ... | reverse complement strand
GACCTAAAAGAATCAACCGATAGAAACGCAGCCCGGTGAACGGATGCTGCACGCCATCATCAAAGAAGGTGAACAGCCCGTTCGTCGCCGTCACCGGCCCGGTGTAAGCCACAATGTTGCTGAAACTCTGCCAGTTGACGGGCGACAGGCTGTCCGTGAATTGCACCTGGAAGATATCATTGGTCGGTGCCCACCAAGTGAGCAGGAAGCGGCCGTTCGTATAGGTGACACTGCCAATGTCCGGCAACGGATTCACCATCACCGCAAACACATTCGTCGCGCTCAACGGTGGCACCCCATTGTCGGTCACAACGGTGGTGAGGATGTTGCTCGTGCCCGACTGCGACACGTCCGGCGTCCAGGTGATGACCCCGTTGGTCGGGTTGATCACCGGCTTATTCGTGCCGCTCACCGTGCTGGCCAGCGCATAGGTCAAGGTGGGCGCGGGCACTGCCGCATCCGTCGCCGTGTTGGTCACCACCAACAGGTTCAACGGATTCAAAATGCGCGTCCCCTGCGCCGGCAGCACCGGCGGCGGATTGGTTGGTGTTGCCAAACCCAAAAGAATCAACCGATAGAAACGCGTGGGGCCAAACGGGTATGGCACGCCGTCGTCAAAGAAATTGAACTGCGTATTCGTCGGGCTGGTGAACGCATTGGTGTTGTAGCTGATGATGTTGGTGAACGTGGTCCAGCTTGCGGGCGCGAGGCTGGTCGTCCATTGCACCTGAAACAGATCATTGCTCGGTGCGAACCAGGTGATCAGGTAGCCGCCGTTCGTGTAAATGATGCTGGAGATGGGAATGGTATTGGTTTGCGGTGGCGAGTTTGTCGAGGTCACCAAATGGAAATCCACTTCAATCCCATAGGTCACCGCGAAACTGTTTGTGTTGTTGACGCCCAGATAGTAAGTCGAGCCGGGCACGATGTTCGTCGGCGCGCTGCTGGTGCTCAAAATCGAAGAGCCATTCGTAACCCCGTCGAGCAACAGCGAGTCATTGATGCCGGCAATGGTCGGCGGCGTGTTGGTGGTGAACCAGACGTTCAACGGCCCTTGCAGCGCGAAGAGCAAAATGTTGGTGGCGAAATCCGCATTCGTCGGCACGTTGACCCGGTAATAAGTAGTGCCGCCAGCTAAAACAGCGTTCGTTTGCGGCACTCCATTGGTCAGGTTCAACACGACGGGGTTGATCGGATTGACATTGAACAGCGGGGTCAAGGCCAGACTGTGAAAGTAACCGCTGGCGATGGCCACTACATTGCTCAAACCCACGGGCACACTTGTCTGGCCAGCGGTATTATCACCCCAAGCCACCACCGTCCCATCGTTTTGCAAGGCCAGACTATGGAAACCACCACCGGCGACCGCCACCACATTGTTCAAGCCGGCGGGCACGTCCGTCTGGCCGGCGCTGTCATCACCCCAGGCCACCACCGTTCCATTGTTTTTCAACGCGAGGCTGTGATAACTCCCGCCGGCGATGGCCACCACATTGGTCAGACCTGCGGGCAAGTTTAGTTGACCGGCACTATTGTCACCCCAAGCCATGACCGTGCCGTCGTTCTTTATCGCCAAGCTGTGATAACTCCCGCCGGCGACGGCCACCGCATTGCTCAAGCTCGCCGGCACGTTCGTCAGGTTAAAGAAGCTGGCGCCCCAGGCCACCACCGTTCCATCGTTTCTCAAAGCCAGGCTGGAATAAGTTCCACCGGCAATTTCCACCACATTGTTCAAACCGGCCGGCACGTTGGTCTGGCCGAGAATGTTCGCGCCCCAAGCGGCCACGGTTCCGCTATTTTTCAAGGCCATGCTGTAATAGGCACCGCCGGCCACGGCCACCACATTGTTCAAACCGGCCGGCACCGTCGCCTGGCCAAAAGTATTGTCGCCCCAGCCCACCACCGTGCCGTTGTTTTTCAACGCAAGGCTGTGATCGTAAGCCCCGGCGATGGCCACCACATTGCTTAAACCCGGCGGCACCGTCGCCTGCCCAACATAGTTGGCACCCCAAACCACCACATTGGCTTCATCTAAAATCTGGTCGAAGCCGGTGACCACCGCCAGGGCATTGCTGACCACCAGGCGGAAGTGATATGGAACATTCGTCACCAGGCCGGTGATCTGGTCGGGTGTATAAACCACGTTGTAGCCGGAACCCACGCTGACTGGTGGCGTCTGGTTTCCATAAAGTGCGTTCGTGCCCCATTCGAACCAGGCCGTGGCGGGCAGACCATTGGGCGTGGCCATGCCGTTCAATTGAGCGCTCGTTCCCGTGACCGAGGTGGCGGGTTGCGTGAACACGAAAGGCGCAAACACATTGAACACGGTCACCGTGAAACTGTTCGTCGCGCTCAAACTCCGGTTGGTCAGCGCATAGATGTTTGTATCCGTCACAATCGTCGTGAAGATGTAAAAACCAGGTGCCTGCGCTGAAGTCGGCGCCCAGGTGATGATGCCGTTGGTGTCAATAAAGGCGCCTGGCGGGGCAAACAACTGGTAGGTCAGCGGATTCGGGGGTATGTCCGAATCCGTCGCCGTGTTGACCACAAAGAGCGGCGTCAGCACGTTGATGTTGTAATTGGTCTGGCTGGGAACACCCGGCGGCCAGAACGGCGCGGTGTTCACTTCCTCCACCGTCACCGTGAAACTGTTCGTCGCGCTCAAACTCCTGTTGGTCAGCGCATAGACGTTTGTATCCGTCACCACCGTCGTGACAAGGTAAACCCCCGGCCCCTGCGCCTCACTGGGCGTCCAGGTGATGATGCCATTGGTGTCAATCACCGGTGACGGATTCGTTGTCGCATAATTCAGCGGCCAGTCGTTGGCAATCATTGCATTGGTATTGATGCTCATCGTCACCGTGTAGGTCAGTGGATTCGGTGGAATATCCGAATCCGTCGCCGTGTTGGTCACGGTCAGCGTGGTCAGCTCGTTGATAGTTTGATTCGCCTGGACGGGCAACACGGGCGCGGCGTTCGTTTCATTCACCGTCACGCTAAAACTATTGGTCGCGCTCAATGGCGGAACGCTGTTGTCGGAAACAATGGTGGTGATGATATAAACCCCCGGCCCTTGCGCCTCACTGGGGGTCCAGGTGATGATGCCATTGGGGCTGATGACCGGTGACGGACTCGTGGTCGCATACGTCAGCGGCCAGCCGTTGGCATTCATCGCAATGGTGTCAATGCTCATCGTCACCGTGTAGGTCAGCGTCAGATTGGTGTTGGCGTCCGTGACGGTGTTCGTCACGGTCAGCAGCGTCAATTCATTAATCGTCAGATTGGGAAGATTGGTGGCCAATATTGGCGGAGAATTCGTGTTGTTTGCGTAAGTCACCGGCACGGCACTGACAATCACGCTGACAGTCACCGGGCCGAAATAGGCGACGGTGTCGGTGTTGGTGACATAGACATCAAACGACGCGTAGCCACTGAAAACCGGCGAAGTGTTCGTCGGCGTGAAGACGGCGATGCTGTTGCTCAAGGGGCCGGTGTTTGTGTATGAGGTCACAGTCCCCAGGCTATTGGTGTTATTCAGGACATTGGTGAGATAAACCGTGCCGTTGAGGGCATTGGTCACCATGAAGCTCAAATTGCCCGTCTTGCCGAACAGTTGCATCAAGTCCACGCCGACGGGCGTGTTGGTGACGGTGAGCGCATATGGTCCGGCCAGCCAGGCCAGATATTCCTCAAGATCGGTGTAGCCAATGAAACTGGCATTCGTCGAGAGCTGGGTGCTGCTGGCATTGGTCGGATTTTGCCCAAAAGTGATTTCCCAAAAATCCGGGATGCCGTCCTGGTCGGTGTCCAAATAGGGCAGCGTGGAAATCAGCACCGGCAGCGTCCCGGCCGTGGAGATGAGCCTGCCAGACTGGTTGCGGACTTTGGTAATAATGTTTGTATCAACCGGGTCGCGTTGTCCCATCGCAGGGCCGGCGAAATCCAGAACTTTCTCATACGCCAGGAACGCCTCGTCGGTCGGCACGGGAATCAACGGGAACGGCCGTCCGAACTTCGTGTATTGGTTGGTGAACATCCCCCACTGCGTGTTGCCGCCATTCAGGATGCCGTTGGTGTCGCTGTCTATGAAGTTGTTAGTCTGGAAAATCCAGGTATTAGTGCCACCGAAGAACGCGATGTTGGTGATGGCGTAATTCGTCCCGAAACTCGCCGTGTCCGGTCCGGCAATGAGATAGTTGCAGACGTAGTTCATCTGGTTGGTAAAGCCGCTGGGGTTGACCAGCAGATCATTGGTGCCACCGGACAGCCCCGGGAACAGACCCCAGTTATAGATGACGTTGTTGACGAAATCCAAGCTGAGGTTGCCGCCCAGACGCGGGCTGCCGCTGTAATTGTCAGCGTAAAGATTGTGGTGCAAACTCAACGCCCCGCCACCATAGCGCAGCAATGAGCCGAGCGGCGGCGGGTTGTTGGTAATATAAAGGCTGTCGGCCAGGATAGACCACTGCACAGTGACGTTCGACGAACCTAGCACAGACATAAGACTGTTCGTGCTCCATGAGGCGGAGATGTGGTCGGCAATCGTTTCCAGCACATTTGTGAACTGTAGTGAACCACCATTGACAATTGCCGCCATATTTGTGGTCAGGTTAACCGCATCAAGCAGCATCCCCGGCTCCATCCCGTTGATGACAATCGGCGTGCTGGCCTGAGTCGCGGTGAAGGTGAAGGTTTGCTGCCGCCAGTTCGCATTGCTGCCGAAGATCACGTTTGTGCTGACACCCGGAATCGCGATGCTGGCTTCAGCGAGGCTTTGCGCCGGTGAAGTGTTGAATTCCGCCACATTAAATTTGCCCGCGCCGCCAAGGCTGTAAATGGCCTGAATTTCAGAAGCGGATAGAGCGCGCTTATAGATGGATACTTCGTCCATTATTCCATTCATGTTTTCGCCTGTGCCTGCCAGAGGTGCGGATGCCCCAATTGTGAGATCGCTCGTGCCCAATGTATTTGCGAGATTTCCTGAAATTAATTTTACCCGTTTCAATTGTCCATCAATGTAAGTTTGAAGTTGAATATGAGTTGAATCGGCCTGGGTATATGTAGCAGCTACATGGTGGAACACATTTGCGGGAGGGACAGGTAAGTATCTGGAAGCTTCATAAGCTCCGGCGTCATCACTTCCACTTGCAGGCCAGATATACCCAGGGTCGTTATAATAGACACCAAATCCCGTTGGGATAACATTAAGACCATAATTACACGGGACTACTGTCGCTCCCCGTTTGGCCATCAGTCCAAAGGTCGAGAAAGAACTGTTATCATCCCTATACCACATTTCCAAAGTCAAACTGTTGGTCAAATTGATTGAGGCGTTGTTCGGCACATTAATGTAACTGGTTCCATTGAACTTGAAACCCTGACCCACTACGGCATTCACAAAAGTGACGCCTCCAACCAACGTCCCATTGTTGCCGCCGACAACATCTTGCGCCATAGAATTTGTTTCCCCCCGCCACCAACTGACGATCCCCGGCCCCCGATAGCCAAACGTCAGGTTGTATGTATTGCCCGGAATGGTCGGCATGGAATTGGAAATTGTCCCGTTCGCCAGCGCCAGCAGATTGCCACCCGCATAGGCCAGATTGGTGTCGGTGATCACCGTGACCTGGTTGTTGATCGCTGTCCAGGTGTCAAAAACGGGTTTGACTCCTGAAACATAATCCCTGGCCGCAGCGCCTTCAAAGCCATTTGACCAGGCAACCCCCACATTTGCTCCGGCACTGACGGGGCGGAAACGCACATCACGGATGACTACATCATGCGCGGACTGCACCGTCGTCATGTCGCCCGCGACCGTGATGCCGCCGCCCGGCGCGGTCTGGCCGGCGATGGTCAGATACGAATTAGTGATAACCAGCGGCGAAAGCAAATTGATTGTGCCGGAAATGTCAAAGACCACCGTGCGGTTGGTGGCATTGACGGCGGCGCGCAACGAGCCGGGGCCGGAATCGCTGGTCGTGGTGACATGATAGACATCGCCGAAACGTCCGCCCACCGCGCCGCCGCCCGCGCCCGCCGCGCCGGGGAACGCCGGGAAATAACTGTTCGTCTCAATCTCGGCGAGGATGGTGTAGCTGATGCTGGTCGCCTCATGGTTCGGCACCCCGAGATACCAGTCCGCCGCGAGGTTGGTCAGCGCGCTGTTCGTGAAAATGAGGATCAGCTCCGGGCTGCGGCCGGAATTCTGGCTGGTCTGGAAGAACGGCGGCGACAGCGGCCATGCGTTGGTCTGCACGGTCAGGTCGCCATTCCCGCTCAGGTTGTAAAGTTCAAAGCGCAAGCCTTGATTGGTGACCCCGTTGACGACCAGGTTCGTGACGGCAAAGTGGAAGAAATTCGTCAGTGCCGCGCCCGGCCCGGCGGTGAAGTTCACCGGCACGCCGTTCGTCAGGTTAATGATCGAGATGGAACTGGCAATCGAGTTGGTAACGTCCAGTTCCTTTGCCAGCACGGTGTAGTGAACCACGCCGCTGTCGCGCTTGATCACGCCGAGATACCAGCGTCCGGCGGAGAGCGGCACGGGCGAGGAATTGGTCAGCACGAAAATATTTTCGTCCGCGTTGGTCGTGTTGAAGCTGCCGTAGTCGGAGCTGGTCAACGTCGGCAGCGGCGGACCTTTACGGAGGACGAGGTCGGCGTTGTTGGTCAATTTCAAAAGCTGGAAGGTCGCCTCATAAGCGTTCGAGCTGACATCAAACGAGAAGTAGCGGACGACGTCGTTGTTGGTCAAGAAGCTGGTGTAAGGAACGCTGTTCGTCAGCGCCATGATGTCGTAATCCACTTCCAAAACGACCGAGGCCGCGTGGGTGCCGGAATTTCTGACGCCGAGATAATAGGTTTGTCCGGCCTGGTTGGCCGCCGTCAACGGCAATGGAGAGTTGACCGCCAGAATGGGCGCGCCAACGCCGCCGGTGGAGGCCGTCCGCATTGTGATGTCGCCCGGATTGGAGCCGGTTGGCGGATTGGTCGGGTTAAAGAGCAAGTCCACCGGATAGGTTGATGAAACCAAAATGTTGGTCGCGAAGTTCGCCCAGGACGGCACGTCCACGGCGTAAAACACGGTCTGTCCCGGCGGCACCGTGCTGGCGGTCGGCGTCTGCGGCGGCAGCGTGGCGGAGACGAGCGCGTTGGACTGGAGGACGAACGACAACTGCCAGTTCACCAGTTGGGCCGTGTTGGTGACAAAGGCGCCGACGCGGTTGTCCCAGACTTGCAACGCCCAGTTGCCGGCAGCGGAAGTGCCGGTGAGCGCTGCCAGCGCCTGTTCCGGCAGATAGTAGAGATTAGTCTCCGGCGCCTCGGAAACCGCAAATGAATCCAGCAGGATGCCCGGTTCCAGCCCGGTGATTTGCAGCGGCATCGAATTGGAGGTGGCCGTGAAGGTAAAGCTGTTGACCTCCCATTGATTGTTCACGCCAAAGATGAGGTTGCTGGTGGTGCCGAACGAAACCTCCGCTTCGGCCAGGCCGACGGCCGGCGTGACCGACGGATCAAACTTGCCGATGAGCCGGTTGGTGGTGAAGGCCGAGACTTGGTAAATCGCGGAAATTTCCGCGAGCGACAACGCGCGCGAATAGATGCTCATTTCATCCATCTTGCCGCCGTAATAATTGTTCGTGTAGCGGGTCATGTCGCGGCCCAGCAGCACGTCGCCGTCTGTCTTGGGCACAAATGGTCCGCCAGCCGTGAAAAGGTTGGTTGTGGCGACGTTGGTGCCGTTGAGATAAAGCGCGGCGATGCCGCTGTTGGTGTTGTAAGTCAGCGCGACATGCTGATAGACGTTGGTCTGGAGCAGGCCGGGCGCGGAAAAAATCTCATGCGAGACAAAATTCGTGTCCACGATGTTCGCGTAAAGGCAGCCGTTGCTGCTGACGAGCGCGTTGGTGCCGCCGGGCATGGAGTTGGTGACGGAAATCCAGAACTGCACACCGTTGGTCTGGATTTCATTCACCTCCACCACGCCGTAAATTTTGTTGGTCGCCGCCGAGCCGCAGACCAAACCGTTGTTGTCCGCGAGCATCCAGAGGCCGGACGGCAGGTTGGTCGCGCCGCGCATGAAGGTATATTTCTTTGGATTGCCACCACAACTATTGTCAGGCTGGCCGGACAGCCAGTTGGTGTAGGTGAAATTCGTCAGGCCACTGGACCAGACATACGCCGTGGGAACCGTGGGGAAATTATTGGTCAGCCCGATCCACAGGTTCCGGTTCACGCCGCCGTAATTGGCGAAATTGTCGAAGACCCAGTTCTGCTCGTTCGCGGTGTCAATCGTCGCCAGATGCCCGCCGAGCTGTGTCGCCCACAATTCCGAAGTCGTCCAGTTGGTCGCGCCGAGCAGGTAGTAATAATGGCCGGTGGCGCGGTCCAGATACGGCCCGGCCTGAATGACGATGTTCGTCACCGCCGTGTTGGTCGGCACATGGGCCAGCCATTCGACCAGCGGCTGCGGCCGCGCGAGGTTCGTCGGATTGATCCAGCCTTCGATGGTAAAGCCGCCGCCCTTGCCCACGTCCAGGGAAGGCGACTGCGGGATTTGAACGTAAGTGTTCGTGCCGGCGAATCCAAACTGGTCGCCCTGATCCTCGAATTGCAACGCCTGGCCCACTTCGCCCGCCGGGAAATTGAACCGTCCGACCAGCGTGCCGTTGTGGTCATTGTTTTCCGGATCGGAACTGTCGCTGGCGTTGCCTTCGCCGCGCCACCAGCCGGCGATGCCGGGGCCGCGATACCAGAAAGTCACGTTGTATAGCCGGCCGGGGCTGGTTGGAATCAAGCGCGTAATCGTGCCGTTGGCCAGGGCCAGAAAATTGCTGCCGACGTTGTCGCCTATGGAGTCAGCCGGATCGGTGACGACACTTACCAGGTTATTGGTCAGGATCACCACGTTGGTGACCACCACCAACTGATTGTTGGTCACGTTCAAAACCGTGGTATAAGTCACCAGATTGGTGGGGACGGTCCAGCCGCCGCGCACGTCATAAATGTTTGTCAGCCCATGATAATCGCCATTGGTCGCCAGTTCAAAATCACTCAAGACATAGTTGGTCGCCGATTCCGTGAAGTTGTAAGGCGGCTCCGCAAACTTGATCGGCACCGTGGCCAGATTGGTGTCGTCGGTGAACACCAGATACTCGTAGTTAGTAATTGCCGCCCCGGCAGTATATATCCACGCATCGCCGTTGATGGCATAAGGATTGCCAAACTGGTTCATAATGATGGTTATGTTGGTTATGCCCGGCGGGTAGGGAACATTGATGGTCACCGGCCCTGCGGGATTGTTGGTAAATCCGGTGTCCTTAATCTGATTGATCAGGGTAATGTTGGTTCCGAGATAAACCGTCATTTCATCCACGACTGTAAAGAAGTCATAGGTGATCGGCACGATCCCGCCGAGGGGCGAAACCGTCAGGTAATTGGTGTTGGCCGCCGCTCCGCCGGTCGCCGTGGAGTTCAGGACATTGGTATAAACAAAGGTTGCCCCTGCGCCATTGGTGTCCCAGCCGCCGCGATTTTCCATCAGCAACACGCGCTGGCCGGTCGGGCTGACCAGCGTGAACGCATAATCCGAGATGCGCGGCGATTTGATGACCAGTCCGACATTCACCGACGCAACCAGTTGCGTGGCGGCAACCGAAATGGTTGAACCGCTGGTGACGGCGTCATCGAAGAGCACCGTCCCCGAACTTGCGGTGTAGTTGTAAATGTCGCTCGCGGACGAGTCAAAGCCCAGCGTGGCGGACAGAAACACGTTCGTCGCGTCGCTCAAACCCGGATTGTAGAGGCCGACGAAATAACGCCCCATGTCCAGCGGCGGCCCGACGGAAATGGAGTTGCCGGGCGGCACGCCGTTCGTCAAGTCCGCCCGCTGGTCGTAACCGGTCAGCGTCGGTTCGTTGCCCAGTTTTTCATACATCCGAATTGGCGGCACGGCCGTGGGCGGCAGGTTCGTCGCGAAAAAAGTCAGGTTCGTGTAGCCCGGCGGCACGTCCACGTAATCTATGAACCAGCCGCCGGCCGGAATGGTGACGAAGATGCCCGGCCCGGTGAGGTCGAGGTGCGGCTGGATGAGCAGGCTGAACTGGCTCACCTGGCCGGTCATCGTCAGCGAGTTGTCCATCACGCTCAAAATCCACGGGCCGAGCGCGGACATGCCTTGGAAATTCATCAGGTTGCCCGGCCCGTCGGAAGGTTGCGTGCCGGTGACGGAATTGCGGCTGTCGTCATAAATCAACGGGACAGTGCCAAACGTGTTGCCCAGTCCGTCGTGGTTGTTCAGCACGACCGATTGTCCGCCGAACGTCAGCGCGCCGAACAGGTCGCCGAAATTCTGATGTTCGTCCAGGTTGATCACCGTCACCTTCTCCACCGCCATCGGCATCACCGCCAGCGCGAAAACATCCACCACGCCGGGATGCGCGTTGTTGCCGTCGGGAATGTTGAGCGGCAGCACCAGGCCGTTGACGATCTGGTTGCCGTTCTGATCCAACTGGCTGAACGGTGTCGAGGTGAACACCGGCAGGAACGCGTATTCGGACGCCATCTGATCCTCGGACTTCACGCCGATGTAATACACCTGCCCCCGCGTGGAGTTCGTGTAGAAGACAAATTCCGTCCCGCCCTGCCCCAGCGACGCGCGGCTGTTGTTCGCGCCGGCGAGACAGTTGGAAATCGTCACCGGATTCAGGTTCGTCAGCGTCGAATCCGTCGTCACATAAAGGTCAATGTCCGCCTCCGGCCGCGTGGCGTTGGCCACGGAACTTTCATAGACGCCCATGCGCGGCAGCGACAGCGTGTCGGGATTGAACGTGATGAACGCGGCGTTCGTGACATCCGCCGTCAGCCCGGTGTTGGTCGCCACGTAGAAATGCCACTGGTTGGTCATGCCGATGGTGACCACGCCGTTAGGCCCCCAGACCGTGTTCGTGCCGAGCGGCAGATTGTTCGTGCCGAGCAGCGGCGTGTTCGCGCCGACGAACTGGTTGAACAGCGGCGAATTCGTGGTGGTCACAAACGTGATCAACTGGTCGCCGGTCGGATTGCTGACAACGCCGCCGTCCGCCACCGTGAGCGCGTCCGGCACCTCGCCTTCGCCGCACGAAATCACCAGTGCATAATCCTGCACCACGTTGTTCGGGTGCGCAGTCACGGCGTTCACGTTCACCGCGCGGCCCACGACGGTCACGGAATAAGTTCCCGCCAGCATCGGCGGCAGGATGATGTTTTCGACGTTGTTAATGGAGTCCAGGTTAGGCGGCGAATTGGTGTTCCGAGGCAGGTTGTAACCGACGTCCGGCGAAATATCGTTGCCGTAATACACGTCGCCGGTGTCCAGGTTGGTGATGACGAGGTCGAGATTGTTGACCAGCTTGATGGCGGCGGCGGGATCGCCCGGCGGATCCGTCCACACCAGCGTCGCCTGCAACTGCAAAAACTGCGCGTCGGAATTCGTGTTGAGCGTGACGAGATAGGTATGGGCGTCGCCGGTCGCCAGCGCGGTGAGCGGACTTTGATCCACGAAAAACAGCGGCATGGGATTCACGCCGTTGGGAATGACGGTGAGGTTGCTCGTCGTCAACGGCAGCGAGTTGGGCAGGCTGGGCAGGCCCCAGCCCTGGAAGTTGTTGCCGTTGGTGATGCCGTAAGTGTAGCTGCCAACTGACCGCGAACCATTGATGAGCATCGCCTTGAGCAGCGCCGGACTGGGCGTCTGGTGCAGCGTGTTCGTGAAGAAATCCTGCATCAACGACAGCACGCCGGACACCGCCGCCGCCGCCATGCTCGTGCCGGACTCATAGCGGTAAGACCCGCCGAGACGGTCGTTCATGCCTTCCAGCACTTGGTAACGGTCGCCCACGTTGTTGGTGGCGCGGATCTCCACGAACAAGTCGTAGTTGACCGATATGTTGTTGGTGTTGCCCACGGCGAAGGAAAAGCCATTGTTCTGATAAGTCGCAATGCTGGCGTCCGGCGGAATGGAAACGCCGTCCTTCGTCGTGACAAAATCATAACTGGTCGTCGTCGGAAAGCCCGTTTGCTTCACATAAATCGGCAGGTCCGCCGGAAACGGACTGGGGGAATTCTTGTTCGTCGTGATGCCGATCACCACGCTGACCGCGTTCGGCGGCACCGACACGCTGTAATACACCAGCGAATTCGTCGCCACGATCTGAAACGTGTAGTCCGTCCGCTGCCCGTTCGTCGGGTTGTAATATGCGTTCGTGTCCCACTGGCCAGAACGCGTGGAAACCACAAACGTCCCCGGCGCCACCACGTCCGGCTTGAACCGCCCGAACGAACCTTCCGTCCCCACGCCCACGTTGCCGCGCGAGGAATAGGATGCCACCTGTGATCCGGAATCCGTTTGCAACTGCCAGTAGGCGACCTGGTTCGTTGTGGGCGCGTTCGTCCCCGATGCGGGCGTGATGCTCAAAGTGACGATGTTCGTGATGTTGCGCAACTGCTCCAGCGCGCCCACCGTGATGACGTTCTTGGCCGTGCCCGGCGACATGATGGTGTCCGCGCTGCCGCCCGCGCCGTCATCGTTGCCGCCGCCGTTGTTGCCCGCCGCGAACACAAACAAAACCGGCTGCGAACCCGTCGTGAACGGCAGCGTGTCGCGCGTCGCCGCGTCGTAGCTCGCCGCCGCCAGATCATACTCCGCCGCGCCGCGGCCGTAATCCCAACTGTTGTTGGAAATCAGCGCGCCTTGGAGGGCGGCGTTGGTCTGCAACACATAATCCGAATTATTATTGTTTATCGAAAACAACGTCGCCAGCGGCGCCTTGCCGCGAAAATCCGCGTTGGTGGCCGAACCGCTCGCGGCGGAACCCCGTGGAACTTTTGCTGCCGTTGCCCGCGATGATGCCCGCGACGTGCGTGCCGTGGCCGTTCGTGTCCACCAAGTCATTCGCCGTCAGCCCCAGAACCCGCGCCGTGGCAAAATCAGGATGCGTCGCGTCAATGCCCGTGTCGTTCACCGCCACCAGCACGTTCAAGCCCGTCAAGCCCAGCCAGTCATTGGTGCTGCCCGAAGTCGTATCCGGTGAAACGCCCAGCGTCACGCGTGACAAATCGTTCGCCGCCACACGCTGATGAGCCGGTTCGACCAGTTGCACGCCCGATAATAATGCCAGTGAAACCCAATCTTTCGGCGGCAGCACCCGCACCACTGGGCCGAACGGCGAACGATCGCGCCCGATGATTTTCGCGCCGCGGGTTTCAATCTGCTTTTACGTCCCCGCCGCGCCGCGGCCGTAATCCCAACT
>Ga0075520_1000991_pt1 | contig 13286 bp, 6 predicted proteins | sample NGEPerB_FD_75100 | JGI IMG/M metagenome (GOLD analysis project Ga0075520, IMG submission 75100) | Arctic peat soil microbial communities from the Barrow Environmental Observatory site, Barrow, Alaska, USA - NGEE PermafrostAB12-B | ecosystem: Environmental > Terrestrial > Soil > Wetlands > Peat ... | reverse complement strand
GCCGGCGAAGGCGGCTACGCCCCCGCCGGCGCCGGGGTGCTCGGGGACGAGCAGGCCGTGCTCGCCGGGAAGCTCGTGGCCCGGCTCTCGCGGGAGCCGTTCGCGCCCCCGACGCTGGCGACCCTCGCGGACGAGGTGCGCCGCTCACCCAAGGAGCTGGCGCAGGTGCTGGAGGCGCTGTCGCGCCGCGGGGATGTGGTGCGGCTGGACAAGGAGCTCTGGTTCGCCGCCGGCACGGTGGACGAGGCGCGGGCGCAGCTGCTCGCCATGCTGGCGACCGACGGGAGCGTGACGCTGGCGGCGTTCCGCGATCGCATCGGCTGCGGGCGCCGCAACGCCCAGGCCCTTCTCGAATGCTTCGACCGTGAGGGCCTCACCCTGCGGCGCGGCGACGAGCGCATCGCGCGCCGGCGCCGGACCTAGCCGCGAGGCGCCGGAGCGACGCCCAGTTTGACCGCCATGCGCCGGCGCCAGGCCTGACCGCCGGGCGCTCGGCGGCCGCTGCCCGGCTCCGCGCCGGTGGCCCCCCTCAGCACTCGCCGGCGGACGCCACCTGGTCGCGGCCGTGCTGCTTGGCCAGATACATGGCACGGTCGGCCATGTCGAGGAGCTCCTCGCGCCGGCCGGAGTCCTCCGGATAGCCGGCGACGCCGATGCTCACCGTGAGCGGCGTCCCGTGGGCGCTGAAGCCCGCCGCGCGGATGCGCTCCCTGATGCGTTCGGCGATGACGAGCGCCTGTTCGCGGCCCGTCTCGACCAGCAGCACCACGAACTCCTCGCCCCCGTACCGCCCTGCGATGTCGACGTTGCGCACCGACTGCTCGAGCATGTGAGCGACCTCGCGCAGCACGACGTCGCCGGCGCTGTGGCCGTTGGCGTCGTTGTAGCTCTTGAAGTGGTCGAGGTCGCAGAACAGCAGCGATAGTGGCTGGCCCATCTCGCGGGCGCGCAGCAGTTCCTCGCTCAGGCGCTCCTGTAGATAGCGGTGGTTGTAGAGGCCGGTGAGGGCGTCGGTGATGGAATCGATCTCGGCCCGGCTCAGCCGCACCGCCGCGCTCTGCAGCATCGCGGCGAACGTCTGCCGGCCGTCGCTGCGCAGGCTCTCACTCTCCACGGCGCCGAGCGCCGGCAGGTCGGCGGCCACGGCCGCGACCACGTTCCCCCTCGAGTCGCGCACCGGCGCCAGCCCGGTCACCCAGACGCCGAACTCGTCTGCGAACACCGTGTTCACCTGGGGCCGCTCGCCGGCCAGGACCATGGGGAGCTCGTCGTCGGCGAAGATCTCGTCGCCGAAGTGCGACTTCTCGGTCGCCGACTCCTCGGGGTCGACGCCGATGACGTATCTCTTGTCGATCTGGGTGTGCGTGGTCAGGAACCGCGTGGGCGGGTTGGCATCGCGCACCGCGCGCAGCGTCTCGGCGATCTCGCGGTACTCGGGCGTGTCTTCGTCGTCGCGGCTGCGCAGGAGCAAGTGCTTGTCCCCCGGTATCGCCGTCGCCGCCAGGGTCGCGATCTCCTCGGCGCGGGCTCTCTTGCGGGCGACGTCCTCCAGGACGCCGAGGAACGCGTCGACCATGAGCGGGTCGAACTGGGTGCCGCGGCAGCGCTTCAGCTCGGCGAGGCACTCCGGGTAGGTGAGCGCTGTCTTGTAGGGCCGGCGGCACGACATGGCGTCGTAGGCGTCCACCACGGCCATGATGCGCGCCAGCGGCGGGATGGCGTCGCCCGAGAGGCCCTCGGGGTAGCCGCTGCCGTCGTAGTGCTCGTGGTGGTGGCGAACAGCCAGCACGAGCTCGTCGGGGAACAGCGGCCTGATGATCTCGGCGCTGAACACCGGGTGCTGCTGCATCTGCTCCCACTCCTGTGGGTTGAGGCGGCCCGGCTTGAGGAGCACGCGGTCGGAGATGCTGATCTTGCCGATGTCGTGGAGGTAGGCGGCCTCCTCGAGCTGGCTCAGGAACTCCTCGGGCCAGCCGAGCTCGCGCGTGAGCATCACCGTGTACGCGGCCACGCGCGCGGCGTGACCCAATGTGTAGTAGTCCTTGGCGTTGAGCGCTGAGCTCAACGCCTTGAGATTGCCGAGATGCATCAGCTTGATCTCTTCGTAGAGACGGGCGTTCTTGATCGCCAGCGACAGCTGCGTGGCGACTCGCTCGAGCAGCCGCGTGTCGAGCTCGGCGAACGCGTCCTCGCTGCTGCTCACCAGGCTGAACGCGCCGATGATGCCGCTCTCGGACCGCAATGCGATGATTACCGCCGAGCGCAGACCCCGCAGGGCCGGATGGCCTTCGGGGAGGAAGATATCCTCCGGCAGTCGCAGGGTGACCACGGCCCGCTTGTCGAGGGCCTCGAGGAACGATCCACCGAGCTCGTTCTCCGCCAGACCCGCGAGGGCGGCTGCGAGCGGGTCGGTGGAGATCGTCTTCGTGATGCTGCCGTCTTCCGCCAGAAGAAGCAGGTTGTAGGCGTCGAACCGCATGAGCTTGCGCAGCTCGTCGGCCGCCGCGTTGACGATCTCCTCGAGATCGAGGCTGGCAGCCGTGCGCCGCGCGATCTCGTTGAGGAGCAGCGACTCCTGGTTGGCCGCCTGCTCGCTCTCGAACAGGGCGGCGTTCTCGATCGCCATCGCGGCGGCGTGGCAGATGGCCGCCGCCGTCTCCAGCTCGCCGCTCGTGAACGAGCGCTCGGCACCGCTCTCCACGAGCTCGACGGTGCCGATCACGCGGTCCTTGACCACGAGCGGGAGCGTCGCCCAGCTCTTCTTCTCGAAGTCCTGATTGATCTCGCGGACCTTGGCCGTGAGGCGCGGGTCGCGCAGCGACGCCACGATCGTCGGCCGCTTGGTCTCGATGACCTCCCGCGTGACCGCAGCGTCCGCCAGCGGGAGGTACTGACCGATCCACTCCTCGTCCACCTTGCCGTGCTCCACGCGCATGATCGTGCGCAGCCCGTCGCCTTCGACGACCGTGATCTCGCACTCCGGGACACCGATGCTGGCGCACAGGCGGCGGGCGGTCGCCAGCAGTGTGTCGCGCAGGTCGAGGCTGCTCGAGAGCTCCAGCGCCGACTCGCTCATCAGCGTCATCCAGCGCACGCTCTCGTCGAGCTCGCGATACAGGCGCGCGTTGTTGATCGCCTGGCCGGCGACCTGGGCGAGGCCAAGGATGACCTCTTCGCGCGCGAACCCGCCGCGCTCGCAGTTGTAGAGCTCGAGGAAACCGATGAGGTCGCCGCCGGCGAGCAGCGGGACGGTCATGATCGACGTGTAGCCCCACTCGCGGGCATCCTCGCGGTCGCGCTCGTTGGAGCGCGGGTCGGCGAGGACGTCCAATCGCACGACGGGCTTTCCGGTGCGGGTCGCCTCCGCGAACGTGCCGAATTCGTCGACCGCGTAGCGGCGGCCCACCTGGTCACGCAGCTCCTCGCGCCCGAGAGACAGCAGCACCTCCGCGTCGGGCTCATCCTCGACGAGGCCGTAAATGTCGCACAGGTCGCTGCTCGACACCTCGAGGATGCGCTGCGCGACCGTCCCGAGGACGGCGTCGACGTCGAGGGTGGCGCCGAACTCCATCCCGGCCTCCGTGAGTACGCGCAGGTCGCGGTTACCGCTCTCGAGGCGCTCTACGAGCATCGCCTTCTCGAATGCGCCGGCGAGCAGCCGGCCGGCGCCGCGGATGAAGTCCAGCGTGCTCGTGTAGTCGCGCACGCGCGTGTCGAACACGTCGATCAGGCCGATCGGCTGGCCGTCGGCCACGAGCGGCAGCGACACCATGCTGCGATAGTCCCAGCGCCGGTAGGCCTCCATCTCCACATCGGCCAGGCCGGCGGCGTCGAGGTCGCCCAAGACCTGCGGCAGGTTGGCGGCGAGGGCGTCCTGGGTCGCCGCGTAGGCGCGCAGGTCACGCTCGCTGCCGGTCTCCTCCTCGTCCCAGCCGCGACCGTCCAGGCTGGCGACGCAGCGCATCCGGTCACCCTCGATGGTCCAGATGTCGCAATCCTCGGCTTCCAGGATGGCGCGCAGGCGCTCGGCGGCGATGCGCGCCAGCGCCGTTAGGCCCTCCGCTTCGTTCAACTGGTCGCCGAGCATGATCAGCTCGCCCAAGGCCGCGTTGCTGCGCTGCAGGCTGCCCAGCAACGCGGCGCCCTGCATGGCGTCGGCGATGGTCCGGGCCGCCGTGGTCACGAACTCCCTCACCTCGGCGTAGTCTCGTTCGCGCGTATCGAAGACGTCGATCATCCCCACGGTCTCGCCCTGCGTCACGAGGGGCAGCGACATCATGCTGCTGTAGCCGTACTCGCCCAGGTCCTCGCGCTCGAACGCCGTTATGCGCGGGTCCTCCAGCGACGAGACGATGAGCGTCTCGCGTTCGGCCAGCAGCCGCTCCGTTGAGGGGAAACGGGCGATCTCGAGCGTCTTGCCCTGGACGGCCTCGTCGAGCCCGTCCGCGTCCACGCTGGCGAGGCAGCGCAGGTACCCCTCCTCGCGCCACCACACGTCGCAGTCGGCGGCGCCGGTCACCTCGCGCAGGCGTCGCGCCGCTTCCGCCGCCAGCGCTTCGAGCGATCCCAACACCGCGAGGCTGCCGGCGAGCAGCAGCAGCTCGTGCTGCAGCCTGCTCCGCTCCTGCACTTCGCCTATGAGGACGGCGTTGTCGAACACGCCCGCGACGAGCTGCATCACGCCGGTGAGGAACTCGAGCTCTACCGACCAGTCGCGATCCGCGTCGTCGTAGATGTCCACCAGTCCGACGATGCTCCCGCCCGCCACCAGCGGCATCGTGAGCGAGCTCGCGTAGCCCCACTTTCGGTAGTCCTCGATCTCGTGCGGCGACAGCCGCGGGTCGGAGAGGTCGGTCACGACGAGGGGCGTGTAGTCGAGCATCAGCTGCTCGAGCGAGGGGTAGTTGGCCGTGTCGAGCAGCCTGCCGGCGTTGGTGCGATCCACGCCGCCGTCGCGCCTGACGTCGAGCAGGAGGCGGATGACTCCGCTGGACACGCGGTAGACCGTCACGCAGTCGGCGGTCAGGACGGTCAGGAGACGCAGCGCGAAGCGCTCCGCGAAGTCCTCGAGGTCGTGTGCCTCCGCGACCTCCTCCGAGATCCTCATCAGCTCGCCCAGGGCCTTGTCGCGGCGGCGGAGGTCGTCGTAGGTCCCCTCGATGGCGAGCGCCTCGGCGCAGATGCGGGCGAGGCCGGCGACGATGTCGAGCTGGGGAGTGAGGTCGCTCGTGCGGGCGTCGGTGACCTCGACGGTTCCGATCAGCTCCCCGCGGATCACGAGCGGCACCCAGAGCAGCGCCCGGCACCCGCGCCGCTGGAGGGCGCGGCGGCCGCGCTGGTCGAGGCCGTGCCCGCCGATCTGCACGGCGATCGGGTCGCGCTTGTCCAGCGGATCGACCACGGGGGCCCACTCCGCGAGGTCGAACGTGCTGCCCGCCCGGCTCTGGTCGAGCTCTCCTCCGTCGATCGACACCGCGAGCCGCAGGCGAGAGCCGTCGCGCGTGAAGATGTCGCAGCGCGGCGCACCGGTGAGTTCGCAGATACGCCGCGCGACCCGCTCGGGCACCTCGCGCGGCGCTTCGACGAGCAGCGCCGTGAGCTCGAGGCCGGCGCGCAGCGCGGCACGCAGGTCCTGGCTCTGGCGGCGAAGTTCGGCGAGGTCGCCCGGGTGCACGGCGCCGTCGCCCTCGTGAGGCAGGAGCGCCATGACGTCCGCGGCCAGATAGCGGCGGTGGCCGCCGGGGCTGCGGTGGGCGGCGATGCGCTCGGCGTCGGTCCAGCGCCGCACCGTGTTCGCGCTGACGCCGAGCAGACGCGCGACGTCGGTCACGCGCAGCCAGGCGGGGCCCTCTCTCTCTTTGAGTCCAGTCATGATCGCTCGTCCTGCATCGGCAGAATCGGCCTCAAGCTTTACCAAAGCTCCCAGGATAATACGTCCCAAAGGGAGGTTCGGGAGTATGGCCGCCGTGGATCCTTGGAGGATGGCCCCCGTCGAGCCGGCCGGCGTGCGTGACGCGCGGCCGGCCGGCGACATAGCATTGCCTGGACGAGACGACGCCGGCCGGCCGCGCCGGCCGCAGCCACAGCAAGGGAGTCGTGAGGATGGATCGCAAGGGCAGGGTCGAGGGCAAGGCCGCCCTCATCACCGGGGTCGCCAAGACCAACAGCATCGGCTTCAACACCGCCCGCGTGTTCGGGCGCGAGGGCGCGACGCTCGCCATCGTCGACATCTCACCCAAGGTCCACGACTGCGCCGAGGAGCTCCGCAAGGAGGGCTTCACCGTCTCGTCGCACACCGCCGACCTCACGAAGATGGACGAGGTGCAGAAGGCCGTGGCCGAGGCGATCACCTGTCACGGCCGCATCGACGTGCTCGTCAACAACGCCGGCATGGTCATCGAAGGCATGGAGGAGGACTTCACCGACTTCGCCCACATGAGCGAGAAGGACTGGGACTTCGGCATCGCCATCAACCTGAAGACCCAGTTCAACGTCACGCGCACCGTGATCGGGGGGATGATCGAGCGCGGCTACGGGCGCATCGTCAACGTCTCGTCGGTCACCGGGCCGGTGGTCGCCAATCCCGAGGAATCGGTGTACTGCGCCGCCAAGGCCGGCGTGCTGGGCATGACCCGCGGCATCGCCCTGGACGTCGCCAAGCACGGCATCACGGTCAACGCCGTCGGCCCGGGCTGGATCAACACGGGCTCGACCACCGAGGGCGAGCGCGCGGGGGCCGAGAACACACCCCTGGGCCGCGCCGCCACGCCGGAGGAGGTCGGCAAGCTGGTGTGCTTCCTCGGCTCGGACGACGCCAGCTACATCACCGGCCAGCTCGTGGTGATCGACGGCGGCAACACCATCCAGGAGTACAAGGGGCCGAGCGAGCTGTACTACTGAGGCGCGCGGCCCGTCCGGGCCGCTGCCCCTCTCGGATCCCGCGCCGCCCGGCTCAGGCCTCGCGCTTCCCGGGCCACGTGCGGTAGACCTTGCGCAGTGGCGTGAGCAGCCGCTCGTACTCTCTCCAGCGCCGGTCCCAGGTGCGCCCCGCGGCGCGATCCGGCGTCGAGCGCCGGGATCCGGCCGCTGCTGCCGCCGGCAGCCCTGCGCCCACGGCGATCGCCGCGAGGCGCGCGGCGCCCGCCGCCGACGAGCTTGTCGCCGGGTCACCGACGATCACCGTGCGGCCGCTCGCGTCCGCCAGCCGCTGGCAGAACCAGGGGTCGGCGCCGCGCCAGGCGACGCACACGTCGCCCTGCGGCAGGCCGAGCTCGTGCAGGCGCGCGAGGCAGCGACGGCTCTCGAGCACGATGCCGTCGAGCATGGCGCGCGCCAGGTCGCCTGGCCCGTGGGAGAGGTCGAGGCCCATGAATGTGCCGCGCACGTCGTTGTCCCACAGGGCGCCCTGCTCGCCGACCCCGACGAAGGGGAGGGCGGCGGGGACGAGCCCGTCGGCGGCGCCGGCGGCGACGGCGAAGACCCTGGCTTGACCGTCGTCGCCGAAGCCCAGCATGCGCGACAGCCACGCGACCGCCGCGCCAGTGCTAACGAGGTCCATCTCCGTGCCCCAGCCGCCCGCCGCGAGCGGCGTGATGAGGCAGCGCCGCTCGGGGTCGACCGTCAGCTCGTCTCCGGCGCCGAGGATGACCGTGCTCGTGCCCCACACGTAGGCCACGGCGCCGGGAGTCACGGCGTCGAGAGCTTGCGCCGCGAGCACCGAGTCGGCGGCGCCGGCACACACCGGCAGCCCTTCGGGCAGCCCGAGATCGAGCGCCAGGCGCTGCTCCAGGGGCCACGTCGCGGTCGACGGGACGACGGGCGGGAGCCCCGGCCTGGCAGCTCCCCCGCCGCTCGCCGCCACACCCGCGAGCGCGGCCACGTCCCCCATCCACTTGCCTCGGACCAGGTCGTACCCCCCATACCCGCTGGCGGTGCTCGGGTCGGTTGCAAGCTGCCCGGTGAGCCAGGAGAAGAGGTAGTCCTTGGCGCTGAGCACCAGCATGGTGCGTGCCGCGCGCTCGCGGTCGTACCTATGGATCCAGGCGTACATGGGCAGCAGATAGCGCCCGTCCATCGGCTGGCCGGTGCGCTGGTAGAGGTCGATCTCGCCCACCTGCGCGGCGATCTCCTCGGCCTCGACGTGGGCCCGGCAGTCCTCCCAGGTGAAGGCCGGGCCCACAGGGCGCAGGTCCGCGTCCACGGTCACGAGCGTCGGGATCATGCCGGAGAGCCCGATGCCGGCCCAGTCCGCCGCAGGCGTGGCGGCGACGAGCGCGGCTAGAGCCGACCGCGCCGCCGCCGTCCAGTCGAGCGGATCCTGCTCGGCGCGGCCGGCGCCCGGCCGCGCCGTCTCGTAGGCGCGCCGCACCTCTGCCACGGCGCGCCCTTCGGCGTCGAGCACGACGCCCTTCAGGCTGGACGTGCCGAGATCGAGCCCGGCGTACAGCGGATCGGCGGTCATGTGTCTGCTCCCCACTTTCAGTCGCGGACTCTAGCGCGATGCACTCGTCAGCGTTCCTTGGCCGTCGCGACGCCCCAGTCGCGCAGGTCGGCCGGCCGGAAGAGCCGGCGCGCGGTCTGGCCTGAGATGTAGAAGACGAACTCGTCGGCAGGGTAGACCTGCTCGAAACAGTCGAACGGCACGTCGCCGGCCGTGAAGCTCACGCCGCGCAGGCGCACGACGCGCGCCCGCGCGCCGAGCTTGAGCAGGCGGCGCTCGCGCGCCCCGGCCTCGAGGACCTCGAGGTACTGCTCCTCGTGGTCGTCTACGAGGCCGTGGCTCTCCGCGAGCAAGTCGTAGAGCGAGCCGGACAGCTCGCCGCGCCGCCGGCCGAGGTCCGGGGCCAGCGCCTGCGGGATGAGCGCCTGCTCGACGACGAGCGGCTGCCCGTCGATGAGCCGCAGGCGCACGATCTGCCACACGGGCTTGCCCGGCGCGAGGCCGAGCGTGTGCGCCACCGTCGGCCGCGGCCGCGCGGTGCGGACCTCGAGGACCTGCGTCGTCACCTCGCGCGGGCTGCCCTGCTCCGCCAGGGTGGCGAGGAGACCGCCGCTGCGCGTGGGCTCGCTGACGATGCGCGGTCGCGCCACGAACGTGCCCACGCCTTGGTGGCCGCTCACGCGGCCGGAGCGCTCGAGCTCGTCGAGCGCGCGGCGGACTGTGATGAGGCTCACGCCGGCCCGCGACGCGAGCTCCTTCTGCGTGGGCAGCAGGTCGCCGGGGCCGAGGCCGCGCTCGGCGATGATCGCGTCGATGAGGTCGATCACCTGCAGGTAGCGGAGTTTGGCGGCGGGCGCGTCCTGCCGGGCGCCACCGCGGCGCGCGGCCCCGGGCGACGTCTGGCGTGCGTCGAGCAGGCTCATGGGACCGCGGCCATCAGCGGGCGGCGCGCTCGGCGGCGAGGACGGCGAACACCTCGCGCGCTTTGACCAGCGTCTCGTCGATGTCGGCGTCGGTGTGGACCAGCGAGACGAAGAGGTTCTCGTACTGGCTGGGGTGGAACATGACGCCGCGCAGCAGCATCTCCTCCCACCAGCGCGTGAACGTGGCCTCGTCGGCGTACTCGTCGGCCTCGCGCCAGTTGCGGATGGGGTGCTCGGTGAACCAGATCTGGAAGACGGTGCCGAGACCTTCTACGCGCACGGGGATCCCGACTTCGGCGGCGAGGTCGCGCAGGCCGTCGGCCAGCCGGTCGCCGACCGCTCGCTGGCGCTCGTACAGGCCAGGCTCGGCGAGGATGTCCATGGTCGCGTCCACGGCCGCGCATTGCACCACATTGGCGTTGTAGGTGCCGCTGTGCGAGTAGCGCCCCTCGGCGATCATGTCCATGACCTCACGTGTGCCGCCGATGGCGGCCACGGGGAAGCCGCCGCCGAGGCCCTTGGCCAGCGTCGTGAGGTCGGGCATCACGCCGAACCACTCCTGGCCGCCGCCGCGGCAGAAGCGGAAGCCGGTGATCACCTCGTCGAAGATGAGGAGCGCGCCGTGCTTCCGGGTCTCGGCGCGCAGGAGCTCGAGGTAGCCGGGCTCGGGCAGGATGCAGCCGGTGTTGAACACGGCCGGCTCAGTGATGACGGCGGCGATCTCGTCGCCGCGCTCGTCCATGAGACGCGTGAAGCTCTCGGGGTCGTTCCAGGTGAGGATCTCGAGGGTGTCGGCGAGTTCGAGCGGCACGCCCGGGCCGGCCGCGACGGGCCGGGGGTGGTCGGCCGGCCCGGCCGCGGCCGGGTCGACGTGGTTGCTCCAGTACACCACGTCCTGCCAGCCGTGGTAGTGGCCCTCGAAGCGCACCAGGATGCGGCGGCCGGTGTGGGCGCGGGCGAGGCGCACGGCGGTGCCGACCGCCTCGCTGCCGGAGTTGGTGAAGCGCAGCATCTCGAGGCTGGGCACGGCGTCGATGACCTTCTGCGCCGCGCGGACCTCGAGCTCGTAGGGCAGGCCGAACGAGGTGCCGTACTCGGCGATCGCGTCGGCCACCGCCCTGGTGACCACCGGGTGGCGGTGGCCGAGGATGTCCGGCCCCAGGCCGAGCAGGTAGTCGATGTACTCGTGGCCGTCGACGTCGGTCATGCGTGCCCCGCTGCCCTGGGCGATGAACGGCGGATACGGCTTCCAGCCGAACTTGACCGTGCGCGCGCTGCTGCCGGCGCCGCCGGGAATGATCGCGCTCGCCGCCTTGAACAGCTCGCCGGAGCGGGCGGCGAAGCGCGGGTACTCGGTCTGGAAGTCCATCAGCACCTCGAGACGGTGTTGGTCATTCCTCATGCTCAGCTTACTTGGTATGCTTAGCATGTTGAGGCCATCGTAAGCCGTGCCCCGGCCCGGCGCAAGGGAGCAGCCGCCGATGACGATGATGCGGGACGAGATCCTCGAGCAGGCCGGCATCGTCGCACGCCTTGTCGGCGACCCAGAGCCCTACCGGGCGGCGGCGGCTGAGGCGCGCGCCGCCGGCGTGCGCTTCGTGCTCTACGCCGCCCGTGGCACGAGCGACAACGCGGCCGTGTACGGCAAGTACCTGGCCACCATCCTCGCCGGCCTGCCGGCCGGGTTGGCGGTGCCGAGCGCCGCGACCGTGTACGGCGCCGCCATCGACTTTCGCGACTGCCTCGTCGTGGGCATCAGCCAGAGCGGGGAGACTCCGGACGTGGCCGAGTACGTCGTCCAGGCGCGCGCCGCCGGCGCACACACGCTGGCGATCACCAACGACGCCGGCAGTCTGCTGGCGCGGGCGGCGCACGGGACGCTCGCCACCGGCGCCGGGCGCGAGCGCGCCGTTGCCGCCACCAAGACCTACACGAGCCAGCTGGCCGCGCTCGCGCTCTTCTGGGCGGCGTGGACCGGCGAGGACCGCCTGACGGCCTCGCTCGCCGGCGAGGTGCCGGCGGCCATGGAGGCCGCGCTCGCCGTCGAGGAGAAGGTCGTCGAGGTCGCCGCGCGGCTGAGTCATGCCGACCGCCTGCTCGTCACCGGGCGCGGCTACAACTACGCCACCGCGCTGGAGACGGCGCTCAAGGTCAAGGAGACGTGCTACCTGGCGGCGATGCCGTTCTCGGCCGCCGACCTGATGCACGGCCCCATCGCCGTGGTGGAGCCGCGCTACCCGGTGCTGTTGTTCGCGGCGCCGGGCAAGACGCTCGCCGGCATGCTCGAGCTCGAAGCCGAGCTGCGCCGGCGCGACGCCGAGACGTTCATGGTCGCCGGCGCCGGCACCGCCGTGCCCGCCCCGGCGACCGTGCTACCAGTCCCGCTGGACCTGCCCGAGGAGCTCACTCCGCTGGTGACGGCGCTTCCCGGGCAGCTGCTGGCTCTGCACCTGTCGCTCGCCCGCGGGCTGGACCCGGACACTCCTCGCGGGCTCAGCAAGATCACGAAGACGTACTGAGGCACGGCCGGCGAAGCGCGACGGGCCGCCGCAGGCCCCGCCAGCGCCGACGGGCCGGCGCGGCTGCTGGGCCACGCCGGCCCGTCGTCGTCACGCTTCTACTGCTTGATCGAGTAGTCGAGGAAGTCGAAGATCCACACCGGATGCAGGTAGAAGCCCTGCACGCGCTTCGAGTAGACGGTGTTGACGTTGGGCTGGTACAGCGGCACCGCCGGCGCCTGGGCCATGATCTCCTGCTGCATCTGGTCGAACAGCGCGAGGCGCTTGGTCTGGTCGGTCATCCCGAAGCTCGCCGCGAGCTGAGCCTCGACCTGCGGGCTCCACCAGAAGCTCGGGTTGGCCCCGCCCTGCACGGCGTTGCTCTTGCTGAAGAGCGGCACCACGAAGTCGGACGGGTCGGGGAAGTCCTGCCACCAGTCCTGCATGCCCATGGCGACCTTGCCGGGCTCGCCGATCAGCGTCCAGTAGGTGGCGCGGTCGAGGAACTTGACGCTTGCTTTGATGCCGATCTGGGTGAGGTCGTTCTGGATCGACTGCACGACCTTGGGCCACGGATCGACGTTGTGCGAGTAGATGGTGACGGAGAAGCCGTTGGGGTACCCGGCGGCGGCGAGCAGCTGCTTGGCCTTGGCGGGGTCGTAGCCGTAGAACTGGCCGGCGGCGCCGTCCACGTGGCCGGGGAGGCCGGCGGGGAAGATCTGGCCGAGCTGGCTGCCGGCGCCCGAGATCAGCTTCAGAAGCTTCCCGCGGTCGATCGCCCAGCTTACTGCCTGCCGCACCTTGAGATTGTCGAACGGCTTCATCTGCACGTTCATGAAAAGGTAGTCGATGGCGATCGCCGGCTCCTCTGCGACCTGCGACTTCCACACGGGGTCGTGCGTGACGGCGACATAGTCGCTGGGCGCGATGTAGTCGCCGAGGAGGTCGTTCTCGCCGCGCTTGAGCTTGAGCAGCGCCGTCTGTGGGTTGACCGAGAGCTGGACCTTGATGCCGTCGACCCAAGCCTGGGGCACGCCGCGCCAGTCGGTCCAGTTGGGATTGCGCGTGAGCACGATCTCCTGGGCCGGCGTCCAGTGGTCGAGCATGTAGGGGCCGGTGCCCAGCGGATGCCGCACGAAGTCCTTGCCCCACTTCTTGACCCACTCCCGGGGCACGACGTCGGTGAACGACATCGTGAGCGCGCTGAGGATTGTGACGTCCGGCTTCAGGAGGTCGATCTCGAGCGTGTACGGATCGATGACCTTGACGCCGGCGATGCTCGACGCCTTGCCGGCGTTGAACGCCTGGGCGCCGACGATGCTCATGTAGAAGCCGGTGCCCGGCGGCGTTGGCGTGGTCTTGGGGCTCATCATGCGCTCGAACGAGTACTTCCAGTCGGAGGCAGTCATCTCGCGGTTCACGGGC
>Ga0075520_1000990_pt1 | contig 13288 bp, 13 predicted proteins | sample NGEPerB_FD_75100 | JGI IMG/M metagenome (GOLD analysis project Ga0075520, IMG submission 75100) | Arctic peat soil microbial communities from the Barrow Environmental Observatory site, Barrow, Alaska, USA - NGEE PermafrostAB12-B | ecosystem: Environmental > Terrestrial > Soil > Wetlands > Peat ... | reverse complement strand
GCGGTCGCCTCCGAACTGATCGGCCGGTCACCGTGTCACGACGTGAACCTCCCCAAAGCGGTGAAGCGTGTGCGACGTGTGGTCGGCCCCGACGACGTGGCGAAGCTAGCGAATGCGATGGACCGTCGATACGAACCGATGGTCTGGATCGGAGCATTGCTCGGACTTCGCTGGGGTGAAGTTGCCGCACTACGCATCGGGGATCTCGATCTCCTGGCCCGAACCTTGACGGTGACCCACACTGTCACCAGGGACGAACACGGCCGACCGAACCTCGGACCTCCCAAGTCCGAGGCAGGTAACCGAACCATGTCGCTACCACAGGCGCTGGTCGGCATCCTGGCTGAGCACTTGGCCTACATGGGTCTGACTGCCGCTAATGCCGGCTCGTTCGTCTTTCCCGCACCTGGCGGCGGTATCTGGTCATATGCGAACTACCGGCGCCGCATGTGGCAGCCAGCAGCTTCGAAGGCGGGCCTTGGTGGCGTTGGATTCCACGATCTGCGATGCACCGCCACAACCCAGCTCGTCTTGGGCAATGTGGACCTGAAGACAGCAGGGACTCGTCTGGGACACTCGGACCCACGGCTGACCCTGGCCGTCTATGCGCAGGCGACGAGTGAGGCAGATCGGGCCGCAGCAGACGCCGTGGGAGGCCGGTTCGCTTCTGCCATGGGATTTGACGATCTCGACAGAATCTCGACAGAAGCCTCAAGACACGAATCAGCCGGGGCCTGAGCCCCGGCTGACCTGCACTTCAGTGGTCGGGCTGCCCGGATTTGAACCGAGGACCTCTGCGTCCCGAACGCAGCGCGCTACCAAACTGCGCCACAGCCCGTACATCGACAGTGGCCGTGGCCGCTCCCGGTGAACCTGGAAACTCTACCCGACGGCGGTGCGGTCGGTCCCCCGGCCGTCGGGGTCCGACCCTCCGGCCTCGTCGTCGGACGGCCGACCGGTGCGCTTGACCACCACCTTGGCGATCCGCCGCTTGTCCATCTCGGACACCCGCAGTTCCCAGGCACCGACCGAGTGGGTCTCCCCCTCGACCGGGATGTGGCCGAAGGCATCGAAGAGGTAGCCCCCCAGGGTCACGTACTCCCCCTCGGGGAGGTCGACACCCAGCCGGTCAGCCAGGTCGTCGATGCTCATCCGCCCGTCCACCAGCCAGCGGCGGCCGTCCACCCGGACCAGGTCCGGCTCCTCGTCCGAGTCGAATTCGTCGGGGAGGTCGCCGACCAGGGCACCGAGGAGGTCCTTGACGGTGATCACCCCCTCGACACCCCCGTGTTCGTCGACGACCACCGCGAAGGCACGGCGCTGGCGCCGCATCTCGGCTAGGACGTCGAGCACGAGACGCGATTCGGGAACGAGGAACGGCTGGCGCAGCCGCCGGGAGATGTCGATCGGGTCGGGGGACCGCGCCCCCTCGTCCGCGCCCGCCACGGCCCACCCGGCCCGGAACAGGTCGTTGACGAACAGCACGCCGATCAGGTCGTCGAGGTTCTCCCCGCACACCGGGAAGCAGGAGTGGCCCGATTCGCGGACCGCCTTCGACACACCCTCCACGGTCAGGGGGATCGACAGTGCCACCACGTCCACCCTCGGGGTCATGACTTCGCGCACGACCGTGTCGCGGAGGTCGTGGAGGGCCTCGATGATGAATTGCTCCTGCGCGTCGGCACCACCATCGACGGGAAGGCCGGGTGCCTCCGCGCCGGTCGGCTCACGGGTCCGGACACGTCGGCGCGGGCGGCGGCCCGGCGAGCCCTCGGACTGGTCTTCGGTGCGACGGAACACGGACAACGCAGGGACCCGGTCTGTAGTGGGCGGAGCCGTCAGGCGCCGGGGGCGACGGGTGCGGCGACGACGGAAAGCGGTGTGTAGGACTCGTCGTAGTACGTACCCCCGTCGAGCAGGGAGGTCACCGCCCGTCGCAGTCGGATCGGGTCGAGCGGCTTCACCAGCCAGCCCTCGGCACCGGACCGCCGGGCGAGGAACACGTCGGGGCGACGGTCGAGGAGCATGAGCACGGGCACGTGGTCGAGATTGTCGTAGGAGGCCTCGAGGCGCAGCTCCAGCGTGGTGGCCATGCCGCCCATGTTCCCCATCTGCATGTCGACGATCACGAGGTCGGGCATGGAGTCGGCCACCAGGGCCATCACCTCGGGCCCGGACCCGGCTTCGACGATGACCGTGTCCGGGTTGCCGGCTGTGGCCGCGACCTCGGCGCGGACCGAGGGGGCATCACTGGCCACGAGGATGGTCGGCACGCCCTGAGGTTAGCGCCCCGAAGGGGCGTTCCCACAAGTGCGGCACCCCGTGCGGACGGTCACGGCCCGTCCTGGCCGAACAGCAGGTCGGCGACGGTGCCGAGGCCGTCGAGGTCGTGGACGTCGCTGTTCAGGAGCGGCACCCGGTACACGGGCGCCGGGGCCACCTGGGCCACGAGACCGGCATAGGCGGCCTCCTCGCGGTCCGAGGCCAGCGTGTACCCCGCCAGGTTCTCCACCAGGTCCGCCACCGCGGACCCAGCCGGTCCCAGCCGGCGGTCGGCCACCCGCAGGCCTGCGAGCGCGTCGAGCTGGTCGTCATCGGCGAAGCGCGGCTGGACCCGGTTGACGATGAGGGCCGTGGCCGCCATGCCCGACTCCGCCAGCTTGTCGGCGAAGTGGACCGCCTCGTCGACCGAGTCGGGACGGGGCGAGGCCACGAGGACGAACGCCGTACCCGGTTGGACCAGGAGTTCGCGCACCCGCGCCGCCCGCACGCGGAACCCCTCCTCCATACCTTCGAATGCCTGGAAGAAGGCGACGGCGTCGCTCACGATGTCGGCGCCGGCGACCTTGGAGATGGTGCGGAGCAGGGCATTGGCCGCCACACCCATGAACCGCAACCCCACCCGGGTGGGGGCCATCAGGGCCTGGAAGATCCGGTTCTCCAGGAAGTGGGTGAGCCGACGCGGGGCGTCCAGGAAGTCGAGCGCGTTGCGCGACGGCGGGGTGTCGACCACGACGACGTCGAATCCGCCCTCCTCCACCAGCTCGTGGAGCTTCTCCATGGCCATGTACTCCTGGGTGCCGGACAGGGTCCCGGTCAGGTTGCGGTAGATCCGATTGACCCGGATGTCCTCGGCCTGCTGCTCGGTGTCCGAGTACCGGGCGATGAGGTCGTCGAACGTCCCCTTGGGATCGAGCATCAGGGCATGCAGCTCGCCGGGCCAGTCGCCCTCGATCCGGGTCGGGCTGTTCGACAGTTCGTCGACCCCGAGCGAGTTGGCCAGACGGCGGGCCGGGTCGATGGTGACGACGCAGGCGATCCGGCCGAGGCGGGCGGCCTCCAGCGCGATGGCCGCCGAGATGGTGGTCTTGCCGACCCCGCCCGAGCCGCAGCAGATCACGATCGACCGGTCCCGGGCGACCCCGGTGATTGTCGCCCCGTCCTCGCCATCGGTCGTCACGCCGGCACCTCGGCGGGGTCCGGGAGAGCCGCGATGCCGTCGCCCAGCGCCCGGCTGAGCGTGTCGAGCTCGAGCGGGCCGATGCTGTCGACGAAGAGGTAGGGGGCCCGCAGCCGCGGGAGTGGGAGCTCTTCCCCGAGGCGACGGATCTGGCTCTCCTGGAGGGCGTGGCGCTGCTGGCGGAACCGGCGTGCCGTCTCCAATGCGTCGAGCAACTCCTCGTCGAGGTCGACCCCGGCGGCCGCCACGGAGTCCGCCGCCGGGGCGTCGAGCCCGTGGAGGGGTGCATAGGCGGCGTTGACGATGACCGGGCCCAGAGCGATCCCCACCTTGTCCTCGAGCTGGTAGGCCGCTTCCACCACCTCGTTGACGGGCATCTCCTCGGGCAGGGTCACCAGGGCGACCTGACAGCGGGCCGGATCCGAGAGCAGGGCCACCACGTCGGCGGCCTGGGACCGGATGGGACCGCCTCGGGCGGCATCGAGCAGGCCGCCGGCGGAGGACAGGAAGGTCATGGTGTGCCCGGTGGCCGGCGCATCGACCAGCACCAGGTCCGCCACCCGCTGCTGTTCGATCTGCTTGATCTTGCCCAGGACGAGGATGTCCCTGATCCCGGGGATGGCGCCGGCGACCAGGTCGATGATCCCCGACGACAGCAACCGCTTGGAGAACCGCTTCATCCCGTGGTCGTCCAGGTACTCGAGGAGGGCGTCGTCCGGCGTGATCGTCCGGGCATGGACGGTGCCCGGCGGGATGACCGCGGTCTCGTCGACGGGGCCGTCGCCGAGACCGGTGGCCCCGGCGGCGTGGAGGATCTCGCCCGCATACCCCAACCCCCCCGAGCCGCCGAAGGCGGTGGAGACGCCGGTGCGACCCTCCAATTCGACGACCAGGACGGAGAGCCCGGCCCCTGCGGCCAGGTGGGCCAGCGCGGCGACCATGGTGGTCTTGCCGACCCCACCCTTGCCGGCGACGATCACCACCCGGCTCTGACTGCAGAAGGCGCGGATGTCCATGACGCCCCGAGCGTAGTGTCCGTCCCCCGTCGTGCCGCTCCGGCCGATCCGGTCGTGCTGGGCACCAGATTGCCACGCACGGCGCGAAAGCGGCGGATTTCGGCGGGAATCGCTGATCGAGCCCTTGTGCACCCCAGAGCCGGAGAGTACGTTCCGGAGAGGAGAGGTCACACCGAAGGGGGAGTCGGGGAGTGGAGCAGTTGAAGGATTCATGGCAGCTCAAAGCGGCGTGCCGTGGGCCTCAGGCGGAAATCTTCTTTCCTCCTGCCCATGCGGAGCGCAAGGAGGAGAAGCTCCAACGCGAGGATCGGGCCAAGGCGATCTGCAAGACGTGCTCGGTGCGGGAGGAGTGTCTCGAGTACGCGGTGAGGATCCGCGAGCCCCACGGGATCTGGGGTGGTCTCAACGAGATGGAGCGACGGCAGTACGCGGAGCGCCGGGTCGGCTGAGCGTGGGGCGGGCGACCTCAGGCGGCGGGGGTCGAGGTCCCGAGGGCGGCCGCTGCCGCACGCACACCTTTGGACTGGCACACCGCAGCGGGCCGGCTCCCGGTGACGAGGCAGATCCCTGCCGTCAGTTGGTTGGCAGCCGCGATCACGGCCCGCCCGGTGGGTACCGACGGGCCCGGAACCGAGCCCGTCGGGGCTGGTGACATGGTCGCCACCTCGTCGGCGACCTGGGCCTGGGACTGTCCGGCCAGCAGGGCCGGAGTGAATGCCGAGGTGGAGGTGGCCACCTGACCCCCGATGTCGACGAACGGCGCCGTGCCTGCCGTGATGGCGCCTGACGCGCCAGCCCGGGCGACGATCGCCTGCTGGGCGCCGGTCAACCCGGCGATGCGAGTGAAGGCACCGTCGGCTCCGATCAGGTCCGAATAGAGCTCGACGCCGCTGAAGGTGACATACGGACTCACGTACTGGTTGCCGACGAAGCTGAAGGTCGGCGTGCCCGGGAAGACCGACTGGTTGGTCGAGCTCGCGTCGTGGAGCACGCGGAAGCGGCCGAACCGCGACAGTGCGACGATGAGGGGCCAGCGCTCGGCGGCGCAGAACGGGCAGTACTCGGCTCCGATGAACAGGACCTCGGGCTTGCCCCCGCTCTCCAGCGCCGGGCCGCTGATCAGCTGGGGCGGGGTCAGGTCGACACCGGGAACGGTGACGCCGACTTCGTCGAACGTCGCCGACGGCACGTCGGAGAGAGCGGCCAGGACGCCCGGTGACGTGCGGGCCGTCTGGGCCGCTGTCGCCGGGCTGGAGACGTGGGTGAGCGCATAGGTGACGAGACCGACCGCACCCAGCAGGATCAACAGCACGGCGGTCCAGGCCAGGACCGCCGGCCGGCTCGCCCCGCGCTCACTCATGGGGTCACCGGGGCGCCGCGGTGCTCAGGTCGCCAGGCCGTCGGCAGTGGCGGCTCGGGACGGGACGTCAGGATCACTGTCGTCGTCCCCGTCGTCGGGGGCCAGCACGATCGGTGACGCGGTGGCAATGATGACGAAGAGGGCGAACGTGACGATGTGCACGCTCGAGCACCACAGGCAGATCGACTTGATGATGAACAGCTCGGCGATGATCAGGTAGATGATCATGGCGACGCCGGTGATCGACAGCGCGAGCCGCGCCAGGTATACCCACCGCTGCGCCGTCCGCCAGGCACCGGGGAGGCAGAGCAGCAGCATGGGCACGAAGAACGCCAGGCCGAGCATGGCGACCGGGATCCCCAGGATCTCGGACTGCGGGCTCTGGGTGACCTTCTCGCAGTTGAACGTGGCATTGGACACGCAGGCCAGCGCCTTGGGCTGGAAATGGGTGTAGGTCAGGTAGATCGAGGCACCCAGCCCGTAGATGCAGAGCAGGAGGGAGACGATCGGCTGCCACCGGAGCGTGGGCATCAGTGCGTGGCTGTCCGGCTCAGCCGATGGTGATGCCGAGGGCCTTGGCGGCCGCCTGCACGCCCGAGCTCTGGCAGACGCTGCCGGGCTGGCCCTTGGTGGCCTGACAGATCCCCGCGCTCATGTAGTTGCCCGTGGTCAGGATGGCCTGGGTCACCGGGTTCGTCGGGTCGGACAGTCCGCTGGCGATGGCCGACCAGCTGAGACCGGCCAGGATCTGGGGGTCGTAGCTCGCTCCCGAGAACAGCATGGCGTTGTTGATGTCGACGAACGGGAACGAGATACCGCCGCTGGTGCTGCCGTTGGGCAGGTACTTGGACGAGCTGTACTTGGCCAGGATGGCCTGCTCCTCCTTCGTCGGGCTCTCCAGGTTCGTGTACTGGCCCTGCGCACCCGACACCGGGATGTTGGTGTACTGCTCGATGCCCCGGAAGGTGATGTACGGGCTGTCGAGTGTGGCCCCGTGGAAGCTGAGGGTATGGGTGCCGGCATCGACGTCGCTCAACGACGAGGCGGTCTGCTGGAGGTTGCTCCACGTCCCGAACCGGGCGAGGGCGGCGGCCATGGCCCAGCGCTCGGCTGCGCAGTAGGGGCAGTACTCGGCGCCGTAGTACAGCATCGCCGGTGACTTCCCGCCGATGCTCATGGCGGGTTGCCCGCTCAGGACCGTCGGCTTCGCCACCTGGATCTGCGAGGTGACGCCGACCTTGTCCCACGTGGACAGCGGCACGGAGGTCACGTCGCTGGCGACCTGCGAGCTGGCGACGGTGGTGGCGATGTAGGACGAGTTGGTGCTGTTCGAGCTGGTCGCCTTGACGATGAACAGCGCGGCGATGATGACGACGACCACGCCCACCGCACCCCAGGCGAACAGGGCGCCACGGCGCGAATTGCCCGCGGACGCCGGCGTACCGCTCTTCTTCGCTCCCGGTCGGGAGGTGTTCCCGCCCTTGCTGCCCTTGGCGGGCGCCCTGCCGGCCACCGGACGGCTGGCGGCGCGGCTCTTGTCCTTCGCGCTCTGGCTGCTCCCCTGCGGCTTGGGTTTGTTCCCGCCCTTGCCCTGGGCGGTGGTGTTGTCGGCCATGGTCGTGCGGTCCTCGCTTCGTGGGATCGTCGCAAGGAGCGTAACGTGTCCATTGGGAGCCGGGGGATCGGGAGGAGCCAGGGGCGGCCCGGCAGTCCTGCTGGCCGACGGTGCCCGTGCAACTGCATCGGATCCCGTGCAACTGCATAGAGTAAGGACATGTCGGCACCAGCGTCGCCCCCTGGTGACCCGGAGCTGTTCGGAACGGACGGCTCCACACCCGGCATCCGTTCCCCCGAGGCGGGCGGGCGTCGTATCGACGACCGTGCCGAGCGAGTGGCCTGGTCGACGGTCATGGTCGACGGTCACCGTGTCCGCTTCGGCCAGGTGGGATCGGGCCCGTCGGCACTCTTCCTCCACGGATGGGGGCTCCGGCCCAATGCCTACGCGGGCCCCATCGAGGCGATGGCCGCCGCCGGCTGCCGGGTGCTGGCCCCCTCGCTCCCCGGCTTCGGTGGTACCCCCGAGCTGCCGTTCGAGGAGCGCACGTTCGCCGGGTACGGCGCCTGGGTGGCGCGGTTTGCCGATGCCGTCGGCGTCGAGGGTCTGGCGCTTGTTGCCGGGCACTCGTTCGGCGGTGGGGTGTCGACGGCGTTCGTCCATCACCAGCCCGAACGCGTGGCCTCACTCCTGCTGGTCAATGCCATCGGGAGTCCCACGTGGGCGCTGCTGCCCAACGAGGTGCGGACCATGGTGCAGCGTCCCTTCTGGGACTGGGGTCGCCACTTCGGTGGCGACCTGCTGCACTCGCCGCGGGCGCTGCGGCTCCTGCCGACCCTCCTCGAGGACTTCGTCCCCAACCTGGTCCGCAATCCACTCGGCATGTTCCGCACGGGCGAGGTCATCCGTCGTGCCGACCTGGTGGCCGAGGTGCGGGCGATCGCCGCGCGGGGGATCCCGGTGTCGGTGGCGTGGTCGGACCGTGACGGACTCGTGCCCCGATCGGCGTTCGACGAGCTCCGGCGGGCGGCAGGCGTCGACGGGGTCGTCGTCGAAGGTGCCCACGCCTGGCTCATCGCCGATCCGGCTGCCTTCGGCGAGCTCGCCATCAGCGCGCTCGTGGACGGCCGCCCAGGAGCGGCCGGGAGTGACGGGACTCCCATCGCGCTGTCGTAGGGCACCCCACGCGTCGGGGCGTGCGCCGGCGGCATGGACTCGCTACCGCATCAGGCCGGGCCGGAAGGGCGGGAGTAGCCTGCACCCATGACCGTGCCCCTTCGTGATGCCGCCACGGTGATGCTCCTCCGCGATGCCGTGGACGAGGACGGTCGCCCTGCAGTCGAGGTGTGCATGCTGCGGCGCAATCTGGCCAGTGAGTTCGTGGCGGGTGCCTACGTCTTCCCCGGCGGCTCCGTCGATCCTGCGGACCGCGGCGAGGCGGCCGGTGAACTGTGCCGAGGGCTCGATGACACCAGGGCCAGCGAGCTTCTCGGCACCTCGTCGGGTGGGCTGGCCTTCTGGGTGGCGGCCCTCCGGGAGTGCTTCGAGGAGGCGGGGGTCCTGTTGGCCCAGCCCCGGGACTCGGCCGATGGCGCCGCTCTGCTCGACACCACCGACCCGACCGTGCGGGCGCGGTTCGAGGCCCACCGTCTGGAGATCAACGAGGGCCGCGCCGGACTGCTCGACGTCTGCCGGGCCGAAGGGCTGGTGCTGGCGGCCGACACCGTGCACTACGTCAGCCACTGGATCACGCCCGAGCTCGCGCCCAAGCGGTTCGACACCCGCTTCTTCGTCGCAGGGGCGCCCCCGGGCCAGGTGGCGCACCACGATGACGGCGAGACCATCGCCACCATCTGGGTCCGGCCCGTCGACGCCCTGGCCCGATTCGAGGCCGGGGAGATCGAGCTGCTGCCCCCGACGATCGACAACCTGGAGAAGCTCGCCGTCCACCGGACCACCGACGAGGTGATGGAGTGGGCGCAGGCGTTGGGCGACATCCCGACGATCCTGCCCATCGTGCTGATCGAGGACGGTCGGCTGCTCGTGCTCCGGCCCGGGGACGACGGGTACGAACAGGCCCTCGAGAACCGGATGGCCTCCGCCGACCCGGTCTCCCCCGAGCTGGCCGCGGCCGCCCGCGAGGCGTGGGGACCGAAGGCGGGCGAGGTCTGACCGCGGCGGTCTAGTCCGTCCCTCCGGCGGCGACCGCTGCCTCGACCCGTTCGAGCATGCGGACACTGCACCCGTCCATGGCGACCGGAGCCGGTGGGTTGTCCACCAGCGCCGCGGCGATCCGGGCGAACTCGGCAGCGAGTGGCTGCGCGTCATCGAGCGCCACAGGTGAACCGGCGTCACCGCCTGCGGCCACCGATGGGTGCAGCGGTACCTGGCCGAGGAGCGGCACCCCCACGTCGGCGGCCAGTCGGGCACCGCCGCCCGAGCCGAACAGGGCGTAGGAGGTGCCGTGCTCGCAGACGAAGTCGCTCATGTTCTCGATCACGCCGGTCACCTTCAGGTATCCCTTGCGCGCCATGTCGGCGGTCCGTGCCGCCACCTTCTGGGCCGCCAGGGGCGGTGTGGTCACCACCACCACCTCGGTGCGGGGCATCATCCGGGCCAGGCCCATCTGGATGTCGCCCGTGCCCGGCGGCATGTCGATGAGCAGGAAGTCGAGGTCGCCCCAGTGGACGTCCTCGAGGAACTGCTGGACGGCACGGTTGAGGATGAGGCCGCGCCACATGATGGCGTTGTCCTCGTCGGCCAGGAACCCCATGGACAGGACCCGCAGCAGTCCGGGTCCGACGGCCAGTTCCAGGGGCACCATCTTCTTGTCCCGGGCCTCGACGTCCCCCTGCATGCCGAGGAGCCGGGGGACGGAGAACCCCCAGATGTCGGCATCGAGTACCCCCACGGTCAGCCCGCGCCTGGCCAGGGCCACGGCGAGGTTCACGGCGACCGAGCTCTTGCCCACACCGCCCTTGCCCGAGGCGATGGCCACCACGCGGGCGCTGTCGGGCACGTCGGTGACAGGAGGGTCCTCGCGGGCGACCAGTCGTGCACGGGCCATGACCTGGCGCTTCTGGTCGGCGTCCATCACCCCGGTGGTGACGTGCACCGACCCGACGCCCGGGAGCGTCCCGACGTGGAGCTCGACGTCGCGCTGGATCTGGGCCCGCAGCGGACAGCCGGCGATGGTGAGCGCGACGCCCACCTCGACGGTCCCGCCGTCGACACTGATGGACGTGACCATGCCGAGCTCGACGATGTCCGCGCCCAGCTCGGGGTCCATGACGTTGCGCAGCGCCGCCCGCACGGCGACCTCGCTGGCCGCCGTGGCGTCGGTCTCGGAGGAGTCGGACCTGGTCACCGCAGCAATTGTAGTGGGGGCGCTCCGGTCGTCCGACGAAAGGGTGTACCGCGGGAGCGCCCCTCCGGGTACGATTGTCCCTGTCCTCCTCCCCGGGTCCGTGCCCGGGGTTCGAAGGCGCCCGGATCTCGACAGGACGGCCGTTCGTCCAGCGACCAATGAGGAGCATCGATGAGCTCGACCATGCAGAACGTCACCATCGGCAAGAAGCCCAACCCCGTCACCCTCACAGACGTCGCTGCCGCCAAGGTCGCCGACCTGCTGGCCGAGGAGGGCACCGATGGTCTGGCGCTGCGCGTGGCCGTCCGCCCGGGCGGGTGCTCCGGGTTCAGCTACGAGATGTTCTTCGATGCGGACGTGGCCGAGGACGACGTGGTGCGTGAGTTCGGCGACGTGCGGGTCGTCGTGGACCAGACCAGCGCCGACCTGCTCAAGGGCTCGACCCTCGACTACAGCGACGGGCTGCAGGGTGCGGGGTTCCACGTGACGAACCCCAATGCCACCCGCACCTGCGGCTGCGGCTCCTCCTTCAGCTGATCCGCTGAACCACTGATCCGACTCCGCGTCAACGGCGCCGACGTCGAGGCACCCGACGACGGATCGACCCTGCTCGAGCTCCTCCGGGAGCACCTCGGGCTGCGCTCGCTGAAGGACGGCTGCAGTCCCCAGGGCCAGTGCGGGTGCTGCACGGTATGGGTCGACGGAGCCCCGAGGGTGGCATGCGTCACCCCCATCCGGCGCCTGGAGGGCAGGGACGTCACCACACTGGAAGGGCTGTCCGAGGACAGGCGGACCCTGTGGGCCCGTGCGCTCGTGGCGACCGGCGGCAGCCAGTGCGGATTCTGCACGCCCGGCATCGTGATGCGATTGGCCGCCCTCGAGGGCGATGAACACGGGGGGGCCGATCGTGTGGACCAGGCCCTCCTCGCCCACCTGTGCCGCTGCACCGGGTGGCGGTCGATCACCGAGGCGGCGGCCCTGGTACTCGATGGTGCTCCCGGGTCGGGTGCCGTCCCGCCGACGAGGGACCTGGCGGGCGCAGCGGCCCGGGCCGGAGTGGAGGGTGGCGTCTCCCAACGGGTCGGCCCTGCCGTCGTGCTGGGGGACGCCGGGTTTGCGGACGATTCGGCACCCCCCGGGTCACTGGTAGCCGTCGTCGACGGCGACGGGTACGCCGTGGCCGCCACACTGGGAGCTGCCCGTGCGCTGGCCGGCAAGGTCCAGGGTCGGAGCACCACCGTGCCCCTGGGCCGACCGGTCCCCCCACCGGAGGGCGTCTGGGCGGTGACGCTCGCCACGACATGGGTGGAGCCGGCCTACGTGGAGCCCGACGCCTCGTGGTGCGTGCCGGGAGGCACGCCCGCCTCCCCCTACGGCAACGGGGGCTCGTTCGGCGGCAAGCTCCGGTCGCCGGTGGCCGCCGACGCCCGTCGCCTGGCCGACGAGCACGGACGTCCCGTCCGGGTGCTGTGGTCACGGGAGGACGTCGTCCGGCGGGGTCCCAAGCGACCTCCCGTCGGCGGCGGGGTGCTCCAGGACGGCACCGGCGTGCTGTGCGTGGGTGTGACGGACGGGACGGTCGGCGGTCAGGAGTGGGACGAGGTCGTCGCGAAGGTTGCGGCCGTCGCCCCGGGTCTGGTCCTGCGACAGGTCCCGGTGGTCGGACCTCCCGTCTCGCTCGACCTGCGGGCCGCGGTCTGGGCCGAGGCCGCGGTTCTGGCCGCCGCCGCCCGCAGCGGACGACCCGGAGTGGCCCTCGTCGACGTGCCGGTCGAGGTGGTGGCGCCCTCGGGTGGCCGTGCCGTCGTCCGGTGCACGGCGGACGGCTCGCTCGACGTGGAGGTCCACGCCGGTCGTGTGCTCGACGCGGTGGTCCTGCGCTCCTATGCCCTCGGAGCAGCCCACCAGGCGCTGGGCTGGGTGCGGTCCGAAGGGATCGCCGTCGCCCCCGACGGGGTCGTCCAGGACCTGACCGTGCGGTCGTTCGGCATCCTCCAGTCTCGTGCCATGCCGGTCGTGACGGTGCATGCCGTCGACGACCCGTCCGCACCTCCCGTCAACGGGTCCGATGCCGTGTTCGCCGCCGTGGCGGCGGCGCGGTGGCTGGCCGACGGTCTCCCGCCGGTCTGGCCGACCGACCGCGCCGCGGCCGGCCGCCGCTGAGCTCGCCGACGGCTCCGGCATAGGATCGTGGGACACATCGCCCCTGTGGGTGCGACGATCCCGAGGAGTCACCCATGAGCACCCCCGTCGGTCCGTATGCACCCATCGTGGCGGCCGGAGCATGGTTGATCTGTTCCGGACAGCTGGGCCTCGCCCCGGGCGCCGACGGCGGTGCACCGGCACTGGTCGACGGTGGACCCGGTCCGCAGTTGACCCGGGCCGTGGCCAACGCCGTCGCCCTCCTCGAGGCGCAGGGGGCGACCCTGGCCGACGTGGTCAAGACCACGGTGTTCGCCACCGATCCGGCGGACTTCCCCGTCGTCAACGAGGCCTACGTCGCCGCCTTCGGCGACCATCGGCCGGCCCG
>Ga0075520_1000988_pt1 | contig 13296 bp, 11 predicted proteins | sample NGEPerB_FD_75100 | JGI IMG/M metagenome (GOLD analysis project Ga0075520, IMG submission 75100) | Arctic peat soil microbial communities from the Barrow Environmental Observatory site, Barrow, Alaska, USA - NGEE PermafrostAB12-B | ecosystem: Environmental > Terrestrial > Soil > Wetlands > Peat ... | reverse complement strand
GTGTTGCTGCTGGACGAACCAACGAACGGTGTAGATCCGGTGAGTCGACGTGAGCTTTGGCAACTTCTCCACGAGTTCGTGGGCGAAGGCATGGCGGTACTTCTGTCCACAGCATACATGGACGAGGCGGCGCGTTGCCACCGGGTGTGCATGCTGCACGCCGGGCGAGTCATGGCTCTAGGTGAGCCGAAACGGCTGGTGCGCGAGCTGGACTATCCGGTATATGAGGTGCTCGGTGGGGAGCGAGAATCGCTGTACCGTACTCTCGCCGATGCGCCGGGTGTAGTGGCCGCCTCACCCGCTGGCGAGCGACTGCGCGTAATTCTACGTATGCAGGACGTAGCAGCGATTGAGGCGAGCGTAGTCCACCTCGGCGCGCGGCTTGATCGAGTAACTGCCGACTTCGAGGACGTATTCCTCGCGCGTACCTACTCCGCGGATCACGTGGCCCCGAGCATTTCTCCGCCGAGACAAATCGGCGCAGCAGGGGAGCCAGCGTGACTGACAAGGCGATTGAAGTACAGCGCTTGCGACGGGTATTTGGCTCCTTCGTCGCAGTGGACGATGTGTCCTTCGACGTGGCAAAAGGCGAGATTTTTGGGTACCTGGGGGCAAACGGTGCCGGCAAATCGACAACGATTCGCATGCTGTGTGGGCTACTTGCGCCCAGTGGGGGTCAGGCCAAAGTCGCCGGGTGTGCTGTGGGCGCAAATACCCTCGCGCTGCGCTCCCGCATTGGCTATATGTCACAGAAGTTTTCGCTCTATCTCGATCTCCCGGTCGAGGCCAACATCGAGTTCTTTGGCGGAGCCTACGGCCTGTACGGCAAAGCGCTGGCCCGTAGGCGCGACGAATTGATCGAGCGCATTGGGCTCGGGGAGCTGCGTCGCGTGGTCACGGCGGATTTGCCGGGAGGCATACGCCAGCGCCTCGCGCTTGCAACCGCGCTGCTTCACCAGCCACAAATCGTGTTTCTCGACGAGCCCACCGCAGGGGTTGATCCGGCGTCGCGCCGGTCGTTTTGGAGGCTGATCCGAGAGCTCGCGCGCGAGGGGACTACGGTGTTCGTAACCACTCACTACATGGACGAAGCCGAATACTGCGCGCGGATCGGGCTGATGGTATCGGGTCAATTGGTGGCTCTTGACTCGCCACGTGTACTCAAGGACAAGTGGGTTCCCGGCAAGGTTCTCACGGTGCAAGGGCGCGACGAAAAGACCATGAAGTCTGTGCTCGGCGATCAGCCTGGCGTGCTCGCGATTGAGCCCTTTGGTGCGACTGTACACATCCGATTCGATCCGGCCCGCCTCGACGAAGCGGCGATCGAGCAGATGCTCGCGAACTGCGGCTCGGAAACATTGTTAATAGACAAGGCTGAAGTCTCCCTGGAAGATGTATTTCTAGCCGTGGTATCAAAGGGGGTCAATCCATCGACAGTGAGCCACGCAGATGCCGGAGTTCCAGCATGACTGGGCCATTTACAGCGCTCGGGCACGCGCTGCAACGAATCGCTGCCATGGCAGCGAAGGAAGCCGCGCATATTCGCCGTGACCCGCAAACGCTTGCGATGGCTCTCGCCATGCCCGTGGCTTTGCTCTTGCTGTTTGGCTACGGTGTAACATTTGATTTAGAGAAGTTGCCCGTGGTCGCAGTCGATCAGGATCACACTAGTGTGGCACGCAGCATGGTGCGAAGCTTTTCCGCATCCCGCGAGCTTGTGATTGCCGCTGAGCTTGACAGTGTTGAAAAAGGTGAGGCCCTCATGCGCGAAGGCAGGGCCGTGGCGGTCGTGGTAATTCCGGAGGGCTTTAGCCGAGCCTTGGCCCGTGGCGAGCGCACACAATTGCAGCTTGTCGTTGATGGGGCCGACGCCACGACGGCGCTGCAGACGATTAACAAAGCGGATGCAATCGCTAGCACCGCCCTGTCTTTGCCGGTGACAACCCCGGGCCAGGGGGCTGCCCGGCTCGTTGTTGACACCTGGACCCTCTACAACCCGGCAGGGCGCTCGGCGCTGCTGCTGGTCCCTGGGTTGATGGCGTTCATTCTGGCCATGGTATGCGTGCTGCTCACGGCATTGACCGTCGCCCGGGAATGGGAGCGGGGCTCAATGGAGCAACTCTTTACGACACCGATCCGGCGTGGAGAGCTTATTCTTGGCAAGCTCTTGCCCTACGTTGGGCTCGGCATCTTGGGTGTGCTTTTGGTGCTAGCCGTTGGCGCCTGGGTCTTCGGCGTGCCAATCCGCGGGTCATTGCTGACGCTCGCCGTCGCCGCGTTGCTCTTCCTCATTGGCATGTTGGCGCAAGGGCTCTTCATCTCGGTAATTACCAAAAACCAAATGGTAGCGACCCAGGTTGGCACGCTGACTTCCATGCTGCCGATTCAGATATTGTCGGGATTTATCTTTCCGGTGGCTAACATGCCGGTGCCGCTTCAGGTGGTGGCGCAAGTGATGCCTGCCACACACTTCATCGCCGCGCTCCGTGGCATTCTTCTGCGCGGCAATGGCCTGCGCGAGCAGTGGCAGCACCTATTGGCCCTTGCCGCGTTTGCTCTTGTAATGGTCGTTATCACCTCCGCCAAGTTCCGTCGGCGTCTCGATTGAACCCTAGCTTCGTCAGGGAGACTTTTCATGCTGCCTCGATGGCTCATTCAACTGTACGCCGTGGCTCTGAAGGAAGTCCGACACACCGTGCGGGATCGTCGCATGATGGCCCTTTTGCTCATTGCGCCCGCGATGCAGTTGGGCATATTTGGACTGGCTGTGGACTTTGACGTGGACCGAGTACCAACGGTCGTCGTTGACCATGATCAGACTACCGTCAGCCGTCAACACCTACGTCGGATCCTGGCGGACGGCACCCTCGTCCAGCGAATGGTAACGGCAAGTGACGCTGCCGCCGAGCGAGCAATCGACACCGGGCAAATGGCTGCGGCTCTCGTCGTACCGCGGGGCTTTGAGCGCGATCTCGCGCGAGGGAAGGCGGGGCACCTGCAAGTTGTCGTAGATGGAACGGATCCGAATCGCGGATCGATTGCAGCCGCTGCTGTAGCCCGCTATGCCCGCATTGAAACCCGAGTGGCCGTACAACAGGCACTGCGAGGGAAGATTTCCGCGGCGCGGATCGGCCTAGCACTCGATGCTGCGGCGGTACCGATGGCATCACCGTCATTTCCGGATGTAGTGCTACTCCCACGCGTCCTTCATAACCCGCGACTGGCCACTTCGACGTACATCGTGCCTGGGATCACGGCGTTGCTGCTGCTAGTGGTTACCGTAATTGTCACAGCAATGGGGCTCGCGCGGGAGCGAGAAACGGGCACCCTCGAGCAAGTGATGGTAACGCCCATGTCCCCCCTGGTGCTCCTGATTGGCAAGCTCTTGCCCTATGTTGGAATCGGGCTGTTCGACTTCTTGCTGGCTCTTGTAGTTGCGACCGCAGGCTTTGATGTGCCGATTCGGGGGCCGCTGAGCGTAGCGTTTCTAGGAACGACCGCCTATTTGACATGTACGCTAGGCATCGGTCTCTTGATTTCAACCGTGAGCCGCACACAACAACAGGCGTTCATTGGAGGGTTTCTATTCCTGCTGCCTGCACTCTTGCTGTCAGGAGTGATGACACCTCTTTGGGGCATCCCCAGTTGGCTTTTGCCCGTCACGAAAATCAACCCCGTCAAGTACTATGTAGAAATCGTGCGGGGCGTGCTGCTAAAAGGGTCGACCTTTCAAGATCTCAGTTTTCATTTGGGCATGCTCGTCGCCATGGGTGTTCTCGTTTTGGCCTTTGCCGCTTGGCGCTTTCAACGCAGCCTTGCGTAGCGGCACCCGATCGTTCGCAGTGCATAACCCCCGGGCTTCGGCTGTCAGTCCGAATTTTCCGTGCTGCAAACAACATAAGCACCGATATATTTCGAAATTATTTCAATTAACCAGTAAGGCCGGACACATTGAATACTGTGCCGACATGATCACGAAATAATTTGGAAAACGAATTCGCCTATTCATAGGCCAGCACACCCCGCATCGGGGTTACCGAACACCAAACCGACCCGTGCGAAAAGGAACCCCCACGTGAATCTGGCCAACACCCTTTATTCAAGGTTCATTTCAATCGCGGGAGCCGCAGTGGCGCTGCTCTCGCCGACAGTTGCGTTTGCCCAGACTCCGGCCGCGTCCGGTACACCGTCCGCTGCTGATTTGGCAGCCCGGGTAGCTGATCTTGAGGCTTATGTGACTAACGGCGCTCCTAAAGCGCTGATCACCCCGGGCCCGGGCCACAACGGCTGGATGATGACATCAACGGCGCTGGTGCTGTTCATGACGTTGCCGGGCTTGGCCCTTTTTTACGGCGGACTCGTGCGTAAGAAGAACGTACTGAGCGTAATGGCACAGTGTCTCGGGTGTGCTGGAATCATCACGATTCTGTGGTGGGCTATCGGGTACAGTTTTGTCTTTGCGCCAGGTTCGCCAACCCTAGGCGGGACTAAGTTCGCCCTGCTCGCTGGTGTTACTTCGACGCCTAATGCTGATTACGGAGCCTGGGTCTCGCAAAACGTGTTTGCGATGTACCAGCTAATGTTCGCTATCATAACGCCGGCTCTGATTGTCGGTGCAATCGCCGAGCGTATGAAATACCCGGCGGTCATGGCGTTTATTATTGGCTGGATGTTTTTGGTCTATTTCCCACTGGCACACATGGTGTGGGGCATCGACGGGATGATGAACGGTGTGTGGAATGCCAAAGCGACCATCAAAGCCATCGATTTTGCCGGCGGAACTGTGGTTCACATGTCATCCGGGTGGTCAGCTCTGGTTTTGTGTCTGATTCTCGGCAAACGCAAGGGTTTCGGGCAGCGGGCGTTTATTCCACACAGCATGGTACTGACAATGGTCGGTACCGGCATGCTCTGGGTCGGTTGGTACGGGTTTAATGCCGGGAGCGCTGTTGCTGCCGATGGCATTGCGGCAAACGCCTTCACGGCAACGACACTGGCAACCGCCGTCGCGTGCATTGTTTGGCCGGCGCTTGAATGGTCGATGCGCGGCAAGCCAACCGTTCTTGGCTTCTGCTCGGGTGTGGTGGCAGGCCTTGTAGTTATTACGCCCGCAGCCGGGTTTGTGTCGCCGACGGGTGCGGTAATTATTGGTGTGTTTGCGGGCGCCGTACCGTTCTTCGCGTGTACGACGATTAAGAACTTCTTCAAGTACGACGACGCTCTGGACACCTTTGGTGTTCACGGGGTAGGTGGCACAATGGGTGCCCTGTTAGCCGGCGTTTTTGCAACCCCAAGCGCTAATGCCAATCTAAATACAAATCTTGCATCATTCGTCGGCAGGACGCTTTGGATGGAGCAGCTCAAGGCCATGGCTCTGACCGTTGCGATGGCGGTTGGCGGCACGGTGGTACTCGCGTATGCAATCAAAGCCGTACTCGGGCTGCGGCCCGACAAAGAGGATGAAGAAAACGGGCTCGATGCCCTAGATCACGGAGAATCCGGCTACCATTACGACGAAGCAGGCGCCTAGAGCCCAGCGCGCGCGGTCATCACGCCCCGATCGGCCACCGTGTCGCGGTAGTCGATGTCGGTGAATCCGGCTTTCTCGAGGAAGATCTCCATTTCGCCGATCGAGTAGCACTGGCCCTCTGACAGCAGCATCAGTAACACGGAATACTCGGCTACGGCGAGAGGACCGCGCTTGTCGCGATGGATGAACGCGTCGTGTACTGCGATCAATCCGCCAAGAGGAAGGCTGGCTCGCGACCGCTCCAACAGCTCCCGAACCTGTGAGCTCCTCCAGTCATGAAGCACGTTGGAGAAGAGGTGAACGCCGAATCCCTCGGGGATCGACACGAACATGTCCCCGGTCAGAACCTCAGTCTTTTTGCCGGCATCAGTCAAATCCAAGTAGTTTCGTGCCACGCGGTCCACAGGCGCCTTTTCGAGCACCGCCACGCGGAGTTCCGGGTGGCGTTCCTTGATGATGCGTGCATAGACCCCCGATCCCCCACCCACGTCCAACACAGACGTGGCTCGTTCCAAAGCCAGCGCATCCGCCAGGCTCGGCCCAAGCCACTCACCGCGACCGTTCATCGCCGCCGTGAAACGGCGGGCAAAGGCGTCGTCTCCCATTGATGTCGCCCAGTCCTGGTTGGTGGCCGAGCTCTCCCAGTCTGCTGGCCTATCGCTCGCAAGCACGGAGACGATTTGCTGGATCTGCGGACGCAGCTTGAGCGATGCGAAGTACGGACCCATGTCCCACCGGCTCTCGTGGGTTAAGAAGGATGCTGCCTGGCGACTGAGCTCGAATCTGTCCCCTGCCCACTTGAGTAGATCCATCGCGCAGAACAGAGTCAGCATCACGTCCAGCGGACGGGCGGCGATGCCGAACTCGGATTGTAGCTCCGTTCTGGTCCAAGATCTCCCGGACAGGCGATGAAAGAAGTCGTACTCGGTGATGGTCGCGATCAGTAGATCCGTGGCGTAGATGGCATCGCGGGCCCGAAGCAAGCGGGTTGGGTCGAGGTCGGCAAGTGGTGAGCTGGGCAACATAGTGGGAATGATCTCATTGCACAGTGGGAATTCAAGACCTATCTGCCGGGCTCCAGTTCTCGGCTTCTGCTCGGGCGTGGTCGCAGGCCTTGTGGCGATCAGGGCTATTACCAGAGGGTCGTCACCAGTTTCGCCGAATGAATGGCTTTATCGCCGGTCACCAATGTAGCATTGTGGTACATGGCGGTCGCCACAATGAACCGATCGGCTGGATCCGGGTGCATTGTTAGCGACTCCGCCGCGACGGCAATTTCGGCGGTCAAGTCCAGGGGCTTGACGCGTGACAATGACAACACGTCATGAGTCCATTCGAGAGCCGACGCACCCAATTTGATGCGTCGTTTGCGGTCGAGCAATGCCACTTCCCAAAAGACGATGCTAGGAATTCCGATTGAATCGGCTTGGTTGATGGCCCGTTGGGCGGCTTTGCTCAACCGTTGCGGTTCGAGCGTCCACCAAAGAATTGCGTGCGTGTCGAGGACGATCACCGCGACTTTGCCTTGGGCATGAGATCCCAGCGGGTCAAAGTCGAACTGGGAGCCATCAGCTCCCCGGGGCGACCCACGGGTACACGCACACGTTCGCGCATGTGTGCCAAAATGACAGCTTCCTGCTGGCGGGCGCCAAGAATTGGGACCACGCGCGCAACAGGTCGCCCTCGCTTGGTTACGACGAGCTCCAGGTTCTGTTCGGCGACTTCATCGAGCAACGCCAAACAACCCTGCTTGAACAACCCCGCTGGAATCGTCTTTGTGGCCATGGTCACAGTCTATGGTCATTTGAGGGATGGGGCAAGGCTATTCAATCTCTCACCCCCTGCACAAACACCCGCCCCGACTCTCGATCGACGTAAACGAGCGCTTCGAGCTTGCCCACCGCGCCCGCGAGTGACAACCAGAGGTAGTCGCGGGACACCGGGCGATCGCCCCACCATTCGACCTTCTTCAACCGATGGTCGAAGCGCAGCCGTTCGATCGTGTAGATTTCGTGGTCGAGGATGAGGGTGCCCCCGATTTTTAGCGAGGCATCAATGGGCAACGGGCGCCTGAGTAACCGGGTGGGAATGCGCGCGTAGCCGCGTGCCTTATGCAGGGGCACGGTGCTATTCGTCAGTTGAAGCACGGCGCGCCGTGCCCTTAGCGGCGCATTGCCATTCGACGGGGCGTGACGTTTCGACGGGACGTGACGTTGTTGTGGCACGGCGCGCCGTGCCACTGCGGGGCCCGATTGTGTCTCAGTGGGTGTAAGACAAACCAATAAACTTTGTTTTTCCGGCAGGTGGCTGTCGGCCAACGCAAGAACACCGACATTGGCGGGGCCTACGTCAGCCGTGAGTTCCGACAGGAGCACGTCGAGGCCGAGCTCCGCCGGCGCTTTGCTGCCAAAACCAGCGACGAGCCTGGATAGCTCCAGTTGCTTGCCAAGCGCGGCTGTGAAGTGGGTGATCGATACTTCGAGCCCGACGCTGGGGGCTCCCAATGCAGTTCGCTCGAGACGCGCAGTGATAACTTTACGCAGTTCGTCTTCATGCCAAAGGGGAACCGTCAACTTGAAGTCGAGCTGCGTCACCGGGGCGACCCCGCGATGCCGGGCGGTGGCTCTGTCATGTTTTACAACCACGTGGACTTGTTGCGCGGCCACTCCGCGCCCAGACAAGCGTGCTTCGATGCGCAGCGTGAGGCGGCGCAGGGCAAATATTAGGGCTTCGAGGGCGCTCGTCGGCTCTTCCCAGTCGAAGGTTTCTGTTAGAATCTGAGTCGGCGGGTGCAGCGTCAACGGTTCGTTATCGATGCCGCAAGCGAGTTCGAGCCAGCGCTCGGCCTTCGCACCCAGGCGCGCCAATAGTTCCGTGCGCGGCAATTGACGTAAATCACCCAAGGTGAGCACGCCTAGCCGAGTCAGCCAAGTGACGGCGTCGCGCTCGAGCGGTAAAGCTACCGTAGGTAAATTCGCCAATTGCGCTTGGGCTCGCTCGGGATCCACCACCAGCGTCGATTGGCCGCCAAAAGAGGCGGCTCGCGCAAACACTTGGGCCAGGCGCGGGCCCGAGGCAATCGCGACGCGCGCGCGGTGACCGAGGAGTCTGAGCCTTTCCACCAATTCACGCGCCAGGGCTTGCTCACCGCCCAGTAAGTGTGCAACGCCGGTGATGTCGATCCAGACGGTGTTTGGTGGCTCATAGGCGATTGTGAGGTCGAAGTCGCGCAGGCTGTCCATGATGCGTTCGAGGCCGAGTTTTAGCAGGGAATTGGGCAGTTCGCGCACGACGAAGGCGGCGTGAATGGCGCGGGCTTCTTCGAGTGTTTGGCCTTCGAAGATTCCATGGCGGCGCGCCGATTCGCTGACGGACATTAAGCGCTGATTGGGATCGACTACGGCATTGGGCTCGACGAGAATTACGCCAAAGGACACTTGAGACAGAGATACCTTGGTGTCCGGACGTTTTACTACTGCCGCTAGTTCGCAGGGTAATTGCGGTAGATAGATGGCGGCTATTCGTCGGGAATTCATTTTTTCTCCCCTCCCTAAATCCCTGCATACTTGGCCTGTGGCTGGTCTAAGATTGGTGGCTTTTGTGCGTTGTTTGAGGCGTTATTGGTTTCATCGGCGAGGGGGACGTGCCTCCAACCAGTGATGCGGCCCCAGCGATCTTTGGCTATGCGTAGTTCCAGTCTATTCAAGTGATTGCGGCGTAGCTCGATGCGTTGTGCCACGGGTAGGGGTAGCGGTGCTTGGGCAGTCGCGTCCGTGAGCAAGAGCACCACTGTGCGCTGCCCTTCCAGCGCTAACGCCATCTGTCGAATCGTACGTACCCAAACGCCGAGCGGCTTTGCCGTGCCAGCCCCCAGCCCTCCCAAAACATCGATAACTACGACCGCAAAAACGCCCGAGCGCACGACCCGCAACGCCACACTCGCGAGCGCCTGCGGCTCTGGATTCACCACGAGCAAGCGATCCAGCCGAACTCCATATTGCGCCACCCCCGGCGCATACAAAGACTTGCTGGGATCAATGAAGGCACACCAGGGCTCTTCCGTGCCGAGCGCGCGCCCCTGCTGCTGCGCTGCTACACAAGCCCTGAGCGCTATCGTTGTCGTCAAAGCCCCCGGATGCAGCGCTGCTAATTGCACCACATGCCCCCGCGCAAGCCCCGCATCAGGTAAACACGCCTCAAGCGCTGGCCAGGACAAGGAAAGCCCTGCGGGCAGCCCCACTAATTCATTGGCTAAACCCAGACGGGCCTGCCCGCGCAGGGAGGCAGGAAGGCGTTCGAGCAAGTCCGCCGGGCGAGCCATGATACTGAACATTATAGCAGTATCCGAAGGAGGCACCAGTCCATGTCCCCAAACGCTCGGACATAATTTGTCAGCGCCAAGCGGCCGAATTGATGCGTAAGCGATTGAAATGACGGGGGACGCAAAAAACGCACTTTACAGCTGCACTAAATACGGATCCGAATTTCTTTGTAGTGACGGCACGCGGGACAAGACCGCCGGCTAGTGCGACGTATCTCGAAACCGAAACGCGACGCACGCCAAGCATCGCGCAGCGATCATGTCGCTTGTCGTCAATAGATTGTCGCTTGCAAGCGCTCTCCCCTTGCGATCACCCTGGCAACGGTGTCATATTTATTCTATGGGTCCCCAAGTTCGAATTAACCAAAGCCGCTCGCTAAGGGGCCAAGTACGGTGATTACCGCAGGGTTTGTACCGAAGTGCCCGATTGGCAGTCTCGATACTGGGTGGCTAAAATGAGTCCTTTATCCGTCGCGCAAGCCACTGAGCCTCTGCGCACAAACGGCACGCGCAATGCAAGGAGTAACCTAGCCCGGAGTTAGCCACGCAAGAAAGGCGACATCACATGAGCCAAGATCATCCCGCCAACAGCACCCCGATCGACATTTGCGGGGATTTGAATCAGTTCTTTCGTGAAATCGTCGAGTCGGTGCGACAGCGACGGGCATACGACACCACGAGTGTTGCAGAATGCTACATCGCTGGGCTGCTCGCCGATCACGCGCATCCAATTGTAGAAGAGGGGGAACTCGACAAGCCGTTGACGCTCCAGCTCGCCCATGCGCTAAACGCGGTCGGTACCGAACGTTTCCAGCGCCTACGCCGCGTGGGCGACGGGGTGCTCTACACAACGGGGTTCTTCGGCGAGCACCTCGAAAGCCGTGGCATCGCGCAGTCTTATTTTGAGGAGCTTGGAGCTCGAGCTTACGCGACCGCGGGTCGCATGCTCGTACTAGATCGGGCCGAACAAAACGGGCTATTCGTGGAACTCGCCGAACGATTTCACATGTTCGTCGCTCTCGTTCATGACGTGGCAGAGTCCCTTCGAGTCGGCGCCGCACGCACCGAGCGCGCCTTGGTTCAACTGTACGAACGTTGGTTGAACAGCGGCAGCGAGGCGCTGGCGGCCGCCCTTGCCAGTCACGGACTGGTCCCGCTACGGGGCACACGTACGCTCCAGTAATCCGCGCGCCTATCACGCGCGGATTATTCTTCGGTGCGGCTTAACCCGAGACTCCGGTCTTCGAGGTAATCTGAGACGGACAGGTAACCTGCTTATATATTATCTTAGGGTTATCCGCCGAGCTGAACCAACCTGTAAACCAATTGCAACCTGCCAAGAGACCTGGGAGACTGCCGAAGACGCTCTGACATTTGCCCTTCATGCAGGTTGCGTCTCCGTTGCATTCGGTAAGCAGGCCTCCGTACGTAGCGCCAAAATCGGTGGATGAGCCCCATTGAGACGAACAACCGTTCGTCATCGCACCGACTCCGCCGCCAGGAATCAACAGGTCAAACTGATTGGAGGCGATGCCACCAATATTGATGACTTGTACTATCATTTGCTTGCCCTGGATCGCTTGCGCACCGGGGTTAGGACCAGAATTTCCTTGCCCCGTAAACTGCAATTCGAAGCAGGCGCCGCAAGCGACGCCATTATGGGCGGCGAAGCCGTAGGCCATGTTAGTGCTGGAATCATACCAAGGCGAAAAATCAAAGCATTCGAAGGCAGTGCCCCCGCTGTCGCAGCCACTCTTTGCATTCTTATCCGTTATTCTTGTTGTTCCGTCTTTCGCGCAACTGGGCACGTTGGTCGTCCAAGAACAGGAAGGTTTGCAGCAATCCCAGTAGCGCGTCGCATAGCCATTACTGCCTGTTATCGGGGGATTTGTTCCGGATGAACTGGTGGTAGTGCCCCCGGTGGCAACCGTACCGCCCGTTGCTGGCACGCCGCCAGTTGCGGGTCTAGTGCCACCTGTTGCGGGGTTGCCACCTGTTGCGGGGTTGCCACCGGCTCCCTGCGCTCCACCAGTGGCCCGAGTGCCGCCTGTCGCAGGTGTTCCCCCATTGCTTGGCGCGCCGCCGGCGCCGCCACTGCATAGTCCACAGGTGGCCGCGCAAGCGCCGTTCATCCAGGACTGGCCGCACCAATTGTACGCCACGGCATCGGCACAGGTACCATTGGGCGGCGATGTATCCGTGCAATTGGAGCTCACACCCCCAGTTGCGGGCATGCCACCCGTGGCGGAGTTGATTCCACCTGTTGCGGGACTGCCTCCAGCACCGGGCAGCGTGCCCCCGGTGGCTCGACTGCCACCCGTAGCGAAAATACCACCGGCACCTTGCATCGTCCCGCCCGTGGAGACCACACCGCCCGCACCCTGCATGGTGCCACCCGTCGAGATACTTCCGCCTCTGGGGGTGGATCCGCCGCTGGAAAAAGATCCTCCGTTGGAGATGCTGCCGCCAACACCAACGTTGCCACCTACGCCCGGATTGCCTCCCATCGACGGATCTACAGCTCCACCTTGGCCAAGCGAAGGCAGCGTAGTATCCGCGCCCGAACAAGCAATCACGCCAAGTGTTGCAAGGATCGTACTAAACGATGTGACGCTAAGTCGCATGGGGAGACTCCTGAACAACGTAAGCGTGAATGGATAGACATAAGTCGTCCAGCGGAAAGGCGCTTCAGGCCCTGGCGTTAGATGGCGTCCCGTTTGGGGAAGCGTTTCCAACTAGCACCACTTTATTTTGAACCGATACTTTCATGACTGGCAACGGGACTTTCCGCACGAGCCATAAGTCCCACTTCAAAAGTGAATTCACCCTCGATTTGCTGAACAACTACGACGTGGCGAGAAAATTGCGGAGCTACTGCCCACTTTTCAAAATTCAATGTAAAGCGGCGGGCGCTCGCGGCAAAAACGATCGATGGCGGTCAGCACGTGTTCGGGCAAATTGGAAAATGCAACTCCCATTCCGGGGCGTGCGCTGTCTGAAATGTCTTCCCTCAGCCATCGGACGTGACCGCTAGTCTTTACTTGGGTCCCGTCGGGCAGTTCGAAGCTAAGGTCCAGGCGACTGCCGATAGGGCGCACATGATAGGTGGCAATGAATACGCCCCCCTGGGAGATGTCTTGCGTCAATCCCGCGTAAAAGTGGGTATCTTCGGTGAACTCGAGCTCAATCTCGAAACTTCGTCTGGGTGTTTGACGTTGCGATGGCGCAATAGAATCGCTGAGTCTGGCAGGGGGAAGGCTGCCCGAATTATAGGCCACGGCAACGTTCAAGAGCGTCGGATAGACATTCTCAATAGGCACGCAGGTCGGCGCCGCCGATTCGACACTGCTCGGCGCCGCCGATTCGACGCTGCTCGGCGCCGCCGATTCGACGCTGCTCGGCGCCGCCGATTCGACGCTGCTCGGCGCCGCCGATTCGACGCTGC